>Ga0068860_100007556_pt1 | contig 10875 bp, 6 predicted proteins | sample KBSSwiS32_FD_66597 | JGI IMG/M metagenome (GOLD analysis project Ga0068860, IMG submission 66597) | Switchgrass rhizosphere microbial communities from Kellogg Biological Station, Michigan, USA - KBS Switchgrass S3-2 | ecosystem: Host-associated > Plants > Roots > Rhizosphere > Soil ...
GAACCGGCCCTCGCGATTCGACGCTGCGCCGCGTCCCTTGATCTTCTGTGGACCGTCCAGGCGGTCGGTGGGCCGTGAGTGGTTGGTCATGACGGTGCCGTGTCCGCAGTATGCGCCTTGCGGTCTCAGCACGCGCGACGCCTGCCGCGCGTCAAACGCCCGGCGCGGGCGGATCGCCACCGTGATCCTGGCAAACGGTGCCGGACGACGTGCCGGCGGCGTCAACGCTACGGTGCCGAATAGACGCGCATCACGTCCTGACGCAGCGTCGACTGACTCGCGCTGCGGCTGTAGAACATGTGTCCGCCCGGATAGTTGCGCACCTGTACGCGGTTCGCATCGCCCATGACCGGCATCTGATCGACGATCAGCACCGAGGCCATGAACGGGCACGACAGGTCGTCCCAGCCGTGGACGATCAGCACCTGCAGCTTCGGATCGATCGCGACCGACTGGCGCAGCTGGGTGACCGAGCCCTTCTCCATGTCGTCGTGTCCGCTCCAGAGCTTGTTCACTTCGTAGCTCAGCGCGTTGTAGCGGCCGTCGTACTTCCAGCCGACCGTATGGGTGATGAAATCGACCATCGCCGTCGTCGTCGGCGCGATGATCGAGTCGAGCAGCGGATCGTTGGTGCGCTGCTCCGGCGCGAACGGAAACGGGTCCCACTGAGTGACGTTGGAGTCGTAGCGGCTGCCGAGCTTGCCCTCGGCGCGATAGACCTCGCGCAGGTAAGCCTGGGTCTCGAGACGGCCGCCGGAACGGCGCACGAACGTCGGGTCGAGACCGGACAACTCGGTCACGCGCTTGACGATGCGCTCGAGCGCCTGCGGATCGGAACGGCCCTTGAGCAGATCGGTCACGTAGTCGCCGCGCGTGTACTCGATGATCTGCTTCATGGTCGCGTCGGTCAGCTTGCCCTGGCGTTCGAGGTTCGCTGCGGCGATGCTCGGCAAGGTCATCATCCACGGCAGCGGCGACAGGTCGCCGCCATTGTTCGCGGTCGGTTCGAGATACGGCGACACGAGAACGACGCCATTCATCGCGACGCCGAGCCGGGTCTGCAGGTAGTGCGTGATGCGCGGGCCGCGGAAACCGCCGTAGCTTTCGCCGACCAGGTATTTGCGCGACAACAGGCGATTGTTCTTGACCAGCCAGTCGTAGATGACCCGCGACAGATATTCGATGTCGGGCTGGGTCGCGTAGAATTTTTTCTTCGCTTCGTCTTCGCCGACGCGCGCACGGCTGAATCCGGTGCCGACCGGGTCGATGAACACGAGGTCCGTGAAGTCGAGCCAGCTGCCCGGATTGTCGATCGGCGTGGCCGGATCGGATGGACTGTTGCCGTCGGCGCCGAACTGCACGCGCTTCGGACCGATCGCGCCGAAGTTCAGGTAGACCGATGACGCTCCGGGACCGCCGTTCAAGGCGAAGGTGACCGGCCGGTTCGGACCGGGCATCGTATAGGCGATGTACATCACGTCGGCGATGGTCTTGCCCTTTTCGTCGACGACCGGCAGCGAACCGACGCCGGCATCGTAGCTGAGGGTCTTCCCGGCAATCGCCGCACTCTGGTGCACGGACTTGTCGGCGGGAAACGGCGGCAGCTTCAGATCATCGCCCTTGGCGCCATCGCCTTCCTTCGCCGGCGGTTTGGCGCCGTCTTCGGCGGCGAGCAGCGGGACCGCAGTTGCCAGTCCGGCCGCGAACGCGAGCGCGAACAGGAAGGCCTTGGGGGACGAACGCATGGGCGGATTTCCTCGGCGTGGATCGAATCGGCAAGCATAGCGCGGCACCGAGCCGGGTCGATGTGCCGGAAGGCGCAGATCGCCCTGCGCCGGCGGCGACCGCCGCGAGCATCGATCCGGCGCGCCCGATTCGCACCCCGGGAGCGAGCAATGCCGCAGCCGCACTCGCATGGGCTGCACCGATGTGGCAGCATTTCGGCCTCGACCGTCGAGGACTTGGGCCATGCACTGGATGCTGATCCTGATCGCCGCCGCCGCGTTTGCCGGCGGGGTCTTCGCACCGTATCAGGCCTTGAGCGTCATCGGCTTCATCGCCGGCTTTTTCCTGCTCTGCGCCGGTTTCCTGATGATGATTTCCGCGCGCATCGCCGAGCGCTCGCGGCCGGACACGACGCTGCTGACCGACGCCGACGTCAACGCCCTGCGCAAGAGCGTGCGGGATGCGCGCACTGCACGCGAGGCCGCCGCGCGCGCGGCGGCCGCACGCGCCGGACAAACCGACCGCAGCGCCTGATACCGGGACAAAAAAAGAGCCGACGGCTTGCCGCCGCCGGCCCTTCTCGCAGGGTACTGTCGCGCGGTCAATGCACGGAGATGTCGACGCCTTTGGTGTCGCGCAGGAACAGCGTGCCGACCACAAGCGTCATGACGGCGACGACCACCGGATACCACAGGCCCTGGTAGATGTTTCCGGACGCGGCGACCATTGCCGTCGCCAGCAGCGGCAGCATGCCGCCGAACCAGCCGTTGCCGATGTGATACGGCAGTGACATCGAGGTATAGCGGATCTGGGTCGGGAACAGTTCGACCAGGAAGGCCGCGATAGGTCCGTACACCATCGTCACGTACAGCACCAGTATGAACAGTATCAACAACGTCATTGGGTAGTTGATCGCACCCTTGTCCGCCTCCTTCGGATAACCGGTGGAGGCGAGTGCTTCAACGTAGCGCGGATCCGGCTTGCTCTTGTCTTCCGGCGGCGGCGTCCAGCCGCTGATCGTGGTGTTGCCGATCTTGGTCACGACGGTGGCGTCACCGACGGCAGGCAGGGATTCGAACGACAGTCCCGATTTCGTCAAATAGTCCTTGGCCTTGTCGCATTCGGTGAAGCGCGTGCCGGGGAGGATGAAGATGTGGAAGCTGCAATCCGTTGCGGCGACCGAGATCGGCGTGTTCGTGCTGTAGGTCTCGAGCGCCGGATTGACGTAGTGGGTGAGCCCATGGAACAACGGAAAATAGGTCAGCGCCGCCAACAGGCAACCGGCGAGGATGATCTTCAGACGGCCGATGCGGTCGGACAGCCAGCCAAAGATCAGGAAGAACGGCGTACCGAGCAGCAGCGACAGCCCGATCAACGTGTAAGCCGTCAGATAGTCCACTTTCAAGGTAATAGTCAGGAAGAACAGGGCGTAGAACTGGCCCGTGTACCACACCACGCCCTGTCCGGCGGTCGCGCCGAGCAGCGCGAGCAGGACGAACTTGTTGTTCGGATAGCGTAAGAAGCTGTCCTTCAATGGCGCCTTCGAACCCTTGCCCTCGGCTTTCATCTGCTGGAACACCGGCGACTCGTTGAGCTTGAGCCGGATATAGATCGAGAACACGAGCAAGGCAAACGACACCAGGAACGGCACGCGCCAACCCCAGGACGCGAACGCTTCCTTGTCGAGGCCGACGCGGCACAGGCCGATCACCAGCAAGGACAGGAAGAAGCCGAGCGTAGCGGTCGTCTGAATCCAGCTCGTCGAATAGCCGCGCCATTCGTTGCGCGAATGTTCGGCGACGAACGTGGCGGCACCGCCGTATTCGCCGCCGAGTGCGAGTCCCTGCAGAAGGCGCAGCAGCAAGAGCAGCAGCGGAGCGCCGAAGCCGATCGTTGCGTATGTGGGCAGCAGGCCGACGGCGACCGTCGAGCCACCCATCACGACGATGGTCACCAGGAACGTGTACTTTCGTCCCACCAGGTCGCCGATGCGGCCGAAGACCAGCGCGCCGAACGGTCGTACCAGGAATCCGGCCGCGTAGGTCGCAAACGCCGACAGCAGGGCCGCGGTGTCATTGCCCTTCGGAAAGAACAGCGCGGCGAAGAACGGTGCGAGCGTCGCGTACAGGTAGAAGTCGTACCACTCGAACACCGTACCGAGCGAAGAGGCGAAGATGACTCGCCGTTGCTCGGATGTCATCCCCGTACGCGGCGCGGTAGCTACGCTTGCCATGATGGAACCTCCCCTCAGAATGAGTACTTCGCCATGAATTGCAACCGATCCAGCTCCCCGCTTGCGCTGGTGCTCAACGAACGCTTGCCGTGCATGTACTCGACGCCGAGATCGAGCTTCGGCAACGGCGTGTAGAAGACGTTCGCGTGCCAGCTCTGGGTCGAGCGCGTGGCCAGCGCATACAGCGAATCGTTGCTGAAATGGTTGCCGGCATACATCAGGTTGAAGCGCCAGTTGCTGTCGAGCACGTGGCGCCAGGCCACATAGCCGGCATAGCCGCTGCGCGTGTCGATTTCGTTGGCCGGATCGACTTCGGCATCGGCGGCGACGCCGAGACCGATGTAGCGCGCGACGAGGTTGCCCGCGGTGACCGCGTAGCGCAGATCGTCGTGGCCGCCGATGTTCCACTTGCCCATCACGCTGACGCCGCCACCGGTGTCGCTGGTCTTCGCCGGTCCGTTCTCGAAACGCGCCTGGCGCAGGATGCCGGCGAGACCGAGAAAGCCCCAGTCGCCCTTCCAGGTGTAGCGCGCCGTGAAGTCGGGCATCGTGCTGCGACCCAGCGCGGTGACCACACCCTTGTTGTCGACGAACGTGTTCTCGGGATTTTCCACGGCAAGGCTCAGGCCGCCGGTGGTATAGCGGACCTGCGCCTGGCGCACGAACACGGTACCGTCGGTAACGCCGATGAACTCGGCGGACTCCGGCAGCGCCGCCGGGTCCATGAAGTTGGTCCAGGTCTGGCCGGCCAGCCAGTTGTTCCAGTAGACATAGGCCTGGCGCAGAGTCGTGCCCTGCAGGTTGGTCGTGACCTGGCTGCCGAGCGCATTGCCTTCGAAATCGATTTCGAAGAACGCGCCGATCTTGTCGCCCTTGTCGGTCTTCGAATCGATACCGATGTTGAAGCGCGAGAACTTCGCATGCGCGTCGTAGAACGTCGACGACGCCTTGCCGCCGATCGGAATCGCCGCCGGCTGGTAAAGGTCGCGCGATACCGCGCCGTCGGCGAGATTGCCGCCGTCGGTTCGCGTCGCCAGCAGGTCGGTCATGATGAAGCCGCCGAACTTCACGGTCGTGTTGTCGTAGGCGGAACCTGGGGTCAAGGTGTTGTCCTGGATCGGCTTGACGCCCTTCGCCAGCTGATGCGGCGCCGGCGCCGGGGGCGCTGCTTTGCTCTGTTCGACCAGCTGATTGACGATCTTTTCGAGTTCCGCAACGCGCGCCTCCAGCGCTCGCTCGCGCGCCTCGTCGGCCATCGCGAACTGCGGGCCCAATACGCCGACGATCAACGCCGCCAGCACGGTCTTGCGCAAGGTCAATATCGGTGCAGCAGTCATTTCTTATCCTCCCTCTGTGACAGATGGGTGACGCAACAATGACAGCGTGCCCGCTGGCCGATGAGGGAGCCATTCGCCTTTGGTCGTAAGCTTGCCAATCCTCGACTAAAGTCGTATTGGTCCAGCCCCCCCGGGCGTTACTGTGGTGCCATGTGGCGGGCTGCTGAGCGCGGCCGCCGGAGAAATGGAGAAGGTCATGTCCAAACTGCATCCGGTGCCGGCGGAATTCGCCGCCAAATCACGCTTTCGCGCCGACGACTACGCGCGCCTGTACGCCGAGTCCGTGCGCGATCCTGAGGGTTTCTGGCGGCGGGTCGCCCAGCGTCTGGACTGGATGCGCCCGTTCTCGAAGGTCAAGGACGTTTCGTTCGCCGCCGACGACCTGCATATCCGCTGGTTCGAAGACGGCCAGCTCAACCTGGCGGCGAACTGCCTCGACCGGCACCTCGCCGCACGCGGCGACAAGACCGCGATCCTGTGGGAGGGCGACGATCCGAACGAATCGCGCGCGATCAGTTATCGCGAGCTGCACGCACAGGTGTGCCGCGCTGCGAACCTGCTCAAGCATCTCGGCGTCAAGAAAGGCGACCGCATCACGATCTACCTGCCGATGATTCCGGAGGCGGCAGTGGCCATGCTCGCCTGCGCGCGGATCGGCGCGATTCACTCGGTCGTGTTCGGCGGTTTCTCGCCCGATGCGCTGGCCGGACGCATCGCCGACTGCACTTCCAAGCTGGTCATCACGGCCGACGAGGGCCTGCGTGGCGGCAAGAAGGTTCCGCTCAAGGTCAACGTCGACGAGGCGTTGACCAAGCCGGGCACGACCAGCGTCGAGACCGTGCTCGTGGTCCGGCGCACCGGCAGCCCGGTGCCGATGCAGGCGCCGCGCGACCGCTGGTGGGATACGCTGGTGGCCGAACAGAGCACGGACTGCCCGCCGGAAGCGATCGATGCGGAGGATCCACTTTTTATTTTGTATACTTCCGGCTCGACCGGCAAGCCGAAGGGCGTGCTGCACTCGACCGGCGGCTACGGCGTCTTCGCCAGCTACACGCATGAATGCGTGTTCGACGTTCGCGAAGACGACGTCTACTGGTGCACGGCCGATGTCGGCTGGGTCACCGGCCACAGCTATATCGTCTACGGTCCATTGGCGAACGGCGCCACGTCGCTGATGTTCGAGGGCGTGCCGAACTATCCGGATTCCGGCCGCTTCTGGCAGGTCGTCGACAAGCACAAGGTCACGTTGTTCTATACCGCGCCGACCGCGATCCGCGCACTGATGCGCGAAGGCGAAGGGCCGGTCAAGAAGGCCAGCCGCGCCAGCCTGCGCCTGCTCGGTTCGGTCGGCGAGCCGATCAATCCGGAGGCTTGGGAGTGGTACTGGCGGGTGGTCGGCGATGGCCGCTGTCCGATCGTCGATACCTGGTGGCAGACCGAGACGGGCGGGATCTTGATAACCCCGTTGCCCGGCGCGATCGACCAGAAACCCGGATCGGCAACCAAGCCGTTCTTCGGCGTCAGTCCGGCGATCGTCGACGCCGCCGGTGCGGTGCTCGACGGCGAGGCCGAGGGCAACCTGGTCCTGACCGACGCGTGGCCCGGCATGATGCGTACGGTCTACGGCGATCATCAGCGCTTCATCGACACCTACTTCAAGACCTACCCCGGAACCTATTTCACCGGTGACGGCGCGCGCCGCGACGCCGACGGCTACTACTGGATCACCGGCCGCGTCGACGACGTCATCAACGTCTCCGGCCACCGTCTCGGCACGGCCGAGGTCGAGAGCGCGCTGGTCGCCCACGCCAAGGTCGCCGAAGCTGCCGTGGTCGGTTGTCCGCACGACATCAAGGGCCAGGGCATTTATGCCTACGTGACCCTGAAGTCCGGCGAGCAGCCGAGCGATGCGCTGCGCAAGGAGCTCATCAATTGGGTGCGCAAGGAAATCGGCCCGATCGCGACGCCCGACTACCTGCAGTGGGCGCCGGGCCTGCCGAAGACCCGGTCCGGCAAGATCATGCGCCGCATTCTGCGCAAGATCGCCGAGAACCAGCCCGACCAGCTCGGTGACATCTCGACGCTGGCCGACCCGTCGGTCGTGCAGAATCTGGTCGGCGAAAGGTTGATCAAATGAGAAGCAGATCGAGCGCCGAGCGAGCACCGTCCATGGCGACTTGGCCGATCGACGATCCTGTCCCACCCTCGAACGGCGCACGCGCTGCGATAACTCGTGCCCATGGCGCTCTTCTTCGGGTCAGCTGCGCTGTTCGCGCCGGCAGAACTGCCGGCGCGGTCGACGCATCGCGTAAGCGCGCCGTACTCGACCTCAGCCCTCTGCCCTGCTCATGCGCGAAATCCTCGTAGCCGACGATCATCCGCTGTTTCGCGACGCGCTCACGCGCGCGCTGACCCAGGCGGTACCGGATGCGGTCATGCTCGAAGCCGACGGCGTCGCTGCGCTGCAGGCGCTGGTCGAGGAGCATGCCGATGCCGAACTGCTGCTGCTCGATCTGCAAATGCCGGGGGCGAATGGTTTCTCGACGCTCGCCTACATGCGTGGACAGTACCCAGGGCTGCCGGTCGTCGTCGTATCGGCCCAGGAAGATCCGGCCGTCATCCGTCGCGCCGTCGCGCATGGCGCGTCGGGCTACATCCCGAAATCGGCTTCGGTCGACACGATCGTCGCCGCCGTGCGGCGCATTCTCGACGGCGACGTCTGGCTGCCGCCGTTCATGAGCCACAGCAGCAATAGTGCGCTGCAGGCCGAGGAGGCGAGCGCCGCCTCGCGCATCGCCGAATTGACGCCGCAACAGTTCCGCGTGCTCGGCATGATCGCGGCGGGCCTGCTGAACAAGCAGATCGCGTTCGAGCTCAACGTGTCGGAAGCGACGATCAAGGCGCACATGACCGCGATCATGCGCAAGTTGCACGTATCCAATCGCACCCAGGTCGCATTGTGCGCCAATCACCTTGCGCTCGAGCAGTCCGCCGCGCCGCCGCAGCCGTTCGAGGCTGCGAGCTGATAACGAGACGATGGGGCCGGCTCAGGCGGCCGGTTGGGCGTCGCGCTCGCGTTCGCTGTCTCGACCGAGCTGCGCGATCAGCGCACGCAATGCGGCCGGTTTCACCGGCTTGCGCAGCAACGCGTAGCCGAGCGAACGGGCGCGCAGTTTCAATTCCGGACTGGCGTCGGCCGTGATCAACGCGCCGGGCGGCGGCAGCGCCGCACTCCGACGCAGGCGCTGCATGACTTCGAGGCCGTCCGGCGGCTCGTCGAGATGGAAATCAGCGAGGATCAAGTCCGGCCGCCGGCGCGCACAAGCCGCCTCGGCGTCGGCGAGCGTACGTGCGGTGTCGCAACTGACGCCCCAGCGCGTCAGCAGGGCCAGCATGCCGTCGAGGATCGTGCTGTCGTTGTCGATGCACAGCACGTGCAGCGATCCGGGCAGTCCGACCGGCGACGCGCGGCGCAGGGCGCGCGCCGGACCGGCCGCCGCGGCGACGCGCGGCATGCGGATCGCGAAGCGGCTGCCGTGGCCCGGGCGCGAGTCGGCACTGAGTCGGTGGTCGAGAATACGCGCGATGCGATCGCAGATGGCCAACCCCAGGCCGAGGCCCTTCTCGCCCCACGGCGACGGATGCTCGAGGCGGCGGAACTCGTCGAAGATCATCTTCAGGTGTTCCGCGGCAATGCCCGGTCCGGTGTCGCAGACCTCGATGCTGACTTCGCCGCCGTGCCTGCGCACGCCGAGCAGCACGCCGCCGCGATGGGTGTAGCGCAGTGCGTTCGAGACGAAGTTCTGCACGATGCGCCGCAGCAGATGCGGATCGCTGCGCACGTGGACGCGGGTCGGCACGACAAGCAGCTTGAGGGATCGGCTGTCGGCGAGCACCGAGAACTGGTGGCGGATCGATTCGAAGATGTCGTTCAACGCGAATGTGGTGATCTCCGGCCGGTGCCGGCCGGCATCGAGACGCGAGGCTTCGAGCAAGGCTTCGAGCAGGTCTTCGGCGGCCTTGAACGACGCATCGATGCGTTCGGCGAGCTGCGCCGAATCGGCGTCGAGCTGCGGTTGGTGGCGCAGCGCCGACGTGAACAGGCGCGCCGCGTTCAGCGGCTGCAGCAGGTCGTGCGACGCGGCGGCGAGAAACCGGGTCTTGCTCGCATTCGCGGTTTCGGCCTGGCGCTTGGCCTGTTCCTGCGAAGCAAGCGCGCGGCGCAGTTCGCGCGTGCGCTGCGCGACGCGTTGTTCGAGCGTTTCGTTTGCGTCGCGCAACGCAAGTTCCGCGCGCTTGTAGTCGGTGATATCGCTGAACGTGGTCAGGTAGCCGCCGCCCGGCAACGGTTCGCCGCGGGTCTCGATGATCCGGCCGTCGGAGCGCTCCCGCACGTAGACGTGCGGCGTGCCGCGGCGCAGGTAGTCCAGGCGCCGGCGGACCTGCCCTTCGACATTGTCGCTGCCGAGCAGGCCGCGCTCGGCGTTATAACGGATCAGATCGGCGACCGGACGGCCGACGTAGATGAAACCTTCCGGATAATCGAACAGGTCCGAATAGCGCCGGTTCCAGGCGACGATGCGCAGTTCGCTGTCGACCACGCTGATGCCCTGGGTCATGTTCTGGAACGTCACGTCGATCAGCTCGCGGGAAAAGCGCAGTTCCTGCGAGGTCTCGTCGAGCAGCGTGACCGCCTCGGACAGGTCCAGGCCGGTTCCGCGCAGGGCGCTGGTCAGCATGCGTCGGGCCGATGCCGCGCCGATCGCGCCGGCGAGCAGACGCTCGGTGAACGGCAACAACGCGCGATCGGCCACACCCTGCGCGACCAGCGGCCGCTGGGTCATGTTCGCGTATTCGGCAAATGCGCGGCGCGCTTTCGTTTCGCCGACGATGCGTTCGGCCAGCGCAGTCAGGTCGCTGACCAGGACGCGGCCGCGCCAGTCGCCGACCGCACCGCTGCGATCCGAGTCGAAATTCAGGAATGCCGCGGCGCGCAGGCGCTCGTCGACACCGGGGCGGAAGCGCAGCGACAACGTCACGACGCAGACGACATTGGCGAACAGCGACCAGAACGTGCCGTGGGTCACGCTGTCCCAGCCGCCGGCGTAAAGCAGCGCATGCGGCTTCAGCGCGGCGATGCCGAACGGCCCGGCCTGCACCCACCGCGCCGGCAGCCAGCCCGATTCGGCCATGCCGGGCAGCAGCAGCGTGTAGGTCCAGAGGGCGAATCCGGCGACCAGGCCGGCGGTTACGCCGACCCGGCTCACGCCACGCCAGTACAAGCCGCTGATGATCGCCGGTGCGAACTGCGCCAGCGCGACGAATGCGAGCAGGCCGATCGAGGCGAGGCGCACGTCGTGTGCGGTTGCGCGGTAGTAGGCGTAGGCAAGCGCGGCGAGCACGACGATCGCGATGCGGCGCACGGCCAGCACGATCGCGGAAATGTCGGTGCGCTGCTCGAGACCGAGGCGGCGCACGCGCAGCAACGCCGGCACGACCAGATCGTTGCTGATCATCGTCGACAGGGCCACCGATTCGACGATGACCATGCCGGTCGCGGCGGAAAAGCCGCCGAGGTAG
>Ga0068860_100007558_pt1 | contig 10873 bp, 9 predicted proteins | sample KBSSwiS32_FD_66597 | JGI IMG/M metagenome (GOLD analysis project Ga0068860, IMG submission 66597) | Switchgrass rhizosphere microbial communities from Kellogg Biological Station, Michigan, USA - KBS Switchgrass S3-2 | ecosystem: Host-associated > Plants > Roots > Rhizosphere > Soil ...
AACCCGCCGTATCACCCGGTCGGCGATTTCGTGCTGAAGGAAACGGGCAACGGCGCACGCACGCTCGCGCTCGACGAGTCGCCGCGCCTCACCTACGGCAACATCGGGCTATACGACACTTCGCTCTTCGCGAAACTTCCGGCGGGCGCGAAGCTCAAACTCTCGCCGCTGCTCAACGACTGGATCACCCGCGGTCTGGTGAGCGGCGAACGCTTCGACGGCCCCTGGGCCAACGTCGGCACCCCCGCCGACCTCGCGCAACTCGACACCGAGCTGCGCCAAAACAGTTCCACTACATCCGAACGCACATGAACAACGACAACCCCTTGCTCGATTTTTCCGGTCTTCCCCGGTTCGACCTGATTTTCCCCGTACACGTCACGCCCGCCATCGACGCGTTGATAGCGCAGGCGCGCGCAACGGTCGAGCGCGTCGTCGGCGACGCGCATCCCGCGCATTGGGACAACGTCGTCGAGCCGCTCGCCGAAACACTGGATCGCCTCGACCGGGCGTGGTCGGCGGTGCGGCACCTGAACGCTGTCGTCAATACCCCGGAGCTGCGCGAAGCGTACAACGCGAACCTGCCGAAGGTGACCGCGTTCCATACCGATCTCGGCGCCGACCTTCGACTGTTCGATCGTTATCGCGCGCTCGCCGCCTCGTCGGAGCACGCAGCTCTCGACACCGCGCAGCGCAAGGCGATCGCCAACGAATTGCGCGACTTCCGGCTCGGTGGCGCGGAGCTTCCGGAGGGGCCGAAGGAACGGCTCAAGGCGGTGCACGAAGAGCTCGCCGAATTGTCCTCGAAGTTCGACGACAACGTGCTCGACGCAACCAATGCATGGGCGCTCTACGTCGACGACGACGCCGAGCTCGTCGGCGTGCCGTCCGACGTGCTCGCCGAAGCGCGCGCGCTCGCCGAGGCCGAAGGACGCCGCGGATGGAAGCTCACGCTGCGCATGCCCTGCTATCTGCCGGTGCTGCAGTACGCGGAGAACCGTACGCTGCGCGCCAGGATGCACCGCGCTTTCGCGACGCGCGCTTCCGATCTCGGCACCGACCCTGCGTGGGACAACGCCGCGCTCGTCGAGCGCATCCTGCTGCTGCGCCAGGAAGCCGCGGAGCTTCTCGGCTACCCGAACTTCGCCGAGTTGTCGCTCGTGCCGAAGATGGCGCGCGATTCCGGCGAGGTGCTCGCGTTCCTGCGCGACCTTGCGGCACGCGCCAAGCCTTTCGCGCAGAGCGACTATGCCGAGCTCGCGGCATTCGCGCGCGGCGAGCTCGGCCTCGACGATTTTGCGCCGTGGGACGTTGCGTACGCGTCCGAAAAGCTCAAGGCGCGCCGCTACGCCTACTCGGAGCAGGAGATCCGCCACTACTTCCCGGAGCACGCCGTGCTCGCCGGCCTGTTCCGTGTCGTCGAGACGATCTACGGCATCACGATCCGCGAAGCACGGGCTCCGACGTGGCATCCGGCGGTGCGCTTCTTCGAGATCAGCGATCGCGACGGCGCGCTCGTCGGCCAGTTCTACCTCGACATGTACGCGCGCGAGGGCAAGCAGGGCGGTGCGTGGATGGACGACGCGATCAATCGCCGCCGCGCCGGATCGCACTTCCAGCATCCGGTCGCGTACCTGACCTGCAATCTGTCGCCGCCGGTCGACGGCAAGCCCGCGACGTTCACGCACGACGAAGTGATCACGATCTTCCACGAATTCGGTCACGGCCTGCACCAGTTGCTGACCCGCGTCGACGTTCCCGGCGTTTCGGGCATCCAGGGCGTCGAGTGGGATGCGGTCGAGCTGCCGAGCCAGATCATGGAGAACTTCTGCTGGGAATGGGACGTCGTCGCGCCGATGACCGCGCACGTCGACACGGGCGAGCAGCTGCCGCGCGAGCTCTTCGACAAGCTCTTCGCGGCGAAGAATTTCCACAGCGGCATGCAGACGGTGCGCCAGCTCGAATTCGCGCTGACCGACATGCTGCTGCATTCGACGCGCGATCCGCGCGAAGCCGCGAGCTCGCCGCTCGCGCTCGCCGAGGACGCGCGGCGCGAGGTCGCGGTCGTGCCGCGCGCACCGTACGATCGCTCGCTCTACGCGTTCGGGCACATCTTCGCCGGCGGCTATGCGGCCGGCTACTACAGCTACAAGTGGGCGGAAGTGCTCTCGGCCGACGCCTACAGCCTGTTCGAGGAGCACGGCGTACTGTCGGCGGTGGCGGGCGCGCGCTTTCGCGATGAAGTGCTTGCGCGCGGCGGCAGCCGCACTGCGCTCGAGTCGTTCGTCGCCTTCCGCGGCCGCGCGCCGCAACTCGACGCGCTTCTGCGGCATAATGGGATGGTCGCAGCCACGTAGTCGAGGAGGAGTCATGGCCACCATGCCTTGTCGTCTCGCACTGGTCGGCGGTGCCCTTGCCGCCATCGTCGCCGCAAGCGCGGCGGCCCAGACGACGCCGCCGATCTATCGCTATGTCGATCCCAGCGGGCGCGTGATCTATTCCGACCACGTCCCGCCACCGAACGCGAAGAACGTCGAAGCCAAGCGCCTGACGCAGAACTACATCGAGACCGACAAGATGTCGCTCGAGGCGAAGCAGGCGCGCGATCGCTTTCCGGTCACGCTCTACACGTTCAATTGCGGCGACGTCTGCGACAAGGCCGAGGCGCTGCTCAATCGTCGCGGCGTGCCGTTTCGCGTCGTCGACGTGAAGGATCAGAAAGGCGTGGACCAGTTGAAGAAAGCGAGCGGCGACGTCCAGGTGCCGGTGCTGCAGGCCGGCGACAAGCTGATCGCCAGGGGCTTCAGCGAAACGCGCTGGCAGGCGTTGCTCGACGACGCCGGCTATCCGAAGGCGCCGACGCCACGTCGCCCGCAGCAATCGCTGGCGGTCGGCAAGGATGCCGGCACTATCACCGCCCCCACGCCTGCCACGCCGGCGCCTGCCGCGCCCGCAGCGCCGGCGGCCGGCGGATATCCGAAGCTCTAGGAGCCTGTCGCATTGAAGGTCGCGAGTTGGAACGTCAACTCGCTCAACGTTCGCTTGCCGCGGCTGCTCGAATGGCTGGCGTCGGCCGCGCCTGACGTCGTCTGCCTCCAGGAAACCAAGCTCGAGGACGGCAAGTTTCCGTGCGCGGAGATCGCCGGCACCGGCTACACGGCGTTCTACGTGGGGCAGCGCACCTATAACGGCGTGGCGCTGCTCGTGCGCGATGCGATCGGCACGGCCACCGAGGTCACCACCGCGCTGCCGGACTACATCGATGAGCAGAAGCGCGTGATCGCAGCGACGATCAACGGCGTGCGCGTCATCGATTTCTACGTTCCGAACGGCCAGTCGGTCGACTCCGACAAGTATCGCTACAAGCTCGACTGGTGCAGCGCGGCCACCGGGTACCTGAAGAACGAGCTGGCTCGCCACGAACGCGTCGTCGTCGCCGGCGATTTCAACATCGCGCCGGAGGACCGCGACGTCCACGATCCCGGGCTGTGGGCCGGGCAAGTGCTGTGCACCGACGCCGAGCGCGCGGTGTTCCGGCGCTGGCTCGATCTCGGCCTCGCCGACAGCTTTCGCTTGTTCGACCAGCCGCCGAAGACCTTCAGCTGGTGGGATTACCGGCAGCTCGCGTTTCCGAAGAATCGCGGGCTGCGGATCGATCACATCCTGCTCTCACCCACGCTCGCCACCGCTTGTCGCGCGTCGTGGATCGATCGCAACATGCGCAAGGGCGAGAAGCCCTCTGATCACGCACCGGCGATCGCCGAGCTCGCGTTGTAGTTGTAGCCCCGGTTCAGGCGAAGCCCGGGTCATCATCGATCGCGGGCGGACCCCGGTCGCAGAGGGCGCGACCCGGGCTACGAAACGCCTTTCTTCAATTCGCTTTCCAGACCGAGCTCCTGGATCTTGCGCGTCAGCGTGTTGCGGCCCCAGCCGAGCCGCTGCGCTGCTTCCATACGATGTCCGCCGGTGTGCGCGAGCGCGCGCAGGATCAGCGTTTTCTCGAACGCTTTCTCGAGCCGCCCGCCGACTGCGCGCTCGCCTTGCGTCAGCGCCTGTGCAAGCTCGCGATCGAGCGCCTGCTGCCAGTCGGTATCGACGCTCGCCGTCCGCGCGCTGCTCGCGTTCGACGGCTCGCGCACTTCCGGCGGCAGGTCGGACACTTCGATCCGCTGCCCCGGCGCCATCACGGTGAGCCAGTTGCAGATGTTCTCGAGCTGACGGACGTTGCCCGGAAACGAGAACGTCGCCAGCACCTTCAACGCGCCTTCCGACAACACCTTGGGATCGACCGCTAGCTCGCGCGCGCTCTTCTGCAGGAAATGCCGCACAAGCGGCGCGATGTCTTCCTGCCGCTCGGCGAGCGACGGCAGCCGCAGCCTCACGACGTTCAAGCGATGCATCAGGTCTTCGCGAAACAGCCCCTGGTGCACGCGCTGCTCGAGATCCTGATGCGTCGCGGCGATGATGCGCACGTTCGCCTTGAGCGGCGCATGGCCCCCGACGCGGTAATACTCGCCGTCGGATAGCACGCGCAACAACCGCACCTGCAGATCGGGCGGCATGTCGCCGATCTCGTCCAGGAACAACGTGCCGCCCTCGGCCTGCTCGAAGCGACCGCGGCGCGAGGATTGCGCACCGGTGAACGCCCCGCGCTCGTGGCCGAAGAGCTCCGACTCGAGCAGGTCCTTCGGGATCGCCGCGGTGTTGATCGCGACGAACGGGCCGGCGGCGCGCGGGCTGTGCCGATGCAGCGCACGCGCGACGAGCTCCTTGCCGGTGCCCGATTCGCCGGTGATCAGCACGGTCACGTTCGATTGCGAGAGCCGGCCGATCGCGCGAAACACTTCCTGCATCGCCGGCGCCTGGCCGAGGATCTCCGGCACATCGGCGGAGGTCGCGGGTTCCTGCGTCGGTGGCGTCGGCGTCTCCGCGGTCGCGCGGCGGATCAGTGCTAGCGCGTGATCGACATCGAAGGGTTTCGGCAGATATTCGAACGCGCCGCCCTGGAACGCCGACACCGCGCTTTCGAGATCCGAATACGCGGTCATCACGATCACCGGGATCTGCGGGTAGCGCTCCTTCACCTTGTTGAGCAGCGTGAGCCCCGATTCGCCGGGCATCCGCACGTCCGACACCAGCACCTGCGGCTGGCTCACGGCGAGCGCCTGCAACACTTCGTATGCCGATGCGAACGTCTTATAGGGGATGCCTTCGCGCGCGAGCGCCTTCTCCAGCACCCAGCGAATCGAGCGGTCGTCGTCGACGATCCAGACTGGCTTCATCGCCGCACTCCGCGGAGTTTCATCGTCGAAAGCGTACATGTTTCATCCGTCCAATTTACGCGCCGGCGCGGCCGATTTCCAGCGGCAGCAGGATCTTGAATACGGTGGCTCCCGGCACGCTCTCGCATTCGATCGTGCCGTTGTGTTGGGAGATGAAAGTCTGCGCAATCGTGAGCCCGAGCCCGCTGCCGCCTTCGCGCCCCGAAACGAGCGGGAAGAAGATGCGATCGCGCAAGTCCTCGGGAACGCCCGGCCCGTTGTCGCCCACGGATACTGCGAGCGCGAGGCGATGGCGCTTGCGCGCTAGCGTGAGCCCGCGCGCCACGCGCGTCATCAGCACGATCGTCGGCCCGGCCGTGGTGCCGGCCACCGCCTGCGCGGCGTTGCGCACGATGTTGAGCGCCGCCTGCATCAGCTGCTCGGGATCGGCCTCGAACTCGGGCAGGCTCGTGTCGAAATCGGAGACGAACGCGACCTGCGGAAACTCCGCCTGCACCACGCCCTTGACCCGCACCAGCACCTCGTGGATGTTGGTGCGCCGATACGAAGGTGCGCGATTCGGCGTGAGCAGGCGGTTGACGAGCGAGCGCAGGCGGTCGGCCTCGCCGATGATCACCTGCGTGTATTCGATCAGCTGCGGACGATCGAGCTCGCGCTCGAGCAGCTGCGCCGCGCCGCGAATGCCGCCCAGCGGGTTCTTGATCTCGTGCGCGAGGCTGCGGATCAGGTCGCGGTTCGCCTGCTGCTGCTCCTGCAGCCGTTCCTCGCGCGCGATCTTCAGTTGCTGATCGATGTGGCGGAATTCGAGCAGCAGCGTGACGTCGCGCAGTTCCACCGGCGACACGGTGCACGTGAGATGCAGCCGCGGCTTTCCGGGAACGCCGAGCTCGAGCTCCTGCTCGGAGTACGACGCGCCGGCGCGCACCGCCTTCTCCACCGCCGCGAGCAGCCCCACTGCCTCGCCGAACACTTCGGAGGGCCGGTGCCCGGCGAGCTGGCGCTTCGACAGCTCGAAGAGATTTTCGGCGGCCGCGTTCGCGTAGACGATCGTCAACCCGCGGTTCAACAGCAGCACCGCGGTGGCGAGCAGCTCCAGACCGGGATACGCGCTCTTTGCGTCATCGCTGGAAACGAAGGGCAGAAGGCCGAATTTCACTATCGGGGGACGCCGGAGGCGAAGACCGTGGAGACATCGAAGATCGTCTCACACTCCTTAGCAATATCCGCGCCCACCGGCGGCGATCGTGCAACCGCGCGGGCTACGCCCTTACTTGACCATCGACAACTCCTTCTTCAGCGCCTCGACGTTCTTCTCGTGCAGGCCCATCGATTGGCGCAGGCGCGCGATCCGGGTGCGGTACTTGTCCGCATCGGCTTTCTCATCGGGCAACGGCGGCGGGGCGCCATCGGCATAGGCGACACGCGCATCGGCGAGAAGCTTCTGCTCGGCCGCGAGCTCCTCGTTCAACACCTTCTTGCGGATGTCGTCGCGCACCTTCTGCGTTTCGGTGTCGACCTTCGGGAAGCCTGCGGGCGTCGGCGACTTCCGCGCAGCAACGGCGGCAGAGCCGGATGCACGTGCTGGCGTACCAACCTCGTCGGCATTGAAATAGGCCTGCACGCCCGATGACGTGGCGCACTTGTACGTCGAACCCTCGACGACTTTCGGTTTCTCGATACACCCCGACTCCTTCGCCTTTTCCGCAGCGGAGGCACCAAGCGCCGCCGGGGCCGCGAGCGCGAGCGCCACCGAACCGAGCGCTGTGACGGCGAGGCATGCGAGCGACGGCGACGGGTTCATCGGCGAGAGTGTATTGAATCGGTGCCGCGCTGATAAGGTGCTGCGCGAGGCACGCTGAAAAACGTCGGGGCGGACCCTTCGGCCCGCCCCTTTGAACGCGGCAACGTCGAACGCGGTTTACAGGCTGTAGTACATGTCGTATTCGACCGGATGGGTGGTCATGCGGAAACGCGTGACTTCCTCCATCTTGAGGCCGATGTAACCGTCGATCATGTCGTCGGTGAACACGCCGCCGCGCGTGAGGAACGCGCGATCCTTGTCGAGGTGATCGAGCGCTTCGTCGAGCGACGCGCATGGATGCGGCACCTTCGCCGCTTCTTCCGGCTCGAGGTCGTAGAGGTTCTTGTCCATTGGGTCGCCCGGGTGGATCTTGTTCTGCACGCCGTCGAGGCCCGCCATGAGCATCGCCGAGAACGCGAGGTACGCGTTGGCCGTCGGATCGGGGAAGCGCACTTCGATGCGCCGGCCCTTCGGATTGGGGACGTACGGAATGCGGATCGCGGCCGAGCGATTGCGCGCGGAATACGCGAGGTTGATCGGCGCTTCGAAGCCAGGCACGAGGCGCTTGTACGAGTTGGTGCCGGGATTGGTGATCGCGTTGAGCGCCTTCGCGTGCTTGATCACGCCGCCGATGTAGTAGAGCGCGAAGTCCGACAGCCCCGCGTAGCCGTCGCCGGCGAACAGGTTCTTGCCGCTCTTCCACACCGATTGGTGGCAGTGCATGCCCGAGCCGTTGTCGCCGACGATCGGCTTCGGCATGAATGTCGCGGTCTTGCCGTACGCGTGCGCAGTGTTGTGCACGGCGTATTTCAGCACCTGCAACCAGTCTGCGCGCTTCACCAGCGACTCGAACTTCGTGCCGATTTCGCATTGGCCCGCGTTGGCCACTTCGTGGTGATGCACTTCGACTTCGACGCCCATCTGCTCGAGCGCGAGGCAGATCGCGGAGCGGATGTCCTGCAGCGAATCGACCGGCGGCACGGGAAAGTATCCACCCTTCACCGTGGGCCGATGTCCCATGTTGCCGCCTTCGAACTTCTCGGCGCCCGACCACGCGGCTTCGCTCGAAAAGATCTTGCAATAGCTGCCCGACATGTCGACCGACCACTCGACCGCGTCGAAGATGAAGAACTCGGGCTCGGGACCGAAGTACGCGGTGTCGCCCAGGCCGGTCGACTTGAGGTAGGCCTCGGCCCGCTTCGCGAGCGAGCGCGGGTCGCGCTCGTAACCTTTGCCATCCGACGGCTCGACGACGTCGCACGTGATGTTGAGCGTGGTCTCGTCGGTGAACGGATCGATGTACGCGGCTCCGGAATCGGGCATCAGCAGCATGTCCGACGCCTGGATGCCTTTCCATCCGGCGATCGAAGAACCGTCGAACGCATGACCGGCCTCGAACTTGTCCATCGTGAACTGCTTGCTCGGCACCGAGACGTGCTGCTCCTTGCCGCGGGTGTCCGTGAAGCGAAGGTCGACGAACTTGACCTCCTTTTCCTTGAGCATCTTGAGGACGTCGGCGGGGGTGGTCATGGAAATCTCCTGTTAATGCGTGGAAGGAAGCGCTTGATGCATTGCGCAAAGCGGCTTGAAAACCTTAGCCAGAACTATGCCATCAAAAACTGCGCGGAAAACGGGCGTCCCATTGGGGTTAGGCCCGTCGAAATCGGGTGCCGGCAACCGAGAGCACCGAATCGGTGCCATTCTCGCACCGTCGCACCGAAATGGCGCAACCATCTCCAGCAGCCAAAGGATCATCACATTGCAGTGCAGCATGGCAGGGAACGGCATCACGGATAAAACAGATACAGCCGATATCCCGCCTGGGTCGTGGCGCTGGCGTCGATGAACACCTTGACCGGGACCTCGGCGTTCGGCGGAATGCCCGCCGCCAGGTCGGCGGTGCCGCCGGCGTAATCACCCGGAGAAAGCGCGCGCCGGACGACCGCCTGGTCCTGCGCGTCGGTCAGCGTGAGCTCGAGATAAGGGTACGCGAGCGCGAGCGCGCCGCGATTGCGCAGCGTGGCAGTCAGTGTCAAGAGCCCGCGATGCGCCGGGTCCGCCTGCAGATCGGAGGTCTGGATCGCAAGGTCGGCGATCTCGCGCGGCGGGCGCACCGCGCAGCCGGCGAGCGCGCACATCCGCGTCAGCATCGGCCGGCTGGCCGGCCAGTGTGCAACGAGCGAGTCGCGAAAGTGATAGATCGCCTGGATCGTGAGCGCGACGAGCAGCACCAGCGCGCCGATCGCGTAGAGCACCGTCGCCGCGCCGCTGCGACGCGGTGGCTCCTGCACGTCGAACTCCGGGAGCGACGACATCGGCGCCGCCGGTGTCACGCTCCCCATCGGCTGGATGGGCACCTCGGCGATTGCAGCGGCGAGCGCTTCGGAAGTCGCCGACGGCGGCGGCTCGGGCGGCTGGAAATCGCGCAGCGTGACGGTGGGCGGGCCGAGATCGGTTTCGTCGACGACGGCGTCTTCGTCGTCGAAAGCCGGCGGCGCCAGCGCGACGAGATGGTCGACGCCGTCGAACAGCGTGCGGCAATGGCCGCAGCGCACCTGCCCACCGCGCATCGCGAGTTGCTCGGCCGTGACCCGGAACACGGTGCGGCAACTGGGGCAGCGAGTGAATTTCTCGTCGGGCATCGCCGGTCGGGGAATGGCGCGCGAGGGCGGGGACGTTCGGTTGCTGCGCGGCGTGGGGCTTTAGGCGATGCGCTCGCCGACGAGCGCGACCCAATCGCCGTCGCGACGCCACGCTGCGATATTAAACCATCGCCGATAGGCGCCGATCACCGCGTCGGCCTGCGCGTCCAGCACGCCGGCCAGCACGATGCGTCCGCCGATTCGCGCGCGCGACGCGAGCAGCGGCGCGAGCACGATCAGCGGATTGGCGAGGATGTTGGCGACGACGACGTCGTAGTCGCCGGCCTGCGAAGCGCCCGGCAGCGCGAACATCGCGTCGACCCGATTGAGCTCGGCGTTGGCGCGGCTCGCGAGGAGCGCCTGCGGATCGACGTCGACGCCGTGCACTTCGCCGGCGCCCAACTTGGCGGCCGCGATCGCCAGGATGCCGGAACCGCAACCGTAGTCGAGCACGCGCCCGCCCGGCGCGAGCGCTTCGGCAAGCCAGTTGAGGCAAAGACGCGTCGTCGGATGCGACCCGGTGCCGAACGCGAGTCCCGGATCGAGCGTCAGGTTGATGGCGTCAGGGTCGGGCGCTTTGCACCACGTGGGCACGACCCACAATCGCTCGCCCACCCGGATCGGCTCGAACTGCGCTTGCGTTGCGCGCACCCAATCCTGCTCCTCGACGATGTAGCGCTCGCATGCGGGCTGCGGCAACCGCAACGCTTTTGCGGCCGCGGCGACGAGCGCTTCGGCGTCGACGCCGTCCGTGAACAACGCCGTGAGGCGTGCGACGGGCCAGTGCTCGCCGGGCGGCGCTCCGGGCTCTCCGTACAACGCCGTTTCGTCGGGCGTGCCGGCATGCGGGTCGCTCGCGTCGACCGACAGCGCGCCGGCCTCGAGCAGCGCATCGGCGAGCGCGTCCGCGTCTGCACCATCGACATCGAAGCGCAACGCGGTATAGGCCACGGCGCCTTCGGACGCGCGAATCAGCCTGCCAGCTTGCGCTTGGCGAGGCGCTCTTCGAGATAGTGAATCGACGTGCCACCGCGCAGGAACTTGTCGTCGAGCAGCAGTTCCTGGTGCAGCGGGATGTTGGTCTTGATGCCTTCGACGATCATCTCGGACAGCGCGACGCGCATCCGCGCCATCGCCTGCTCGCGCGT
>Ga0068860_100007559_pt1 | contig 10872 bp, 10 predicted proteins | sample KBSSwiS32_FD_66597 | JGI IMG/M metagenome (GOLD analysis project Ga0068860, IMG submission 66597) | Switchgrass rhizosphere microbial communities from Kellogg Biological Station, Michigan, USA - KBS Switchgrass S3-2 | ecosystem: Host-associated > Plants > Roots > Rhizosphere > Soil ...
CAGCGGTCGCCAGGCCAGCCACTCCAGGGCCCCGTCAGCCTCGTGGGAGTCGAAGCGGTGCGGATCGAACGGCCCGCCGGCCCACTCCAGACGCTCAGCGTGGTCGGGATGGGCGGGGTCGGCCATGACGGCCGCGAACTCCTCATACCCCCAGACCCCGCCGACACCCTCCGGCGGACACGCCCCCTGACCTGCGATAAGGCGGGTAGCGCACCCCCGCCTCGGCGGCGAAGAGCGCCGGTTCGGCGTCGGGTGCAGGTGCCGGACCGGTCACCCGGCCTCTAAATGCATTTGCCACCCGTTCGGAGGAGTGCCGCCCGGGCTCGGTTCGTTAGCGTCGTCGACGCCGATCACATCTTCGAAGCGGAAGACGAGGTGCACCATGGCACTCGACGAGGCGACGACCGCCTTCCTGGCGCAGTCGGCGGAGGCGGGCGGGAAGCCCCTGCACGAGATGACCCCCACCGAGGTCCGGGCCATGGGCGCGGCAATGGCCGACGTCATGGGGCCGGGGCCCGAGGTCGGCGAGGTCCGGGACATCCCGGTCGACGTCGCGGGCGGGCGGATCACGGTCCGCTCGTACCGGCCGACCGGCGAGCCCCGCGCCGCGGTCGTCTACTTCCACGGCGGCGGCTGGGTGACCGGCGCGCTCGACGAGTTCGACGCTCTCATGCGGCAGCTCGTGGACCGCGCCGGCGCGACCGTGCTGGCGGTCGACTACCGGCTCGCCCCCGAGCACCCGTACCCCACGGCGGCCGAGGACGCGTGGGCCGCCCTGCGCTGGGCCGACGAGCACCTCGCCGACGTCGGTCCGCGGGTGCCGCTCGTAGTCGCGGGCGACAGCGCCGGTGGCAACCTGGCCGCGATCGTCGCCCGGCGGTCGGTGGTGGAAGGCGGCCCGCGGGTCGCCCTGCAGATTCTGGCCTACCCGGTCACCGACGCCGACCTGGACACCGCCAGCTACACCGACCCGGCGAACCAGCTTCTCGTCAGCCGGGAGTCGATGATCTGGTTCTGGGACCAGTACTGCCCGCCGGAGCTGCGGAGCAACCCCGACGCGTCCCCGCTGCGGGCGGACGACCTCGCCGGGCTGCCGCCCGCCGTCGTGCTGACCGCGGAGCACGACCCGCTACGGGACGAGGGCGAGGCATACGCGGCCAAGCTGGCCGCGGCGGGCGTCGAGGTGGAGGCCCGCCGGTTCGACGGGCAGATGCACGGCTTCTTCACCATGGTCAACCTGCTGCCCGGAGCCGCGCTGGGGATGGACTACGTCGTCGAGCACCTGGACCGCCACCTCGCGAAGGGCGCCGCGGCCGTCTGAGGCTCGTCCCGAGGACCACCACCGCGGTCGACGCCGACCGCGAGGAGAGGAGACCACCATGAGCGACTCCCAGACGGTCGACGCGGTCGTCGTCGGCGCCGGGTTCGCCGGGCTCTACCAGATCCACCTGCTGCGCGAGAACGGCTTCACCGTCCGGGCGTTCGAGGCGGGGGAGGGGGTGGGCGGGACGTGGTTCTGGAACCGCTACCCCGGCGCCCGCTGCGACGTGCAGAGCATCTACTACTCCTACTCGTTCTCCCCGGAGCTCGAGCAGGAGTGGACCTGGACCGAGCGGTTCCCGTCGCAGCCGGAGATCCTGCGTTATGTGAACCATGTCGCCGACCGATTCGACCTACGTCGGCACATCTCCTTCTCGACCCGGGTCGACTCCGCGATCTTCGACGAGGCGACGGCACGCTGGACCGTGCTGACCGACGCCGGAGAGGCCGTCACCGCCCGGTTCGTGATCATGGCGACCGGCTGCCTCTCGGTGCCGAAGCTGCCCGAGGTCGACGGGATCGCGGACTTCCAGGGCGAGACCTACCACACCTCGCGCTGGCCGGAGGAGGGCGTGGACTTCACCGGGAAGCGGGTGGCGGTCTTCGGGACCGGGTCCTCCGGCATCCAGGTGATCCCGATCATCGCCGAGCAGGCCGCGGAGCTGACAGTCTTCCAGCGCACGCCCGCGTTCTCGCTGGCCGCGCGCAACCGGCCGCTGGAGCCCGGCGAGCTCGACGGCGTGCGGTCCCGCTACCGCGACATCCGGGCCCAGCAGCGGGTCTCGGCCGTCGGCATCCCGACCGACCCGCCCACTGAGTCGATCTTCGAGGCCTCCGAGGCGGAGCGCACCGCGAAGTTCGAGGCCGCGGCCGAGGTGGGCGACCCCAGCCCGATCGTCGGCGGGTACATCGACATCGCCGTGGACAAGGCGGCCAACGACGTCGCAGCCGAGTTCTACCGGAGCAAGATCCGCCAGCGGGTCACCGACCCGGACCTCGCCGAGACGCTGAGCCCGCGCAGCTATCCGATCGGCACGAAGCGGCCCTGCCTGGACACCGGGTACTACGAGACGTTCAACCGGCCGAACGTGCGGCTCGTGGACCTGCGCAAGACCCCGCTGGTCGGGGTCACCCCGAAGGGGGCGCGCACCTCGGAGGAGGACTTCGCCTTCGACGCGATCGTCTTCGCCACCGGCTTCGACGCGATGACCGGGGCGCTCAACGCCGTGGACATCCGCGGCCGCGGCGGGCTCGTGCTGCGGGAGAAGTGGGGCGAGGGGCCGCGCTCGTACCTCGGGCTCGCTGTCGCGGGGTTCCCGAACCTGTTCACGATCACCGGGCCGTCGAGCCCGTCGGTGCTGTCGAACGTGATCGTCTCCATCGAACAGCACGTCGAGTGGGTCACCGACTGCCTCCGGCACGTGCGCGACCAGGACCTCGCCACCGTCGAGCCGACGGAGGAGGCCGAGGACGGCTGGGTCGCCCATGTCGCGGAGGTCGCGAACGCGACCCTGTACCCGTCGGCCGACTCCTGGTACGTCGGCGCGAACGTGCCCGGCAAGCCGCGGGTGTTCATGGCCTACCTCGGTGGGGTCGGTCCGTACCGCGAGCTGTGCGCGGGCGTGGCCGCGCGCGGGTACGAGGGTTTCGAGCTGGCCAAGGAGTCGTAGACTGCGACAACCAGGGTAGGCGTCACACACTCCCGCAGCGCGGCGGTGTGTGGCCTGCCGCCGCGGCGGATGGGAGGCTCGCCTGGTCGGACCGTCCACTCCCGAGGAGGCCACGTCGCCATGGCCTATCAGGCCCCGCCCACCCGTCGCGAGGCGATTGTGCGGCACCTGCGGGAGGAGATCGTCACCGGCGGCCTCGCGCCGGACACGGTGTTGAAGGACGGAGAGATCGCGGCGCGGCTCGGCGTCAGTATCACGCCCGTCCGGGAGGCGCTCGCCCAGCTCACAGCGGAGGGCCTCGTCGGGCCCGGGCCCGCGCGCACCCGCCGGGTCACCCGGGTGACCCGCAAGAACGCGCTCGACCTGATCGACGTCATGATGGTGCTGGCGTGCGCGGGCGCGGAGCAGGGCGCGCCGAACCTGCGTCCCGAGGACATCGCCGCGATGCGCCGCCGTCTCGGGGAGTCGGAGCGGGCCCTCGCCGAGGGGGACGTCGCCAGCGCGACCGAGGCCGGCGTCGACGTCAGCACGATCTTGATCAGCGCGAGCGGGAACGAGATCCTGCAGCAGCACGTCGACCTGGTCGTGGCCCGCACCCTCCGGCTGCTCGCCCACGCTCCTGACTCGGGGGTCTGGAGCCTCTGGGTGCCTGCCTATGGCGAGATCATCGACCTTCTCGAGCGCGGCGACACACAGGCGGCCGTCGCGCGCTACCGGCAGACCTTTGCCGACTACCGGGAGTGGCTCACGCGGGTCCAGTTCCCGGCCGAGGGGCTCACCTGACGGCGAGCGCGTTCGCGGGCGAGCCGACGCCGCCGGTGCGGCGGCGGCGACCTCGGTGGCCCCAACCCCGACGACGCCTCCTGCGGCAACCGGCCCGAGTGGGCGGGCTCGGCCTGCCTCACCAGCGTCGGCGGCGCGGTCACCGGGCACGATCCCGCCCGGATGAGCAGCAACCTCCCGGTCAAACGTGTCGAGTCCTACACCCGCTTCGGTGAGGCCGATCGGATCAGCGAGACCGTCGACGGGAAGACCCGCACCACCGTCACCACCTTCGACGCCGCGGACAGGGTTGAGTCTGTGGAGCTCCTCGGCGACATCGGCACGCCGCTGGGGAAGGTCACCACCACCTACGACCCCGGCACCGGTGACGCCGCGACCACCGCGCTGCCCGACGGCACGACCATCACCCGGGGCTATGACCGGCTCGGGCGGTTGCGCACCTACACCGACGCCGACGGCGCCACCACCACGGCGTTCGACCGCTTCGGCAAACCGGCCACGATCACCGACAGCCTCGGGTCGACCCAGACGTTCACCTACGACCGGGCGCTCGAGCCCCGCGGGCTGCTCACCTCGATGACCGACAGCGTCGCCGGCACCATGACCGCCCGATACGGGCCCGACGGGCAGATCGTCGAACAGGGCCTACCGGGCGGGGTCCGGCTGGCCACCACCCAGGACCCGGCCGGGCGGATCACCGCACGCACCTACCTGCGTGCCTCCGACAACATGCTCATCGCCGCCTCCACCGGGGTGGACAACATCCGCGGCCAGACCGTCGCGCTGACCGGGCCCGGCTCGACCAAGACCTTCGGCTACGACCGCTGGGGACGACTCACCACCGCCACCCAGGTCTCCGCCTCCACCGGAGCCTGCACCATCCGCTCCTACGCCTACGACCGGCGCTCCAACCGCACCGGCAAGACCACCCGCGCCGGCACCTCCGCCGGGACCTGCCCCGGCGGCGCCGACCCCGCCCAAACCCAGACCCACTCCTACGACTCCGCCGACCGGATCACCGACCCCGGCTACACCTACGACACCTTCGGCCGCATCACCGCGACCCCGGCCGGGCTGGCGAACTCCTACTTCACCAACGACATGCTCGCCGGGCAGCAGCTCGCCGACCAGCGCATGTCCTGGACATTGGACCCCAACCAGCGGTTCCGACAGTTCACCAGCGAGAAGCTGGTCAACGGGGCCTGGGCCAACAACGTCACCAAGATCAACCACTACGGCGCGGACAACGACGAACCCCGCTGGACCGCCGAGGACCTCACCCAACCCGACAACCTCACCCGCAACGTCGAGGCCCCCGACGGCGACCTCGCCGCCACCACCGGCAAGACCGGCAACGTCGCCCTGCAGCTGACCAACCTGCACGGCGACGTCATGGCCAGCGTCCCCGTCGACCCCACCACCGCCACGATCACCGGCGCGGTCACCGTGCTGGACACCGACGAGTTCGGCGCCCCCGCCACCGACACCCCCGCCACAGCGACCGCCCGCTACGGCTGGCTCGGCGGCAAACAACGCTCCAGCGAAACCCTCGGCGACACCGTCCTCATGGGCGCGCGGGTCTACGACCCCGGATCCGGACGGTTCTTCCAGGTCGACCCCGAACCCGGCGGCAACGCCACCGCCTACGACTACTGCAGCGCCGACCCCGTCAACTGCACCGACCTCGACGGCCGCTGGAGCATCGGCTCAGTCTTCAAATCCGTCGCCCGCGTCGCCGCTAGGGTCGGCGAGCTCGCCTCCTGGATCCCCGGCCCCATCGGAGCCGCCGGAGCAGGCATCGCCGCCGGCGCCTACGCCGCCACCGGCAACTGGCGCAAAGCCGGCGAAATGGCCCTCGTCGGGGCCGCCGCCCTCGTCGGCGCCGGAGCCGTAGTCAAAATCGGGATCCGAGTCATCAAGGCAGCGAGCAAGGGACCCAAGCTCGGCCCGAAGGCAGGCACGTTCTTCTCAAAACATGCAGTCGGGCGGCGACTAGAGAAGTCACGCCTGTTCGGCAACAATTCTAGACTGTTCGGTGACAAGAATGCGCCGGGAGCGTCTCGAACCGGCGCCCTGAACCGAGGGAAGAAGATTGCGATAGGCTGGAGCGCCGTCAGTACCAAGGCCAAGTACCCCAAGGCTGGAGTGAGTAACAGCAAGAATGCAAGCAGAGCTGTCTTTCGAGCCAAGATCGGAAATCGACATGTGGACATCACGTACGGGTCCTGGCGACCGGGGAAGAGGAAGCGCTAATGCGAGCCGAGGATATCGCGGAGATGATCCGAGAACAGCTAAACGGTGGATTGTCGGAGTATGACCTGGAGATGGAGGTCCGACAAGTCGACGACTCAACTCTCGACATCTTGCTAGGAGGCGAGACAGATTCACTATTCTATATCACCGTAACGGACGACTACGCCAGCGCGCATGTGGAGTTCAAGTCATACGTCTTCGACCATGTCGCCGCAGAAGACCTCGTCAAGTTCGTCAGCAAGGCAATGTCTGGTGATTACGTGGTACGACAGGGCCGCACGATGCTAGGAAGGAAGTCGAACGTGATGACCTTGATCGTCGGGACGAACAAGTATGAGATCTCCGAGGAGAAGCCAATGAACCCTTAAAGTGCCGGGTGCTGTACCGCCTGTACGCCTGGCGGGTGTTCGGCGCCCGCCCCCGCCTCGGTGAGTGCCCGCTACGGCTGGCGCGACGCCAAATTCTCGGCGACTGTCCCCCCAATGGCCGCTCGGTCCGAGATTGGTCAGGTCGTCTCCGGACAGGTGATCCCTCCGCACGCACTCGCATCTGCCCGTGCAGTCGACAGAACCAGGGATGGCTGTTGCCCATCGTTGCACTAGGGATTACTGACCCCGTGAGTCGGGCCCAAAATGGCAAGTTGCAGCGTGGTGTTCGAGTCAGCGTGAACAAGCGGGGAGTGCACGGTCGCCATGGGGCTAGGCAGTGAGGACCGTCTCACTGAGATCTACCAATTCGCACGTCACGCCTACCATGATCTCAATGACCCGGATTACGGATTCTTCGCGGATGGAAACCGCCGGAAGACGTTGAGTGCGGTCATCAATCGGCTCCGGCAGCTTGTCGATGTAACCGATTGGAGTGATTATGAAGACGGCGTAAGCCTAAGGTCGACTCTTGAGGAGAAGCGGCACTGGTGGCAGTCGAAGTCGACCGAACCGATATGGACTCTCTGGCTGTCGGCAGTCGGCCCGTTCGGTCTCCTTCTAGAAACTCCAGTCACTAGTAGCGAGCTGAGTCGCGACGACGTAGTGATGACTATAGATGAGAGTGAGAGTCAACTCGGTCGACGGATCACTGGAATCCTCAGGGAGGAGGGAGTCCGTCTTCTGGCGCCAGCGGATGTAGAAGCCACGGTTGGCTTCAAGCCTTATCATGAAGTCTTCCCGGTCACAGCGTTTGTCATGCTCTTTGAGGAAGAGAATGTGCCTTGGTGGCACCCTGGGGAGTGAGGGGTTCAGTGCCACCAGCCCTGGTGCTGGTGCTTGCGCCTTCGTGACCGCGTGTTTGGCCCGCACGCAGGAAAGGAGGGTGCGTTCGCAACGGGATTCAAGGCGAGTGCGAAGCAAAGAAGCAGATGCGGCGGAACTCATGGCTATGGTAAGGGCGTGAAGGATCGTGATCGGAAACCGGGCCAACAAGATTGGCCAGCTGCTCTACGTACTCGTAGAGAAGTTCGTCAATGACGACATCTCAGCCGAGGAGTTCGAGACTGAATATTTGCGCGAACGCCACAAGTCCAGAGGATTGCGGTTCGGCAAGTTTGGCGATTTCGACCTGCAGGTCTTCAGTGCAGTTGATGCATTCTGTGGCGACCCGCAGCTGCGCGGGCCGGAGGACCTGGATCAAGCCGGCCTATTGCACGAGGTCGAGGAGGCGCTTAGGCAATTCAAGGAAGGGTGACGGATGAGCTGATCTAACAGAGGTGCTGACCCCTTGCTATTCGATGTGAGCCGGCTACGACGGCGTACATCATTAGACTGGCGAACGGAAGAAATGCCTCTGGCGGGGTCAAGAATATTGACAAGGCCGACCCGGATCCTACAGATCCCGATGATCCCCCTGGACACACGGACAGATGTCCGTCTGCGGCGCGTGCTGGCACCGCTGGAATGCAAATCTCCTCCGCAGTGAAACTCTTACGATGGCCCAGCTCGGTCTCCGCGGTTCAGGGGAGGACGGCGGCTGGGCGGGTCGCTCCTAGGTAGTCGTCGCCCGGCCAGCGGTGATGAGCGATCTGGACGGGTTGGCCGAAAGTGGGGGCGTTGATCATGTAGTCGGCGCCGAGGTAGAGGCCGACGTGGTGTACTCGGTCCGGGGTGCCGTAGAAGACGAGGTCCCCTGGTAGCAGTGCGGTTTCGGGTGGTATCCGGGGGCCTGCCAGGTATTGGGTATGGGCGGTGCGCGGCAGGGAGATGGCGGCGGCCCGGTAGGCGAAGGTGGTCAGCCCGGAACAGTCGAACCCGGTTTCACCCTGGGTGGGTCCGTCTCCGCCCCACACGTAGGGCAGGCCGAGCTGGGCGAGTGCGGCGGTGACCGCAGCACGGACTCGCGGATCGGCGGGGGCGGGCATGTACCAGCGTCGAGTCGCCGGTGGTGCGGCGAAGACCTGCGGCGCAGCGGCCGACGCCGGCGCTGGCATGGGGTGGGCTGTCGGGGAAGGCAGGGGTGGGAGGGGTGTCGTCGTCGGACGTGTCGGCCCATAGTTCACCCTCATCTGCGGTGCCGCCTCGATCTGCGCCACGGGTGCCGATCCCAGATCCTGAGGATGGGCAGGGAGTGTTGTCATGACTGCTCCCGATAGGACGATCGCCGCGCCAGAACAGGTGGCGATGAAAGCTCCGCGCGAGGCACCTCTCGGCACGTGACACCAGCCCTCTCAGCCGTTTCCAGAACCCCCGACGCTGCTGTTCACCCATTCGCCGCCTGGCGCTCCACTGCTTCGTGTGAGTGTGGCCGCCTGGCTCTCTGGACCTCACGAGAACGGGCTTCTTAGTGATCGTCGTTGACGGCTCCGGCGGTCACTATCACTCGATAGGCTTAAATCGCTGGATCGTCGGCGTGGCGTCGAGTCTTCGGTTTGAATGGAGACTCGCGAGGCGATCCGGATGCGGTCCGCGACCACGTTTCGTCGGGAGCTCGGGGAGTGGGGCCATGTTCATTGTTCGTTTCCCGGCAGCGGCCGCTGGCCGTCTCTACTTGGGTGTGGCGGCGGTGTTAATGTGCGCGGTCAGTAGCACCGCCCCGACCCCCGTTCAGAGTGCGCGCCTCATCCAGGGAACACACGCCCTTACCGATAACTGCCCGCCGGATCGGGCGTGCTCGGGTGGAGCCGGGATACCGGGTGGCTGGGGTGGACCGGCGGATGCGTGGCAGGCGTTCACGATCAGCCCACCGACCGCTGGCACCGAAGGGGCAGCCGCGGCGAGCGGCGCCTGGGTGGAGGTGCCCGCACCGGCCGCGGCGGCACCCGAGGGCATGCTTTCGGCCGTCGGTGGGGTGCCGTCCGGGACGGTCACCGGCCCGATGATCGACCTGTCCGCACCGCCGAACCCCGCCCCGACCTATGACGTCATCACCATCGGACCACCCCAGCCCCAGGTGGCTCCGGCCCCAGCCGCCGCTCCACCCGCCGCCCCCGCAGCTTCACCTGCCGCTGCGGCGCCTCCGGTGCCGACTGCTCCGCAGCCACATGCTCCGTCGGCCCCTCCTGCAGCCGGAGCACCGGTCTCGGTGCAGCAAGCACAGGCCGCGGGTGCGCCGTTGCCCTCGGGGGTGGACACCGCGGGTGTGGTGGGGGCCGCGGAGCCTGGCGGCGCGGTCCCCGCGCCGGTCTCCCCGCCCGTCCCGGCGTCGACTGTGTCGCCTGCCGTAGCGGTGGATCCGGGCGGCGGGCAACCCGGCGCAGGCCCGGTCGCCTTCGACACTGCAGGGCTGGGGACCGCTGCTCGCAGCAATGGGTGGGGCGCGCCGGACGTCGTCGACGATTTCGGCTCCGACACCGGGCAGTGGACCCCGGCCCTGTTCGACGCCCGACAGCAAACCGTCCCACCGCCGCCCGGGCTCCTGGCCCCCGGCGACGGGACGATCCTGCTGACCACACCATCCACGCCGACCACGCGGCCCCAGCCCAGGCTGGTCAGCGTCGCCACCTGGAACCTCGCCGCGGCGCAGGGCCGCTGGGAAGCCCGGATACGGATGGACCTGCCTCCCGGCAGCACCGCGGGGCTGGCGCTCACGCACCCCGCGGCCACTACTCCGGCGACTGCGGCTCCTCCGACGACGGCCGGGGACGCGACGACAGCTCAGCCCCGGCTCGGCACGGTGGTCCTCGGTGTCGACTCTTTACCGCCGGACCTCGGTGTGGTCGATCTGCAGGGATGGCATCACTGGGCGCTGGAGCTGACCGAGACCGAGATCAGAACCTACCTCGACGGGCGCCTCGCAGGCGCCGTGCCGACGAGCGGGGCGCACGGCCCGCTCCAGCTGCAGATCCAGCTTCACACGAGCCCAACCCCGGCAGACGTCACTGCCCCCAGGAGCGGGATCGTCGAAGTCGACTGGGCAGCCCACTACCCGGTGAGATGAGCGGGCCTGGCCTTGGGCCGCCGGCAGGCTCGGTCATGCTCAGCGCAGGGCGGCGTCGAGGAAGACGGTGGTGTCGGGGTGAAGTTCGCCGCGGCCGACGTAGGTGTCCTTGAGGAGACGTAGGTGTCCTTGAGGAACTGAGCCCGGCCCATGAGGTCGGCCTTGGCGCGGTCGGTGAAGGTTCGCTCCGTCGGCCAGCGGCAGGTAGGTGATGTCGCCGACGTAGTCGGTGATGCCGTGCTCGGCCACGACCCGGGCGACCCGCTTGTGGTTGACCCGCTGGTCGGGTGGGGCGCCGTCGTTGAGCAGGTGGATCGCCCGGAGGTCAGCAGACCGGGGGTGGGGCGAGCGGGCGATGAACCCGGCCACCCATCCCGGTGAGACCACAGCTCGGGTCGTGTGGTTGGGCGGCGGTGGAGGAGGGGGGTCTCACCGGGATGGGCCAGCCCGAACCCCCGCCCGTCCCCTTCGGGGACCC
>Ga0068860_100007560_pt1 | contig 10872 bp, 10 predicted proteins | sample KBSSwiS32_FD_66597 | JGI IMG/M metagenome (GOLD analysis project Ga0068860, IMG submission 66597) | Switchgrass rhizosphere microbial communities from Kellogg Biological Station, Michigan, USA - KBS Switchgrass S3-2 | ecosystem: Host-associated > Plants > Roots > Rhizosphere > Soil ...
ATCGTCGCGCTCATACACCAGCCAACGCCACCACGATTGCTTGACGTTATTGCACAGTTCAACGCCCAATGGACCATAGTCCCAGGCGCTGCCAAGTCCGCCATAAACTTCGGAAGATGGGAAAACAAAGCCACGTCGCTTTGCCAGGGAAACAATAGTGTCAATATTTGGTGCCGGCACTGGTTAGTTGAATATCCTTTGAGAGATGTTTTGCATAGTAGAAGACGTAAGTTGAAAAGAAAAGAAGAGAGCCAGCTAACCCGGCTCTCTTACTGTTTCTAAGCTCAGATTTTGCTATTTGCTTGGTGTTTGAATATTGACGTCGATTTTCTGGGTGCCGCCGCGACCAAAAATTCTTCCTCTGAAAACGTAGGCGCCAATCAATATCACGAGTACAAAGATTGCAACTATGGCAACCACTCCGGCGTTGCCGCCGCCATCACCTTCAGCCATTTGATCCTCCTGTGACTTTCAGTTTCGAACGGGGGCAATGCCAAGGGGATGGATTACTAAAGAGTTAACACAATGTAGAAAAGGCGGTCAATACATAAGCCCTTTGGCTTAGTGCGCTACCGCAATTTTTTACTGCTTGCTGGAAAGACAGTAGTGCCTTGCTTCACTCACTGCGGTTATTACGAGGCAAATTAAAAGGAGACAAGATCGAAATCTTGTCTCCTTTTTTGTTTTCCCCTTGCTCGAAACTACTACCACCCCTTGATCGAAACTTGTTACCCGCGACCCCCTCGTCTGCTTCGAGATGCCGGCGCAGGTCTCACATCGCCGGGTTGTACCGTTGGAGTAGCTTGAGGCGGTTTTGCTCCCTGGGGAACAATCCAAACCTCAACGCAATCCTCTTCTCGGAATCCACCGTTCGCAAGAATGATTCGCGCGTTATCAATTCCTCGTTGGCTGACGAGATAGTCGCGAGCTCTGGCCAATAAGCGATCGGCCTGGCCCACGGTACTAGTGCGTCCACCGTAAGCGAAAATGTAAGTTGTCGTTGTCGGATCGTTTTGCAGCTCCACTGCCAGGTTGTCGAGACGAGCTTTTTGATCGTCATACGAGCAGCTGCAGCAGGTGTCAAACTCACGACCCGTCAGTACTCGCTTCTCATGCGGCGGAACGTTGGTATAGGCCTGTGCTGATTGATGGCACATCGCGTCACCAGATCCGTCGTCAACTAAGAGAGTAGCTGTGATTCGCTGACCAGCAAGACCAGTGGAATCTACCGTGATTGTTTGAGTACCGGCCCCACTGAGAATGTGTGCATTAGCGGGACTCACCGTCCATGAATATTTGATAGCGTCCGTGCCAGTGTAAGCAACATCGGCAGTGTAGGTGATGATTTCACCTTCATTGACCGTTGTCGGTGCCGACACGTTTACCGGGAATGGACAAGGCGACTTGGGTCGTGGTGGTGCCGGCCGATATTTCAAAGCGATGCACTTGATACGACCAGCTGGAAGATCGATTTCTCGAGTCCAATGCTGACCATCCGGGAGAGTGATAACAACTGTGTGTACACCTGGATCAAGATCGATTGCCCGATAATCAGTTGTGGTATCACCGTACGATTTGCCGTCGACACTAATTGGTAAGCCACTCGGAGTTGAAAGGAACTTGATGGTTCCGTACTTCGCCTTCTTTGGCTTTGCGTTCGCGACGGAAGAAGGCTGCATTCCAACAAACGCAAACCCTAAAAGCGCAGCGAAGAAAAACGTGAAATATTTACTGGAGACGAATTTGGATTTTGACATCTTCTTAGTCCTCCTCCGTCTTGATCTGTGCTTCTAATTTTCCTTTTGCGTAGCGACGTCGCAGTCCCGCACCAAATGCTGTCAGGCCAGTGACGAACAACAGCAATGATGTCGGCTCAGGAACTCCCGGAGGCAATGAATTAGGCGCAGGGGCTACAGGAGGCGTTGGTGTTCGAGTTGATGGAGGCAATTCATCGCAGTCGTCACAACCGTGAATAAAGAAGAACGGAATAGCTGCCAGGAAAAGCAGCGGCCATTTTGGAAAACCACCACCGGGAATCAGGATCTCACCGCAATCGCAGACGGTGCCTTCCACATCTCCCTGATCGATCACTTCAACCGTTTTTTGCGGATCTGACTTGATTGTTATGCCGGAGAGTAACGTGTCAGACCTGTTGACGACGGGTTCGCTGAGTAACACATCCGTCACATCGGAGGCGGAGCCTTGTACAGAACCTTTAATTCCTGACGCGGCCGTGTTCGAATTCTGTGAAAAGTTGCGTAATCGAATCTCGGGTGAGCTCCGAGGTGAACTCAACACCTGGATGACCTGGTTAATTACGATTGGACCAGCTTGCGCCGGAACCCCGGTCAAAACGGTTATGCTGAGTACCGCGGCAATGGAGCGAAAAACTCGATTCCTCATTTTTTGGAATTTCCTTATGAGTTACCTGATTGGGGCAATTCTCTCTTTTCTACAGGCAAGCGCAACTACAAACTCCAACTTGCTACGGACAGCTTCGCTTGTGATCGGAGAAGATGTTGAATAGCGAGAGGTTTCCAGCTTTCAGCACGTTACGTGCCAGAGAGAAGAAGTGGGATAGGAGGTTTGCCTCAGATGCAAACCTCCTTTTTAACTACTACTGAAATTGCTTTATTGCTCAGAATCGCTGGCGCTTGCGGCCTCCGCTTTTTTGTTTTCATCACGAAGAACTGCTTTGCGGGAAAGCTTGATCTTGTTGCCTTCGCGACCAATGCACTTAACCAGAATTTGCTGGCCTTCTTTCAACTCGTCGCGAACATCTTTTACTCGGCGGTCTGCGATTTCTGAAATGTGCAATAGACCATCAGTTCCAGGAAATATTTCTACAAATGCGCCGAAATCAACAATTCGCGAAACGGTGCCCAAATATGTTTGCCCAATTTCGGCTTCTGCCGTCAGTCCGCGAATGCGATTGACAGCAGCATCAGCTGCTTCGCCACTGGACGTGGCAATTGAAATCGTGCCGTCGTCAGACACATCAATCTTCGCTCCCGTTTCTTCAACGAGCGAACGGATGACTTTACCGCCTGGTCCAATAACGTCGCGGATTTTGTCTGGATTGATTTTGATCTGGATGATTCTGGGAGCGTAAAGTGAAATTGCTTCCCGCGGCGCAGCTATCGCACTCTCCATAGCACCGAGAATGTAGAACCGACCCTTCTTTGCCTGTTCAAGTGCCTCAGCCATGATTTGTGCATTGATGCCCGTGATCTTGATGTCCATCTGGAGGGCAGTGATGCCGTTCTTGGTTCCCGCGACTTTGAAATCCATGTCGCCATAGTGATCCTCCGCCCCGGCGATGTCAGTCAGGATCGCGTACTTGTTGCCTTCCATAACCAGGCCCATTGCGACTCCAGCGACCGGCGCTTTTAACGGAACACCTGCATCCATCATTGATAAAGTTCCACCACAAACACTGGCCATCGACGACGAACCATTTGATTCAGTAATGTCAGAAACGATGCGAAGCGTGTAGGGAAAGTCAGCGTCATCAGGCAAGACCGACTCGAGTGCACGTCGCGCTAAAACGCCGTGGCCAATCTCGCGACGACTTGACGAGCCAAAACGTCCCACTTCACCCACCGAATATTGCGGGAAGTTGTAGTGCAGTAGGAATCGGCGTTTGACTTCACCCTTCTCGAGGTCGTCCATAAACTGTTCATCTTCTTTTGTTCCCAACGTGGTTGAGACGATTGCCTGCGTCTCACCGCGGGTGAAGAGAGCCGAACCGTGAACGCGTGGTAGCCAACCAACTTCACAGGTAATCGCGCGAATCTCAGAAAAACGGCGACCATCCGGTCGTCTTCGTTTGTTGAGAATATCGTCACGGAACACGTTCTCTTTGAGATGATCAAATATCTGCTTGGCCATCAAGCGCTGCTCCGGTTGATCCTCCGGATAAGACTCCACGACCGCTTTTTTCAATGCATCAACCGCCGCATAGCTGGCACGCTTCTCCTGAGCACTGGTATCGAGTGCCACGCGCAAATTCTCGGTGTGCTTTTCTGTGATATCGCGCAGCATCTCCTCGTCAAGTGTTGGCGCAACCACTTCGCGCTTCTGGATGTCGAGCGCTTTGTAGAGCTCTTTCTGCCAACGGCAGAGACGATTGATTTCCTTGTGCGCGAGCATCAAGGCTTCAACCATGATCTCTTCGGAAACTTCTTTAGCACCGGCTTCGACCATGACAATCGCTTCTTCAGTACCTGCAACCACGAGGTTTAGCCGTGATTCGCGGACTTCATCGTAAGTAGGATTGACGATATATCGACCCTCGATCAAACCAATGCGGACACCAGCGATCGGGTTTAGAAACGGAATATCCGAGAGGTAAAGGGCGCAGGAAGCGCCGGTGATGGCGATGACATCAGGATTGTTGTCCGGGTCTGCCGAAATAACGCTGGCAATTACCTGAGTTTCGTTTCGATAGCCTTCCGCAAAAAGAGGACGGCAAGGTCGATCAATCAAGCGACTTGTAAGAATCTCTTTTTCGTTGGGCCGACCTTCGCGTCGGAAGTAATTGCCGGGAATACGTCCGGCGGCATAGTTTGACTCGCGGTATTCAACAGTGAGTGGAAAAAAATCAATCCCTTCGCGGGCAGTTGGTGCGCCAACGGCGGCTACCAAAAGCATAGTATCGCCATAACGAATAACTACCGAGCCGTCGGCTTGCTTGGCAACCCGGCCGGTTTCAACGGTCAACTCACGATCGCCTACTTTGATTGATTCTTTGAGGTATTTCTTATCTGACATTAGTTCGTCTCCTTCGGACATTCACCTGACAATGAGTTCAGGTCACGGGCGTCTCATCCGCCTCGCTGTTTTGATAAATCTGGAGGTTTACACCGCGCCAACGTGAGGCCGGTGATATGAGCTGGGGCAAAAGAGAAGGCGGCACGAGCCTAACACCGTGACTCATGCCGCCTTTTTGCTCGAAGCTAGGGCCTTACGCGTCTGTTTATGTCCAGCTAGAATAGCCGTCACGTTCGGCACTGTCACAAACTCTTCGATAGACGCGGCTTTGAAAACAGAGACTCGAAGATCTCTCGCTTGGTGTATAGGGAGCGGGCGTCTAACGACGCAGGCCCAGACGATTCACCACCTCGTGGTAGCGTTCAATATCCGTGCGCTTTAGGTAATCAAGCAAACTTCTTCGCTGAGAGACCATTTTCAGCAGGCCGCGTCGCGAATGATTGTCTTTTTTATGGGTTTTGAAGTGATCGGTGAGCTCGTTAATTCTCTTACTTAACAACGCCACCTGGACTTGGGGTGAGCCTGTATCCGAATCATGAGTACGGAAGTCAGACACAATTTGCTCTTTGGTTTCTTTTGCTAACGCCACTTGCTTAAATGGTTCTCCTAGACCGCAGTAAATCCGTTAAACACGGCAACCGCTAAAGTTAAAAATCGGGTGTCAATGTAGCATGCAGGTCAGACAGTGTCCAGTTGAGTCACTTCTCAGGTTGCTGAGGAGGGCAAGTGCAAGGAGCCCGAGCAAATCAGTTGTCAGTTATCATTTGACAGTTCTCATGTGGGAATTGATCGGCATTAAAGAACCACTTTTTCAATCAAATGATAACTGAGCACTGTCAAATGAGGACTGACAAATGATCCGCTCTCGCCACCAACTCGCCTCCTGTCGTGCCTCCTCTTTTGTTAATATCCACCAATACAACCACGGGAAACGGAACAAATAGATGGTTAAACCAAACATAGTTATCCTCGGCGGTGGTTTTGGAGGATTGTTCACAGCTCTTGACCTCGCTTCCTCCGGCAACATCACTCTGGTAAGCGACGAAGACCATTTTCTATTCACTCCGATGCTCTATGAGTATCTGAGCGGTGAGGTCGAAGAGTGGCACATCGCGCCTAAATACTCAGAGTTGTTAGATAACAACGTTCGCTTCATCAAAGATCAGGTCAGTGTCATCGACCTCCAGTCGCAAACCATTTCCTTAAGCCATCAAGAAAAACTGACGTACGACTTTTTGGTGCTCGCCGTCGGAGGCATCACGAATTACGTCGGCGTAACTGGAGCTGAAGAGCACACATTGCCGTTCAGGAAGATCGCCCATGCCGACGCACTTCGACAAAAAATGGTTTCTGCTCTTGATTCGATTCCTCCGGAGACGCCGCCACAAGACGTCCGCAGTGCTCTGACCTTTGCCGTCGTGGGCGCGGGAGCCAGCGGCTGTGAGCTGTCAACTAAGATGGCCGACTTATTGCTTGATGCCTGCAAGCGGCGAGCGCTACACGGTGAACCGCGTTTGCTCGTGATCGAAATGGGAGACAAGGTTGTGCCCGGGATGGGCGACCAGATCAGAGAGTTTGTCGAGGACGCGCTAACAAAGTCGCATGTTGAAGCACACACGCTCACCCGTGTGATTAGTGTTTCTGCGGACGGTGTTACTTTTGAACATGCCAACAAGCGCGAGGAACTAAAGGCTGCTGGTGTGGTCTGGACAGGCGGCGTCAAGATGCGCCCACTAATTGAGCATCTGGAAGTAGAGAAAAATAGCAGAGGACTTTTGATCGTCAGACCAACTCTGCAGCTATCGCAACACGATAACGTTTTCGCGCTGGGCGACATTGCTGTGAATCCCGATGCAACACCAACCCTCGCAGGCACTGCCCAACTCGCATTTCAGGAAGCCTCACTAGCCGGTCGAAACATACGTGCGCTGGTTAGCGATAAAGAACTTCAAACCAGGCATTTTGAAGAACTGGGAGAAGCAATTAGCCTTGGCACAGAACGCGCTGCAGTATTGACAGGCGGCAAGGCATTCGGCGGCGCCATGGCCAGGCAGGCACGATTTGCACTCTACACATCGCGTCTGCCGACCTGGCATCATCGACTTCGAGTTGGAGCTAGTTGGTTTTTTGAAGGAACAACCCCTCGTCCCCTTTTGCCCCTTGGCTTCGAACGATCGAGTTAGACCAAAGAGTGGACAAAAATTCTCGGGTTGTTTTGTTGGTCATAGTTATCGGCGTAGTGTGTTCCAATTGCGTCGTACAAAACGGCAATATTGCTCCGAACAACACTCAGCCCGTCGTCAGTTCAAATTCTCCGAAGCCGTCTCCTACGGCGACACCTATTGCCTCAACAAGTCCGACTCCGCTTGAGAAAGAACCGGTGGACCTACCTTCGCCACAGAGTTTCGTCGGCATTGTTCATTTGATAATTCCTGTCGCTGGTATCAAGCCAAATCAACTGATCGACACCTTCTCCGACGCTCGATCCGAGGGCAGAGTTCACGACGCGATCGATATCCCGGCACCCGGTGGTACGCCGGTGCTCGCGGCAGCGGACGGAAAAATCATTAAACTATTTCAAAGTGAACGTGGCGGGACTACGATTTACCAGGTGAGTTCGGACCAGAAACTAATTTTCTACTACGCCCACCTACAGTCGTATGCAGAAGGTCTCCAGGAAGGTCAATACAAACACCAGGGCGAAGTCATTGCCTACGTCGGCGACACCGGAAATGCAGGGGCGGGAAACTATCATTTGCATTTTTCAATCGCTTTGACAGCCGATCCAAAGCGTTACTGGGAGGGGACCAACATTAACCCGTATCCTCTCCTTCATCGTTGAAAACAGTTAACTGGAATGTCCGCTAATCGTTCAACCCTCATTGTCCCCACCGTGGCTTCCGCTAAAAATCTCAGGTAAATACAGTATGCCGCTGAGGGAACACCTGTTGCTGCGGATCTGTTAAAAGCCGATTCTTATCCAGTGAAATTGAATGAGATTAAGAGGAAAACAATGAGCAGCGGAACAAAAATGAAGTTATCGATGCTGGGTTTACTGGCACTCACTCTGGGCGCCTGCGTTGCCAATAATCCGAATTCAAATCAATCAACAGTTGGGCCATCGCCAACACCGTCAGCTTCGCCGCTTTCGGCTTCGAGTGAAAACTCGCACTCGGCCGTGACGCTGGCAGTACTGGATGCGTTGCTGGCAAACGAGAATTTTGTTTCCGAGTTAAAAACCAAAGTTGAGGTCAACGACCAACAGCTTGCTGAATTGAAAAAAGCCGCAACCGAAGAAGTAGATCATTTGCGAACCAGCAACGCTGAGGACCGCAACACAGATAACAATGACGCGCGTGCCAGGGCAACGCAGCAAATCGATCGCACTCTGGGTGAAGCAAAGGCCGCGCAGTTTAATTCGTTCGTATCCGACTTTTGGGCGCGAGGTGGTGAGGCTGCAACATCGGATCAACCTGCAACTGCAGTTGCCAAAACACCTAATGCAGTACCAACAGACACCAGGATAGTCGTCAACATACCGGAGTATCGAATGGATCTGTTTAAGGATGGTTCACTCGTTAAGTCTTACAAAATAGGAATCGGTTATCCGGAATTCCCACTTCCACAAGGCCTGCGGAAAGCGCAAACCATAATCTTCAATCCAACATGGACACCTCCCGACTCACCCTGGGTTGCCAAAATGAAGGACGTAAAAGCAGGCGAGAAGGTAGAAGCGGGAAGTAAATTGAATCCGCTTGGTCCAATCAAGATTCCAATAGGTATGCCTTCACTGATTCACGGAGGCAAAGCGGTCGCGAAACTCGGGACGTTTGCCTCTCATGGTTGCGTAGGCCTGACAACTCCTCAGGTCAAAGATTTCGCCAAGATGCTTAGCCAAATCGCGGGCACCGAGTTGACTGATCAATCGATCAACACATATCTCAAAGATTCGACTCAAACGCGCGCTGTAAAACTCAAACAAACAATTCCTGTTGAACTTCGTTACGAAACAATAGTCGTCGAGGATGGAGCACTGCACATCTACAAAGACGTTTACGATCAAAACTCGAATACTGAAGACAACTTGCAAAAGGTGTTGGCGGCCAACGGGACAAGTCTCGAGGCCTTTTCCGAAGAGGAGAAGTCAAAAGTACTGGCTGCGCTCAACTCGATGTCCGCACATCCAAAGGCGCTGCCCTCACCCACTATTGAAGAGAAGAAAGACAAACAGAAGCGCGCCGAAAAGAAACCGCCTAAGAATCAGAAAGAGGTTATCGTTGAACTGAAGACTCTGGAAGGTCGAGGTTATCCGGCTCCGGTTAATCTCGATATTGGAACAGGAAAGTCAGTTGTGACGGCGTCAGCGCGGCCAGGAACTAAACCGTAGCAGCTTCGCAGGAATCGAGCTCCGGTGCGTTTTCGATGGGCGCGCCGGCTTCACCGTAGTAAGGACGGCCAGTTTCGATCGCTTCAAAGTATTCTTCAATGCGGTTGAGAACTTCTTCAACGGAGTGAGAGTGATAGATTGACGTACGGAAAAGTGCGCCGCCCTGCAAACCACGGGTGAATTGTCCCGCCAATTGTTTCATACGGTTGATGGCTGGAGTTTCAGGCATGTCTTCCCGCAACATATCGAAATACTCATGAAGAATTGCGCGCTTGTCTGCAAGTGTCGGCTCGAAGATTTCACGACCGTTTATCGCGTCTTCAATCTGGCGAAAGATCCAGGGATTCGCCATCGCTCCTCTTCCGATCAAAACGCCGTCGCAACCGGTCTCACGAAATTTTGCAAATGCTCCTTCAATCGTGGTGACATCACCGCTACCCGAAACGGGCACACTGACGGTTTCTTTGATCTCTCTGACGAGATCCCAATTGGCAAGACCACGATAACCTTGCTCCTTTGTCCGGCCATGCAAAGCGATGTGCTCAACGCCACACGCTTCTGCAAGTTTCGCTGTCTCGACTGCATTGATTGTGTGGTCGTAGAAACCCGCACGAATCTTGACGGTCAAAGGGATCTTAATTGCCTTCTTGATTTCCTTCAGAATTGTTTCGAGACGAGAGTGGTCCTTGAGTAGTCCCGAGCCTCCACCATGCTTAACAACTTTTGGAGCCGGACAACCACAGTTCACATCGAGAATGTCTGCTCCAACTTCTTCCGCCATCTCCGCGGCCATGCGCATACGTTCCGGTTGACCACCAAAAATCTGCACCGCGAATGGTCGTTCATCCGGGTAGAAACGCATCTGTCGTTTCGATTTCGGGTTACTGCGGGTTAATCCTTCCACCGAAATGAATTCCGAGACAGATAAACCAACACCGCCGCGTCGCTTCAACAACCGGCGAAACGACACATCAGTAACGCCAGCCATTGGAGACAGGATCAACGGCGGGTTGATTTCAATGTCACGTATTTTGAACGGCTTAATTTCCGGCATAGTTACGGCAAAATCGTTACAGGCGTCCCTACTGAAACAGCGTTGTAGAGTTCCTTAATGTCTGCATTTTCCAACGCGACACAGCCCCATGTCCAATCGCGAGAGGAGCCATGCCCATGGATGTAGATTAGTCCACCCAGTTTGGTGTACTGAGGAGGACCGACCTTTTTGCGAATGGCTTCGACAATGGTGTCGTATTGAGTCTTATTAATGAGGCCGTCACGTAAACCGCGCTCGGCATCCTCAAGATTCGGGTAACTCACTCCCAGTGAGAGGAAGTAGGAGCTCTGATTGTTTTTAACAAAGATATAGAACTCACCCTCTGGAGTTGCGCCATCGCCTTCCTTTTGTTTATCGGGAACAGGATTGAATCCGAGACCCACTCGATAGGTGCGAAGCAATTTTTGATCGGAATAGAACTCGAGTTTGCGAGCACTTTTGTAAACAACTATTCGCGGCTTCTCGATCGGAAGTTCGAGCATTTTTATTTCCTGGAGTGGTTGGGTTCCGGAGTTTTTCTCAGCTTGCTGTGAAGCGACCCGCGCCTGACATGCGCAGAAAAAGATAACGTAAACGCCAATCAAGGCGAGGCGTTTACTCGTTATCGACTCTTTGTTCAGCGACCACTTCATACAAAGTTGAAGCGTCCTTTCTTGAT
>Ga0068860_100007563_pt1 | contig 10870 bp, 8 predicted proteins | sample KBSSwiS32_FD_66597 | JGI IMG/M metagenome (GOLD analysis project Ga0068860, IMG submission 66597) | Switchgrass rhizosphere microbial communities from Kellogg Biological Station, Michigan, USA - KBS Switchgrass S3-2 | ecosystem: Host-associated > Plants > Roots > Rhizosphere > Soil ...
TCCTCGTCCTGCGCCGCGTCGATGACGGCGCAGCGGTCGGGCTCGGCGCGGGCGATGTCGAGGAAGGCCGCGCGCAGCCGCTCATGGAACGCCACGCCTTTGGATTCGAAGCGGCTTTCGGCGTCTCCGCGCCCGCCGGCCCGGGCCAGGCCCGCCTCGGTCGGCAGGTCGAGGATCAGGGTGAGGTCCGGCCGCACGCCGGCCAGGACATAGGTTTCCAGCGACGAGATCAGCAGCGGGTCGGTCCCGCCCGCCGCGCCCTGATAGGCCCGGGTGGAATCGGCGAAGCGGTCGCAGACGACCCAGGCCCCGCGGGCCAGCGCCGGGGTGATCACCCGCTCCACATGGTCGCGCCGGGCGGCGTACATCAAAAGCGTCTCCGTGACCGGCGACCAGCGGTCCGCCGCGCCGTTGACCAGCAGGTCGCGGATGCTCTCGGCTCCGGGCGAGCCGCCAGGCTCGCGGGTGGCCACGACCTCGCGGCCTGGCGCAAGCCGCGCGGCCAGCCGGCGGAGCTGGGTGGACTTCCCCGCCCCCTCCCCGCCTTCGAACGTGATGAAACGACCTTGGGTCACGCGCTCAAGATGGCGGCTTCAGCGCGCAAGTCCAGCGCGGGAGCCCCGGCGCGGTTGCAGCCAATTCTAATCGCCCGGAATCCACGATAGGCCTTGGCCCATGGACACCTTCGGCGCCCGCGAGCTCCTGCACTGCTATGCGACCGGCGTCTTTCCGATGGCCGATTCGCGCCAGGACGAACGGCTGTTCCTGATCGACCCGGAGCACCGCGGCGTCATCCCGCTGGAGGGCTTCCACGTATCGCGCCGGCTGGCCCGCACCGTACGCAGCGACCTCTACGACGTGCGGGTCGACACCGCCTTCGCGGAGGTGGTGGCGGCCTGTGCGGCGCCGCGGCAGGGCCATCCCGACACCTGGATCAACGCCGGCATCGAGCGCCTCTACGGCGAACTGTTCGACCTCGGCCGCGCCCACAGCGTCGAGTGCTGGAAGGACGGCGAGCTGGTGGGCGGGCTCTATGGCGTGACGTTGAGCGGGGCCTTCTTCGGCGAAAGCATGTTTTCGCGGGCTCGCGACGCCAGCAAGGTGGCGCTGGTGCACCTGGTCGCCCGCCTGATCGTCGGCGGATTCCTCCTGCTGGACGCCCAGTTCCTCACCGATCACCTGGCGCAGTTCGGGGCCCGCGAGATCTCGCGGCGGGAATACCGGCGCCGGTTGAAGCGCGCCCTGGCCGTCCAGGCGGATTTTCAGACCTTCGGGGCGGGAGCCGGCGCGGGCGGCGCAGGCTTGGCGGCCGGCGGCGCGAGCTTGGGGGCGGCGGGCGGGGGCTTGACCGGGGCGGCGATCGGGATCAGCGCCGGGGGCGCGGCTTTGCAGGTGATCACCCAGGCGTCGTAGACCGGATGCTCCAGCGGGTTGAGGCCAGGCGACGAGGCGTACATCCAGCCCTTGAACGCCTGCCGAGGCGGCGGGGCGGGCTTGCCCGGCGCCGGGCGCGGCTGGGAATCGATGGTCAGGTAGACAATGGAATCGTCCATCCCCTCGTCCGGCGCGGCGCGCTCGCAGGCCTTCACCGTGAAGATCAGAGTCTTGTAGCGCACGGGCTTGCCGACCTCGGCCTCGAACCGGATGCTCTCAGCGGTCACCTTGTCGAGCGCCTGCAGGATGGCGACGTTGGAGCGGGTCCGCTTCAGCGCCTCGGCCGGTTTCTCGGCGACGGTGGCGGTGGGCGGGACGGCGGGCGCCACCTCCCGGGCCTGCACCGGCGGCGCGACGATCGGCGCCGGAGGCGCGACGGTGGCGGGCGGGGCCTCCTCCGCCGCGCCGGACAGCACGTCGTCGTGCGGCTGCGCCGGCGGGGGTGCGGTCTGGGGGGCCGGCGGCGGAACAGGGGGCGCGGGACGCACCGTTTGTGCGCCGGCGAGGCCGGCGACGGTCAGCAACACCAGGCCGGCGGCGCTGGCGGCGAGAACGGAACGGCGCGGTCCCTGGAACATGAACAGACGTCCGGCTCTTAGGGAACCCAGGCTTCGTAGTCGCCGGTCGCGGCCTGACGCTCGCCGCCCCGGGCCAGCGAGCCTTGTGGGCGCCAGGCGTGGATGGTGCCGGTGAGGTTGGGGATGTGGTCCTTCTCCCAGGCCCGGGCCGGCAGCGGCTCCACGGTCGGCGGGTCGTCGAAGGTGTAGTGCAGCCAGCCGTGCCATTCCGCCGGCACCTTCGAGGCCTCGGCGTAGCCGTTGTAGATCACCCAGCGGCGCTTGCGCCCGACGTCGTAGGAGCAGGAGTCGTCGCGGGCCTCGAAATAGCGGTTGCCCAGGTCGTCCTGGCCCACGAAACGCCCGCGGCGGCCGATGTTGAACCGGACGCCGATGGTCGCGCCGTTCCACCAGGTGAAGATCGATTTCAGGAAGTTGATCAAGGGCTCGGCGGGTTCTGGAGGACGTCGGAAGCGGGCGGACTATAGGTCTGCGGCCCCTCACCGTCCAGCCACGGCTGGAAGCAACATCTTGTGGCGCGACAGAGCGTCACCCCCACATCTATTGCCCCTTGGCGATGCGGCTCCTAACCTCGCCCAGGGCAGGAGTCGGCGATGGGGATCGAGACGGCGGGGTTGAGGCTGGAGCGGCGGCCGCTCGCGCGCGAGATGCGCCGCATGGACGCCGTGGCGCCGGCGCACTGGACCGCCGCGCAGGTCGAGGCCTGGATCGCCTGGGCTGGCGGCGAGACCGACCTGCCCTGCGCCGTGGCGGCCTACGCCGAGACCCTGGCGGCGCGCGCCGCCTTTCCCGACCCGCAAGCGCGGTCGCGATTCGGCAAGGCGCTCTCGGCGGCTCTGCTGCGCGGCGCCCTGGCCATCGCCGAGCCCCGCTCGCGGCCCCAGACCGTCACCGACGCCGCGGGCCTGGAGCGCTTGATCGCCGAGACGCGGGGCCGGCGCACGGCCGAGGCGGCCCGCGCGGCGCTGGCCGCGCGGCTGCAGGCCGTGATGGATGCGGTCCTGCGCTGCGAGGGCGACCGCGCCGCCTGCGCCGACCCGCTGCACAATCCGAGCCTCGCCCGCGCCGCCGAGACCGCGCGCGTCTCCGGCGCGCCAGACGGACTGATCCTGGAGGCCATCGCCCTCGCCCGCGCAGGCGAAGGCGCGTGGTCGGCCCCCGACCTCGCCCAAGAGGCGCCGGCTCCGCCGGCGGCGGTGGCGGCCCTGAAGGCCGGCGAGGCCCGCCGCATCGCCGCGGCCATGTGGGAGGGCGGCGCCCTCTGCGCCTGCGCCACACCCGCCGACGCCGTGGGCGTCGCGGACCTGCTGGGCGCGCGCCGCGCGGCCATCGACCTTTCCGCCTTCTGGACCGACAAGGGATTCGACGACGCGGCCCTGGACGCCGCGGTCGCCCTGGCGGGCCACGCCCTGGTCGCGGCGGGGGCCAAGTCGGGCTATCTGGCGCTGGCCGGGCTCGGGGACTGGCTGGTCGCTCAGGGGCTGGACTATGACTCCGACGCGGGTCGGGCGGCGGCCTGTGAGCTGCATCGCCGGGCGGCGGGCGTGCTGCGGCGCGCCACGCCGTCACTGAAAGGCGGGATGGCGGTGTTCGAGGACGCCGACCTGGCGCTCAGGGTCGGCGACGCGAACCCCTCCGCGCGGCCCTGGCGGGGCGCGCTGGCGAACCGCGAGCTGTCGGCCATAGCGGAACGCGGCCTCACGGCGCTGGACGCCGACCTCGCCGCGGCCCGCGCCCATGCGACCGGCGCGCGGTCGCTGGAGTCCGCGCCCGGCGTGGACCACGCGGCGCTTCGCGCAGCGGGCTTCACCGACCACGAGATCGCTGCGGCTGAGGCCGCCCTGCCCGCCGCCCAGCGGCTCTCCGAGGCGTTCCGTCCCACGGTGATCGGCGAAGGCTTCGTCCGCGACGTCCTGGGCGCCGGCGCCGAGGCGGTGTCCGATCCCGGGCTGGACGTCCTGGCCTTGGCGGGGTTCACGCCCGAGGCTGCGGCGACGGCCGAAGCCCATGTCCTGGGCGCCGGCGGCCTGGCGGACGCGCCGTCGCTGACCCCGGCGCAGCAGCGGGTGTTCCGCACGGTCCGGGAGGTGGGGGACGCGCCCTACCTGGCCATGCTGGCGGCGTTGCAGCCGCTCCTGGCCGCCCCGGCGCTGGCCGAGGTCCCGCTCGCCTGGGACGCCGGCCCGGACGTGGCCGAAGCGCGCCTGAGCGAGGGTTTCGAGGCCGGCGTCTCCGCCGTGCGCCTGCGCCGGGCCGCTCCGCCGGCCGAGTTCGCCCTGGAGCTGCCCGGGCCGCCGGAGCCGAAAGGCGCCCGCGAGCCCCCGCCGGAACGCGCCGAGCGCATCGTCGAGCGGATCGTCGAACGCGACCGCAGCCGGCGCAAATTGCCCGACCGCCGCAAGGGCTACATCCAGAAAGCGGCTGTGGGCGGCCACAAGGTCTATCTGCACACCGGCGAGTACGACGACGGCGAGCTTGGCGAGATCTTCATCGACATGCACAAGGAAGGCGCCGCCTTCCGCTCGCTGATGAACAATTTCGCCATCGCGATCTCCATCGGACTGCAGTACGGCGTGCCGCTGGACGAGTTCGTGGACGCCTTCGTGTTCACCCGCTTCGATCCCGCCGGGCCGGTCACCGGCAACGACTCGGTCAAGTCGGCGACCTCGATCCTCGACTACATCTTCCGGGAGCTGGGGGTGTCCTACCTGGGGCGCGACGACCTGGCGAACCCGGATTCCGAGGCGCTCAACGCCGATGGCCTGGGTCGCGGGGTGTCCGATGGCGAGCCTCAGCCGGCCTCGCGGTTCATCTCCCGTGGTTTCTCGCGGGGCGTCGCGCCGGACAACCTGGTGTTCCTGCCGCTCCCGCGCGGCGGCGGGCCGGTAGAGGGCGACGCCGCCGACGTCTGCGCGGCCTGCGGCGATGTGGCCGTCGTGCGCAAAGGGGCGAGCCTGATATGCGAAACCTGCGGCGCGCGCGCCGGCCGTCGGGAAGAAGACGCCGCGGGCTGAACCGTCGCACATCGGGTGGGGGCGCGGGTCGTGGCCGCGAACTTGCTGGCCTCGCCGGCGATGTCCGTTTTCAGGAGGCGAGTTTCAAAATGAGACCGCTATCGATGCTGGGGCTGCTGGCGGCCCTGGCCGTGGCCCTTCCCGCGCAGGCCCAGAACGCCGGCCAGATCGGCCGCGCGAGGGCCGGCGCCAACTGCCCGGGCTGCAATCTCTTCCAGGCGGACTTCGGGGGCTTGCAGATGCGCGCCCGCGACTTCTCCCATGCCCGCCTGCGCCAGGCCGATCTCAGCCTGGGGGTGATGAACCGCACCTCGTTCGCAGGCGCCGACCTGCGTGACGTCGAAGCCTACGGCGGCGTCTTCACCGGCGCCGACTTCCGGGGTGCGAACCTGACGAACGCCTCCTTCGTCGGCGCCTTCCTGCAGGCGGCCAACTTCAGCGGCGCGATCCTGGACGGCGCGAACTTCTCCGGCGCGCAGATGGGACGGGTGCAGGGCCTGAGCCAGGCCCAGCTCAACCGCGCCTGCGGCGACCCGGCCACCGTGCTTCCCTCGGGGCTCCGCATCCGGCCCTGCTGACGGCAGTCCCAAGCTATGCGTTTGATTTTGGCCGCCTTACCGCGAATTAAGTGGCGCAGGCCCGCGCATCCAAGCCAGATGGACCGGCAAGTCCCCTCGCCGCCGGCCGCATGACGATCACCCCCCGCCTTTTCCTCATCGCCGCCCTTATCGCGTCGTTTGCGCCGCGTGCGGCGGCGGCGGGCGAACGGGCGGTCGCGAGGATCGTGGCGTTCGGCGGGGTCTGCGCCCGGTGCGAGCTGTCCGGACGCAAGTTGGCCGGCGCGCACTTCATCGGCGCGGATTTCTCCGGCTCGGCGCTGGTCGGCGCGGACCTGCGCAACTCTCATTTCATCGGATCCAACTTCGTCGGCGCCGATCTGTCGCGCGCCGACATGAGCGGCGCCGACATGGCGGGCGTGAACTTCGGCCAAGCCAACCTGTCGGGCGCGCGCCTGAAGGGCGCTGAGCTGCGGGCCACCAACCTGGCCGGCGCGAACCTCGCAGGGGCCGACGCCGCCGGGGTCGAGGTGCAGGGCGGCAATCTGACGCGCGCCAACCTGAGCCGCGCGATGCTGGCGGGCGCCCAGCTCATGGGCGCGATGCTGAGCGGCGCCGACGCGCGCAGGACCAGCTTCCGCGGCGCGGGCCTGCAGGCCGCCGTCCTCGCCAACGGCCGGTTCGACGACGCCTCGTTCCGTGGCGCGGCCATGTCCTATTCGGTGCTGACCGGCGGGAGCTTTTCCGGCGCCGATTTCCGCGACGCCGACCTGACCGGCGCGATCATCGCCGGCGCCGACCTGTCGCAGGCCTACGGCCTCAAGCAGGAACAGCTCGACGACGCCTGCGGCGATTCCCGCACCCGCGCGCCCGGCCGCCTGATCGTGCGCGCCTGCACGGCGCTACGCATCTTCGTCCGCCGCGCGCCCGCCGTGCAGGCGACGCAGACGGGCCAGCGCTACCTGATGATCGGCAGGTAGCGTCCGCTACACCTTGATCGGCGGAACCACGCGGATGTGCAGTTCCTTCAACTGCTTGTCGGCGGCCGGCGACGGCGCGCTCATCATCAGGTCCTGGCCCTGCTGATTGAGCGGGAAGGCGATCACCTCGCGGATCGCCGTCTCGCCGGCCAGCAGCATGACGATGCGGTCGATGCCGGGCGCCAGGCCGCCGTGCGGCGGCGCGCCGTGGCGGAAGGCGTTCAGCATGCCGCCGAACTGCGCCTCGACCACCTCGGGACCGTAGCCGGCGATCTCGAAGGCCCGCAGCATCAGATCCGGACGGTGGTTCCGGATGGCGCCGGAGCAGAGCTCGTAGCCGTTGCAGACGATGTCGTACTGGTAGGCCAGGACCTCCAGCGGATCCTTGGTGTTCAGGGCCTCCAACTCGCCCTGGGGCATCGAGAACGGGTTGTGCGAGAAGTCGACCTGGTGGGTCTCCTCATTCATCTCGTACATCGGGAAGTCGACGATCCAGACGAACTCGAAGCGGCCCTCGTCGACCAGCTTCAGGTCGGCGCCCACCTTGGTGCGCGCATTGCCGGCGAACTTGGCGAACACCTTGGGGTCGCCGGCCACGAAGAAGGCCGCGTCGCCCTGGCCGAGCCCGAGCTGGCCCATCACCGCGCCCGTGGCCTCGGGGCCCAGGTTCTTGGCGATCGGGCCGCCCCAGCCGCCCTGGTCCTCGCTCCAGAAGATGTAGCCCAGGCCGGGCTGGCCCTCCCCCTGCGCCCAGGAGTTCATCCGGTCGCAGAAGGCCCGCGAGCCGCCCTTCGGGGCGGGGATCGCCCAGACGGCGTTCTTGCTGTCGTCCAGGATCCGCGCGAACAGGCCAAAGCCGCCGCCCCGGAACGGGTCGGAGACATCTTGCATCACCAGCGGGTTGCGCAGGTCCGGCTTGTCGGTGCCGTACTTGGCGATGGCCTCGCGGTAGGGAATGCGCGGGAACGGATAGGGCGTCACCGGCTTGCCCTGGCCGAACTCCTCGAACAGGCCGTGCATCAGGGGCTCGATCGCGGCGAACACGTCCTCCTGGGTGACGAAGCTCATCTCCACGTCGAGCTGGTAGAACTCCAGGCTGCGGTCGGCCCGCAGGTCCTCGTCGCGGAAGCAGGGCGCGATCTGGAAGTAGCGGTCGAAGCCGGAGACCATGAGCAGTTGCTTGAACTGCTGCGGAGCCTGCGGCAGCGCGTAGAAGGTCCCGGCGTGCAGCCGCGAGGGCACCAGGAAGTCGCGCGCGCCCTCCGGCGACGAGGCCGTCAGGATCGGCGTCTGGTACTCCAGGAACCCCTGGCCGATCATGCGCGTGCGGATCGAGTGAATCACCTTCGAACGCAGCACGATGTTGCGGTGCAGGGTCTCGCGGCGCAGGTCGAGGTGGCGGTTCTTCAGGCGGATGTCTTCGGGGTAATCGGGCTCGCCGAACACCGGCAGGGGCAGCTCGCCCGCCTCGCCCAGCACCTCGCCGCCGGTCACGCGCACCTCCACCTCGCCGGTGGGCAGGTTGGGATTCACGGTGTCGGCCGAGCGGGCCACCACCTCGCCGTCAATGCGGATGACGCTCTCGGCGCGCAGGCGCTCGACCATCGCGAATCCGGGCGTGCCGGGACTGAGTACGAGTTGCGTCAGGCCGTAGTGGTCGCGCAGGTCGATAAAGACCAGGCCCCCGTGGTCGCGCTTGCGGTGGATCCAGCCCGACAGGCGGACGGTCTTGCCGGTGTCGGCGGCGCGAAGCGCGCCACAGGTATGGGAGCGGTAGGCGTGCATGGGGGCCGGGAATTCGGGGTGAAACGAAAGGCGCGGAGGGGCGCACGCGCCTAGGAGAATGTCAAGTTGGGCGGGCGCCATGCGGCGATCGGGCCTGTTCGACCTTGGCTATGGCCATGGTAGATCAGCACCGACTCTCCAGGACGGGCCGCAGTGCTGACACCTTCGAGCTCCGGTCCCGCCCGATCGGCGGCCCTGCTGCTGATCGCGGCCGTGACGCCGCTGATGCTGGTCGCCCTGTTCGGCAGCTACACGGCGTTTTCCACCCAACGCGCGCAGCTCGAGGCCCGCGCCCTCTCCGACGCCCGGCTGCTGTCCGACGCGGTGGACCGCGAGCTGGCCGGCGAGATCGATCAGGCGGAGGGGCTGGCGGCCTCGCCGGCTCTGGACGGCCCGGTCGACCTGGCCACCTTCCGTGAGGTGGCGCGCCGGGAGAAGGCGCGGCATCCGACCTGGCTGAACGTCGTCCTACTGGATGCCGAGGGCCGTTGGCTGGCCTCTGCGAGAGACATACCGACACGTCGCGCCGTGGAGCCGGGCAGCCTGGCCAAGGTCATCGCCACGCGCCGCGCCGTGGTCGGAGACCTCCGCCGCGGCGAGGGCGGCAACTGGGGAATCGCCGTGCGCGCGCCGGTGATCCGCGAGGGCCGGCTGACCCACGTCGCCACCGTGGTCGCAAGGCCGGACGCCTTCCACGCCCTGATCGCGGCCATGAAGCCGCAGCGCATCTGGATCATCACCATCGTCAACCAGGAAGGCCGCGTCGTGGCCCGCTCCCAGGCCGAAGCCCGGTTCGTCGGCGGGATGGCCAGCCCCAGCGCGCTCGCCGCCCGCCGGCGCGGGCCGAACGGCATCTACGAGGGTTACACCCTCGACCATGTGCACACGATCTCGGCCTGGTGGACGTCGCCGCAGTCCGGCTGGTCCGTGCACATCGGCGTGCCAAAGGGGCAGTTCGAGACGCCGCTACACCGGTTGCTGGTGCTGCTGGGGGTCGGCTTCGTGTTCGCCGCCGCACTGGCGGTCGCTTTCATCCTCCTGCTGCTGCGCGAACTTCGGCAACGCCATGCCGAGGCTGCAGCGGTCGAGCAGGCGACCCGCATGGACGCCCTGGGGCGGCTGACCGGCGGCGTGGCGCACGACTTCAACAACCTCCTGATGGTGATCCAGGGCAATATCGACATCCTGACGCTGCGGGCCGGCGACGAGGCGCGCCTGAAGGCGCCGCTGGCCGCCATGCGCGCCGCCACGGAACGGGCGGCCAAACTCACCCGCCAGCTCCTGATCTTCGCGCGCGGCGGCGGCTCGGAGCGCTCGCCGGTGGACGTGGCCGAGGTGGTGCGCGAGCTGCAGCTCGACCTGCGCCAGCTGGCGGGCGCTCACGTCCGGGTCAACGTGATCGCACCCGAGGAGCGGGCCGTCGCCGTGCTCGACCGGCTGCAGCTCGAGGCCGCCCTGCTCAACCTGTGCGCCAACGCCCGTGACGCCATGGCGCCCGGCGGCGGCGAGATCGTCGTGGCCGTCGAGGTCGACGCCGCCCAGGTGCGGCTCAGCGTCCGCGACACGGGGCCGGGGTTCGGGACCGACGTGATCGCCCGGGCGTTCGACCCGTTCTTCACCACCAAGCCGGTGGGCCAGGGCACGGGCCTGGGGCTGACTCAGGTCTATGGGTTCGCGCGCGCCAGCGGGGGCCGCGTGCAACTGCAGAACGCGCCGGGCGGCGGCGGAGTGGTGCTGATCGGCCTGCCGCGCAGCGACGCCCTGCCCACGCCCGCGGACCGCCCTGAAGCGCCTCGGCGGGACGACGCGCCGCGCGGAAGAGTGCTGCTGGTCGAGGACGAGGCGGAAGTGCGCGCCACCATCGCAGGGTTCCTGTCGGAGAGCGGCCTGAGCGTGAGCACGGCTTCCAACGCCGCCGAGGCGCTGGCGATGCTGGAGGCGGAACCGTTCGCCGCAGTGCTGAGCGATGTCATCATGCCCGGCGAGATGGGCGGCTCGGCGTTGGCGCTGGCGATCCGCCGCCGCTGGCCAAAGCTGCCGGTGGTGCTGATCTCCGGCTACAGCGACCAGGCGCTGGAGGCGCAGGACCAGGGCATCACCGTCCTCACCAAGCCCCTCGACCTGAACGCCGTCGTGCGACAGCTCCGGTCGTTGCTGGCGGCGAGCTAGCGCGGGCGGAAGCGCTTGGTGGTCGGAAACCCGCGCGGCGCCATCTTGCCGGCCCCGGCCCGCTTGCCGGCCCAGTCGCGCCATTCGGTCCAGACGCGGGTTCGCCCAGCCCCGTCGACCCAAGTGGCGCCGTCGTCGGCGTTGAACACGACCGCGTCGCGCAGGCCGCCCTCGCGGTAGTTCTGCAGCTTGACGCCCTTGCCGCGCGCCATCTCGGGAAGCTCGGCGGCGTCGAAGATCAGGATCTTGCCGTTGTCGCCGATCACCGCCACCCGGTCTCCGGCCATCGGCAGGGAGACGGCCGCGCCCTTGGCGTCGACGTTCAGCACCTGCTTGCCGGCCCGGCGGAAGGC
>Ga0068860_100007565_pt1 | contig 10869 bp, 9 predicted proteins | sample KBSSwiS32_FD_66597 | JGI IMG/M metagenome (GOLD analysis project Ga0068860, IMG submission 66597) | Switchgrass rhizosphere microbial communities from Kellogg Biological Station, Michigan, USA - KBS Switchgrass S3-2 | ecosystem: Host-associated > Plants > Roots > Rhizosphere > Soil ...
TCGTCCGCCCCGGCCACATCTTCCCGCTGCGCGCCCGCGAGGGCGGCGTGCTCGTCCGCACCGGCCAGACCGAGGGCTCGGTGGACCTCGCCCGCATGGCCGGCCTGTTCCCCGCCGGCGTCATCTGCGAGGTGATGAACCCCGACGGCACCATGGCGCGCCGCCCGGAGCTCAGCCGCTTCGCCAGGAAGCACAAGCTCCACATGGTCTCGGTGGCGGACATCATCCGCTACCGCCTCCAGCGCGAGCGCCTGGTCAAGCGCCTGGACAGCCGCGCCATCACCCGCCCCGGCGAGGGCGAATTCACCGCCATCACCTACGGCAGCGACGTGGACCCGCTGGTGCACGTGGCGCTGGTCAAGGGCGACCTCGCCGGCCTCTCCGGCCCCGTCCCCGTCCTCACCCGCGTCCACCGCGCGTGCCTGGTGGGCGATCTCCTGGGCAGCTCCGGCTGCGACTGCGGCGCCCAGCTCCGCCAGGCCTTCGCCCGCATCGCCCACGAGGGCCGCGGGGTGGTGGTCTACCTCCAGAAGGACCAGCCGCCCGAGGCGCGCCTTCTGTGCACCCACGTCTCCAACGAGGAGAAGGTCCCCGGCCACAAGGACCAGACCCGCCTGCGCGAGTTCGGCGTGGGCGCGCAGATCCTCCGCGACCTGGGGCTGCGGCGCCTGCGCCTGCTCACCAACAACCCCAAGAAGATCGTCGGCCTGGAGAGCTACGCGCTGGAGGTGACGGAGCAGGTCCCGCTCTCCCAGCCCGCGCCCGCCAGCCAGACCATCGCCGCCCGGCGCGTTCCCGCGCGGCGCCGCCCGGTGTAAGGAGCCAGGACCGACCATGCCCCGCGTCTACGAAGGCCACCTCACGCCGCCCAAGGGCCGCTTCGCGCTCTGCGTGGCGCGGTTCAACGGCTTCATCACCGACGAATTGCTCAAGGGCGCCCAGGACGCGCTCCTTCGCCACGGCGTGGCGGACGACGACATCGACGTCTTCCGCGTCCCCGGCACCTTCGAGCTGTCGGGCCTGGTCCGCAAGCTCGCCGCGTCCGACCGGTACGCCGGCATCGTGGCGCTGGGCTGCGTCATCCGCGGCGGCACCCCGCACTTCGACTACGTGGCCTCCGAGGTGTCCAAGGGCGTGGGCCAGGTGGCCTTCTCCGCCGACTGCGCGGTCACCTTCGGCGTGCTCACCTGCGACACGGTGGAGCAGGCGGTGGACCGCGCCGGGGTGAAGGCCGGCAACAAGGGCGCGGACGCCGCCGTCGCCTGCCTGGAGATGGCCAACCTGAACGCGAAGCTGCCGGGCGCGCGCCCGGTGAAGCTGGCCACCGTGACGGGGAAGAAGAAGTAGATGGGCGCCCGGAGCGTCGCCCGCGAGCGCGCGCTGCAGGCCCTCTACCAGCTGGAGGTGCAGGAGACGTCGGTGTCGGACGCGCTCGACGCGGCCTTCACCGCGGCCGGCGCCGAGCCCGGCGCGCCCCAAGGCAAGCCCGACCCGGAGTCGCGCCGCTTCGCGCAGCAGCTGGTGGAGGGCGCCCACGGCCACCGCGAGGAGATCGACGCGCTGATCGAAGCCCACAGCCACAACTGGCGGCTGGACCGGATGGGGCAGATCGACCGCAACGTCCTGAGGCTCGCCATCTTCGAGCTGAAGTACCTGGCCGACGTGCCGCGCAAGGTCACCATCAACGAGGCGGTGGAGCTGGGCAAGCGCTTCGGGACGGAGGCCAGCTCCGCCTTCATCAACGGGCTTCTGGACCGGATCGCCGCGGAGCTGGGGAAAGCGTGAGCGCCCAGGTCAGCACGCACGAGCTGGGCTTCGACCCGCTCGACTCGCTCCCCGGCCTGGACTCGCTCTGCGTCTTCATCGGCGAGGACGAGCGCCCCCTGCGCGGCGCCGCCGGCTTCCTCGACTGGCGGCTGGGCGGGGCGCTCTCGCGGGTGCTCGTCTCCGGCTTCTTCGTCGGCGCGCCGTCCGACACGCTGCTGCTCCCCACCGGCGGGCGGATCGCCATCCCCCGCGTCTTCGCCATCGGCGTCGGCCGCTGGCAGACGCTCACCGAGGAGGGCCTGGCCGCCGCCATGAAGACCGCCGCCCAGGTGCTGGACAAGGCGAACGCCCGGTCGGTGGCGCTGGAGCTCCCCGGCGCCGGTTTCCTCCAGGACTCCGCCCGCGCCCAGGCCCTCAAGGGCACCTTCCTCCCCGCCTTCAGCGGCGCGCGGGTCGCGGTCCTCGGCGAGAAGGGCCTGGGCAAGATCCTCTAGCTCTGGTCGTACATGGAAACATCCGTTGGTACTGCAAACGAGCGGTCTGGTCGCACCCTCAGCGAGTGGGCGGAATCTGGTAGGATCAACTGCTCTCTTGCAGGGCCTTGACCCACGCGAAGGGCCGAGACCGGATGGGGTTCAAAATCCTGATCGTGGAGGATTCGAAGGCGTCGCGAGACTTCATCGCGTCCACGGTGGAGTCCATCCCAGAGGTCCAGGCCATCACGACCCACAGCGGCTTCGAGGCGCTCAAGCTGCTCCCGCGCCACCGCTTCGACCTGATCATCACCGACATCAACATGCCCGACATCAACGGGCTGGAGCTGATCAACTTCGTCAAGAAGAACCCGAACTACCGGGACACGCCGCTGTTCATCATCACCACCGAGGGCCGCGAGCAGGACCGGGAGCGCGGCCTGGCGCTGGGCGCGGCGGAGTACCTGATCAAGCCGTTCGAGCCCCAGAACCTCGAAGGGCTCCTCAAGCGGTACCTGAAGATCGCCTGACGTGAAGGGGCCGCAGGAGTTCGTCGCCGAGGCGACCGAGATCCTCGACGCGCTGGGCCGGGACCTCCTCTTACTGGACCAGCGCCGCGGCGAGGACGTCTCGCCGGACGTCCTCAACTCCGTCTTCCGCTCGGCGCACACGCTCAAGGGGCTGGCGGGCCTGTTCGGGGAGGAGCGGATCTCCCAGCTGGCGCACCGCACCGAGGACGTGCTGGACCGCCTGCGGCTGGGGAAGGCCGACCTCACCGACCCGCTGCTGGACGCGCTGATCGAGGGCGTGGACGCGTTCCAGGCGCTGCTGGCGGAGTCCGCGGCCGCCCGGAAGACGGACGACCTCACCGAGCGCGCCGCGGCGCTGGCGGAGCGGCTGGAGCGGCTGGGCGGGGAGAAGGCCCCGGCGGCGCCGGCCGACCCGCTGGACCAGGTGGCGCTCGACCCGGCGGTCCGGGGGGTGCTCACCGAGTACGAGGAGCACCGCCTGCGGGAGAACGTGAAGAAGGGCGTCCCGCTCTACAAGGCGCGCGCCGAGTACGGGCTGGAGGACTTCGACGAGCGGCTCACCGCGCTCAGCGCCCTGCTCAAGGAGCGGGGCGAGGTGCTGAGCACGCTCCCGTCGCAGCAGCCGGGAGAGGCCACCGCCATCGCCTTCGACCTCCTGGTGGCGTCCCGCGAGGACCCGGGGGCGCTGGAGTCGCAGGTCGCCGGGCTGGGCGCCACGCTGAGCGGGATCGCGGTGCACGCGCCCGGCCGCGCGCGCCCGCCGCCCGCGGCGAAGGCGCCCCCCGCTCCGGAGACGCAGCAGGAGAAGGAGAAGCGCGAGGCGCGCGAGGTGGAGGACCGGATCGAAGGGTCGCTCCGCTCGCTGGCGCAGACGGTCCGGGTGGACATCCGCCGGCTGGATACCCTGATGAACACGGTGGGCGAGCTGATCCTGCTCAAGGCCAACCTGCAGCAGCTGGCGGACTCCGCGCTGGCGGGGGGCGCGCACGCCATCTCCAAGCTGTGGGGGCAGCAGCTGCAGCGCCAGACGCGCGCGCTGGAGCGGAAGCTGGACGACCTGCAGGAGGGCCTTTTAGGGGCGCGCATGGTCCCCCTGGGCCAGGTCTTCAACAAGCTCACCCGGCTGGTGCGGCGGATCGCGCGCGAGGCGGGCAAGGAGATCGACTTCCGGGCCGACGGCGGCGAGGTGGAGCTGGACAAGCTGATCGTGGAGGAGCTGTCCGACCCGCTGATGCACATCATCCGCAACGCCATCGACCACGGCATCGAGCCGCCCTCGGCGCGCGCCGGCGCCGGCAAGCCCCGCCGCGGGCGGGTGGCGCTCCTGGCGTCCTCCCGCGGCAACCAGGTGGCGATCGCCGTCACCGACGACGGCGCCGGCATCGACGACCAGCGGGTGCTGGAGGTGGCCATGGCGCGCGGCCTGGTCACCCCGCGCGAGGCGCGCGACCTCTCCCCGCGGGAGATCCACAACCTGATCTTCCTCCCCGGCTTCTCCACCGCCCGCTCGGTGTCGGAGCTCTCCGGCCGCGGGGTGGGGCTGGACGTGGTGAAGACCAACATCTCCAACCTCTCCGGGCTGATCGACGTCACCTCCAGCGCCCACGAGGGCACCACCTTCACCATCACCCTGCCGGTGACCCTGGCGATCATCCGCGCCCTGGTGGTCTCCGTGTCCGGGCGGACCTACGCGGTGCCGCTCAACAGCGTGCTGGAGATCGTCTCCGTCCTCCCCTCCGAGCTGCGGACGGTGGAGCGGCGGGAGATGATCCTGGTCCGGGGCCACACCATCCCCTTCGCCCGGCTGTCCCGCATCTTCGGCCACGGGGAGCGGACCCTGCCGCGCCTGTTCGCGGTGGTGGTGGGATTGGCGCACCACCGGGTCGCACTGGCGGTGGACGAGCTGATCGGCCAGCAGGACATCGTCATCAAGCCCCTGGGGCCGCGCCTGTCCCACATCAGGGGTTTCGCCGGGGCCACCGACCTGGGAAACCTCAGGACCGTCCTGGTTTTGGACGTTGGGGCGCTGGTCGAGGAATGCGTGAATCCCGACAGGCGGGCGGACTTCCTCTAGGCCGGCCGCTGGGCGAGGTGCGTTCGGCATTTGCGCAAAGGGCCCCCGGACGGCAAGCTCCCCACCTCGCTAAGACCATGGCTTGGTCGGTGCCCTGCCCCGAGTGCGGAACGCAGAACGAGCCGGACGGCTCGGGGGCGGTGTTGTGTTCGCGGTGCGGGTTCTTCTACCGGGCCTCGACGCCGGGACCGGGGGCGCGCACCTCCGCTCCCACCCCCTCCACTCCCGCCTACGGCGGCATGGGGGAGATCGAGGCCCACCTCACGGAGCTGGGGATCGCCTTCCAGCGCGTGTCGGAGACCTCCATCCAGGTGGTCCGGCAGATCGGCCCCCAGACGGTGCACGTCACCATCGACAGCGCGCGCACCATCCACGTCGTCTCCGCGGAGGGCGTGAAGAACCTCTCGTTCGCCGATTCCGCGGGGACGCGCCTGCGCTTCGACCCGGATTGGAAGGAGCGCTACGACTTCGACCTCGCGCTGGAGGACAAGACCTTCGCGCTGATGAACGCGGCGAACGACGGGGAGCTGGGTGACGTCCCCGACGACCTGCCCACGCCGCCGCTCCCGGCGCGCGAGGTGACGGACACCTCGACCACCCAGAAGGTGCTCCCGGCGGTGGACCCGAGCGCCCCCGCTCCGCTCCCGGTGACCAAGCCCTCGCTGCCGCCGACGCCGGTGCCGGTGCTCGGCTTCCAGAAGCCGGCCAGCCAGCCGCTGGGGATGCAGCGGGTGCCGAGCGCGCCTTTGGGCATCGCGCGGACGCCCAGCTCGCCCACCGTGCCGTCGCAGAAGCCCGCGCAGATCGCCGCCTCGATGCTGGAGGCGCTGCGGTCGGTGCCGGAGGACGAGCCGAAGTCGCTGGCGGAGATCTCCGCCATGCTCCCGAAGCGGCCCGACCCGCCGCCTTCGAGCGCCGACCTGTCGGAGCCGCCCACCCACGACGAGCCGTACCCGCGGGCGGCCCTCGGGCGCGTGGACGAAGCGACGCTGCCTTCCGTCATCGTGCCCATCACGCCGGACGGCAGGCCGCCGGTGCTGACCCCGGTGCGCGCCAGGGACGACGACGCGCCGCTCCTGGTGCCTTCGGTCATCCTGCCCAGCACGCCGGACGGCAAGCCGCCGGTGCTGGCGCCGGCCGGGGAAGGTGAAGCGCCGCCGGCGCCGGCCTGGCGGAGCAGCACGCCGGTGCCGCCGCCCCTGGGCGCGGAGCCGCCGCGGCCGTCCGGGCGCGTCCACATCGGCAACGGGGTCAGCCGCGACGTCATCGACACCCCCATCGTCACGCGCGCGGAGCAGGCGCCGGACGCCGCGCCGGAGGACGTAGAGCCGGCGCCCGAGGAGCTGCCGGCGCTGGAGCCGACGGCCGAGACCCGGTCCGAGGACTCGTCGGTGGTGGTCACCGAGCCGGCGATGGCGCCGTACCGCCCCTCCGGCGAGCGGCGCCAACCCTCGAGCGCCGAGCGGCCCCCGCCCCCGGTCCTCCACCGCTTCGGCGAGCCCGCCGTCGCCGACGACACCACGCGCTCGCCCATCGCCCCCCGCGCCATGGCCGCCCGCGCGCGCCGCAGCGGCATCGTGTGGGCCGCGCTGCTGGGCCTCGCCATCGGCGCCGCCGCCGGGCTGCAGGTCGCCGCCCCGGGGCCCGTCGCCGGGCTCTTCCCTCCCACCGCCGCGTCGGAGGTGCGCGCCGGTGCGCAGTCGGCGCGGGAGGGCGACGTGGACGGCGCGCTGGCCCACTTCCGCAAGGCGGCGGAGCTGGACCCGAAGTGGGCGCCCGCCTGGAGGAACCTGGGCGTGACCTATGCCCTCAAGGGTGACCAGGTACAATCCGCCGCGGCGTACCGGAAGTACCTCGAGCTGGAGCAGGACCCGGAGCTGGCGCGCCAGGTCCGCGCGCTGCTCGGCGAGAAGTAGCCGTTTCGGAGGGCGTGCCGCATGGGTCGATTCCTGGTGTTCCTCCTCGCCGGAGTGGTGGGCGCCGGCACCGCCTGGGCGTCGCGCGCCATGCGCACCTCGGAGGCGGACCTGCTCCCGCTGGTCGCGCCCAGCTCCCGCGCCGCGGCGCTGGATGACCTGGAGCCGGCGCCGCTCGCCGCGCCCAAGGCCGCCCCGGTCGCCGCCGCGCCTCCCGCCGCCGTCCCGGCCCCGGCGCCCAAGGCCGCCCCGGTCCCGGAGGTCTCCTGGAAGATCTCCCAGGCGGAGAGCGTGCTCCGCCTCACCCCGGACGGCGAGTGGGTGGACGTCGCGCCGGGCGCGCCGCTGGCGGTGGGCGACCAGCTCCGCACCCGCGCCGGCGGCAAGCTGGTGCTGGCGAGCGCCTCCGCCGGGCAGATCTCCGTTGGCCCGCTGGGGCGGGTGGCGCTGCGGGCCATGCCGGACGGGGCCGCTCGGCTGCGGTGCTCGGACGGCGTGCTGAGCGCGGCGCCCAAGGGCGGCGCGGTGGCCGTCGAGCTGCGGGCGGGTGACGCGCTCGCCGAGGGGACCTCGCCCTTCACCGCGCTCTGCGGCGCCGACCGCGCCTACGTCTTCGCGGCGGGCGGCCAGGTGGAGGTGTCGCGCGGGGCGGCGAAGGCGAAGCTGGACAAGGGCGAGGTGGCCACCATCCCGGCGTCCGGCGACGTGGCGAAGCAGAAGCTCCCCTCCGCCGTGGAGCTGGCCGTGGACCCGCCCAAGGAGCAGGAGAAGGTGGCGGTGATCAGCGGCCGCGTCTCCCCCGGCACCCGGGTGCAGGTGGGCGAGCTGAGCGCCGAGGTGGACGGCAAGGGCCAGTTCTCGGCGCGGTACCCGCTGAAGATCGGCGAGAACAAGCTGACGGTGCAGGCCACCGACCTCGCCGGGCGCGAGAAGTCCGTGGCGCTGGCGGCGATCACGCTGGCGCCGCCGCCCAAGGCCGCCGCGGCCCCGAAGCTGACGCCGGTCAAGCCGGCCGGCGGCGGCGCGAGCAGCCCGAACAAGTCCAAGGGCGGCTTCAACTGGGGAGGGAAGAAGTGACGGCGCGACGAGCCGCGCTGGCCCTGGCCCTGGTGGCTGGAGTGGCGGGAGCGCAGCAGAAGGCGCTGGTCATCTCCGCCCCGCCGCAGATGGTGCTGGGCGAGCAGGACAAGGTGCCCGTGGAGCTCAAGCTGGGCGGGACGCTCACCCCGGGCACGCAGGTGCGGCCGCACGCCTCGGTGGGGCAGCTCACCGACCTGGCCGCCGGCGGGCGGAGCATGGTCGGCGTGTACCTGCCGCCGGCCACGCTGTTCCCGCAGGTGGCCATCCTGGGCGCGGTGGCGCACGTGGAGGGAAAGACGGTGGTCGCCTTCCAGCCGCTGCCGCTGTTCGGCGTGGGCGACATGCCGGTGCACGGCAAGAAGGGGCAGCTGCTCACGGTCAAGGTGGGGCCGCTCACCTTCGGCCCCGTGAAGGCGGACCGCGCCGGCAACGCCACCATCCGGATCCGCGTCCCGCCCGGGTACGACGCGGCCTTGGCCAACGGCAAGCGCATCGAGCTGGGCGAGACGCCCTTCAAGCGCATCCTGGCGATCGCGCTGGACGACCAGGTGGCGGCGGACGGCGCCTCCACCACCGGCATCCAGGCGATGGTGGTGGACAAGTACGGCAAGCCGGACCCGCTGGCGCGCGTGTTCGCCCGCGTGGACCGCGGGAAGGTGACGCCGGTCAACCCCATCAGCCCGGGCCTCTACTCCACCACGTACACCGCGCCGTCGGAGGTCGGGAACGGCTCCGACAAGGTGATGATCGGCGTGGTGGGCGAGGAGCTCTCCCGCGACACGGTGGCGCTCAGGCTGGTGCGCGGCGCGGCGCGGAAGGTGAGCGCGTGGGTGGAGCCGGCGGCGTTCGAGGTCGGCTCGCCGCCGCCCATGGTCTGGGTGAGCGTGGCGGACGCGGCCGGCGCGCCGCTGGACGCCAACGTGGAGCTGAGCGCGGACGTCGGCCGCTTCGGGCCCACGCGCAAGATGGGCCCCGGCAAGTACGTGGCCAACTTCACGCCGCCCGACCAGTTCGGCGGCCGCAAGGAGATCGCCATCACCGCCACCGCGGTGACGCCGGGCGCGGGCCCGGTGAAGCGCGACGTGGCGCTGGGCCTGAGGCCCGGCAAGCCCAACCAGGTGGTGGTCGCGGAGGGCAAGCGCGAGGGGATCGCCGACGGGCACACCCACGTCTCCTTCTCCTTCCAGGTGCTGGATCGCCAGGGGAACCCGGTGCCCAACGCGCCGGTGACGGTGAAGGCGGACTCCGGCGCGGTCGAGCCGCCCCAGCCCACGGGCGACGGCTACACCGTGCGCTACGTGCCGCCGGTCTCGTTCGAGCCCGTCGGCGCCAACGTCACCATCCAGGCGGAGGGCAACGCGCGCGCGGTGCTGCCGATCCGCCTCGCGGCGTCCGAGAACCTGGTGTTGCTGGGCGCGCGCGCCGGGTACTCCACCAACCTGGGCTCGCTCAAGACGCCCACCGCGGCCGTGGACATCGGCGCGCGGCTGCTGTTCCTGAACCCGCGGGCGTTCGCCACCCTCGAGCTGGCCGCCACCTCCACGCTGCCCGGGCAGGCGGTCCTCTCGGACCCGACCATCACCTCGTCGGTGCTCATCCCCAGCGGCTCGCTCCAGCTGCAGTACCGCGTCCCGCTCGGCGACTTCACCGTGTGGGGCGGCGCGGGGCCGGTGGTCGGCGTGGTGTTCGGGCGGATCCAGCAGGAGGGCTTCCCGGAGCGGTCGGAGCGGCTGCTCGCGCTGGGAGGAGAGGCGGCGGCGGGGTTCGGGTACCGCGTGGGGCGGAGCACCTTCGGCGTCGACGGGCGGTACCGGTACATGCCGGTGCAGGGCGTGGTCGTCCAGGGCGCGGCCGGGGGCGTGCTCGCGTCGCTCCGGTTCGACATCGAGTTGTGAGAGAGTGGGCCGGTGAGCCCACCGACCTGGCAGGAGCGCATCCCCGAGGGTGAAGCGGCGCGCCTCGAGGTGCTCGCCTCGCAGCTCAACGCCATCCAGAAGCGCCGCGCGCAGAAGAACGGCAACGTCACCCGCGCGCTGCACGCCAAGGGCCTCGGCGCCGCCGCCGAGCTCACCGTCCTCCCGGACATCGACCCGCGGGCGCGCGCCGGCATCTTCGCCCAGCCCGGCACCTTCCGCGCCTACGTCCGCTACTCCAACGGCTCCGGCCTCCGCCAGCACGACAAGGTGGGCGACGTCCGCGGCCTGGCGATCAAGGTCCTCGGCGTCCCCGGCAAGAAGGTCATCCCCGCGCTGGAGAACGCGACCACGCAGGACTTCCTCCTCGTCCAGAGCCCCACCACGCCCTTCAAGGACGCCGAAGAGTTCATCGCCTTCGTCCGCGCCGCGGAGAGCCCGGCCGCGCTCCTGCCCAAGGTGCTCTGGCACTTCGGCCCGCTCTCCGGCCTCCGCCTCATCCGCAAGCTGGTGGCCGGCGTCTCCCGCCCGGTGCCCTCGGTCGCCACCGCCAGGTACTTCAGCGCCGCGCCCATCCGCTGGGGCGACCAGGCGGTGCACGTCGCGCTCGCGCCGCACGCGTCCTCGCCGCCCGGCGCGGGCACGCCCCAAGGCCACGACGGCATCGGCGACGAGATGGCCGCGCGGCTGGCCTCGGGCCCGGTCTCCTACGACTTCCAGCTCCAGTTCTTCAAGGACGAGGCCAGCACCCCCATCGAGGACGCCTCGGTGGAGTGGAAGGAGGCGGACGCGCCCTTCGTCACCGTGGCGCGCCTGACCATCCCCCAGCAGGACGTGCGCTCCCCGCGCGGCCAGAAGCTCGCCGCGTTCGTGGAGTCGCTCTCCTTCGACCCCTGGCACGCGCCTTTGGAGTTCCGCCCGCTGGGGAACATGATGCGCGCCCGCAACGCCGCCTACCGGATGAGCACGCGCGAGCGCGCCGCCGTCGCGGAGCCGGACGGCTCCGAGCGCTTCGACTAGCCCGGATATTTCACACGGGTGGCGTAGCGAGGCCGACGAGGTGCCAGCCGAGCCGGAGCGCTGGACGACCGAGCACCGGAGGCGGGCTGGTGCGCC
>Ga0068860_100007566_pt1 | contig 10869 bp, 12 predicted proteins | sample KBSSwiS32_FD_66597 | JGI IMG/M metagenome (GOLD analysis project Ga0068860, IMG submission 66597) | Switchgrass rhizosphere microbial communities from Kellogg Biological Station, Michigan, USA - KBS Switchgrass S3-2 | ecosystem: Host-associated > Plants > Roots > Rhizosphere > Soil ...
CGATAGCTCAGATAAATCGATACGGCGATCAGAATGGCCCCTATCAGTAGCCCGACGATTAGCGGCCAGCGCCACTCCGACCCCTCGGTTCGGTTGGCCCCCACTGTAATGGCCGTCGATATCGAACCCGGACCCACCGTCAAGGGCAGCGTCAACGGATAGAAAGCCTGGCGCATGTAATTGGTCTCGTCGCAGGGCCTTTTGGCGTCGCGGTTCCCGTCGTCGTCATCGCTATGGCGCAGGAGCGTCCAGGCCGTCGCAATCACCACCAATCCACCACTCACTTGCACCACGGGGAGCGAAATACCGAAGAACCCGAGTATATGCGTGCCAATGAAAATCGATACCACCATGAGCGCCAACCCGTTCACGGCGATCCTCCGCGCGAGCTGGGCACGCGCTTGGTCGGAGAGTCCGCGGGTGAGCATCAGGAAGATGGGGGCGCCACCCAGCGGGTTGACGATCGGGAACAACGCGCCCACCACTAGCAGCGTGCTCGCCACCAACTGACTGAAACTGCTCTTCACGATCACACCTCATTCGGTGGCCCACGAAGCGTCTGCAGGGCCTTCGTCCAATGGTACTCAACTGAGGCGGTTTTAACTCCCTCTCATGGAACGGAAAGGTCAATCCGATTAAATATTGTGATCGCAGAAATCGTTCCAGGTTTGTATGAACTGGGGGGCAAATACATCTCGCAGCCGAGCAACAAGCGGCACCCGTGTTTTAAGGGACGTCCGATGGGCTTGTTCCTCAGCCAGCCGGTGAAGGTTGTCTGCAGGGATATCGATGGGATCCGCGCCTTTTTGTCAACCTGCCGGTACGTTTCCGATCAAGAGCAGTTCGGGATGAGAGATCATTGGATGGCCCCCGAGGATTTCGAGCAAACCAGGCGGGGGGATTGTGACGACTTCGCTCTCTGGACCTGGAGGCAACTTCTTGGACTTGGCTATAACGCGCGCTTCGTTGTCGGCTCCGCGGGCAGATACGGTACCGGACACGCCTGGGTAACCTTCGCTGTCGGTGACAAGACTTTTCTTGTGGAAGCTCTATTGGCAGGGGCCGGCGCAACGTTTCCTCGGCTGAGCGTACTTAGGTATAGACCGGTTGTTTCTGTTGAAATCTCAGGCACTCGCATTAGGTTTTTCGAACACACTCGACGAGCACTCGATCCGCCGTTTCGAGTTGTGGCGCCTCTGGTCCCAGAATGGCTCCTGTTTCGGCTACGCACTCTGCCACGCTTGCTGATCCGGCCGTTCGTCTCCCTAGCGTGGTGGCTCCGGCGTGAATACGCGCGGCATTCACAACGGCGCGCCACTTAGCAGTGATAGGTGACAACTGCCGGTAGTCGGGCATTTTGTGGTTGATTCCCTTTTCTCCTGAAAAACTTTAATTGCGGCCTTGAGTCTAGCGGCCCGCATCTTGATCTCTGATAGTTGGCTCCGAGCATCCCGAATAGCCGAGTCCCAAAACTCAGGATTATCCCGGTCATCAATAACAATTTTGCTATTGACATTGGTAGCAGTTTTGTTATCATTAGGCATGGCAAAAGAGTACACTAGGTCTGACATTGAGGAAATGTTGGGCAGGGCTGAGCGGGAACGGGTAAAGCTGGCCAAAACCCGCGATTCCCTTAACGCTCAGATCGCTGAGTTGGATAGGCTGATCGACTCCATGCGCAGTATCATAAGCCCGCCCTTGCCAACCGAATCTCCGATAGTTGGCGAGTTCGCAGTAGCTCTGCTGAAACACGTCGGCCTTACGGATGTTGTGCGAATGACCTTGCAGGCTAGCGCCCATCAGGGCTATATCACCATAACTCAAATCATCGATAAACTGAAATCCGTTTCGTATCCACTGAATAGGTTGGATAACCCCCGCGCTGCGATTGTGGTGGTTCTGAGTCGCATGGTATCCGCCGGGGACGTTGAGAAAAAGGACACCGGCAGGCCCGAACCTGCATTTCGGTGGATAGATCAGACAGAGGAGCCCTTCCATAAAAGACTCGCAAAGCAGTTTATGGAAGCTAGGACAAAGTAATGTTTTTGCGGCCCCGTAGCATAACGGATAATGCTCCTGGCTCGAACCCGGAAAATGCTGGTCCAAATCCAGCCGGGGCCGCCAACCAGATTTGAACTTTAAACCCTGGCGGTAGCTACCAACCACCGCCAGGGCAAAATCAGCACGCGGAGTGACCCGCAATGCCGAACCCAATTCCATTATCGGCTTGCTCCGCAGGAGACGCAAGCCATGACCTGCCACAGTTGCAGAACCGAATGCCGGAAGTTTGGTAAACGCGCCAATCGCCAGCGCTACCAGTGTTCCCAGTGCCGCAAGGTGTTCACGGACGCACGCGACAACACGCTTGACGGCATGTACCTGCCCGTCGAAAAAGCCGAGATGGTTCTGCGACTCTTGCTCGAAGGCAACAGCATTTCGAGCGTGGTGCGCCTCACTGAGATACACCAGAAAACGATTCTTAGTTGGTGCTCACCGGGGAGAAATGCGAACGGATCATGGCCGAGAAGATTCGCAATGTCCAAGTGCGCGACGTCGAGGCCGACGAAGTATGGAGTTTCATTGGCAAAAAAGAGAAGCGCGTCCGCCCCGAAGATGATCAGAACCTTGGCGACTGCTACACCTTCGTCGCCATCGAACGGCATTCCAAGTTGGTACTCAACATCGCGATGGGCAAGCGCAATCAGGCCACCACAGATCAATTCATCGAAGGCATCCGTCATGCGACTGCGCACAGTCGTTTCCAGATCAACACAGACGGCTTCGCCCCGTACAAGTCGGCTATCTGGAACACGCTGCATGATCGTTGCGACTTCGCCCAACTTATCAAGGTTTATCGCAACCCCCAAGACGGAGAGAAGCGGTACAGCCCCGCCGAAGTGCAATCGGTGGAGGTAGTCCCAGTTATGGGTCGTCCCGATCCCCAGCGGATCTGCACTTCGATTGTGGAACGATCCAATTTGAATCTCAGGATGGGATTGCGCCGATTCACGCGCCTCACGAACGGCTTTAGTAAGAAATGGGAGAACCACTGGCCTGCTGTCGCGGTCTGGTACTGCTGGTATAACTTCGGGCGCGTCCATAAGTCGCTTCGCGTAACCCCCGCGATGGCTGCGGGGATCACGGATCACGTTTGGAGCGTGCGCGAACTCCTGGAGGCCGCGTGAGTACCCGATGGTTTCCGATTTTTGCAAGGCCGCCACCATGAGCCAGAAATTATCCGACTACCCAAACTGACCCACTACCCCCACCACTCTGCTATACTTTTACTTTAGATTCCTAGCCCTTGCGCCTTCGCTGCAGCGTTGCGCGCGTCTAAGAAGGAATAAGATGCCGAAACGCACATTTCAGCCGAATAATCGTAAACGCGCCAAAGTACACGGGTTCCGTGAGCGCATGAAGACCAAGAACGGACGCGCCGTGCTCAGCCGCCGCCGCGCGCGCGGCCGCCACAAACTGACAGTGAGCGACGAGAGAGCCGTCCGGTACGCCAAGGCCACCAGTTAAACCCGCCTCCGGCGGCGCGCTGGGGTTCCCGCAAACATCGCGGATTCTGCGCTCTTCCGAATTCCGAGCCGTCTATGACAACGGTATCCGCCTCTCCGGTCCTTTATTCGCAGCGTTTTGCCTGGCGCGTCCGGACCCGGCGCGAAGTTCCGCCCGCCTGGGGCTCACGGTGCCGCGTGCAATCGGCGGATCTGTCGTGCGCAACCGCATCAAGCGCCGCATTCGGGAAGCCTTCCGGCTCCACCGCTCCGAAATCGGGCGGCAATGGGACATCGTGGTCAACCCGCGGCGCGCAGCCCTCGGCGCGTCGTTTCCGGAAATCGAGCGGGCGCTCGCAAAGGTGATTGAGAAATGCGGATCTTAGTGGTGGGGGTGTTACGTCTATATAAGCGATGGCTCTCACCATGCTTGCCCTCGGCGTGCCGGTTTCACCCGACCTGCTCTGAATATATGATGCAGGCGGTGGAGAAGCACGGCGTGGCGCGCGGGGTGTGGCTGGGAACCCGACGCTTACTGCGCTGCCATCCATTTCATCAGGGAGGATTCGATCCGGTTCGGTAGGACTGCCCTGGATATGAAATCGACATGAAAAAAGAATTGTCCATGGAAGTGCGGCTGCTGATCGCGTTCGTGCTGATGGGATTGGTGTTGTTGGTCAGCCAGTATTTCATCAAGCCGGCGCCGACACCGACGGCCACGAAAGCGGGCGCGGCCAAGAGTGCGCAGCCGGTGACGCCGGCGGCAGTCGAGAAACCCGAAGCCGTCATTCCTTCCACCCAGAAGCAGAAAGCCGCCGAGACCTTGGATGCCGTGCAAGCGTCCGCGGAAGAGATTGTTCCGGTGGACACCGATGTCTATCACGTGGTGTTTTCAAACCGCGGGGCGGCGGTGCTGAGCTGGGTTCTCAAGGATTATCGCGATCACGCGGGCAAGCCCCTCGAGCTGGTGTATCAGCCGGGGCACAACCGCGTTCCTGCCCCCTTCTCGATCGATGTCAAGGGACAGACGCTGACGACCGACCCCAACAAGGCGTTGTTTAAGGCGGTGCGCTCCGACGATGGGCTGGAAGTCTCCTTTGAGTTTTCCGACGGCCGCGCTCTCACTAAGAAATCTTTCCGCTTCACTAAGAAAAGTTATCTGGTGAACGTCACCTCCGAGGTTACGCAGAATGGCACGGCCGTTCCGCACCAGCTTACGTGGCGCGGCGGGTTTGGCGACTCTACGGTTAGGAACCCTGAGTCCGTTCAACACGCGCTGTACTACGACCTGCCCAACACGAAACTCAAATCGCTTTCGTTTGGCGACGCCAAGAACGGTCCGGTTTCGGCGAGCGGACAGTTCTCCTTTGTTGGGATTGAAGACGCCTACTTCACCGCGGTATTCCTGCCGGGCGACAAACCTTCCGTCGAACAAACCACCTTCGCCGATGCCGTTCCCAATGTGGACGGCAAGGACGAGAAACGCGTCGGTGTGGGCGTGGGCGGCGACGGCCTCAACTCGCTTTCGCTATTCGTCGGACCCAAGGACACAGACCTACTCCGCAAGGTAAATCCAAAGCTGGAGCAAGTGGTCGATTGGGGCTTCTTCGGTGTGATCGCGAAACCCTTGTTCCTGGTGCTCAATTGGACCTCGGACCATCTGGTGCACAACTACGGGTGGGCGATTGTGTTGGTCACGCTAGCGATCAACATGCTCTTATTCCCGCTGAAGATCACCAGCATGAAGTCTTCGAAAAAGATGCAGGCGTTGCAGCCGCAGATCAAGGCTATCAACGACAAGTACAAAGGCATCTCCATGAAGGACCCGCGCAAGACTGAGCAGAACCAGGAAGTGATGGATCTGTACAAGAAGAACGGTGTGAATCCGGTGGGCGGGTGTCTGCCTATGCTGTTGCAGCTTCCTTTCTTGTGGGCGTTCTACAAAGTCTTGGGTGTAGCCATCGAAATGCGTGGTTCGCATTGGTTGTGGGTGAGCGATCTCTCGCAGCCGGAATCGCTGGCGATTCACATTCTGCCGCTGCTGTTGGTGGCCACGCAATTCCTGATGCAGAAGATGACGCCGCAGCCGGGCGTGGATCCCACGCAAGCGAAAATGATGATGTTTATGCCGCTGATGTTCGGTTATATGTTCTACTTCGCGTCGGCGGGACTGGTACTATACTGGTTAACCGGCAACGTGGTGGGTATTGTCCAGCAGTGGCTGTTGAATAAGACTATGCCCGCGCCAGAAGTGACGGCGCCGGTTCCTATTAAGAAGGGCAGGAAATAAATTTTGGCCCAAAAGAAATATACGGTCTCGGAAACGGGACCGCGCATCGAGGAATTCCTCAAGCAGGTTTTTAAACTCGCGGGATTTCAGCTCTCGTTTGCCGTGGCTGAAGGCGAGACGCCGCATCCGGATTTCGAAAACCCGGATTTGATGGTGCGCTTCACCGGCCCCGACGTCGACCTGCTACTCTCGAACAAAGCCGAACTGCTGCTGGCGCTGGAGCAGTTGACCATGGAAGCGATTGGGATGGCTCCTGAGGAGCATTCGCGGATCTGCTTCGATGCCAACGACCGCCGCATTCTGCGCATTGAAGAGTTGCGCATGAGTGCGCAAGCGGCCTGCGAGCGCGTCAAGAAATCCCGCCAGCCGTTTCACTTCAGCCCCATGAACAGCCGCGAGCGCCGCATTTTGCATCTTTCCCTGCGCGATGAAACCGACGTGCGCAGCGAGAGCGTAGGAGAAGGCCCCATCCGCCAGGTGGTGATCGTGCCCGCGGAAATGAAGACTCTGCCGGAGCCGGTGATCCCGCCCAAGCCACGTCCGGAACTGGATTCGACCGGCGGCCGCCCGGGATTCCGCGATCGTGGCCGTGGGGGACGCGATGGCGACCGGCGGGGCGGTCCCCCATCACGCGGTGGTCCACGCGGCCCGCGCCGTGACTTCCGGTAAGTGAACCTCAACGACACGATTGCCGCGGTTTCCACGCCGCCGGGACGCGGTGGTATCGGCATCGTGCGCATTTCCGGTCGCGACGCCCGCGTGATCGCCAACGCTATGCTGCGGTTTCCTCCGGGAACGGAACCCGCATGGGAACCTTGGTCCGCGTTTCTCGCAGAACTTCCTGACGTGGGGGGGGACGCCGTCGATCAGGTCGTGGTCACGTATTTTGCCGCTCCGCGCTCTTACACCGCCGAAGATGTCATTGAGATTTCGTGCCATGGGTCACCGGTGGTTTTGCGTTTCGCATTGGAACGCGCTTGCGCTTGGGGAGCACGCCTGGCCGAGCCCGGCGAATTCACGCTGCGCGCGTATTTGAACGGCCGCATCGACCTGCCGCGCGCCGAAGCGGTTCGCGATTTGATTGACGCTACTACCCTCTATCAAGCCCGCATCGCGGCGCAGCAAATCAGCGGGTCGGTTTCACTGCGTTTGAAACCGGTGAAGGATCAACTGCTGGAATTGATCGCGCTGCTCGAAGCCGGAATTGATTTCGCCGAGGACGACATCAGTGTGGCGCCGCCTGAAGAAATCCTACGGCGGATCGAACCCGTGCTGGCCGCGGTGCGCGCGCTGATTGCGAGCTTTGCCTACGGCAAGCTGGTGCATCAGGGATTCACGCTGGCGATCGTCGGACGCCCGAACGTCGGCAAAAGCAGTTTGTTCAACCGGTTGCTGGAACAAGACCGCGCCATCGTCACGGACGTGCCCGGCACCACGCGCGACCTGGTGTCGGAGACAGCGGTGATCGAAGGGATCCCGGTACGGTTTGTCGACACAGCGGGCATCCGGGCAGGGCAGGACGTTGTCGAAAAGCTGGGCATCGAGCGTAGCTATCAGGCTATGGCTGATGCCGACTTGACTGTCGTGGTGGTGGATCTCTCCACGCCACTCGAACCAGCAGATCTGCAGTTGATCGAAAAAGCGCGGCAGCAAGGCAAACACTTGATCGCGGGAAACAAGTGCGATCTGCCAACCCGTGCCGATGCGGGCACTGCACTGCGCGTTTCCGCGCTCACCGGTGAAGGGCTCACGGAACTGCGCCGCGCCATCATCGATTCCGTGGCTCCGCGCGGCCGCCTGGAACAGGAGGGCGGATTCATCACCAGCCTGCGCCACGAACAACTGTTGCAAGAAACTTCCCAGGCTTTAGAGCAGGCTCAATCCGCCACCACGCTCGGCATCCCACATGAAATGCTGCTGCTCGATTTGTATGCGGCGCTGCGCCCCATCGACGGCATCACGGGCGCGACCACGGCGGATGATATTCTCAATCGAATTTTTTCCACCTTCTGCATCGGCAAGTAAGCCGCATGACCCAACGCGAATCAGAGTTGCGTGCCATGTTCTCTCTAGCCGCTCCGCTGGTGCTCACCGAACTCGGCTGGATGGCGATGGGCATCGTCGACACCATGTTTGTCGGCCGCGTGAGCGCGGAAGCCATCGGCGCGGTGAGCCTGGGCACCTCAGTGTTCTATGCCATCGCGGTTTTCGCCAGCGGGCTTTTGTTGGGACTCGACACGCTGGTTTCGCAGTCCTTCGGCGCGGGAGATCTGGACGATTGTCATCATTCTCTGATCAACGGGATCTGGCTGGCGCTGTTTTTGATTCCCGGCGTGATGGGCTTTGTGTGGCTCATGGTCCCGGCAATGGCGCGGTTTGGCATTAATGCAAGCGTGCTGCGCGATACCACTCCTTATATTCGCGCGTTGAACTGGAGTGCGCCCCCGTTGCTGTTGTTTTTTTGCTTGCGGCGTTATCTGCAGTCGATCGGCGTCGTGCGTCCGATTCTGCTTACGTTGATTACAGCGAATCTAGTGAATGCCGCCGGCAATTGGATCTTCGTGTTCGGTAATTTCGGCGCGCCGCGGATGGGCGCGGAGGGCGCTGGCTGGTCTACGTGCGTTTCGCGCGTCTATATGCTGGTCGCCATGGTTCTTATCATCTGGCGGCGCGACCCGAAAGCCTTCGTCGTAAGCTGGCGGCCGGACTTTCCGCGCATCGGCGAGCTCTTGACGTTGGGCCTGCCCGCGGCGGGACAGATCGGCTTAGAAACGTCGGTGTTCGCGACTGTGACCATCCTGATCGGCAAACTTAGTTCCGCTATTCTCGCCGGACACCAGATCGCGCTGACTGTAGTCTCGACCACCTTCATGATGCCGCTGGGCATCAGCTCGGCCGCCGCCGTGCGCGTGGGACACGCCATTGGAAGACGCGATCCGGAAGGCGCGTCGCGAGCCGGCTGGACGGCGCTCGCGTTCGGCGCGGCCGTGATGTCTTTAGGAGCGCTGGCAATGCTCGTCATCCCACAAGCCATCGCACGCCTGTTCACGCCCGAAGGCGCGATCATTTCCGCCGCTGCGCCGTTGCTGCGCGTCGCCGCGTTTTTTCAGCTTTTCGACGGATTGCAAGTGACCGCTACCGGTGCACTACGAGGCGCGGGTGACACACATACACCGATGCTGTGCCATTTCGCCGGGTATTGGATTCTGGGTTTACCGCTGGGCGCGTTCTTGTGTTTCCGCGAGTCGCTGGGAGCAGTGGGATTGTGGATGGGCCTGTCGGCGGGACTGATCGTGATCGGCATCGTGCTGGTGTGGTTCTGGCGGCGTACCGCGCGCAGACTCCGCGACGGGGTACGTATTCACAATTGAGTTCAACGCGTTCTGCGGTGTTACAATGGAGAAACTCACTGCAACACCCACGGCCAGGTAGCTCAGTTGGTAGAGCGCAGCCCTGAAAAGGCTGGCGTCGGCGGTTCAAGTCCGTCCCTGGCCACCACATTTTCAATAGCTTACAACTACTCTCTTCCCTCGTTTTGTTCCATTTTGTTCCAATTCCAAATCAGGCTTGCTGGAATTTGTCTCAACTCAGAATGGACTAGACGGTCTCGCCCGGCCTCGGAACGGTGATGGATTCGAACTCCATAAGCCACAGCGAGGTGGGTCATGGAAGCATTCATTGGGGCTGCCAGAGCGGAATCTGCTTTCGATGGGACTAACGTCGAGCAGAAACGAGGACGGCGGTGATACCAGCGAAGGTCCTCTCCCCGCGTGCGGCAGCTCTAGAGCGTATTAAGGCCCTCGTGCTCGATACGCTACCCTCTCCTGAGAGCAAGCGGGCGTACGGGCAAGCGCTCGATGATTTCTTCCGTTGGTGTGAAGCCGCGGCTGTCAGCGAATTTACCAAGGCGGTAGTGAACTCCTACCGCGTAAGTCTCGAAGCGCGGAAATTATCGCCTTCGACTATCAACCAACGCTTATCCGCCATTCGGAAGCTCGCGATGGAGGCAGCCGACAACGGGTTCATGCCGCCCAACACAGCAACGGCTATTACGCGGGTGAAGGGCGCAAAGCAGACTGGAATTCGAACGGGCCAATGGCTAACTCGCGAGCAAGCCGAAAAGCTGATAGCCGCTCCGAATGCCACAACTAATAAAGGTAAGCGGGATCGTGCTCTACTCGCGGTTCTGATTGGCTGCGGGCTCCGTCGCCGAGAAGCCGCCGCGCTCACTGTCGGTCACATTCAATTGCGCGACGCACGATGGGTGGCTGTAGATCTAATCGGCAAAGGTGGGCGAATCCGCAGCATTCCAATGCCGAGTTGGACTACGAGTGCCATCGATTCTTGGATCACGGCGACGGACATTAGCGATGGATTGGTATTCCGGGCCGTGAACAGGGGCGGTCGGGTCATCGCAGCGAGCATAACGCCTCGGGTTATATGCCAAGTGGTCCGACACTTCGGTAGCATGATTGGTGCACCTAATCTAGCCCCGCACGATCTCCGTCGCACGTTTGCGAAACTCGCACATAAGGGTAGGTCTGGACTAGAGCAGATCCAATTGAGCTTAGGACACGCTTCGGTCACGACGACGGAACGCTATTTAGGCATCAGACAGGATCTCAGCGATGCGCCCTGCGACCATTTGGGTCTGACGATTGAGGTGCCTTGATGATCGCATCCGAGGCAGTGGTGAAGAATCGGGGAGGTCGGCCTAGGGTAACTATCAAACCTGAACAGGTCCACCAACTAAGAATCCAGGGTACAAGTTGGCGTCGTACCTCGAAAGCATTAGGGATTGGAACGGCGACTGCGATGCGTCTCCTTAAGTCTATTGATGGAACCCGTCCCAATACTCAAGATGTACGTCCCAAAACCGAAGAGAAGATCCAATCGGACTCCAGGATCAACCCCTGACGGTTCCACTTGTGATTCCGCGGGTTATGCTTCCGATAGTGGGCATTATCGGTATGTATGGTCCGCCGCAGAATTGCAAGCGGAAAATCAAGATGACGGTTTGGTCTGCACCAATGTATTCGGCCTTTGGTGGAGTTCAAGACTCCTGGCCATGATGGA
>Ga0068860_100007568_pt1 | contig 10868 bp, 8 predicted proteins | sample KBSSwiS32_FD_66597 | JGI IMG/M metagenome (GOLD analysis project Ga0068860, IMG submission 66597) | Switchgrass rhizosphere microbial communities from Kellogg Biological Station, Michigan, USA - KBS Switchgrass S3-2 | ecosystem: Host-associated > Plants > Roots > Rhizosphere > Soil ...
CATATTGATGCCGCTTTTGGTGGGTTTGCCGCCTGCTCACCCAACTTTAAACATTTATTAAAAGATTGGGAACACGCAGACAGCATTACTGTAGATTGCCATAAATGGCTGAATGTTCCGTATGAAAATGCTTTCTACCTGGTAAAAGACAAACACCAGCTATTGCAATTGGAAACCTTTCAAAATTCCAATGCCCCTTACCTGGGCGATCCGTTTGCGAATTTTAATTACCTGAATTTTTTGCCGGAAAATTCGAGAAGGTTAAAAGCCCTGCCCGTATGGTTTTCGCTGATTGCCTATGGAAAGAATGGCTACAGGGATATTGTTGAGCATTGCATCCAGATGGCACAATTGTTTGGCGCTTTTATTCAGCGGCAGCATCGCCTGGAACTACTGGCACCCGTGCGGTTAAACACCGTTTGTTTCACATTGAAAGGAGATGCCGCACAGGAGAAACTGGCAACATTTCTTGCACTCGTGAATGATACCGGGAAAGTATTTATGACACCGGCCCTGTATGCAGGCCGGAAAGCAATAAGGGCTGCATTCGTAAATTTCAGAACAGTTGATGCGGACATACATATTGCTTCGGCTGTAATAGAGCAGGTGCTGGAACAAATATTTAATGAATAAGATGAAAATAATAAACAGTACAGCAGCCGATATAGACGAGATCTTCAGGCTTTACGAGGCGGCTACCGCCTTGCAGGCAACAAAAAGCTCGGTGGTGTGGCCTGCGTTTGAACGCAGCCTGGTGGAAAAGGAAATAGCGGAAAACCATCAATGGAAAATGATGGACGGTGATATGGTGGCTTGTGTATGGGCCACCACTTTTTCCGATCCCCTGATATGGGAAGAAAAAAATGCAGACCCTTCTGTTTATATTCACCGTATTGCCAGCAACCCCGCCTGGCAGGGGAAAAACCTTGTACTGCAGATTGTAGATTGGGCAAAGCAATATGCAAGAACCAATTATAAACAATACATCCGGTTAGATACCGTTGGAAATAACCTGGGTTTAATCAAACATTACCAGTATTGCGGCTTCGATTTCCTGGGATTGGTTAAGCTAAAGACCACAGCGGGGCTGCCGGCACACTATAACAACGCAAGCGTCAGTTTATTCGAATTACAGCTTCACTGATCGATGGACCCTGTTCCAACTGCCATTTTTAAAGTGATTTTTTGTCGGCCTTACGACAATAGCACTGGGATCAGATAACGACTATTGCGTTTTAACCGATGTTCTGGTATTGCCGGCGCAAATTTCATACATTAGTAGCAGGAAAAGTATTGTCTGATGAAGATTAAAGCCATTAGAGAAAAGCATCCCCTGGCCATTCGCTGGGCGCATTGGATTAATTTTCCGGTGCTGATGGTAATGATATGGAGCGGTATGCTGATTTACTGGGCCAATGATGAATATTCCATCACATTATTTGGCCATCGGTTTGTTCGGTTTTTCCCTGAAGGGTTCTATAAATTCTTTAATATACCACAACGGCTGGCGGAAGGAATGTCTTTTCATTTTTTTATGATGTGGTTTTTTGCAATCAACGGCCTGTTTTACATCGTATATACCGTTCTTTCAGGTGAATGGCGCCAGTTGCTTCCCAATCGTCATTCTTTTAAAGAAGCATGGCTGGTGCTGTTGCATGATCTGCATATCAGGAAAATGCTTCCACCACAAAATAAATACAATGCCGCGCAACGCATTGCTTACACCAGCATTATTGTTATGGGCTTTGGTTCACTGGTAACAGGCCTGGCTATTTATAAGCCGGTGCAGTTTTACTGGCTTACCTGGATTTGCGGCGGGTACCACGCGGCACGTATAGAACATTTTATTTTAACCATAGGATATGTATTGTTTTTTGTCATTCATATCGTACAGGTGATACTGGCCGGCTGGAATAATTTCAGATCGGTCGTAGCAGGTTTTGAAATTATTTATGAAAAAAATCTTCCGCCAACTCCGGGCAAGGTTGAAGAAGAATCCGTTTAAAAGGGACGATTCGGTTCAACTGCTGCCTCAAAAAAAAATAAACCGGCGCAATTTTATTGCGTTTGCTGGTTTTGCGGGCTTTAATGTGCTTGCCTGGCTGTCGTGGAGATGGTTGTACAAATCACCCCTGGAAAAGGCTGGGATAACGGGAGAGGCTAAACGCCCATTACGGAAAGCGCTTGAGCAAAATGAAATCATATTTAAAAACGCGTTTAGCAATGATCACCTGGTTAAGACATATCCCCAATCGATGGCCGCTAAAAATGTAAGGGTCAACAGCGATATCGGTATGGAGGACAAAAGTTTTAACCCTTCTACCTGGTTGCTGACAGTGAATAAAAAAGACGGCAGCCAGTTAAAAATAAGTTTGCCTGAACTGATGACCTTACCCAAAACAGAAATTGTATTCGATTTTAAATGCGTGGAAGGCTGGGATCAAATCTCCTATTGGGGTGGTGTAAAGTTTAGTGATTTTATTGAGCATTACCACCTGCAGGAAGAAGCAAAGCTTGCCTATGTTGGGCTGGCAACACCCGGTGAAGGCTATTATGTTGGAATAGAAATGCCGGGGGCCATGCATCCGCAAACCCTGCTCGCCTATGAGGTAAACAATAAACCGCTTCCCCTGGAACACGGGCAGCCGCTGCGACTGATTATACCGGTTAAGTATGGTATCAAGAATTTAAAACGTATTGGCAGTATTTCTTTCAGTAATCAGCGGCCTCGCGATTACTGGGCCGAGCAGGGCTATGATTATTATTCAGGATTGTAGATACGCTTTTTGCCCCGGTACCCGGCTTTTGGCAACCCAGCCATACAATTTTACACAGGGGTTCCGCCCAACTACGCCTTCCTTAATTATTTGTACTACATTTAAACATTAAGTGATGCACTATGCTTACCAATCTTTCTTCGGAGTTAAAGCGCATCGACCAAAAGACGATGGCCGATGTAGTGGAATTGCAATTGCGGGAATACCTGCGCAAAAAGTTATTTAAGCCGGGTGATCCCTTACCCAGCGAACAACAACTGGCAGATGCATTGGGTGTAAGCAGGAATGTGGTACGTGAAGCGCTGAGCCGCCTGCGCATGCTTGGAATTGTGGAAACAAAGAAAAAACGTGGCATGCTGCTTTCGCGCCCGGATATCCTTGGTTCATTTGAACGGGTACTTGACCCGCTTATTATGGATAAAGCTACACTTCAGGATCTGTTTGAACTGCGTTTAACACTGGAGATAGGACTGGCCGACATTCTTTATAAGCGAAAAACAGATAAGGATGTAGCTGAACTGGAAGCCATCGCCATGAAGCAACAGGTCACTGTTGGCAAACCATCCTGGCGCATCAAACACGAAATCGCCTTCCACGGTAAATTGTACCAGATGACCGGCAACGAAACCATGCATCGTTTCCAGCAGATGTTGCTGCCTATTTTTGGCTACGTAATGGAGCTGGAACAGGTATACACACCCGCCTCGGTGTCTCATATTGAGCTGGTGGAGATCCTGAAAAAAGGATCCAAGGAAAAATTCCGCCAGGGTATGTACCAGCACCTCAAACATCATTTCGACAGGATAAAATAAAAATAAATTTTGCGGGTTCGGTGAAATCGGTAATTTTATTATGTAGTACATAACTACTAATAGACATAACTGCCCTGAATGGTAAAACGATTGCATATGAAAAGAAAGCCCACTGCTGATAAGCTGTACCGGTTTATCCTGCTCTTAATTTTATTTGCCCCTTTTCTCTGTCTTGCCCAAACTCATTCCTTTTCGGGTAAGGTAACAGATAGCGCCGGTGCGCCACTGGAACATGCAACAGTGACAATTAAGGGTGCTAAGCGCGGCATTGCTACGGCCGTGGATGGATCATTTACATTGGCAGTGGATAATTCAACGGTGCTGGTGGTTTCAAGTGTGGGTTATACCAGCCGGGAAATAGCAGCAGGTAATCAAACGAACTTAGTCATTGTGCTTGCAAGGGCCAATGACGCATTGTCGGATATCGTAGTTGTGGGATATACGCAACAATCAAAACAAAAGACAACCGCGGCAGTTTCTAAATTAAATCCCGCTGAATTAAAAAATACTTCCAATCCCAGCCCTGTGCAGGCTTTGCAGGGAAAAATAGCAGGGGTATCGGTTCCCATTACTGCCGGTCAGCCGGGTGCAGGCGCCCCCAATATCATTATCAGGGGTGGTACAAAAAACAATGTGTATGGTTCTGGTTTGGGCAACAACAATGGTACCAGTGTGGGCTCCGTTGATGCTTCCAGTCCCCTGGTGGTGGTTGACGGCGTGTTCAGGGCTTTTACAGATATCAACCCAGACGATATTGAATCATTGCAGGTAATGAAAGATGCCGCTTCCACGGCTATTTATGGTGCGCGCGGTGCCAATGGTGTTATTGTTATAAAAACAAAGGGCGGCAAATTCAACAGTAAGATGAACCTGTCATTGAATCACCGCACTACCTGGGAAACACAGGCTAGGAATTATAATTATATGGGCGCGGCTGATTACCTGAAGCTGGCGCGGACTACCGTAAAAAACACCTTTGAACCCATTGATAAAAATAACCTGCTCAACAACGGCGGCTTTTCAGCGGGAACAAAAGTGTATACCAAAAAAGGCGATTATGGAAAGGCCGTCAACCTCACAGCGCTGTACGATAATATTGTAGCTGTTGAAGGACAGGATTATGTAAACAACCTGCTGGCACATGGCTGGCAAACCATGGATGATCCCATCAACCCCGGTACCAAATTATTATTTGCCGACAACCATTACCAGGATATGTTGTGGAATACCGGCCTTACACAAAATGATAATCTTTCGGTTGATGGTGGCAGTGATAAAGCTAATTACAATCTGGCATTCGGCCGTACCAACCAGGCTGGTGTGCTGGTAGGCACCAAATACAAACGCTATGATGCGCTCGGCAATTTTGGCTTCCGGGCATCGGATAATTTCAGGATAGATGTAAACCTCAGCTACCAGAACCTGAGCCCCAATTATGTTGATGCTTACCAGAATGATGTAGTGCGGGCAATCCGGATTACACCACTCATCCGTATTTTTAAAGACGATGGCAACCCGGCTGTAGGTGAATTGTATACAGCACGCAACCGTTTTCATACGTTGAAATACGACGATACGAGAACAAAGACAGAAAGATTTGTATCAAGGGTGGCCGGCGATTGGACCATTATAAAAGGACTGCACTTCAAGCCCTCACTTTCTTACCTGTCGGATGATTATCATGAAACTTTTATGCGAAAGGCAACACCGCCGGATGAAGTGCAGCCTTCTACCCAACGGCAAAAAACGGATTATACCAGCAACAGCCGCCAATTGATGACAGACCAACTGTTGCAGTATGATTTCAGCCTCGCACGCGACCATCATTTTACGGTACTGGCCGGGATTAACTATACGAAAAATACCGGTAATATCGTAAGCGTTGGCTCGCAACGTGCCACCAGCGATTATATATATACCATCAATGAACCCAGCACCACGGTTATCAACGGTGTAGTGACTACCAACGTAACCAATTTTGGCACTTCTTTCAGCGAAAGCAGGTCGGCCAGTGCATTCGGGCAGCTGAACTATGATTACAACAGTAAGTATTTGTTCAGCGGAACCCTGCGCCGCGATGGATTTTCCAATTTTGCCCCGGAAAACAAGTATGCACTTTTTCCCTCGGCCTCTGTGGGATGGAATATCAGCAAGGAAAAATTCTGGCATATCAATTTTATGAACGCGCTGAAATTAAGAGCCAGTTGGGGAAAGGCAGGGCTTAGTGATTTGAGCCTAACGGACACCTATGGTGGCTATTCGGCTACCACTTATGCATTGGGCTCAGGAATATTGCGGGCAAATCTTTCCAATCCGGATTTGAAATGGGAGTCAACTACCACGCTTGATCTCGCATTTGACGCCGCCCTTTTCAACAACCGCGTTACATTGACCGTTGACTATTACAATAAACTTACCGATCAGCGCCTGGCATCAAAACCGCTCCCGTCTGAATCGCCGTTTTCTTCCATTACATTTAACAACGGGTCACTCCGCAACCGCGGCATAGAAATAGAACTGGGTGCTACAGTACTCAGCATAAAGAAATTCGCCTGGAATACGAATTTCTCTTTTGCCTATAATCAACAGAAAATTATCAGCCTGCCCAATAATGGACGTGCCAAAAACCGCCAGGGTGGGGACCTGGTATACGATGCCAATTCAAAATCGCTGGTAGAAGCTGGCGGCTTTGCCGAGGGAGAACGGCCGTACGCTATCTATGCGTATAAAACTTTGGGTGTATTCTCTACCGAAGCAGAAGCCGCCGCCTGGAACGCTACCACCAAAGATAACCTGGCATCACCACAGGGTATTGCTGTAGGTAAACATGCGGGTGATTTTATTTTTGAAGATGTTAATCACGATGGAATCATAGATACGAAAGACCAGGTATTTATGGGTTACCGCACACCCACAACCATTGGGGGCATGCAAAACACGTTTTCCTATAAAGGCATTTCACTGCGGTTTACGATGGATTATGCGCTTGGTCACCTGATCAGCAATGGCGCATTGGCGCGTTCGCTGGGCCAGGGACGTGCATTCAACGAAGGGGCACCCGCAGAGGCGCTGGGCCCTGATATCTGGCAAAAGCCGGGAGATATGGGGAAAAAATACGCCCGCTTTTCTTTTGCCGATGCAGATTTCGGTCAGCGGAATTATTTACGTTCCGCAACACTGGGCAATAACAATGGCTATGGTTCTGATGTATCTGTTATGATTACAAAGGGAGATTTTCTGGCTTTCCGGGAGTTGACTATTGCCTATGATCTGCCCCAAAACATCATGCACAAAATTCACGCTACCGGCATGAATGTCTTTGCCAGTGTTTATAACCTCGGATACCTCACGCGGTATAAGGGATTAAACCCCGAAACCTATACCGGGTTTGATCCCGGTGGCTATCCCCGCCCCCGGCAGTTCTCGCTCGGCGCTACAATCAAGTTCTGATTATTAAAACAATTCATTGGTATGAAAAATAAATTATTGTACTGGTTACCCTTCCTGCTATTGCTGGAAACAGGTTGCAAAAAAATACTGGAAGTAACCCCACAGTCAAGCATAACCGAAGCTACCTATTTTAAAAATGAGGGCGATTTTGAACCCTACCTCACCGGCATTTATACCGCTATGCGCAGCTTTGCCAACAATATTACTTACGGTACCGAACGGAGCGAGGAACTGGTGGCCGCATCCAATTCACGTTTTACCACGGCCTGGTCACAGATTCTTTCGCCTACCACCGGCGCGGTTAATTACAACGATTGGTACAAGGCAATCGGCAATTGCAACCTGCTGTTGAAAAAGATAACTGATTTCAGCTTTTCCAATGCCGACGCCAAAAAAAGAATTATGGGAGAAACCTATGCACTGCGGGCCTATTTTTATTTCTCCCTTACTCGTATCATCGGAGATGCGCCCATTATGCTGGAAGCAATAACAGACGATAATGTGCCACTGCTGCCGCGTGCCCCCGCAACAGACGTAATGAAACAGATTCAATCAGACCTGGACGCTTCCATTGCCAGTTTTCGTTCTATGGCCGGCTTTGTACCCACGGCTTATCCCTCTTTGTACCGTTTTGCGTATGGCTCTGTGCAGGCGCTAAAAGCAGATGCCAAACTCTGGAGCGCAAAAGTGATGAATGGAGGTACTGCAGATTTCAATGATGCCATTGCTGCCATCACCGAAGTAGAAATAACGGGACGAACCCTGAACACCGATTTTAAAAATGCGGTTACGCTTCGCGCGGCAGCTAACCCGGAAGCCATATTGGCGGCTTTTTTCCTCCGCGATGAATCGAACGGCAGTTCCAATTATGGGCTGAACGCCCTGCCATTTTTCACCATCGTACAAGGAGCACTTAATATAGATAGCATACCCTATGCAAATACTTCCGGTAATGGACAGGGCGCTTATCAGATCAGTCCGAAATCACGCGCATTGTTTACTTCTTCAACAGATAAAAGGATTCCGTTTACCTGGGTAACAGAAAGACAATCTACCGGCCCGAAAATTTCATGGATAACAAAATTGCCCGGTACTAAATATTCAGACGACAGGATATCGGACAATGATATCCCGATGTACCGGCTGGCAGATGTTTTTTTGATGAAGGCCGAGGCATACGCAGGTATCAGCAATACTGCCCTGGCTATTTCTTACCTGAATAAAGTAAGGAATCGGGCCGGCACAGGCGATTACGGCGGTGCTACCGATAAAGCAACCATAGAAAAAGAAATACTGGATGAACGCGAAAGGGAATTGTATTTTGAAAACAAGCGCTGGTACGACCTCGTCAGGTTTCACAAAGCAGGTACCATCAATGTTTATACGTATGTACCGAACCTTGTTGGAAAAACCACGCCACTATTCTGGCCAATCAATACCACCGTGCTTGCCAACAACAACTTGATAAAACAAACAGAGGGTTATTAATAAATGGCAGCATAGGTTTTTTGATTTAAATTTAAAACGAATATGAACAAAATTGAAGGTTTGATAGCTGCTGTATTTACACCGTTTCACGAAGATGGATCACTGCACCTTGATCTTATTCCTGCCCTGGTTGACAAACTATATACAGATGGTGTAAAAGGTATTTTTATATGCGGCAGCAATGGAGAAGGACCTAATATGACTACTACCGAGCGGATGAAAGTGGCTGAGGCTTTTGTAAAAGCCTCTGCCAAAAGACTCATGGTAATTGTGCATGTGGGGCATAGCAGCATAGCGGAGGCAAAAATATTGGGCAACCATGCGGCGCTTATTGGGGCCGATGCATTTTCTTCGGTAGCCGCTTTTTATTTTAAGCCGCTCAATGTTGAAAACCTGGGTGATTGCATGATAGAAATTGCCGCTGCAGCAAAGGATCTCCCGTTTTATTATTATCATATTCCGCACCTGACCGGCGTAGGAATGGATATGATAGAATTTTTGCAATATGTCGGTCCACGGATTCCCAACCTGGCTGGTATAAAATATACAGCTACCACATTACAGGAATACCAGGCGCTGCTGAATTTTGACAATGGCCGCCACGATATTCTTTTTGGATTGGATGAATTACTATTGCCGGCACTTGCAGTGGGTGCAAAAGCGGCCATCGGTAGCACCTATACTTTCGCGGCACCTCTTCACCTGGAAACAGTTGCAGCCTTCAGGCGGGGAGATCTGGAATCAGCGCGTATGCATCACAGCTATATGGTAGACATTATCCGGATATTGCTTAAGTATCCACCCATTCCCGCGCAAAAAGCTATCATGAAAATGATGGGTTTTGATATGGGCCCCTGCCGCCTGCCGCTGCCCGGCTTTTCTGCTGCCAACTATGATAAGTTTTACGGCGAGCTTAGTGAAAAGAATTTTTTTGCTAAACTGCCTGCACTCAAGCAGCAATCGGCCTTGTAATGCAATGGCCGGTCTGCCGGTATTTTACTGATAGCAGGATAATATTTGTATGAAACAGCATACAATTTAGTTAATTACTCATAAGGTACCACCCGGTTTGAAGAAGTGTGGAATTTTGCAAAGGAACCAGGATAAATCATCATGAAGTTATTGCTTGTAATTTTAATTGTTATTATGCTTGTCCCCGCTGAAACACCTGCACAAAAAAAGCCGGGCATAACGCTGCACTGGCAAATTGCCGGTCAGCTTCCGGCTTCCCCGGGGCAGCAATCTGCATTGGGTTTTGCCGGGCCGGTTGCAGGTATATGCGATGATGTGTTATTGGTGGCCGCTGGTGCCAATTTCCCTGCAGGTATGCCCTGGGAAGGCGGCAAAAAAAAATATTATGCTGATGTATTTGTGTACCGCATAGACGATGGCAAACTGGAACTGCTGGAAAAGACCCATCAACTGGAAGAAACGATCGCCTATGCAGCCTCCTGTTCCACGGCCCAGGGTATATTGTATGCGGGTGGTGAAAACGAAAAGGGTATCAGTAATAAAGTAAGAATAATCAGGTGGAACGAGGTTGATAAAAAGATCATCACAGAAGAACTGAACAACCTGCCTGTTGCAGTAACCAATGCGGCAATTGCTGTTTGTAATAACATAGTTTACCTGGCCGGCGGCGAAATGGTAAACGGAGTTTCCGATCATTTTTATTGCCTCGATTTGCGTGATCGTTTCCAGCCCTGGAAAGAATTGCCCGCGCTTCCGGTACCTGTATCACATATGGTGCTTGTTGCCGGAACGGATGAAAAAAAACCATTGATCTATCTGGCCGGAGGCCGGAAGAAAAATGCCGATGGCATCAGTGATCTCTACAATAGCTTTTATGTATTTGATGTAAAAGAAAATAACTGGTCGGAAAAAAGATCACTGCCCTGGCCTTTGATGGCGGGGACCGGCATTGCGTACGGTGCTGATAATATTTTATTATTCGGAGGTGATACAGGTAAACAGTTTCACGAAGCGGAAATCTTAACACAAGCCATCAGCCATACAGCAGATACAGCATTAAAAGGAAAACTGGTTAAACAGAAGAACGCGTTACAGGCTGCACACCCTGGGTTTAGCAAAACCATATTGGTATACAATGTGCCGGCAAATGAGTGGATTTCTTCTGGTGAAATGAATTTTCCTACGCAGGTAACTACACTGGCCATAAACTGGAAGAACAGGATCATTATTCCAGGTGGTGAAATCAGGGCAGGGGTTCGCACAGCGTTAATCACAGCGGCAACTATCAACCATTTTCCATGACAAGTACAAAAAGATATCCCTGGATAGTAGTTGCCTTATTGTGGATGGTAGCCTTGCTGAATTATAT
>Ga0068860_100007570_pt1 | contig 10866 bp, 8 predicted proteins | sample KBSSwiS32_FD_66597 | JGI IMG/M metagenome (GOLD analysis project Ga0068860, IMG submission 66597) | Switchgrass rhizosphere microbial communities from Kellogg Biological Station, Michigan, USA - KBS Switchgrass S3-2 | ecosystem: Host-associated > Plants > Roots > Rhizosphere > Soil ...
GGTTGCCGTCACCGGCACCAACGGCAAGACCTCCTGCGTCGAGCTGACCCGCCAATTGTGGCGCATGGCCGGGTTTTCCGCCGCCTCGATCGGCACGCTCGGCGTCACCACGCCCGACGGCAGCCAGTCCACCGGGCTGACCACGCCCGACATCGTCACCTTCCTTGCCAACATGGCCGGGCTAGCCCGCGAGGGCGTCACCCATGTCGCCTACGAGGCGAGCAGCCACGGCCTGTCGCAATACCGCAGCGAAGGACTGCGCGTGGCGGCGGGGGCCTTCACCAATCTGAGCCGCGACCACCTCGACTACCATGCGACCATGGCGGATTACTTTGCCGCCAAGATGCGCCTGTTCGACGAAGTGGTGGATGGGGATGGCGCCGCTGTCCTCTGGGCCGACGACGAATGGTCGGCAGCGGCGATCGAGCGGGCGCGGACGCGGGGGTTACGCCTGCTCACGGTGGGCGAGAAGGGGGACACGCTCCGCCTTCTCGCCCGCTCCCCCAGCCAGTTGGGACAGGTTCTTCGGATTTCTCATGAAGGGGCGGAGCACACGGTCAACCTGCCGCTGATCGGGGCCTACCAGGCCGCCAATGCGATGGTTTCGGCCGGTCTGGTGCTCGCCACGGGCGGCGAGGCGGCTCAGACCCTCGCCGCCCTGGAGCGGCTGCAGCCGGTGCGCGGCCGGCTGGAGCGCGCCGCCATCGCCCGCTCGGGCGCGCCGGTCTATGTCGACTATGCCCACACCCCCGATGCGCTCGAAGCAGCCATCGCCGCGCTGCGTCCCCATGTGAAAGGGCGGCTGATCGTGGTATTCGGTGCGGGCGGGGATCGCGATTCCGGCAAGCGGCCCGAGATGGGGCGCGTCGCCGCGGCCCGGGCCGATCTCGCGATCGTCACCGACGATAATCCGCGCGGCGAAGACCCGGCGGAGATCCGCAAGTCAGTGCTCGCCGGATGTCCGGGAGCGCGTGAGATCGGCGAGCGGCGGGAAGCCATCGCCACGGCCATCGGGGAAGCGACGGGGGACGATATCGTCCTCGTCGCCGGCAAGGGACACGAACAGGGGCAGATCGTCGGGCGAGGCGCGGACACGCGCGTCCTGCCGTTCGACGATGTTGCCGTAGCCAGGGAATACGCGCTGTCATGAACGCTGCCGTTGCCTTGATCCAGTGGCCCGAGGACTCCTTCGACGACTGGCCGCTCGCCCTGTGGACCTCCGACGAACTGGCCGAAGCTTGTGGCGGCGTCGCCAGCGGTCCGTTCCAGGTCTCCGGCGTGGAGATCGACAGCCGCGACGTCGTGGAAGGGGATCTGTTCTTCGCGCTGAAAGGCGAGACGATGGACGGCCACCGCTTCCTTGAAGGCGCTTTCGCCAAAGGCGCGGCGGCGGCGGTGGTCGACCGGAAAATCCCCGGAAACCATATCCTTGTCGCAGATACCTCGGTCGCCCTCGAACGGCTCGCCCAGGCCGCGCGCGCGCGCATCGCTTCCACCAGCGTCGTGCTCGGCGTCACCGGCTCGGTCGGCAAGACCAGCGTCAAGGAAGCCCTCTTCGCCGCGCTCGACCGCGCCAGCCATGGCCGGGCCCACCGCTCGGTCAAGAGCTACAACAACCACGTCGGCGTGCCGCTCAGCCTCTCGCGCATGCCCGCGGGCACCCAGTTCGGCGTGTTCGAGATGGGCATGAACCACGCCGGCGAGATCGACGGCCTGACCCGGCAGGTCCGCCCCCACATCGCCCTGATCACCACCATCGCCCCCGCCCACATCGAGAACCTCGGCTCCGAGGAAGCCATCGCCGATGCCAAGGCCGAGATCTTCCGCGGGCTCGAGCCGGGCGGCACGGCCATCATCCCGGCCGACAGCCCCCATTTCGCCCGCCTGCGCGCCGCTGCCCTGCTCCTCCAGGCCGAGGTCGTCTCCTTCGGCCGCGCGGATCATGCCGACGTGCGCCTGCTCGATGCCGTCCCGGCGCCCGGCGGCGGCTCGCTCGTCACGATCGACATGGGCGACCGCCGCCTGTGCTACACGGTCGCCGCGCCCGGCGAGCACTGGGTGACGAACTCGCTCGCCGTCATGGCGGCCGTTCGCGCGGCGGGCGGCGATCTCGGCGCGGCCGGCCTCGCGCTCGGCGAACTCGCCGGAATGAAGGGCAGGGGGGCCCGCCACGAGCTGCCGACGCCCGACGCCGGCACGGCGCTCCTGATCGACGAAAGCTACAACGCCAACCCCGCCTCGATGGCCGCCACCCTGGCCCAGCTCGGCGCCACCCCGGCCACCCGCCGCATCGCCGTCCTCGGCGCGATGAAGGAGCTGGGCGAACACGGCCCCGCGATGCACGCCGAGCTCGCCGGCCCCCTCGCCGCGGCCCAGGTCGATCACGCGATCCTCGTCGGCGACGAGATGGGCGGCCTGGCCGACGAACTGGGGAAATCGGCGGGCGCCGCGCTTGGCAAAACCGTGCAGTTCTCCCATTGCCCGGACACCGCCGCGGCGATCGCCGCCCTGGCGGACCTCGGCCTGGCAAGCGGCGACGCGATCCTGGTCAAGGGCTCGAATTCGGTGGGGCTCGGCAAGCTGATCGCCGCCCTCCTCGACGACAAAGGTTAGGTCCGCGAAGACATGCTCTACCTGCTCGCCGAATGGATGCACTTCCCCGGCCTGGCGAACCTGATCCGCTACCAGTCGTTCCGCGCCGGCGCGGCGCTGATCACGGCGATGCTCATCGGCCTCGTCATCGGCCCGCGCTTCATCAACATGCTGCGCGTGCGCCAGGGCAAGGGCCAGCCGATCCGCGAGGACGGCCCCGCCACCCACCTCGCCAAGCGCGGCACGCCGACCATGGGCGGCCTGATGATCCTGATCAGCCTGGTCATCTCGATGCTGCTGTGGATGGACCTGACGAACCCCTTCGTCTGGGCCTGCCTCGCCGTCACGGTCGGCTTCGGCGTGATCGGGTTCATGGACGATTTCGACAAGGTCACGAAATACAGCCACAAGGGCGTCCCCGGGCGGGTGCGCCTGGCGATGGAGTTCGTGGTGGCCGGCATCGCCGCCTGGATCATCGTCAGCCAGATCAGCACCAATCTCTACGTGCCCTTCCTCAGCGGCCGCTACATCCCGCTCGGCCCCCTGTACTACGTGTTCGCCGCCGTGGTGATCGTCGGCGCGGGTAATGCGGTGAACCTGACTGACGGCCTCGATGGCCTCGCCACCATGCCGGTGATCATCGCCGCGGGCACCTTCGCCATCATCGCCTACCTCGCCGGCCGTATCGACTATGCGCACTACCTGGGCATCCCCCACGTCCCCCGCGCCGGCGAACTCGCCATTCTCTGTGCCGGGATCATGGGCGCGGGCCTCGCCTTCCTCTGGTTCAACGCGCCCCCGGCGGCCGTGTTCATGGGCGACACCGGCAGCCTCGCCCTTGGCGGCGCGCTCGGCGCCATTGCGGTGGCCGCGCACCACGAGATCGTGCTGGCCATCGTCGGCGGCCTGTTCGTGATGGAGGCCGTCTCGGTCATCATCCAGGTCTTCGTCTACAAGCGAACCGGCAAACGCGTCTTCCTGATGGCCCCGATCCACCACCACTTCGAAAAGCTCGGCTGGGCGGAATCGACCGTGGTGATCCGCTTCTGGATCGTCTCGATCATCCTCGCCATCATCGGCCTGTCGACCCTCAAGCTGCGATGATCGTCTCCCCATGATCACTTCAGCCACTTTCGCCGGCAAGCGCTATGCCGTCCTCGGCCTCGCCCGCACCGGGCTGGCCGTGGTGCGCACGCTGCTGGCCAGCGGGGCCGAAGTCATCGCGTGGGACAGCCGGGAGGAACCCCGCGCCGCCGTCGCCGCCGCCTTCGGCGCGCGGGTCACCCTGGCCGATCCGACCACCGCCGATCTCACCGGCTGCACCGGCGTGATCGTCTCCCCCGGCGTCCCCTTGAACCGCCACCCGATCAGCGAGGCCGCCGCCCGCTATGGGGTGCCCGTGATCGGCGATATCGAACTGTTCGCCATGGCCCGGCCCGTCCTGCCGCCCCACCGGGTGATCGGCATCACCGGGACGAATGGCAAGTCGACGACGACCGCGCTCGTCCACCACCTCCTTACGGTCAATGGCATCCCCAGCCGGATGGGCGGCAACATCGGCCTGCCCGTGCTCGGCCAGGAACCGCTCCAGCCCAGCGACCACGGCACCGGGGTCTACGTACTGGAGCTGTCCAGCTACCAGATCGACCTCACGCAGACCCTCGCCTGCGACGCCGCGGCCCTGCTCAACCTCACCCCCGATCATCTCGATCGCTACGGCACCTTCGCCGCCTATGCCGCCAGCAAGGCCCGCCTCTTTGCCATGCAGCGGGCCGATCAGCCCGCCGTCTTCGGGATCAACGATGCCGATACCCTCGCCATCGCGGCCCGCGAAGAGCTGCGCCGAGGCCCCGGCCTGATCCACAAGGTCCATGGCGCCGATATCGCCGCCTGGCAGGGCGAATGGCCCTCGCTCCAGGGCCCGCACAATCTCCAGAACGCCGCCGTCGCCGTTGCCCTGTGCGCCGCCATGGGCCTCACCGCTGATCAGTGCCGCGCCGGCCTGGCCAGCTACAAGGGCCTGCCCCACCGGATGGAGCGCGTGGCTGACTGGAACGGCGTGCTCTTCATCAATGACAGCAAGGCCACCAACCCGGCCTCGGCCGCCCCCGCGCTCGCCGCCTTCCCGCCCGTCGCGGGGCACCCCCGGATTCACTGGATCGTCGGCGGCCTGCCCAAGGGCGACGATCTCGATGAATGCGCCCCCTTCTTCGGCAATGTGGCCGAGGCCTACACCATCGGCGATGCCGGCCCCCGCTTTGCCGAGCTGCTCGAACCGCACCTGCCGGTCCACCGCAGCGAAATGATGTGCGAGGCGATCCGCGAGGCCCTGGCCGCCGCGAAGCCCGGCGAAGTTGTCCTGCTCTCGCCCGCCTGCGCCAGCTTCGATCAGTTCCGCGACTATGAGGCGCGCGGCGATTCGTTTCGCCAGATTGTCGGCGCCCTGCTCGCCGGGGAGGACTGCGCATGAGTGCTCCGATCGCCAAGAGCATGGCCGAGGCGCAAACCCCCTTCGTGCCGCGCGCCAGTGTGGTCCCGCAGGGACTGCGCAAGCGGCGCAACCGCGGGCATGAACTGTTCGTCTGGTGGCGCGAGATCGATCGCGTGGTGCTCGCCCTGGTCCTGGCCCTGATGGCCATCGGCACCGTGGCCGTGGCCGCCGCCTCGCCCGCCAGCGCCCGGCGCCTCTCCACCGCCGCCGTGCGGCTGGACGATCTGCACTTCTTCGTCCTCCACGTCCGCTGGCAGCTGCTCGGCCTGGTCGCCATGGTCGGCGCCTCGATGCTGCCCAAGGAGCAGGCCCGGCGGGCCGGGATCGTGCTCGGCTTCGCGATGATTTTCGCGCTGATGCTCGTGCCGGTGATCGGCACCAACGTGAACGGCGCCAAGCGCTGGCTGAATCTCGGCATTTCGCTCCAGCCGTCCGAATTCCTCAAGCCCGCCTATGCCATCGCCATGGCCTGGGTGCTCTCGTGGAAGCTGCGCGATCCGAACCTGCCGGTGCTGTGGCTGGCCTCGGGCATCATGGCCCTGGTCGCGGGGCTCCTCATGCTCCAGCCCGATTTCGGGTCGACCGTGCTGTTCGTCGGCGTCTGGTTCGTGCTGGTCCTGCTCTCGGGGCTCCCGGTCAAGCAGATCGCCGTGCTCGGCGCGGGCGGGATCGTCGCCGTGGTGGCGACCTATTTCCTCTATGACAATGCCCGGCACCGCATCGACAACTTCCTCGGCGGCGGCACGGCCTACGATCAGGTGGATCTTGCCAGCCGCACGATCACGGCCGGCGGATGGACCGGTTCGGGCCTGTGGCTCGGCACCCGCAAGCTGTCGCTGCCCGAAGCCCATACCGACTATATCTTCTCCGTCATCGGCGAGGAATTTGGCCTGCTGGTCTGCGGCCTCATCGTCGTGCTCTATCTCGCCCTTGTCACCCGCGTCCTGCTGCGCCTGATCGATGAGGATGATCTGTTCACGGTCCTTGCCGCCACCGGGCTCACCGCCCAGCTCGGCGGGCAGGCCTTCATCAACATCCTCGTCAATCTCCAGCTGTTCCCGTCGAAGGGGATGACCCTGCCGCTGATCTCCTATGGCGGCTCGTCCACCGTGGCGCTGTGCCTGGGTGTCGGGTTCCTGCTGGCGATCACCCGGCGCAACCCCTATCTGCAGCGCCATCGCGTAACCTTGCGCGAGGTGGGCCGCGGCCCGCAAGTGCCGAGCGCCGGCCTGAAGACCGGCCTGCCGAAGGCGGGAGTGCTGAAGAAATGAGTGGGGTTTCCCGTCACTATGTCCTCGCCGCGGGCGGCACCGGCGGACACCTGATCCCCGCCTTCGCGCTGGCGGCGGAGCTTGACCGGCGCGGCCACCACGTCGCCCTCGTCACGGATGAACGGGGCGCCGCCATTCCCGGCAAGCCCGATTTCCTCCCCGCCCACGTCATCCCGGCGGGCCGCATCGAAGGCATGAACCCGCTCGGCTGGCTCAAGGGCCTGCGCGCCATTCTCGAAGGCCGCCGCATGGCGCTGCGCCTGTTCGATAGCTTCGCGCCCAGCGCCGTCGTCGGCTTCGGCGGCTATCCGGCGCTGCCCGCCGTGCTGGCGGCAACCTCCGCCAAGATCCCCAGCATCGTCCACGAACAGAACGCCGTGCTCGGCCGGGTCAACCGGTTCCTCGCCAAGCGGGTCGATGCCATCGCCACGGCCTATGCCGAGGTCGACCGGCTGGATTCGAAGCTGCTCGGCAAGGTCCACCTCGTCGGCAATCCGGTCCGTGCCGAAGTGCTCACCCTGCGCGATCAGCCCTATCCCGAGTTCACCGAGGATGGCCTGCTGCGCGTGCTCGTCACCGGTGGCAGCCAGGGCGCCCGCGTCCTCTCCGAAGTCGTGCCCGATGGGCTGTCGATGCTCCAGCCGGCCCTGCGCGGGCGGCTCCAGGTCATCCAGCAGTGCCGGGCGGAGGATGTCGACGCGGTGCGCCAGCGCTATGCCGGCCACGGCATCCCCGCCGAACTCGCCACCTATTTCGAGGACATGGCCGAGCGGCTGGCCGATGCCCACCTGTTCATTGGCCGCGCGGGTGCCAGCACCATTGCCGAGCTGACCGCCGTTGGCCGCCCGGCCATCCTCGTGCCCTTGCCCATCGCCACCGACGATCACCAGGCCGCCAACACCCGCGAGATCGTCGCCGCCGGCGGCGCCCGGGCGATCCGCCAGGAACGATTCACCGCGGTCGAACTGGCCAAGCAGATTCAGGCCATGGCCCAGCATCCCCACAGCCTTGCCAATGCCGCCCATGCCGCCTGGAACTGCGGTTATCCCAAGGCCGCGGAGGACCTCGCCGATCTCGTCGAAAGCTTTGGCGCCGCCCCCCTGATGGACGTGATCCGCGTCGGCGGGGACGCGCCAGTGGCGTCGGGGAACGAGGCCTTCGCAAGGGATAACGCGGCATGAAAGGCGTCCCCACCGACATCGGCACGATCCACTTCGTCGGCATCGGCGGGATCGGCATGTCCGGCATCGCCGAAGTCATGCACAACCTTGGCTACAAGGTGCAGGGCTCCGACATTGCCGAAGGCTATGTGGTCGAAGGCCTGCGCCAGCGGGGCATCAAGGTCATGATCGGCCACAAGGCCGAGAACCTCGGCGAAGCCGCCGTGGTCGTGACGTCGACCGCCGTCAAGCGGGACAATCCCGAAGTCGTCGCCGCGCTTGAGCACCGCGTCCCCGTGGTTCGCCGCGCGGAAATGCTGGCCGAGCTGATGCGGCTCAAGAACACCGTCGCCGTGGCCGGCACCCACGGCAAGACCACCACGACCTCGATGATCGCCGCCCTGCTCGATGCCGGCGGGATCGATCCGACTGTTATCAACGGCGGGATCATCAACTCCTACGGCTCCAACGCCCGCCTCGGCGCATCGGACTGGATGGTGGTGGAAGCGGACGAGAGCGACGGATCGTTCCTCCGGCTCGACGGAACCCTCGCGGTTGTCACCAACATCGATCCCGAGCACCTCGATCACTACGGCTCGTTTGACCGGGTGAAGGAGTGCTTCGTCGAATTCATCGAGAATGTGCCGTTCTACGGCGCGGCCATGCTGTGCATCGATCACCCGGAAGTCCAGGCGATCATCCCCAAGGTGCGCGATCGCCGCGTCATCACCTACGGGTTTTCCGCCCAGGCCGACGTGCGCGGGGAGGGAGTCACCCCGGTTCCGGGTGGTAACCGCTTCACCGCCGTGCTGCGCGCCCGCGATGGCTCGTTCCGCCGGATCGAGGATATCGTCCTGCCCATGCCGGGCCGCCACAACGTCCAAAACGCGCTCGCCGCCGTCGCCGTGGCCGTCGAGATGGGCTGTTCGGACGATTGCATTCGCGGCGGCTTCGCCAAGTTCGGCGGGGTCAAGCGGCGCTTTACCAAGGTCGGCGAAATCGATGGCGTCACCATCATTGATGACTATGGCCACCACCCGGTCGAAATCCGCGCCGTCCTCGCTGCTGCGCGCGAAGGGGTGAAGGGCCGGGTCATTGCCGTGGTCCAGCCGCACCGCTTCACCCGGCTGCGCGATCACCTCGATGATTTCGCGGGCGCCTTCAACGATGCCGACGTGGTCTATGCCGCGCCCGTCTACCCGGCCGGCGAGCCGCCGATCGATGGCGTCGACAGCGCCGCGCTGGTGGCGGGCGCCAAGGCGCGCGGCCACCGCAGCGCCCACCTGATCGCCGGTCCGGCAGAATTGGCGCGCGATCTGGCCGCGACCGTGCGCCCGGGCGACATGGTCGTCTGCCTCGGCGCGGGCGATATCACCAGGTGGGCGGCGGGCCTCGCCGGCGCAATCGCCGCGGAGAAGGCACCCGCGTGACCACCACGCTTGCCCTCCCGCCCGTGCGCGGCAAGCTGACGGCCCAGGCACCCCTGGCCCCGCTCGTCTGGTTCAAGGCCGGCGGAGCCGCGCAGTTCTTGTTTGAACCCAAAGATATCAATGACTTGCAGGAATTCCTGGCTGCGCTGGACCCTGCCGTCCCGGTCATGGCGCTCGGCCTCGGCTCCAACCTCATCGTCCGCGACGGCGGCGTCCCCGGCGTCGTCATCCGCCTCGGCAAGCCCTTTGCCCGCGTGGATGCACTTGATCAACTAACCCTCTCCTGCGGCGCCGGCGCCAGCGGCATCCTCGTCTCCTCCACCGCCCGCGATGCCGGCGTGGCCGGCCTCGAATTCCTCCGCTCGATCCCCGGCACCGTCGGCGGCTTCGTCCGCATGAACGGCGGCGCCTATGGCAGCGAGGTCAAGGACATCCTCGTCGACTGCGACGTGGTCCTGCGCTCGGGCCAGCTGGTGACCCTGCCGGTCGCCGATCTTTGCTACACCTACCGCCACAGCGAACTGCCCGAAGGCGCCATCGTCGTCGCCGCGCGCTTCCGCGGGCGCCCGGGCGAGCCCGCCGCGATCCAGGCCGAGATGGACCGCATCTCCGCCAGCCGCGAAGCCAGCCAGCCGCTGCGCTCCAAGACCGGCGGCTCCACCTTCAAGAACCCGCCGGGCGAGAAGGCCTGGGAACTGGTTGACCGCGCCGGCTGCCGCGGCCTCCAGCTCGGCGGCGCCCAGGTCAGCGAGAAGCACACCAACTTCCTCATCAACACCGGAGAGGCCACCAGCGCCGAGATCGAGGCACTGGGCGAGGAAGTGCGGCGGCGGGTAAAGGCCAATTCAGGCGTGGAGTTAGAGTGGGAAATCCAGAGGGTGGGAAAGCCGTGAGCCTCCCCAAGTTGCATGTCGCCGTCCTGATGGGCGGCTGGTCGTCCGAACGCCCGGTCAGCCTGATGAGCGGCGAGGGCGTCGCCAAGGCGCTGGAAGCACGCGGACACAAGGTCACCCGCATCGACATGAGCCGCGACGTCGCCCAGCGCCTTACCGAGGCTGCGCCCGATGTCGTGTTCAACGCCCTCCACGGTGCGCCGGGGGAGGACGGCACCGTGCAGGGCATGATGGACCTGATGGGCCTCACCTATACCCATTCGGGCCTCGCCACTTCCGTCATCGCGATCGACAAGGAGCTGACCAAGCAGGCCCTCGTCCCCCACGGCATCCCCATGCCCGGCGGTCGCATCGTGGACTGCGAAGAGCTCTACATTCGCGATCCGCTGGCGCGGCCCTATGTGCTGAAGCCGGTGAACGAAGGCTCCTCCGTCGGCGTCGCCATCGTCACCGCCGACGGCAACATGGGCAATCCGATCAGCCGCGCGGCAAAGGGCCCGTGGCAGGAGTTCGAGCGCCTCCTCGCCGAACCCTTCATCCGCGGCAAGGAGCTGACCACCGCCGTCCTTGGCGATCAGGCGCTGATGGTCACCGAACTGAAGCCCAAGAGCGGCTTCTACGACTTCGATTCCAAATACACCGACGGCCTGACAGAACATGTCTGCCCGGCGGACCTGCCGGAGGAGATCACCCAGGCCTGCAAGGACATCGCCCTGCGCGCCCATCAGATGCTCGGCTGCAAGGGCACCAGCCGCTCCGATTTCCGCTGGGACGACGAGCGCGGCGCGGAAGGCCTGTTCCTGCTGGAGGTGAACACCCAGCCCGGGATGACCCCGCTCAGCCTCGTCCCCGAGCAGGCGAAGCATTGCGGCATGAGCTACGAGGACCTGGTCGAAGCCATCGTCGCCGAGGCGCTGAAGGATGCCGCCGCCCGCCGCAAAGCCACTGGGGAGGCCGCCCCGGCATGAGCCAGACGCTCAAGCGCAAGGCCCCCAGCGTGCGCCAGGTGGCCGCGCAGCAGGGCAAGGC
>Ga0068860_100007573_pt1 | contig 10864 bp, 7 predicted proteins | sample KBSSwiS32_FD_66597 | JGI IMG/M metagenome (GOLD analysis project Ga0068860, IMG submission 66597) | Switchgrass rhizosphere microbial communities from Kellogg Biological Station, Michigan, USA - KBS Switchgrass S3-2 | ecosystem: Host-associated > Plants > Roots > Rhizosphere > Soil ...
GGCCGCATCGTGAGCCGTTTCGGCGTGACCACGCTGCTCGTCACCGTGCCGCTGGTCATGATCGGCGGGCTCACCTGGTACGCCTTCACCGGCACGTTCATGGTGCTGGCCATCGCCATGGTGATTCGCCGCTGGGGCGAATACGCGTTCGTCCGTCCTGGCCGCGAGCTGCTCTTCAGCCTCGTCGACAAGGAGAGCAAGTACAAGGCGAAGAATCTCATCGACGTCGCGGCCTACCGGACCGCCGACGCCACCTTCGCGCAAGCCAAGCGGGGACTCGAAGCCGTCGGCGTCACCGGCATCAAGGAGGCGCTGCTCGTTGCCGTTCTTGCGGCCCTGTGGGGAATCAACGGATGGTGGCTGGGACGTCAGTACCGGCAGAAAGCCGCGACCAGTATCGCCGCGCGCCCATGAATTGAGCGCGCCGGCGCCGCTCACGCCACCGCGGCGTTGTCGGCTTTCTTCTCGTGCGGGAGCGTGATGCGGAAGCGCGTGTACTCGTTCGCCTTGGTGGCGATGCCGACGCGTCCGCCGGCCTTGTTGACGAGGTCGCGCACCACGTCCATGCCGATGCCGCGTGCGCCGCCCTCACCGACGGTGGTGAAGCCCGCGCGGAAGATCAGGCCCGCGAGTTTACGTGCGTCGAGTGCCGCGGCCGCCTCGGCGGTCAGCACGCCCTGGCGGATCGCCTCGGCGCGGATCTTCTCGTGGTCGAGCCCACGGCCGTCGTCCTGCACGCTGAGCTGATAGCCGTCGGCGCCGACACGCAGGAACTGCACGGCGACCGTGCCGGTTTCCGGCTTGTCCTGCACCGCGCGGTCGGCTGGCGTTTCGACGCCATGGCGAATCGCGTTGTGGATGAGCTGGCCGAGGATCTTCTCCACCGGCCGGCGATAGTGCGTGGGCACGTCTTCCAGTCCCACGCACACCAGGGACACCTTCTTCGAATACATGTCGGCGAGGAACTGGGCCATCTCCTCGAGACTTTCCTGCGACAGGTCGGAGAGCCGCTTGGCCTTCTGTGTCTCGGAGGCCGAAGCCGCCATTGTGGAATCGGCACCCGCGCCCTTGAGCTTGGGCTGGCGGATGGTCGTGCCCGTCATGGTGGCGGAGCGCTGTGTGACGTCGGTGGACGGCGGGCCGGAGACCCCGTTCTGGATGCGCCATTCGCGCAGGCGCGTGACCACTTCGCCCTGGATGGCGAGATGGCTCAGCAGGTCGTCGAGCTTCACGGCGATCGGCAGGAAGTCGTTGCCGGAGAGGACTTCCTTGTCGCGCAGATTGCCGAGCGAGGTCTCGAAGCGCTCGGCGCGTTCGCACACCGACGGCAGTGGCAGCCGTTGCGCGCGCGCGTGGATGCCACGGATCAGCTCGAGGATCAGCACCAGCTTCTCGCGGAACGCCTGTGGATCGCGCGCCGGTAGTTTGAGGATGGCGCGCAGCTGGCCGGCCTTGTCGCGGGCCTCGCCGAGGAAGTTCTCGAGGCGGTTCGCCTCGACGTGCATGACTTCCTTGAGCACTTCGCTGAGCCGCGGATCCGGCGGATCGATGATCGCGGACGGGTCCGGCTGCAGCGCGGGCTGCGAGGCCGCATGAGCGGTCGCAGAGGAAGTAATCGTCGTGGCGAGATGCTGCGCGACTTCCGGGCTGCCGGTGGTTATCTGCAGCGCGGGCGCCAGCACCAGGGTCTTGTCGATGGGGTTCTCGGCAGCTGCCGGTGTCTCGGGTGGCAGCGACAGGGCGAAAATTTCACCGGATGTGCTCTTGCCGATGTCATGCGTGGGAGACTGGGATTTCGCGGGCTCCGTGGGTGCGGTGACCGTCGTCATCGCCGGCAACGACAACTTGGGCAGCGACGGCACGGAGTCGGCGGTCACATCGAGCGGACCGAGCACGCGCTCCTTGTTGGAGGCGGCAGCGGGCGCGGGTTTGAGCGGCTCGATGATGATGACCGGGTGTTCGCCCGAGCCGACGTCGGTGCTCGCGCTGGCCGCGGCGCCGCTGAGCATCGTAATCGCTTCGGGCGTGAGCGCCGGGCGCGTGCCGGTCTCGCCCGCGAGACGTTTCGCGAACGTTTCCTCGTTGAGGATCGGCACCTCGATGGTGTGCGGCACCAGGCGCGGCGCGGAGATCTTCTCGATCGACACGATGATGTGGTGCACGCGGCCGTCGACAACCAGGCGCGCGAAGCGGATCGCCAGGTGGCGCGAGCCCGAATGCACCCGCGCCAGCGGGTTCTGCGTGGCATCCACCATCGCGGTGGGCTCCGCTTTCCACAAAGTTTCGAGATAGGCCACGGCCTCACGGCGGATCCTGACGTCGACCAGTTCGGCGATCGTCTGCACGAACGCCGTTCCGGCGTTGCAGGTGTGGCCCAGCAATTCCGGCGCGGCCGAAGAGGCTTCGCCCATGAGTTTGTGTTCGCGATCCAGGAACAACACGCCTGCCTGCGACAGTTCCAGCATGGCGTACGCCTGGGCGCGCGCCACCACCAGCTGTTCGTCGCGTGAGCGGATGCTGCCGCGCTGGGTCATGGCGTAGATAGTGATGCCGATCAGGCAGATCAGCGCTGCACCCAGGGCGACGATCGGGAAGTTCAGGAATTCCATGGCGGTCAGCTTCCGGCGCCGGCGGAAACCAGCGTCGCCGGGTCGTGGATGCCGCTGTCACTCATCGCGTGCTGCATCTGCTCGAGCGCCGCAAGCAACTCGTCGCAGGAGGCGATGCGATGCTCACGCGACTTCGACATCAGCCGCTCGAGCAGCGGTTGATAGGCCAGGTGCTGCACCGGCAGCTCGGGTACCGGCGCCATGACGTGCTGCTGCAGGACGTCGATGGCGGATGCGCCGAGATAGGGCTTCTTGCCCGCGAGCATTTCGTAGAGGATGACGCCGAGGCTGTACAGGTCGGTGCGCGCATCCAGCGATTCGCCCTGCGCCTGTTCGGGACTCATGTAATAAGGCGAGCCGCGCAGCACGCCGGTGCGCGTGCTGCCGTCGCCGGACAGCAGGCTGCGCGCCAGGCCGAAGTCGATGAGCACCACGCTGCCGTCGTCGCGCAGCATGACGTTCGGTGGCTTGAGGTCGCGATGAATGATGCCGGCCTCGTGCACCACCTTGAGCGAGCGCGCAACTTCCTTGAGGAAGGCGATGGCCTCGTTCGAGCTGAGCGGGTTTTGCAGGCGCGCCTTGAGGTCGCCGCAGGGAAAGTACTCCATCGCGAGGAATTCGACGCCTTCGTGAATTCCATAGTCGAACAGGTCGATGATCGACGGGTGATCGAGCGCGGCGATGGCTTCGAACTCGCGCTGGAACATGATGGAACGCTGGCCGGTGTCGCTGGTGAGGCTGTCGCTGCCAGCATGCTTGCGCTTGCTGATCTTCAGCGCGACGTTGTGGCCCAGGTCCTCGGCGATCGCCAGGTACACGGCCGCGGCTTCCGACTCGCCGATCTTCTGCAGGATGGCGTAGCCCGGGATCTGGTGATTGGCCGGCGCCACCGGCCTGGGTTCCTTGACCACGGCGGGCAGCGAACCGCTCGAAGCGGGATCGACGCGGGCCGAATCCGTGAGGACAGGTCCGGCGGTGACCGGCGTGACCACGGGTGAATGAATCGGTGCGACGACCGCCGCGACGGGCGGCGACGGCACGGCGCTCAGCGCGGCCCTGGCGACGCGCGCGATGTTCGCGCCGGTATGGGTCGACACGGCTGATGGAGGGGCCGGGGTGGCGGCGGGCGGCACGCTCGCGATCCGGGCCGCATCGGTCAGGGAGGAGCCGGCCAGTGTGCCGGTGTGTCCGGCGCTGAAGGCGGGTGACGAGCGCGAGGCGCCCGGCAGGCTCATCGCGGCCTTGTCGGTCTTTTCGGCCTCCGGCGGCTTTGCGCCTTCTGTTTTCGCGACCGTGGCCTTGCCGGCCTCGGCCTGCGCCAGGCGTTCGGCACGGCGCTGCGATTCCTTTTCAATGGCGCGCAGCGTGAGCTTGATCGAGCGCTGCAGCCGCGGCGGAGTCAGCAGGCGCTTGGGTAGATAGTCCGCGGCGCCGAGCCGCAGCGTGCGGATGGCCGCGAGCTCGCTGCCGCCGTCGGCCAGGATGATCATCTCCGGGAAGCCGGGCTGGCTGCGCAGTTTGCGGATCCAGTCGAAGCCGTCGGTGGTCGGCTCCTCGATGCCCTCGTCGAACGCCAGCGCCAGCATCACGATGTCGTAGTCGCGCACCGTCATCGCGGTGCGCACGCGGCCGAACGACGTCCAGTCCATGAGCACGATGGTGTCGGCGGTCCAGCCGGATGTGACGGCGTGTTGCAGCCACTGCGCGTACTTCGCGTCGTTTTCGACGATCAGGAATCGTTTTGTGCGCGGCTGCTCCATGCCTATTCTTCCGTGAACCGGATGCGAACCGCGGCGCGCTGGTCGACGGCCTTGCCGCCGCGCATCACGGGCTTGTAGCGCCACTGCTTGACGGCGTTGACCGCGGAACTGTCGAACACGCGGCGCGGGTTGGAATTGGTCACGACGATGTTGCCGGTCGAACCGTCGGCGAGCACGGTGAACTCGAGCTCCACCCAGCCGTTCATGGCGCGGTTGCGCGCAACGGTGGGCGGGAATTTCGGCGCGACGTATTCGATGCGCGGTATGGAACTCGCGGGCACGATGCTCAGCTTCTGCGCCTCGCTGTCGTGCGACCCCGCGAGCTGCGTTTCGGCCGTGTTGAGATCCGGGCTGCTGAACTTGATGGTCTTCGCTTCGATCAGCCACTTGTCGGCCGCGGCGAGGTCGCCGCGGTCGACTGCGCTGCGCAGCTCGCGCAGGTAGGCATTGCCGAGTGCCGCGCGCGCGGTCGCGACCGCCGCATTGCCGGCGTCGAGTTCGATGAGGTCGAGCAGGTACGACCTGGCGCAGGCGTCGGCGGGTTGCAGCAGCTTGTTGGCCGCGAGGGCGGCGTTGAACGACTGCACCAGCGCATTCAACTTGTCGGTGCGCGCGCCGATCACTGTCTCCTGCAACATGCGGCGGATGTTGGCCTGCTCGGGGCGGGGCGCTCCCGCAGTGTCGGCATAGGCCAGCCAGCGCTCGGTCTCGCTGCCATTGCCGGCACTGGCCGCGGCGCCGGCGCGGGCCAGCAGTTCCCTGGCGAGCGCGCGCGCCGTTTCCTGCACAGTCGGATCGTCGGGGATGATCTGGCGCGCGGCTTCCAGGTAGAAACGTGCGTTGTCTTCGGCAGGCTCGACCAGCTGGCCACCGCGCAAGCGCGTGTTGGCGAGCCTGAGGTAGGTGGCGCCTTTTTCCTGGCGGTTCTGCGCGTCGCTGCTGGCCTTGGCCGTGAGCGCGGCGCGTTCGTGTTCCATTTCGATCTGCATGGTGAGAAACCCGGCGCGCGCGGTGGCGGGCGTGAGGGTCTCGGCGATGTCGACCAGCTTCCTGGCTTCGTTCGGCTTGCCGGCGGTGAGCGCGGCTTCCGCGGCGGTGAGCACGCGATCAGCGGTGCGCACCTGGCCCGCCTTGGCAAGCGTGTTGCCCGGATCGAGGTCGAGCGCAGCCTGGAACAAGTCGACGGCGTTCTTGCCGGCGGGACTGACAAGGTCGCCGCGCTGCAGGGCGGTCTCGGCCTGCGCGAGTACTTCCTTGAGCCGCTGCTCGCGCGTCTGCACTGGCGGCGGCGCGGGGGGGCTGGCCGCCGACTGGCTCTCCACCGGCGCTTCGTCGGTACGCTGCACGTGCGCGGGTTCGGCGGGTGCGGCGGCGGGCGCTTTCGCTTCGGGAGCGGCGGCCGCGGGAGCTGATTGCGGCAACGGCGACGCCGCGGGGCGCAGCCGGTCGGCGACAGTTTCGCGGTCGGCCGGCGTCGGAGTGCTCGATGCCGGCGTGGCGGCGGGCGCCGTGGCGCGTGGTTCCGGCGCGGCGGGCCGCGGAGTCGCGACCGGTTCGGCCGCGGCCGGCGCTGACGATTCGCGGGAGGCGGCGGGAGCCGGCTCGTTGAGCGGCGTCGGAATCTCGGTCTGGGTCGCCGCGGCCGGCTCACTAACTACTTGCGCGGTCTGCGGTTCGCCGGGCGCCTTGCCGCCCGAGAACATGTACCAGCCACCGACCGTGGCCGCGGCCAGCACCAGGCCGGCGATCGCGATGCGCACGGGTGCGCCGCCGCCGGTGCGCGGCGCGTCGTTCTTCGGCGCTTCGGCCCTGGAGAAATCGGGGCGCGCGGTTTCGAGCGTGCGCTCGACGTTCTCGACTTCGTGACGGCGCAGCGCCGCTTCGACGAACAGGCGCACGCGCGGCGCGGAGACCGGGCGATGCAGGAAGCGGTACACCACGCCGGAGGTGATCTGGCTCGCCACCTTGCCCTGTTCCTCGGCGGTGCCGACCACGACCAGCACGAGGTCGTTCCAGGTCTCGCGCAGGCGCTCGGCAAGCCCGGCGAGATCACCTTCGACGAACATGCTGTCGAGCAGGGCCACCGAGACGCGGCGGCTGTTCAGTTGCGGCGTGAGTTCGGCTTCGGAGGTGACGAGGATGACTTCGGTGGCAGGATCGACGACGCTGCGGAGCAAGCCGATGAGCGCCCGATCCTGCGTGAGCGCAGCGATCGCCACCGGCGCGGGAGCGCTGGCCAGCATGGGCGATTCAAATTCCGACTGCGGCAGCATGACGTTGGCGGCGGGGCCCTGAAAATGAAGAACAGAGCGGGCAAGACAGGGGTCTGGGGCAATTTACCAAGATATGTAAGTTTATCGGTGTCGGCCGCCCCAAGGCCCTGCGCGCAAGTAATCCGTGAACTGCGTCCCGCGACAAAAGTCCAGTAACGAGACGACTTTCACAGTTGGGGTGCGGCCGCAGCAGAGCGTTATGATCGCGCCCGCCCCCGATGAGACTGGAGTGGATAAATGGCTGCCAAAGCCCTGAATAGCGCCCTGATTTTCATCTCGCTCGCGATCGGTGCCGCCGCACCCGCGTTCGCTTCCGGACCCAATTCCGCCCAGGAGAGAGGCGCCGAGGCTTTCTTGAACGCGGTGGCAACCGGCAATCCGCAGGCCGTTGCGCAGGAACTCCATCCTGACGAGCTCGAGAGCCTGCGTTCCAAGCTGTTGACCCTGTTGCGCGCCGAGAACCTGCGCAGTGACGGCACGTACCGCTCGCGGCTCTTCGGACAGGGACGGGCGTTGCGCGACGTCGAGGGCATGACGGCGGAGAAATTCTATGCCGCGCTCTCCGAGCGGCTGCGCCTGCGGGCGCGCGTGTATGAAAAATTCGAATGGCTGGCGGCGGTGCCCGACGGCAAGAAGGTGTATCTCGTCGGCCGGGGCATTCAACCGAAGGAAAACGGCTCGGTGAAGGTCATGGTGATGGTGGCGTTGATGCAATACGGCGCGCAATGGCGCGCTGCGATTCCTTCCGAGATCGAAGCGCAGCTCGACGACCTGCTCGAGGGACGCGCTGCCGGTGCGCCGCCCCCGCCGCCCGCGGCGGGCGCTGCCGCCTCGAACTCATCCGCCGGCGCCTCGCAACCGCTCGCTGCCGGCATCAGCGAATTGCTGGTCCGCGCCGAGTCCGCGCTCACCGAGAATCGTTGCCAGGACTACTACGATCAGTACATGAGCCCGAATTTCAACAAGTCCACGTCGCGCAGCGCGCGCAAGACGTTGATCAACGCCTGCACAAACAACGAGGACACGCGCGAGACCATGATCACGACACTGCGCATCGTGCAGGAGCTGAAGCCGCACTATGACATGGGCGGCTCGCGCGCCATCTACGACGTGAGCGGCCAGGGCCTGCCCTATGAGCGTTTCGTGCTGGAGCGGACCAACGACATGCACTGGTACATCGCGGAGTGATGCAGCCGGCATGCTGAAGATCCGACCCGCAACGCCGGCCGATGCGCCGGTCATCGCGAGCCTGGTGCGCGAGCTCGCCGACTACGAGAAGCTGCTGGACCAGGCGCGGGCCACGCCGCAGGACTTCAAACGCGAGCTCGAATCGCCGAATCCGGTGATCCACGTGCTCATCGCCGAATGGGACGGCGCGCCCGCGGGTTTCGCACTGTATTTCTTCAACTTCTCGACCTTCGTCGGCCGGCCCGGGCTGTACCTCGAGGACCTCTTCGTGCGCCCGGCGCAGCGTTCTCACGGCATCGGGCGTGCGCTGCTGCGAGCGCTGGCGCGTATCGCGCAGGAACGCGGCTGTGGACGCATGGAATGGGCGGTGCTCGACTGGAACGAGCCGGCGCTGCGCTTCTACCAGTCGCTGGGTGCGAAGCAGATGAAAGAGTGGATTGTTCACCGGCTCACGCCGCTCGAGATCGAGCGACTCGCCAACGAAGAAAGTCAGCGCTGAAAGTCAGCGCGTTTCGATTCCGCTCAATTGCCGGCGAGCGCGAAGCGTTTGCCGCGCCACTCGAGCTCCACGCCATTCGGCGTGATCTCGTCGACACGCACGCCCTCGGGCAGCGATTCACCCTCGCGCAGCTTGCGCATGTTGATGAACACGAATCGCTCGGCGGGATTCACCGCGTAAACGTGCAGGTCCAGCCGCAGGTCGGGCAGCTGGGTGCCCTGCGCGAGGATTTCATCGCGTGACGGCAGCTGACCGTTGCGCCGCGAAGCGGCGATGGCGCCGGCCTGTTCGGGCGTCATGGCGGGACGATAGTCGCGCGCGTCGTAGTCGGGGGGCACCGCGGGCTCGTGCCCTTCGAGCAGCGGCTCCTCTGTCAGCGGCGGCGCATTGCTCGGCGCCACCACGCCGGCATCCTGCATGCCGTTCTGCACCGTCACGCTGGGCGCCGAGCCGATGGGAATGTTGACCGTGGTCGGCAGCGTGACCGTGGCCGGCACCGTCACCATCCCCGGTTGCGCCGTGTTCGCCACATAGGGAGCGGGAGCGGCCGCGGCGGGTGCCGGTTCGCTGGCCGCCGCCGTGGGCGGCTGGCGCAGCAGCACCCAGGCCAGCGCGGCGATGTTCACACCCAGCAATACCGCGAGCCCCACGGCCCAGGTCGGGAAGCGCCGGCGCGGCGCGGCGACCTTGACCTCGAAGAGCGCCGGTGAAGCCTGGCGCTGCCGGTCGTTCTCGGATTTCTTGAGCGCGTCGAGGATGAATGACATGTCAGCTGCCTTGACGCAGGAAAGGAGTGGTGGCGTCGTTGAGCGCCGCATCCAGCGCCACCTGCGTCTGCACGCCGGCGATGCCGTCCACCGCGAGGCGATTCTTGCGCTGGAAGTCTTCGACCAGCGTGACCAGCGCCGCGTCGAAGCGGTCGTTGGCGGGATTTTCCACCGGCATGCCGTTGACGCGCAGCAGGCTGTCGCGCAGCCAGGTCACGCGCGCGTTGCGTGCGCCGAGCGCCAGGGGTTCGGAGCCGCCGCCTGCCGGCTTCCACAACAGCACGTAGTCGCCGAACCAGCTGCGTGACAGGTCGCCGATGCCGATTTCGCGCTGCGCGCCGCCGAGATCGACCTGGGCGTGTTCGTCATCGAGTCCCGCCAGGACCAGTTGATGGGCGTGGCCCGAGGAATCGATCACATTGAGCACCGCCGGACGATTGAACAGCCGCAGCTGCGCCAACGAACCGCGCTGCGTCAGGCATTCGAGGCCAGAATGCAGCGCCTGCGTGCAGGGGTCGACCCCGCCGGCGACGTAACGGATGCCCCAGAGCGCGAACAGCTTGTTGAACGCGTTGTCCGGATCCGTTTCGCCGTCGTATTGGGCGAGCAACTTGTCGAGATTCGGCGCCGGCGCCGGTTTGGGCGGCTGCGGCGCGGGTGTTGCCGCGACCACCGGCCGCGGCGCGGGCGCAGCTTGCGCGAGCACACGCGGCAGCAGCATCACGGCGGCGGCGATCACCAGCACGCCGGCGGTGCCGGTCGCGGCCCAGGGCAACCAGCGCGGCTGGAAGCTCCGGCCGAACACTTCGCCCGCGGCGCGACGCACCACGCTCGCGCTGACCAGGTGCCGGTCTTCGGTGAACGCACCCAGCAATGCGCGATCGCAGATGATGTTGATCAGGCGTGGCACGCCGCCGGACAGGCGCCGCACTTCGTGCAGTCCGAAGTTCGAGAAGATCTCGCGCGTGGCGCCGGCGACCCGCAGGCGATGGCGCACGTAGGCGGAGGTCTCGTCCGCCGAGAGCGGCGCGAGGTGATACCGACCGGTGATGCGTTGCGCGAGCTGACGCAGCTCGGTGCGGTCCAGTACCTCGCGCAGTTCGGGCTGGCCGATGAGGATGATCTGCAGCAGCTTCTGGGTCTCGGTCTCGAGGTTGGTCAGCAGGCGCACCTGCTCGAGCACGTCCGGCGCGAGGTTCTGCGCCTCGTCGACTACCAGCACCACGCGCTTGCCTTCGGCGTGCGCCTTCAGCAGGTGGACGCTCAGCAGGTCGACCAGGTCCTTGAGACTGCCCTCGGATTTCGACTCCACCGCGATGCCGAGTTCTTCGCAGATCGCGAGCAGGAACTCGGCGGGCGTCATGCGCGGGTTGAGGATCAACGCAATCTCGGCGTGTTTCGGCGCCTGCGCCAGCAGCGAACGCACCACCGTGGTCTTGCCGGTACCGACTTCGCCCGTCAGCTGGATGAAGCCGCCGGCCTCGTTGATGCCGTAGACGAGGTGCGCCAGGGCCTCCGCATGCCGCTCCGAAAGGAACAGGTAACGGGGGTCCGGGGTGATCGAAAACGGCTTTTCGTTGAGGCCGAAGAACGAGGCGTACATGGGTTATTGCGGTCTATCCAACGCCGCATTTATCTAACGGGCGCCGAGTATTACACGGGCTTTTTGGCGGGGGAACCGGCGCCGATTTCCCCGCCTACCGGGGCTCGAAACGTGTCGGTGGAGACCGACTTCCCCGCTGGCGAGGCGCTTTCTCGGACGTATCTT
>Ga0068860_100007574_pt1 | contig 10864 bp, 9 predicted proteins | sample KBSSwiS32_FD_66597 | JGI IMG/M metagenome (GOLD analysis project Ga0068860, IMG submission 66597) | Switchgrass rhizosphere microbial communities from Kellogg Biological Station, Michigan, USA - KBS Switchgrass S3-2 | ecosystem: Host-associated > Plants > Roots > Rhizosphere > Soil ...
TTGACGTCCCGAGGTAGTTCATTCTCAAACCCGGCTCGTAGCGAGCGGAGGCGTCGTTGCTGTGGAGCGATCCGGAGCATCCGCTCGATCCCGATGCATCCGAACACCCCTTTGTCTGAGCGGCTGGCCCTCTCAGGTCCGGCGCCTCAGGGCACGAAAGCAGCTCGCGGCACGGCGATCTTGCCGATCGCACCCTGATCGGTTCCAAACCAGATCTGTCGCGTGGCCTTGTCGAACGTCATGTGACGGATCGTGTTCGGCGCCTTTTTGCCCACCGGAACTTCCGCCACGAACTTTTTGGTTTTTGGATCGAAGGCGACGAGCGTAGACGGCGTATCCGAGTAGCCGTTCTGCGCGACCCAGATGTTGTCCTTGTCGTCCGTCGTCATCGCGTACGGAAGCGCACGGCCCGCGAGCGGGAGCCGCCACTCCTCCGTCTTCCCGGTCTTCGGATCGAGGTGACCCAGGAAGCCGCGCGTGTAGTCGCCGTAATAGATCTGATCGTCCGACGTGATCGCGATCCGACGAGGACGCGTTGAGTCGTTAGGCAGTGGGAACGTCCTGAACTGGAGCGACTTGAGGTCGACCGTGCCGATCTTGTTCGTGCCGAACAGGTCGAACCACGGCTGCCCGTGCGAATCGAGCACGATCCCGTACGGCCGGGTCCCGTCACCGGTCTTCCAGAGTCGGAACTTCCCCGTCGTTGGATCGAACCGGCCCACCGTCCCGGCCCCCTGCGCGGTGAACCAGGCGATCCCCGATTTCGGATCGAACGTCATCGTGTGCGGGTCGCGCACGGCGGCATCCGGGATCATGTAGGTCGTCAACTTCCCGGTCGCCGGATCCAGCTTCACGATCCGATTGTTTCGGTTGCCGGTGAACCACACCATGCCCTTCTCGACGACCAGGTTATGCGGGTTCGTGCCCGGGTCGATCTCGAAGCGCTTGAAGTTCCCGGTCTTGTTGTCGAGGTACGCGATGTAGTTGCCGTTCTGTCCGACGAACCAGACGCGCCCCTGTGCATCGGCATAGGGATCACGCGGCCGAGTGTCCGCGCCGTACGGCACTTCCCACTCCTTGGGATCGAACTGCGTCACCGACGGCGAATCGGCCGGCTTCGCCTGCGCCACGAGCGCGCTCGGCACGGCGACAGCGAGCAGGAAAACAACACGGGAGCCCACGGTCAGCCTCCGGGTCAAAGGGCTCTTTCAGTCTATGGCGCGACGCGTGTGGAGGCGAGCGGGCAGGGTGTCCGGAACTTTTGAGGGCACGGCCGTGCTCAGCGGCGCAGACGCGAGGCGACGGCGACGATGTCGTTCAGGAGTTGGTCCAGCGCATGAGGTGGCCATAAGGTCTCGAGCTCGTGCAGCGCATGAGCGATCTCGTCATGGAGGGCCTCGGCCAAGACCAGGAGGCCGGCCGTTAGATCCGCCGACGAGACGGGTGCCGTACCGTTCGAGTCGCCATTTTCGGCCGACCTCATCTTCGACGATGGCCATATGGCGGCGCTGAGGACCTCGCCGCTGTGCACCGCCGCGACCCGACGGCCGCCACGCACGATCGCTCGGCCGACGATCGCTGCGTGATCGAGACGCTCGAGCAACGCGAGCAGATGCCGCAACCGCTTGCTCGGCTCCTCGACGTCGGCGTACGCGCGAAGCGGATCCAGCAGGTACACGAGGTGCTCTGCCGACCGAAGCGCATCGGAAAGCGCGGCCTCGCCCGCCTCCGCGGGCACTGACTTCATCGCGGCGGCAAGTGTGCCGGCGACGGCGACGATCTGGTCGCTCGTCAGGCGCGCGAACGAATGCTGCGTCGTCACGGAGTCCAGCCGGACAGCGGTGGTGTAGACACCGAGGCGTTTGGCAATTCGACGAAGCGCTCGACTGTCACTCTGCGCGTGCTGCAGCAGTCGACGGGCGCGCTCGCGCCGCCGTGCGATGCGATCGCACAGCCACATGCTCGCACGGGCTCCGTCGCCGACCATCCCAGCACTCTCCGCGTGGCCGGGTGCCGGCGCGTGTCGCGCACACCACGCAAGCTGCACATCGGCGCGGTAGAGTCGTTCCGCGGCCTGCTGCAACGCGCGCAGGCGTCGTCGTGCCTTCCGCGGAATGCCGTCGCCCAGCGCGTCGGCGTAGAGGGCGAGGGACGCACGAAGGCGACGGACGGTCGCTCCGTATCCGGCTGCATAACGAGAGGCGTGTGGCGGGCCGAGCAATCCCGTCGCGGATGCGTATTGTGGAAGCTGCTCGAGCAGTGACAGCGTGAGCAGCCGCGCCGCGCCTTCCGCCGGCATCTCGACCAGGAGCTGCGATGTCATGGCGTTACCGACGGTCGACGACGCGCACGGCCTTGCCCTCGCTGCGCGGAACGGTTCCAGGCCCTCCGAGCTCGACGTCGGCCGTGAGCGATAGGGTCGAGGCCAGCTCCCGGCGTAACCTGGAAGCCAACCCCCGCGCGCCGTCGGAGTCAGTGGTCGACCCTAACGTCACCCAGACTTCGCTCGCGACCTCGACGTGCACCGCGAGCCTATCCAGCGCGCCGTCGCGTGACAGCATGATCTGATAGTGCGGAGCGAGCTCGTGCTGCTCGAGCACCACGCGTTCGATCTCGCTCGGGAACACGTTGACGCCGCGAACGATCAGCATGTCATCCGTCCGGCCCTTCACTTTCGTCATGCGCACCATCGTCCGGCCGCTTCGCGTCGGCTCGGCGAAGAGCGTGCAGAGATCGCCCGTGCGGTACCGCAGAACCGGGAACGCCCGCTTCGTGAGTGACGTGAATACGAGCTCGCCCTCTTCGCCATACGGCAGCACGTCGCCCGACGCAGGGTCGATGACTTCCGGATAGAAGTGGTCCTCCCAGATGAACAGCCCGTCGCGATCCTCGACCGACTCCATCGACACCCCCGGTCCCATCACTTCGCTCAGCCCGTAGATATCCAGCGCCACCAGGCCTAACGCGCGCTCGATCTCCTCACGCATGCCAACGGTCCACGGCTCCGCGCCGAACACGCCCACCTCGAGCGCGAGCGTGCTCCGCTCGATCCCGCGATCACGCATCGTCTCCGCGACATTGAGCGCATAACTCGGCGTGCAGCACAGCACTGTCGCGCCAAGGTCCTGCATGAGCGTGATCTGGCGCGCGGTGTTGCCGCCGGATGCTGGCACCGTGAGAGCACCAAGTCGCTCCGCGCCATAGTGAACGCCAAGCCCGCCGGTGAAGAGCCCGTACCCATAGGCGACGTGGATGACGCTATCGGGATGCGCCCCGCCACACGCGAGCGACCGCGCGCACACCTCGGCCCACGTCTCGATGTCCTCACGCGTGTACCCGACGATGGTCGCTTTCCCCTTGGTGCCGCTCGACGCGTGGATGCGCACGATTTCCGAGCGCGGGACGGCGAATAGACCGTCGGGGTAGTGTTCGCGCAGGTCGGATTTGACCATGAACGGCAGACGGCGGAGATCGTCGAGCGAACGAATCCGTTCCGGCACGACTCCGGCGGCGTCGAGTCGCCGCTTGTGGAATGGCACTCGATCGTACGCCCACCGCACGCTCCAGCGAAGGCGCTCGAGCTGGAGCTCTCGCAGCGCCGGCCGCGGCATCGTTTCGAGGTCCTTGTTCCAGATCATCGGCCGAAGAGAGAGTCGTACTTCCCCGTTGCCAGCTCCACGTCGAGGCGCTTCGCGACGGCGTCGAGCAGCTTCGTGTCCTTCACGCTGTCGGGCACCGACAAGGAGACATAGTGGCCTGTCTCACCGTACGCCACGTTGATGATCTCGCCCTCGATCTTCACGGGGTAGTAGTACGTATACTGGCCCACCGGGACGCGCTCGCCCTTGAACTCCGAGACCAGGAACTCGATCACCGCATCCCGAAGTGGCTCACCGCGAGCCGGCTCGAGCCAGTAGCCGCTCGTTCCAGTGTTCCGGGTGTGGTATGGAAGGGGGACGAACCCCTTTCGTTCCACGAGTGAGTCGATGCCATCGCTCCCCTTCTTCCACTCGAAGTGATGCGAGAGCCACGCCGGATCGATGGATTCGAGCGTTGGGTATCGCATGCGCTCATCGAGCGCCAGGAGATAACTTCGATTGCCGACGAAGTCCGCGACAGCCAGCGACGGAAACGTACTGTTGTTGTAGTCACTGCCGATGCGGACGAAGCTGCGCTCGTCGGGCGAGATGCCTAACGGTCCATACGACGGAAAGAGCGAGAAGTTGTCCGGATACGTGTAGGTATGCACGGCGAGCTTTCGCGTATCGAGCACGCTCCCCCCGATCTGGTACAGGCCCGGCACCTCGAGCGCGATGCGGTTGATCCGACCGCGCGGCACTCGGCGCTCGCCGTTTCGGAACGCGGCGGTGTCGGACGTCAGGATGGACCCGCCCGCGAACGAGCAGTTGGGAACATACACGGAGCGCAGCTGCCCGGACTCATCGGCGAGTACGTAGCATGGCCCCTGTCCCGCGTTGTCGACGAAATGCGCGAGCAGCGCTGGGTCCTGCCCGCCGATCACGGCCACGCCTTCCGCCTTCCCGAGACGATCCTCATCGGACTTCGACTCGTCGCGCTTCGCGTCCACGACGACAGGCTGGCCTCGATGCCTGATCGTGAATCGGCCCATCGTTGCGAGCACAGTCTTGCCATCCACGTTCTCATTCGTGAAGTAGCTCGCAATCGTCTGCACCTCGAACGGTCCAACAGTCTCGGTGCGAACGGGCTCGCTTCGCTTCTGCACGCGATACCGGTACTGAAAGCCGTCGGCCAATGGCGGATCGCCCGGACGCGCATGCGGATACCATTCGGTCCACTGCATGTCGTTCTTCGACGGCGCACCGGACAACGGGATGATGAACCCGTGGTTGTTGTTCGAGTCGAGCATCGCGACGATGCTGAGTCGGCCGCGCGTCGTGAAGATGTCCACGGCTCCTGGCGCAACCCAGCGCCCGTCGACCAGGTGTGCGTCGGTGGTCCAGAGCGGACCGCGAGACGTCGCGCGCTGGGTGTGCGACATTCGCGTTATGCTGCCAAGCTCCAGCTCGGGCTCGCCGGGCAGCGCCGCGGGCGATTCCTTCTGACCTGCGGGCCAGCGAATCTCGACCGCCAGCATGAGCTGCTCACCATCGATGGTCGGCGGAACGTCGGCAAGGAGTCGAGCAACGACGCCCGCCACCGCGATGAGGCCGAGCAGAATCCCGTTGGCGTTGCCGAGCGCTCTGAGGAAGCCGGGATGCGGCATCACTCGACTCGTGATGACGCCGATGAGAAAGCCAACGAAGCCAGCCAGAATCGCGACGCTGACGACGAACGCTGCCGATTGCGCCTCGAAGCTCGGAACGCGATACCAGCTCGCGGCGAGTCCGGCCACTAGACTGCCGACGATCAGACCGACGATACCGGTGAGAACGCCGACGAAAAACGAAGAGGTCCAGGACATGGCGGGTGGGCGGATGAACGAAGCCCGACGGGATATCATGCCAACCCCGCCGGGCGTCCGCCACCTGATGGATCTTGGGGGCTGACCGGTTAAGCCACGCCAGTCGTCACGAGCCCTGTCAGCTCAGCGGTTGTCAACCGCGTTGGCGATCACCTGCTCGGGTGGTGTGGCGTGGCGCACCGATGTCAACGACATCGTCAGCGTCCCGAACGAGACCTTGGCCTGCATCTTCACCATAACCCGCGACGAGTCGTCCGTGAGCCAGATGCGCGCCTCGCCCTTCTCGGAGAAAATCCCCTTCGTCTTGATCACCGGCTGCAGCACGATCGTGTCGAACTCGCCAGCCGGAACCTTCACGCGCTCGCGGCCGAGCACGCGGATGACGACCGGGTTTCGATCGGGGCGGAAGTACTGTCCGAACTCGTACGTCTCACCGACGACGAGGTCCTGCGTGCGGACGAAGAAGAAGAACGAGCCATCATCGAGCGGCCGAGGTGCGGAGCGCTCCTCGGGCTTGTCGTTTTCGCTGAACGCGAGGCGCTCGGGATACATCTCGATGCGGCGCTCACGCGTCTTGCCGCGCTCCTCGAGCTGCTGCACGAATCGGAGCGACTGGAAGCAGCCGGTGTCGATCCAGCTCTCGAGGACGTCGTCGACCTTGTACATCGGCACGCCGCCCTTCACGCGAAAGCGCGTGTGCCACACCTCGCGACCGCGGATCGTATCGCGGCCGACGACTTCGACGGAGCCCTGGCCCGCCTTGATGAACCCGAACTTGACCGAGTAATCGAGTTTCTCGCCGGCCCCGAACGGCGCGGCGTAGGGTGAATCACACGAGGTCTCTTCGCCTAACGGCGCGCGAACGACCGCAGACGGTGTGGTGACGACGTGACTGGTCGGCTTCGCCGCGAAGGACATGACCGCGAGCAGCGAGAGCGGGCCCGCCACCATCGGACGGCGGCGGCCATTCAGGAATCGGCGGAATATATGGAAGGCAGGCATGGCACATGGTTAGGCAGAGTGTTCAGGGCTCATCACTCGACGCGGCGAGCGGCGTGGTCGGCGAGACGGGACCGAGCGTCTGGATCAACGTCTCGATCGTCGTCGCGACGGCGCGCTCGCGATCGCGGCCGGTGATGCCGGCGTAGATGCCGGGATAGGCGAACCACAGCGCGTGCGCAGCGAGCGTGGCGAGAATCGTCCGCGCAGCGGCGCGTGCATCCACCGGACGCAGCTCGCCGCGCGCGATTCCACCTTCAATGATCCGCTCGAGCGTGCGCACGAACCGCTCGAGGGCTTCCGTGGCGTGGAACACGGCCAGCTCCGGGAAGCGCGGAAGCTCACCGATCGCGAGTCGAACAATGGCGACCAGCTCCGGTCGCTCCATGGTGGTCCAGTAACGACGGGCGAGGGTCCGGACGGCATCGGCAGCCGAGGGCTCCTGAGCCGGAACGGGGGCGTCGTCGCGCATGCTCAGACTGCCGATCAGCGTCGACCGAACGACCTCGCGGAAGATTTCGTCTTTCGAGCGGAAGTAGCGCAGCACGGTCGACGTCGACACCCCTGCGCCCCGAGCGATATCGGTGAGGGTGGTGTCGGCGAAGCCGTTCTCGCCGAACGCGACGAGCGCGGCGGCAAGGATTTCATCTGCCCGCTCGTCCTGCGACTGCGGCGATTCTGAAGCGGGTCCAAAAAGGGGAACGTTCACGAGAAAGCGAAGCGAGTTTCGAAGCGAGTTTTGAATGAGTCTGCGCAGAACGCGCAGCGGCGCGGACGAACAGCTCGACCGACGCGGCATCAGGGGAAAGCAACGCCGGGACCACACACCGGATCGCGAGCGCCCAAGCGAAGGATCGTGTTGCCGCAGCGTGACTTGCGTCGAGCGTACCGGCTTCCGAATTCCGTCACGCCGGCCTTGTGCGATTGCGGCATGTCACGACATTTGGGAGATGTCGCAGTTGGCGGATCAGCAAAGGACGACATGTCGTGACCGCCCCACTCGAGATGCTGCGCCGGGTCACCCGCGATATGGCGGTGACGTCCGAGCTCCCCGTATTGCTCGACTCGATCGCGTCGGCGCTCGCGGAGCACACGGGTGCCGTGTTCGTGCGGGTGTTCCTTTACCAGACCGACGAGGAGTGCGACGTGTGTCGAGCCCGCGTCGGTGCCGGAGGCGGGGATGGCGTCAAACGACTGCACCTGCGCGCCGACCGAGGCGACCTCCAGGGCATCCTGCAGGACCAGCACGCACTGCCGATCGACTCGCCCGCTCCGCCGGGCAAGGTCGCGCGCGAACGCAAACCGTTTCTGACGAACGACCTGCTCGCGGCGGTCAAAGGGCGAGTCCCCGACGAGCTCTTCAAGTTCTACGAGGAGATCGGCGTGGTAGCGGCGGGTGCGCGCCCGCTCGAATTCCGCGGCGAGCTGATGGGTGTCATCGGGATGCTCAGCCGGCGTCCGTTCGACCCGCAGGAGTTCGAGTTGTTAGGTATCTTCGCCGACCAGGCGGCGGTGGCCATCAAGAGCGCTCACCTGTTCGCGGAGCTGGGCCGGTACAAGGAACGACTGCAGGTCGAGAACGCGTACCTCCAGGAAGAAATTCGGGCGGAACACGGGTTCGAGGAGATCGTCGGACAGAGCACCGTGCTTCGGTCGGTCCTTCGCAAGGTGAAGCAGGTCGCGCCCGTCGAGACGACGGTTCTCCTCACCGGGGAAACCGGAACGGGAAAGGAGCTCATCGCACGCGCCATTCATGCACTGAGCCCGCGCAAGGATCGCGCGATGATCAAGGTCAACTGTGGCGCGATCCCACAGGGCGTCGTGGAAAGCGAGCTGTTCGGCCACGAGAAGGGCGCGTTCACTGGCGCGCTGCAGCGGCGGATCGGCCGCTTCGAGCTCGCCGACAAGGGCACGTTGTTCATGGATGAAGTGGGCGAGCTGCCGCTCGACACACAGGTGAAGCTGCTCCGCGTGTTGCAGGAGCAGGAGTTCGAGCGACTCGGCGGGAGTCGGCCCGTCACCGTGGACGTCCGGCTCGTCGCGGCGACCAACCGTGATCTCGAGACGGAGATCGCGGGTTCGCGCTTTCGCGCCGACCTCTACTATCGCCTGAGTGTCTTCCCGATCCGCATTCCTGCCCTCCGCGAGCGACCGGAAGACATTCCGCTCCTCGTTAGGCACTTCATCGCGCACTTTCAGCGCAAGCTCGCCAAGCCGTTGCGCGGTGTCACGCCGGACGGGCTGCAACGTCTCACGGACTACCCGTGGCCGGGCAACATTCGCGAACTGCAGAACGTGCTCGAGCGAGCGTGCGTGCTGGCGCGCGGACCGATCGTGGACATCACGACGGCGCTCGGTACCGTTGACGAGCCGACGCCCGAGACAATCCCCATGGTGGACGACCGCATCCTCACGCTCGATGAGCACGAGCAGATGCAGATCCGACGGGCGCTCGACGAAGCCGGTGGGAAGATCCACGGGCCCGGCGGCGCAGCCGCACTGCTCGGCATCAATGCGAGCACACTCCGCTCGCGGATGGAAAAGCACGGCATGACGAAGCAGGGCACGGAATGAACACGGAGTTTCGGCCGACGTCGGAGATGGGGGCACTGGTCCGTGCCGCCGTTGCCGCAGCGCCATCGATAGAAGAACCGCTGGCGGATCCGCGGTTGGAGATGCTCCGCGGCATCACGCGGCAGATGGCGACGGCGGAGGACTTCGAAACGGTACTGCAGTCCATCGTGAGTGCGCTCGGCGATCGCGAGCCGGGAATTCTCGCGAGGGTATTCCTCCTGATGGAAGATCATCAGTGCGGGATCTGTCGGCCGCGCGTCGAGGCGGGCCAGATGCCCGCCCATCCCGGACGCGCGCTCCATCTCGTGGCCGAGGGCGGCTATCGGCCAGGAGACCCGACCGTGCTGCATCGCGTGCCGCTCGACTCGAAGCTGCCGGTTGCCGAGATCGCGCGCACTCGACAGGCATTCTGCATCGACGACTGGCACGTGATCGAGCAGTTCGCGACCGACCAGCGGATCGCGCCGCTGTGGAACGCACTCGGAGTCGTTGGCGTTGCCGGGTATCCGCTCGAGGTCCATGGCGAATTGATCGGTGCCATCGGATATCTCGCCCGACGCACCATCACGCCTAACGAGTTCGAGGTGTTCGGCATCTACGCCGACCAGGCAGCCATGGCGATCAAGAGCGCCTATCTGTTTCGGGATCTCGCCCGAGCCAAGGATCGCCTCGAGATCGAGAACGAGTACCTGCAGGATGAGCTGCGAGGCGACCGCGCATTCGACGACATCATCGGGCAGAGCGCGTCACTGCGCGCCCTGCTGCGAAAGGTCCGACAGGTCTCGGAGGTCGAGACGACAGTCCTGCTGACCGGTGAGACGGGTACCGGGAAGGAGCTCATCGCCCGGGGGATTCATGAGGCGAGCGCGCGCAAGGATCGTCCGCTGATCAAGATCAACTGCGGCGCGATCCCGCAGGGCATCATCGAGTCGGAGCTGTTCGGTCACGAGAAGGGCGCGTTCACCGGCGCGATCCAGAAGCGCATCGGCCGCTTCGAGCTCGCCGACAAGGGCACCTTGTTCATGGATGAGGTGGGTGAGCTGCCGCTCGACACGCAGGTGAAGCTCCTTCGTGTGCTGCAGGAGCAGGAGTTCGAGCGCGTCGGCAGCACAAAGCCCATTCGTGTTGACGTTAGGCTCATCTCGGCCACCAATCGCGACCTGGAGAAGGAAGTCGCCGAGGGTCGCTTTCGTTCGGACCTGTTCTACCGGCTCAACGTCTTCCCGATCCGCGTTCCGCCGCTGCGCGAGCGACCAGGCGACATCCCTGTGCTCGTGGACTATTTCCTCGCGCAGTTCCAACGAAAGCTGGGCAAGTCGCTCAAGGGTGTGACGCCCGAGACGCTCGACCAACTGCAACGGTACGCATGGCCGGGCAACATTCGCGAGCTGCAGAACGTGCTCGAGCGCGCCTGTGTGCTCGCGACAGGACCCGTTGTTGCGCTCGGCGAAACACTGCGTTCCTCGACGCCAGGCGTTGCCGCCGCCAGCTCCGGTGCGCCCACGCCACTGCTCACGTTGGAGGAGAGCGAGCGGGCTCACATTCGTCGTGCGCTCGCCGCCGCGGACGGGCGCGTCCACGGTCCGAACGGCGCGGCCGAACTGCTCGGCATTAACCCGAGCACGCTGCGATCCCGGATGCAGAAGCTCGGCGTGACGAGTAAACGCTAGATGGATACGGCTCGGCTGGACGTATTACGTGGCGTGACGCGCCACATGGCAACAGCCGACAACATGGAGACCGTGTTGGGGGCGTCAGGCGCCGCGGAGCTCCTCGGAATCAACCCAAGCACCCTGCGATCGCGCATGCAGAAGCTAGGCATCTCACTCAAGACGGTTCCGTCGTGAC
>Ga0068860_100007575_pt1 | contig 10864 bp, 9 predicted proteins | sample KBSSwiS32_FD_66597 | JGI IMG/M metagenome (GOLD analysis project Ga0068860, IMG submission 66597) | Switchgrass rhizosphere microbial communities from Kellogg Biological Station, Michigan, USA - KBS Switchgrass S3-2 | ecosystem: Host-associated > Plants > Roots > Rhizosphere > Soil ...
CATTTTGAAAACGACACGAAATGTACAATCTGCAAATTTTTGTCCTTTCCAATATAAAAGTCCCATGCCGCCATGTCCACGAATCAACCCATCTTCAACGGACATGCTGCCCGGACCAACGTGGTTCCATCCCGTAAGATCTTTGCCGTTATATAGTTGACGCCAACCTGAAGTGTCAGGAGGATTTTCACTACCCGCCAACTCATTTAGGCCAGATGTAATACCATGAATTGAATTTGACTTTTTAACTGTGACGAAAGAGAAAAATGCAATAATTGACAGAAGGAAAAAATACTTTTTCATATAGCATGTATATTTAAAAAATATCAAGAATAAAAAATAAAACAAGACATGCAGTAAAGTTAAGTATTGTGACACTATATAAATATCCGATTACAAAAACGCGATATCCGCTCAACACTGGATAGCCAGATAACAATCAATATTAGTCACTTCCGCAAGGCCAATATATCCTGTACCTGGAAGACAGGAACACCAACGAGCGTACGAATGTGATTTTTGTAAAGTTATGATGAGCCTGGCAGCGTTTTCCCTATATTCCTTCTCAAAATATATTTTGTAACCTACGCTTTTGTGAAGGCATCATCTTTGCATTCTCTACCAAAAAAGCGTTATGATACGAAAATTAAAATCCGGCGAATACAGACTTTATTCGAGGAAAACCGATAAGAAAACAAATAAACGCCGCAATCTTGGCACTTTTAAAACGCTTGATGCTGCAAAAAAACACGAGCGTGAAATTCAATTTTTCAAAAGACATTGATCGCGGATTACACGGATTGGTGCGGATTTCGCGGATTCTCCCGTCGAATATTGTCTATTGAATTGATTATTCATTCCTCATAATTTTAAATATTCAATTCAATAATCAATGTTAAACGGGAGAATCCGCGCAATCCGTATAAAATCCGCGTAATCCGCGATCAAATAAAGAGGGGAACGCAAAAGCATCCCCCGTGAGTAGTGCCATCAATTATTTGAAGTAGCAACTACCCTGCTTATAATTTTTAGATAGTTAAATTAATTACTCAACAGCAGGCAAGAAAAATCGTGGAAAACAATCGAACGACGCTGGGTCTATTGGCAAAAATCAAAAATACTCAATAATTATGGACTCTTATTACCGGTTGTCAAACTGCCAGAATGCTTGACAAAAAGAATTTCGGTATTAAAATAGTACAAGAATTGTGATCAGCTAAGCAGAAACTCCAATCGGAATTGAAGAATTTATTAACGGCGATGCAAAGTGTACAGACCGGTGAAAAATGCTCACTCACCCGAATATAAAGACTGATCTTTTTTTGAGATAAATTTATTCACGCTATTTTTCACATTCGATGGCTAGGCTTTGGAAATCCGGGTTGAAATGCGGCAAGACTATCTACCGTGATCTTACAACCTGACCAACGCTCGGTTGTTTCAATTGCCTCAGCGACAATTCTTGAAAGTTCGTCAGGTTCCGTTTGCACCCGCGCATTCATCAAAACACGAGCGGTGTCAGCCGGACGATTGTCGAGTGAAATTGTTGAAGTGTCGGAGATTGCCGTGAAACTTATTTTCGTTTCATCATTCACAAGGAATTTAAGATGTCCGATTGGAAATCCAAACGCAATAATTTTTTCATAGATATTTTTTATCAATTCTTTTGCTTCCCTGTTCGCATTTTTTTCTGCACTATAGATCGTCACTTCCTGGTCAACCCACGCAAGTTTCGCTTCGCCGGTGCCGTAAATCTCATAGTCAAGTACCAGCGAATTTTGATTTTGATAAGGCGAATCATTTAATAACTCGAGGTATTCGCGAACACACCCGGGTGCCGTGGAATTTTGATAGCGCAATCTTCTGCCGTTGAATTGTTGTTTAATAAGTTCTCTCAGTCGGGCGGCATCTTCAATTGACAACAAATCTATTTTATTGATAATAATAATGGAAGCCTCTTCAAGCTGTTTGTGATATATGTAGCGAACACTTTTATCAAACAATGAAGAATTATTTTGCAGCATCATCAGCAACAAGCGCGCATCCGCGAAGACTGAAAAAGTTAATTGCACGTCGGGGTGAAATTTTTGCAATGGTTTTATAACGGTCGCAACAATATCCGTACAAGATCCGACTGATTCAGCAAAAATCACATCAGGCTGATCAGTGTCTATCAGAGAAGCCATATTCGATTCGAATTGGTCATAGTTGCAGCAAAAACATCCGTTAATGACCTGCCTGTTCGGGATAGAAAGACTTCTGAAAAAATCTCCATCGACTAACTTAATTCCCTGGTCATTTGTGATGACACCCACTTTTACGCCGTTCTGCATGAGTTGAACGCATGCTTCCCGAATGGCAGTCGTTTTACCGCTGCCAAGAAAGCCATTTAATAAATGTATGTTCATAATTAACAAATCGTGGTTACAAAATGGAACGCGCTCCTCAGGGGCGGTCTGTTTTTATCATGCGTCCCTATGGACCTGATAACAATCACAATCTTCCAGGCACTCCGCCATAACGGGATAACCTAGCCGCAGTTCTGCCTCCATTGCATTTCGAATTTGTCGAATAATGACTTCAAAAGAAAAATCATCACCCGAATTGCTGATTTCATTGGGAAATAAAACCGATTTTTGATCGCCGATATGCAAGCCTTCCAGCTGCGACTGAAGAAATGGATGAATGCCTGACGAACCGTGAAGATAATGCGTGATACCATTGTTCACTGTATTCTCCAACACCTCTCCCCTGCTGTTTCGCATGATATAATCGATCGATATTATTTTTTCTTTCTCAACAATCATACCCCAACTGCTTTTGCTGCGATCGAAATTTTATTGACATCAATTTTCCCATACGCAACATGCACCGTTGCTTTCCCTCCTTTAAAATCAACCTTGCCAAACCCGGTTGCCGTGGAAAGGAAACAAGTGAAATCGCCGATTTTCGAATCTACATATAGGGTTTTATCAACCGCGTCATATCGCAAACCGGTTAGTCCCTGCAATAATCCATAACTCGACATCGCCCGTGCATACCAATGTCCGCATTCATATTCGTTGAACGGATTTCTTCTTCTTCCATCATACCTGTCGCGGCACACCCGTACTATTTCTAGTCCTTCTTTTACTTTACCGGACAACATCAGGTGTGATGCAACCTGATATTCTATTCCTGTCCATACTTCATCAGAGTATACAAACGGCAGAGATAATTTTCCACCCTTTGGCCATGTACACAACAACAAGCCTCCTTCATCACCGATAGCATACGCAGGACGTTGCGGATTTGCGTGTTCGCGAAGATCTTTTTTGAAATTGTATTTATACACTGCTGATAAATGACTGGTGATTTTTTTAGAATCGATAAAATCATTCAGCCCGCACATCTTGCCAATCCATGCGCCGAGAACTCCATCACTCAAACAACCTAATCCGTATTGATACTTAGGTCCTTCTTTTTGCAAAATTTCGATTGCTTCTTTTGAGTACTCACCGCCAAACGATTTAGCTTTCGCCGGATCTGTTGCATTCAATGTTTTGTATTCGATATCCTGGATGAAGAATTCTCCCTCGTATAATTTTGTTTCGACCTGGTTCTTGCCTTTAGCAAAAAGGTCCTTGTATTTGCTCATATCCTTATTCAAAAACGTACCCATTTCGATGATCGCCTTCAAAGCGCCGAGATAAAAACTGGTGCACATGCCATCCGGGCCCCAAAATTCGATGTCGTACGTATTGTGATGCGGCTCTTCAATCACACCTTTGCTTTTTGGATCCCAGGTTTTGATGCAGTAGTCCATGCTTACTCTTACCATCGGAAAAATTTTTTCCATCCATTTATTATCACCACTGATCCTCCACTCGCGATACACTTTCATGATACCACCAATTTGTCCGTCGGCAGCAGCGTGGAAATCGTGTTTAAGTGGACTGATAGGCAGGTTTGCCCTGAATTGCTGGTGTCCTTCTTTATTTTGATTTTCACAAAACTCAGTGTGACGTAACGTGCGCTCGAGCACGGGAAATAAATTCGGAACAGCCTGCGCATAATTCCAAACATGCGTGCATGAGCCGTGACAACATCCACCAGAATCACCACAACCTTCCCAGCTCCATAATCGTCCGTCGTATTGACGAAGTACCGTTGGTGATTTGAGAATCGTGAGGTTTGCAGCAACGGCCTCGATTACTTCAGCTGGAAGTGTACTCGAATAGAAAGCGTCTGAAAAGAGTTTTGAATTTTTATATAGTTCGGAATAATTTTTTGTCCAAAAGTTCGCGACGTCAGTAACATTTTCAAATTTGCTACTGTACCATGGCTGGTAATTAGCAGATGAACCTTGTTTTCCATTAACAACTCCGAGATCTGCCGGTGAGGCGCAGCATCCTGATGCCGGGTCACAATCCTTTTTCTCGTCCAATACGATCTCACCTACATGCATATCCGATTCCGGGACATACCAGGTCATCATCAAACGAATAGTTTTCGTCGCGCCAGGTAATAAAGAAAACGGGACATATAATGACGCACCCGGCGCATCGTTTTCTACCGGGTCCGTTGATCTCGTCAATCCATCGCGTACTGTATTCCATGCCATCGTGATCGGATCCCACCAACCGCCCCGGAACCAGCAATGATCAACGACGGTTTGATCCTGGTCAGTGTATGCGGCAAAACTTCCTTTTAAAAACGGTTTTTCGGTTGTGCCCTCCTGTTCTAAGATAAAGCCGTTTGAGATTTTCCCAATAGAGTTTTTTATTTTGTCATCAGTAGCAAGAAAATTTTTCGTGTTATAAGAAAAAACTGCATCGAGTTTTTTTGAACTTGTATTTTTGAAAGTGTATTCGAGTGCGCCAACAGGCAGACTTGAATTGTCGTGATCCGTTGGAATAAAAGGGCTCCAGCCGGTAACTTTTACTTGCATCGGAATATCTTCATCCTGTAAATTGATTGTCGCGAATGGAAATCGTGTAACAAAACTTACATTTTTAAAGCGGGGTAATCCAAAAGTTGTACCAGCAGCGCCGTTGCCTGTACCCGCCTGTCCGAAAAATTTCCATTGCGGGACAGGACCTTCAAGAACTTTGACGCCGTTTGCTATTCCTTTAATTGAAATTGCCGCGAACATCGATGGCTCATTGTACACGTCGGGGTGATTTCGTATACTCATGTGCGATATGGCGCCGGATCCTTCGAGGCAAAACATACCGGCTCCCAGACCTCCGATAGGAAATGCAACGCGGTTCAAATATTCGCCCTTGTACACAGAATTGTATGCGCGCTTCCCTGCGATTTCTTTGCCATCATATTTTTCGACTGTGCCTTGACGTTGTTGCTCCTCTGCCGTAGCAATTGAAGGCATCATAGCAGCACCGATGCCGCCGAATGTAAGGTCCTTTAAGAAAGCGCGACGTTTATTTTTTTCTTTCATGTGCGGGGAATTATTCAGTTAAGTTATAAGATTTATGGGAGATAGAATACTTCTTTAAGCTTCTTTTGCACGGGTGAATTATCGGGATGTGATTCCATAATGTCTTTCATCCATGCCCACCATTTTTTTTGAACCGGGTCGTCGGGTAGTTTTTCCAACATCAGAGGGTCTTCTATCATTAAATATGCAAACAATGTGTTCGTTTCTTCGTCGAGAAAAATAGAAAATTCTTTTATGCCTGCATTTTTTAAGAGTGATTTCATTTCTTCCCAAATTTCATCGTGCCGTTTTTTGTATTCTTTTTCGTAGCCCTTAAAAAGTTTCATGGTGAAGGCGATGCGTTGCATGGTGTTGAATTTGATGCGATGTTTAAGTTAAGGAATTTTATATGGAGAGCATGTTTGCGTGGCAACGTATCTGGTCATTTAATTTTTCACGTAAAAGCTTTCTTATAAAACGCGTGGATGCAACGAAAGCAAATTCTTTGGGGCTTTGCGATTGCCTTTGTGCCTTTTGCGTGAAAAATTAAAAATTGCAACTACTGCCGCCTCTCAAAAAAACAAGATTGTATTAAAATCCGTCAATTTTATATTAGTACGAGGCAACCCGCGTGACTATTTTCAAAGTATATTCACTCCCAAATAATTCACCATGAGAAGAGTCGCCTTCATCATCTATTTCTATAGCGTTTCCCTGGTCACATTTGCTCAACACGGCCGCGTACAAGTCGCGCCCGACGGACATTACCTCCAGTATGAAGACGGCACTCCCTTCTTTTGGCTCGGTGACACCGGCTGGGAACTCTTTCATCGCCTCGATCTAAGTGAAATTAAAAATTATCTCGACAATCGCGCGGCTAAAGGATTCAACGTGATCCAGGCAGTGGCATTAGCTGAGTTTGATGGACTGACAAGACCCAATCGCTATGGAGAATTGCCATTGAAAAATTTAGATCCCACTCAACCCAATGAAAAATATTTCTCGGTGATCGATAGCACCATTCACATGGCGCGCGACAGGAACTTATTTATTGGCTTGCTCCCAACCTGGGGCGACAAAGTCACGAAAATGTGGGGCACAGGTCCCACTATTTTTGACAGCGTGAATGCATACAAATATGGATATTGGATTGGCACCAGATATAAAAATGATGTCAATATTATTTGGATACTGGGTGGCGACAGGCCAGCTGTACTTGATTCACACGATTGGCGCCCGGTATGGCGACAAATGGCGAAAGGTATCATCGATGCAACAAATAAAAAATGCATGATTGCATATCATCCCTATGGCGGTACGAATTCGACTTCACAATGGATACATAATGAATCCTGGTTAAACGTAAACATGTTTCAGTCGGGCCATGGCAACGGCCATGATGTTGCGTGCTGGGATCTTGTAAAGAGAGATCGCAGTTATGTTCCCATCAAACCAACACTGGATGCGGAACCTAACTATGAAGATCACCCGGTAAATCCATGGCCGAAATGGAATGTCGATAACGGATATTTCCGCGACTACGACGTACGCAAACAACTGTATCGATCCGTGTTTGCCGGTGCATGCGGCGTTACGTATGGACATCATGCGATATGGCAATTTTTTAGTGAGCGTGAAGAGATCGTCAATCATGCAGACAGAGGTTGGGTAAATGCGATGGATCGCCCCGGCGCATACCAGGCAGGATATCTAAGAATGTTGATGGAATCAAGACCTTTAAAAGAACGCGTGCCCGATTCTTCGATCGTGATATCAGGGCAAGGACAAACCAATGCAGAACATATTGAATCGTTTCGTGGAGCAGACAATAGTTATTGTATGATTTATCTGCCAGTCGGGAAAACAATCACTGTCAATCTTAAATTCATCAAAGGAAAAAAGATCAATGCCTGGTGGTTTAATCCAAAAGACGCAACGTCGAAACAAGAAACACTTGATAAAAAAGATGCAATGGAATTTACGCCTGCGCCCATAGACAAAAACAACGATTGGGTGCTGGTAATTGATGATGCCGACAGGCATTATGGCACTCCTGGAAAAAAATAGCGCGGCGTGGGGACCGCTGTGCCTTAATTCACCTTGTGCCTTTGTGTGAAACAAAAATCCTGAAACATGAACGGATAATATATACACGCACCCACTATTCTATCTTTATTTGCGATGCCACCTTTTTATCATCCGAGTTGCTTCCAAGAACAATTCCATATTCGCCCGGATATAATTTCCATGCATGTGCGTTCATATCCCACTTCTGCAATTCACGACGAGAAATTTTAAACGTGACCTGCTCAGTCGCAGATTTATTAACTGACACACGTTTGAAACCTTTCAATTCTTTCACCGGCATTCCAGGTAACGATGGATATTGAATATACAATTGCACTACTTCATCTCCATAATAGCTCCCCGTATTTTTTACATTGATCGAAAAAGAAATTGAATCGTGACTAACCACCGGTTGTGTAACCCAACTATACTCAAAATTTGTATAACTCAATCCAAATCCAAATGGATATTGCACCTTACCAGTAAAGTAACGATATGTTCTCCCCTGCATTGAATAATTATTATAAGCAGGAAGGTCATTGAATGATTGATAAAAAGTTACCGGCAAATGTCCAGACGGAGAAACTTTTCCAAATAAAATATCTGCCAATGCATTTCCACCCTGCTCACCAGGATACCAGGCGAGAATCACCGCGTCCACATAAGGTTCAATCGCGGAAATATCGAGGGCGCTACCCGATGTGATCACTGCGATGATCGGTGTTTTTGTTCCTTTTCGTAAGGCTTTCAAATAAGCAATGTGCGAAGCAGGCAGACTTAAATTTTTTCTGTCGGCACCACCTTCCGCTAAGAAGGCATCCCCTTCTTCACCTTCGTACACAGCCGTCAATCCCATCACAGCGATCGTTACATCCGCATTTCCTGCTGCCCAAATTCCTCCGAATCTGGTTGTGTCTTTGTAGTCGCAGCCCATATCATATTCGACACGCGTACCTGCATCAACGGACTGAGTAATCCCTTCAACAAAATTTACTGTCTTGTCGCTTACACCGTGATAACTCCCAAGCAATGCATCAAGCGACATAGCGTTGGGTCCTACAACCATATACGCGTGGTATTTATTTTTATCGAGTGGTAAAATATTCTTGTCATTCTTTAGCAATACCATGCTTTGCTGTGCCATTTTTCTTGCCAGCATGGTATGGTATTCATTCGCGACACTGTCCGCACCATAGTTTGCATAAGGAGATGAATTTTTAGAATCGAAGAATCCCAGTTTGATTGCAGTGCGCAGCGTATTCGCCAGGGCTGCATCAATTTCTTTTTCACTCAACAGTTTTTGCTGAATCGCCTTCATCACATCGTGCTGCAATAAGGTACTGCAATCAAGGCTTACTCCTGCTTTGATTGCGGCTGCAGCAACCTGCACGTCGTCAGCATAAGTTTTATGTCGCGATGAAATATCATTCAATGCACCACAATCGGTAACTACATGGCCCGCGAATTTCCATTCGGTATGGAGAACCTGGTGCAACAAAGTATTGCTTGTGCAACATGGCTCACCGTTTACACGATTGTAGGCACACATGACAGCCTCCACATGGGCGTCAACCAATTTTTTGAATGCATATAAATAAGTTTCTCTCAAATCTTTTTCATCGACGATTGCGTTGAAACCATGTCGTTCGCTTTCGGGACCACTGTGTACGGCATAGTGTTTTGCGCATGCAGCTGCTTTCATGTGCTCCGGATCATTTCCCTGTATTCCTCTTACAAATGCGCTACCCATCGTGGCGGTGAGGAACGGATCTTCACCATATGTTTCTTGTCCTCGTCCCCATCTTGGATCACGGAAAATATTAATGTTGGGCGACCAGAATGTCAGGCCCATGTATTGCAGATGCATATCCTTTGCGGCGGCCAGGTTGTACTTTGCTCTTGCTTCTGTAGAAATTGTATTCGTACATTCTAACAGCAGATTATCATTAAACGTCGCTGCCATTCCAATTGCTTGGGGAAATACGGTTGCTTTTCCAGCTCTTGCTACGCCATGCAATGCTTCGTTCCACCAATTGTAAGCAGGTATACCTAACCGTGATACCGCCTTACTCTGATAACCAAGCAGTGAAATTTTTTCCTCGAGAGTGAGTTGTTTTAATAGATCATTGACCCGTGCTTCAACAGGAAGAGAGGCGTCTCTAAATACCGGCGTTTGTGAATTTGCGATTTTGCAAACTGATACCAAAATCACTACATAGTAGAAAATTCTTTTTTTCATGTATTAAGAAATTAAGATCCACATCTTACAATGCCGTCAATCCTCTATCGACAGTAAAAAATGCACCGGTACAATATGACGATTCATCTGACGCTAAAAATACAGCTAATCCATCTACGTCATGACTTTTTCCCAAGCTCCTGCATTGGTATGAAAATAAATCAAACTGGTCAACCTATTACAAACAAGAAGGCCGGAATGAAAATTCCAGCCCAAACTACCTGCTTGCTTGCAGAATTATGACCATGCTTATCTAGTCTTGTACTTTTTTTATAATACCGGATTTGAGGATTTGGTACTAGCGAGTTGATAAAGTTGCAAATCCGGTTTCACACAAAGTCACTAAGAGTCGCGACTCTTTTTGCCTTTGTGTGAAACAAAAACCCACCTAATTAATCCCTTCACATTTGTAATGGTAATCGATCTCGCATCAACCGGTATTTCAAAAAATCTTCCCATAGTAACATTCCACTTTTTGCTTCTTACCATTTTTCAAAATGATTTCAGCGTTAATTTCGGGTCGGTTCAAATACATTATCATTACAAAAAAATCAGGTTTTTCATGAAAATTGTCAATTATACACTTTACCAGGTACCACCCCGCTGGCTTTTCTTAAAAATAGAAACCGACGAAGGAATTACGGGTTGGGGCGAGCCTGTCATTGAAGGCAAGGCAGCTACTGTCAAGACCGCGGTGGATGAATTGATGGAATATCTTGTCGGCAAGGACCCGATGCAAATCGAAGATCATTGGAACGTAATGTACCGCGGCGGATTTTACCGGGGCGGTCCGATTTTGATGAGTGCCATCGCCGGGATCGACCAGGCTTTGTGGGACATCAAAGGAAAATTTTATAATGCACCGATTCATCAACTTCTCGGGGGACAAGCCAGAAGCAGTATCAAAGTGTATTCCTGGATCGGCGGCGACCGCCCCGCTGATGTGGCAAATGCCGCCAAAGTCGCGGTGGGCAATGGTTTCAGCGCGCTCAAGATGAACGCAACCGAGGAATTGCAATACATCGACTCGTACGAGAAAATAGATCGCGTGATTAAGCGGTGGCAACAGCGCGCGAAGCCGTTGGCAACTCCGTCGGCATCGGAATTGATTTTCATGGAAGAGTTCACAAGCCGATGACAAA
>Ga0068860_100007576_pt1 | contig 10863 bp, 11 predicted proteins | sample KBSSwiS32_FD_66597 | JGI IMG/M metagenome (GOLD analysis project Ga0068860, IMG submission 66597) | Switchgrass rhizosphere microbial communities from Kellogg Biological Station, Michigan, USA - KBS Switchgrass S3-2 | ecosystem: Host-associated > Plants > Roots > Rhizosphere > Soil ...
CTGTGGCATGATGGCTTTCCGCAGCGCAACATAGATGTCCAAACGATGAAAGCCGACCAGCGCAATCTGACTCCCGTTCGCGAGGCATCCGACTGGTCGCCAGGTTCCTGGCTGCGCAAGCATGCCGTCCAGCAGCCGACTTATCCGGACGCTGCAGCGCTCGAACATGCACTGACCGAATTGAGCAGCCTGCCGCCGCTGGTCACGTCGTGGGAAGTGCTGGCGCTCAAGCGCAAGCTTGCCGACGCCGCCGAGGGGCGCTGCTTCCTGCTGCAGGGCGGGGACTGCGCCGAGAGTTTCGCCGATTGCAATTCCTCGCTGATCACGAACCGGCTCAAGGTGCTGCTGCAGATGAGTGTCGTGCTCGTGCACGGACTGAAGTTGCCGATCGTGCGCCTGGGTCGTTTCGCCGGACAATATGCGAAGCCGCGTTCGGCAGATACCGAGACGCGTGATGGTGTCACCTTGCCGTGCTATCGCGGCGATCTGGTCAATGGCATGGACTTCACCGTGCAGGCGCGCACCCCGGATCCGCAGCGCCTGATCGAGGGCCATTCAAAGTCGGCGTTGACGATCAATTTCATCCGCTCGCTCGTCGACGGCGGATTCGCCGACCTGCACCACCCGGAATACTGGGATCTGGCCTGGGTCGAGCATTCGCCGCTGCAGGACGAATACCGTCACATGGTCGAGGCGATCGGCGATTCGGTGCGTTTCATGGAAACGCTGGCCGGCGAAGAAATCGGCAATTTCAGCCGGGTGGATTTCTATACTTCGCACGAGGCACTGCTGCTGCACTACGAGCAGGCGCAGACGCGTCAGGTGCCGCGGCATTGGGGCTGGTTCAACCTGTCGACGCATTTCCCATGGATCGGCATGCGCACGGCTGCACTCGACGGCGCACACGTGGAATACTGCCGCGGCATCCGCAACCCGATCGGACTCAAAGTCGGACCGGGCGTGAAGCCCGACCTCCTGCTGCGCACGATTGCCGCGCTGAATCCGGACAACGAGCCCGGTCGCCTGACCCTGATCCATCGCATGGGCGCGGCGAAGATCGACGCCGAATTGCCGCCGCTGCTCGATGCGGTCAAGGCCGAGGGCGCGAAAGTGCTGTGGTGCTGCGACCCGATGCACGGCAACGGCGAGACGCTCGGCAACGGCGTCAAGACGCGGCGCTTCGAGAACATTCGCGGCGAGCTCGACCTGGCGTTCGACATCCACGCCGCACGCGGCACGCGCCTCGGCGGCGTGCATCTCGAGCTGACCGGCGAGAACGTCACCGAGTGCCTTGGCGGCGCGCGTGACCTGACCGAGACCGACCTCTCTCGCGCCTACAAGTCGACGGTCGATCCGCGCCTGAACTACGAGCAGTCGCTCGAACTGGCGATGCTGATCGTGCGCAAGCGCGGTCGTGGCTTGAGCGTCGCCGCGTCGGCGTAGTTTTCGACGCGGCGCATTGAAATCGCGCCGTCCCAACCCTATTCTGCAGTCACTCCATGGGGGAGTAGCCATCCGGCGCACGCCGGATTTCGCGCCAACATGCTCGGGCAACCGCTCGTGGCGCGAAAAGTGATGGACCGTTAGGCCGCCGCCGCTCAGCTGCTTGCCGAACGGAACCACGCCAGGCGAGACCTTTGGTTCGCGCTCCGTAATCCCGGGTGGGACGGCGCGTGATCCATTGCGTCGATGGCCCGCCCGCTGGAGCATTCATGCACGCGCTGCTCGTTTCGGCCGTCGCGGTCGCCGTCGCCGAGATCGGCGACAAGACCCAGCTGCTGGCGCTGGTTCTTGCGGCGCGCTACCGCAAGCCGTGGCCGATCTGCCTCGGCATCCTCGTCGCGACGCTGGTCAACCACGCGCTCGCCGGCGAAGCCGGCGTTCTCGTGTCGCAGTGGCTGTCGCCGGCGACACTCCGCTGGCTGATCGGACTGAGCTTTCTTGCGGTCGCCGTGTGGGCCCTGTTTCCGGACAAGATCGATGAAGGTCAGGCCGCAGGCAAAACGCATGGTGGCGTTTTCATTGCATCGGCGGTCGGCTTCTTCTTGGCCGAGATGGGCGACCGCACGCAGATAGCGACGGCCGTGCTCGCTGCAAGTCATCACCCGCTGTGGCAAGTCGTCGCCGGCACGACGCTCGGCATGCTGGCCGCCAACCTGCCGGTCGTGTTCTTCGGCGCGCGCTTCGCCCACCGGCTGCCGTTGCAGGCGACCCGCCTCGTCGCCTGCCTGTTGTTCGCCGCACTCGGTATCGTCGTACTGTTGCACGGCTGAGCCGTCACGGCGCCGGAACCGTCGCGAGGAATTTCGGTGCGCGCCGCGCGTGCGTCTGCTGCTCGAACGCGTAGGCAAGCCCGATCAGCTTCGGTTCGCTCCACGCCGTGGCGAAGAAACTCAGACCCACCGGCAACTCGTGCACGAAGCCGGCGGGAACGGTGATGTCGGGATAGCCGGCCACCGCGGCAGGCGAGGAACTGCCTCCGGCAGCGTGATCACCGGCAATCCAGTCCGTCAACCAGGCCGGCCCGCTCGTCGGTGCGATCAGCGCATCGAGCTTGTGGGTGCGCAATGCCGCATCGATGCCGTTGCGGCCGGCCAGCAGCTTTCCGCGCGCCAGTGCGTCACGATAGGCCTTGTCGCCGAGCGGGCCGCGTGCCTGTGATTTCTCCAGCAGGTCCTGGCCGAACAGCTTCAGCTCGCGCGATGATTCGCGCGCATTGAACGTAATCAGCTCAGCGAGCGAGCGCGGCGCATGCGTGGCCGCCGGCAATCCGCGCAGGTAAGAATCGAGATCGTGCTTGAACTCGTACTCGAGTACGGTCAGTTCGGCTTCGTCGTACTTGCCGAGGTTCGGCAGGTCGACCGGATCGATCACGACAGCGCCGGCGGCCCGCAGCGAGGCGATATTGCGCTCGAACAACGCATCGACGTCGGCGCTGAAACCGGCGAGCTTGCGCATCACGCCGATACGGGCACCGCGCAACGCGCCGGCATCGAGATACTTCGCGTAGTCGGCGCGGTGCGTCTGCGCCGCCGCGCTGGGCGCATCGCGTATGTCGGCGCCGGCGATCGCGGTCAATACGGCAGCCGCGTCTGCGACGCTGCGCGCCATCGGACCGGCCGTATCCTGGCTGTGCGCGATCGGCACGATGCCGGCGCGGCTGACCACGCCGAGCGTCGGCTTGATGCCGACCAGGCCGTTCGCGGACGCCGGACAGACGATCGAGCCGTCCGTCTCGGTACCGATTCCGGCTGCAGCGAGATCGGCCGAGATCGCAGCGCCGGTACCCGAACTCGAGCCGCACGGGTTGCGATCGAGCGCGTACGGATTTCGCGTCTGCCCGCCACGCCCGCTCCAGCCGCTGATCGAATGCGACGAGCGGAAATTCGCCCACTCGCTGAGATTGGTCTTGCCGAGTATGACGGCACCTGCCGCACGCAGGCGTGATACGACTGTTGCGTCCTGCGCCGCTATCGAATCGGCGAGCGCGAGCGAGCCGGCCGACGTGTGCATCCGGTCGGCGCTGTCGATGTTGTCCTTGATCAGCAGGGGTATCCCATGCAGAGGCCCGCGCAGCTTGCCGTTCCGGCGCTCGGCGTCGAGCTGATCGGCAATCGTCAGGGCATCGGGATTCAATTCGATGACGGCGTTTAGCAGCGGGCCGGCCTTGTCGATGGCGGCGATCCGCTCGAGATAACGCTGGACCAGGGCGCGGGTGGTCAGTTCGCCTGCCGTCATGCGCGCCTGCAGGCCTGCGATGTCGGTGCCGTCGTCGGGCATATCGGCGGCTCGGCCGCGCGTTGCCTGCATGCAGAGCAGCGCGGACAACATGAGCGGCCATATGCGCTGCATCAGCTGAATCCTCCTTTCGAGCCGGCTGTCGTCGCAAGCAAGCCGCGGGTCATCGAAGTCGTCCGGCTGCCCGCAGCCGGCTAGGCCAGCCGACGCGGACCAGGGTCTGGTCCGGATCGGACAACGAGAATTCGTACATGCCCCACGGCTTGTCTGCCGGGACGATGCCGAGCCGGGCGGCCAGCGCGTCGACGTCCTCGGTATAAAAGTATAGTCCGAACGGGTTGCGCCCCGCGACCAGCCAATCCGCGGGTGCGGCGACGAGGTGAAGTTCGCCGCCGCCGCTATTGCTCAGGATGCGATACGTGCCCACATCGCTGTCGTGCCGCCGGAAGCCCAGGCGCGCGTAGAACGCCTCGCTCGCGTCGAGGTCGTTGCACGGCAGGATGGCGATCAGTGCATTCGGCATGGTTCAAGCCGCTGCTGGACGGCGCCTTTGGCGAAACGTAGCGTCAACGAGGTCATGGCTCAGCGCAGCTCCTTGCGCACGACGAGTTTCAGGCCGGACCAGATCGCACTGACGGCGCAGACCTTGATGTCGACGAATCCGAGTGGCAGCGCGACGTCGCGAATCGTGTCCTCGGTGATGTCGGTGTCGACTTTCGCGGCCTTCTTCGGCCACGATACCCACAGCGCAGCCGAGGGGCGCAAGGCACGGCGCAATGCGGTCAGCTGTCGCTCCAAGTCGCTGCGCCGCGTCACGAACACATGCGCGACATCGATCTGCGTGCCGGCACGTGTTTCGAAGCGCACGCCTTTCGGCAGCGGCGCCAGCAACGAGCGGTAGTCGTCCGGAGCGGACAGCGCGAGCAGGCGGCTGTCGAGTCCAATGCCGAGCTTCTTCGCCAGCGGCGTTCCGGAATAGCCGGCCGCGGGCACCTCAAGCTTCGATGCAGGGGATTTCCTCACATCAGGACTCCGCTGAAGTCGCAATTCCGGGTTGTTCGAAGCGTAGCACGGAGCGGGTCTCGCGCCGATCATTCGGCGCGCAGCCGCAGGTCCCGCAGCACCTCGTACACGAACTCTGGATCGCGTTGTGCGTGGTAGTTGAAGTGCAGGCGCAGCACGCCGGCCGAGCGGTCGAGTTGCTGCAGATCGCGCTCGGTCAGGAACAGCAGCCGCGGTACGGACCATTGCTGCGCAATCACCGCGACTGGCCGGCCGGAGGCAACCGACCAGGACGCCATTCCTCCGGCGATCGACGGCAGGTACCCGGACGCGAGGACCGTCGTCAGCGCCTGTTCGATCGATGGCGGTGAGGACAGGACGAACGTCCGGGCATGCGGCGCATCGACATCGTCGCCGGCACAAACGCTTTCGCGGGTGACATACAAGGTCATCTGCGGCGGCTCAACGCGAACACGGTGCCGGACACTCGTCCAGGCACGCGTCGGCAAAGTGGATGATCGTCCGCGAACCGCCGACGCGAGGGACGGCCGCCGCAATCGACCAGGCGATGGTCAGAGTACATGCCGCACGATTGTTTCGTCATACGTTCTCCGCGGCGGTTCAATAGCCTCATGCATGCCATCGTCAGCCACAACGCGCCGAGCATTGGAAGATGCGTGGCAACGCGATCAGCGTGTGCCGATCCGCCGCGGCCGTTTCGAGACCCATGACGATTTCGTCGATCTCCTCCGCACTGGCCAGGCCTTCGGCGAGCAGCGACGGAGCGATGCGCTGCAGCGTGATCGATGCGACGTCCTTGCCCGGTCCCTCGCAAAAGGCCGGCTGCACGATATTGACACGCACGTCGCGGAAGCCGGCATCGCGCAGCAGGCCGGGCAGGCGAGGGCCGATGTTCGGATCGCTGCCGCGCCGCTGTACGACCTGCTGGTACAACTCGACGTAGCGCTCATAGGCCGGCGTGTACGGATGACAGAAGCTGCCGCTGAAGTCGATGTCCTCAATGACGATCACGCCATCCCGTCGGCTCGCCCGCAGCATCGCTTCGACGCCGGCATGCGGGTCACGCAGATGACTCAGGATGAAGCGCGCATAGATCAGGTCCTGGCGCTCCGCACCGGCCTCGCGCTGGACGTCGGCCTCGCGAAATTCGACGTTCCGCAATCCTTCCGCCGCAGCGTCGGCGCGCGCCAAGGCGATAATTTCGGCATCGGCATCGGTGCCGACGACACTCCCCTCGGGTCCGACTTCGCGGGCGAGGAACAACGTTACATGACCGCCGCCGCAGGCAACGTCCAGGCAGCGCATGCCGCGGGCGAGCCCGGTTTCGCGCAGCAGGCGCGAGGTGGTCGGAAACAGCACTTCGGAAAGCAGTCTCAGCCGGTCCTTGCCAGGCCCGCCGCCGCCGATGACGTAGGACGCGGTCACGTGCGATCGGCGAAACGGACGTTGCCGATCCAGAAGTGCCGGCGGCGGGCGAGGCGCACATCGTTCGATTCGCCGTCGAAGCTCGCGGCGGCGCGGCGCAGCAGCGCGGAATCGACGTTCTCGAACGTGTTGACGTTGACGACAGCGTACAGCCGTCCGTCGATGCGGCTGGTCACCAGTGGCACGACACCGCAGCGCGCGCAGACGTGGAACTGCGCCGTTCGTGTCCCGAACTCGTATTCCGACACCTGCTTGCGGTCGGCAATTTCGACATGCAATGTCGCTGGCGGATTGGCGGTCCAGACACCGCCATGGGCCGTGCAGAACGAACAGCCGCAGGCCCGCGCCGGGATCTCCGCCGGATCCGGCTTCCAGTCGAGCGTGAAGGCAATATTCCCGCAGTGGCAGCGACCGCGAATCAGCATGCGAATACAACCGCGCGCCAAGCACGCGCAATCGTGGGCCGCACCTTACCGGCTGGCGTGGTCAAGTCCGTTGCCGGTGCGGTCGGACACCAAGGCCAGCTGCTCACTTCTCGAGCGTGAAACCTACCTTGATCGTGACCTGCCAGTGCGCGACTTTCGCACCGTCGATGCCGCCGCGCGTTTCGAGCACTTGGAACCACTTGATGTTGCGGATCGATTTCGACGCCCGTGCAATCGCGGTGCGGATCGCATCGTCGCTGCTCTTGGACGACGTGCCGGTGAGTTCCAGCGACTTGTAGACATGATCGGCCATGGGCGGACTCCGTCGGTGGGAAATTCGAATGCTACGCCTTTGCCGGACGACAAAGAAGCAACTTCGTTGCCGCGTTGCGGTAAATGCGCAGCGCGATGACTGCGGCAGAAACCGCCGGGATTGGCGCAATAGCCACTTGCTGCGGATCGAGTGCCGTCAGCCGCAGGCGAGCTCGACCAGCCGTGAGGCCACCGCCGCGCCATCGATTTGCAACTCGCCGATCGAAATAGGCAGCTTGAATCTGCGCGGGCCGGCGCTGCCGGGATTGATGTACCGGACGCCGTTCTTTTCGACGATCGCGGGCTTGTGCGAATGCCCGGCGACGACTACCTGCACGCCGGCGCCCTGTGGATCGATGCGAAGCTGGCTGACGTCGTGAAGTACATGGACGATGATCTTGCCGAATTGCAGCCGTTGCATTTCTGCAAGCGTATCGGCCCAGGCGCCTTTGTCGTTGTTGCCGCGAACCGCTGTTACCGGCGCGATCAGCGCCAGCTGTTCGAGAATGCGAGCGCCGCCGATATCGCCGGCATGGATGATGTGATCGCTGCCGGCGAGGAACCGCAGCGCTTCCGGCCGCAGCAGGCCGTGTGTGTCCGAAATCAATCCGACGCGGATCACGGGTTCGCGACTGCCGAAGCAAGATACGCTTGGGCGCCGCGCTTTACGTACTGCGTGCAGCCGGCGACGGTTCGCGGATGATGGCGCGTGCCGGCGGGAAAGCGCAGCCAGCGGCCCTTGCCGTACGTTCCAGTCTCATCGCTGAACTCGCCGTCGAGGATGAAACGCTCGGCGCCCGATGGATATGCGATCGAGCCCAAGGCAGCGTTCGGCTCCCATCGTTCGAGATCGACTACATCGGAGTAGCCGCTTTGCCGATACAGCAGTTTGCGACGGATGCCGTCGATGGACGTCGACTGCCACCCGATCGCGTTCGTGTCGACCACGACATGCTGCCGATCGCGGCCGGCGAACTGGCGCAACTTGACGAACAGCACGCAGCCCGGCTTCGAGAACGGCGCGTGGCGAAAACCTTCGGGATTGAGCAGGAACGTGCCGGCCGGCCAGTCGCCATGCTCGTCGGAGAATACGCCATCGAGCACGAGGATCTCTTCGCCGTCGGGATGATCGTGCGCGTGGAACGTCGAGTTCGGCTCGTAGCGCACGACCGACGTGACCTGTCCCGCCTCCGCTGGACCGACCAGGTGCACGCGCTTGCGCCAGACCGAACCGCTCGGGCTTGGCGACCACTCCATCGCTGCCGTGTCGACTGCGACGCGCATCGTAAGGTCGCCGTTGATCGACGCGCTCATGGGCATATTGTACGACGGCGAGCGGCAGTGATCGCGCCGACCGGCCCAATGCGCTTTCCAATCGAGCGCCAGTTCTTCGGTTCTGTGGCGGTGCGGACACTGGCGCCGGTGGCCAGCAGCGATTCCAGCGACTGATTCAGCGCGATGAATGGCCCGATGCACAGCATGGCCCCCGACGGCGCGGGCGGAGATGTGCTTCACGGCGACGCTGGCCCGACGGGGCGAGCACTCGGCAAGACCTGGTTTCTACGCCGCCGCGATGACCTCGATCTCCACGAGCCAGTCGCTCGACAGCGTTTCGGCGACGATGCCGATCGTGGGAATGAGGCGGCCGTTGAGGCCTCTTGCGCTACGCCGCCTGCCGCGATGCGCGCTTGCGATCGTTCTCGGTCAGGTGCTTCTTGCGCAGGCGGATGCCCTTTGGCGTGACTTCGACGAGTTCGTCGTCCTCGATGAACTCGAGCGCCTGCTCGAGTGACATCTTGATCGGCGGCGTCAGCTGGACGTTGTCGTCCTTGCCGGCGGCGCGGATATTGGTCAGCTGCTTGGCGCGCAGCGCGTTGACGGTCAGATCGTTGTCCTTGGCGTGGATGCCGACAAGCTGGCCTTCGTAGATCTCGACGCCTTCACCGATCAGCAGGCGGCCGCGTTCCTGCAGGCTGACCAGCGCGTAGGCCGGCGCGGTACCCATGCCGTTGGAGATCATCACGCCGTTCTGGCGCTTGGCGATCGTGCCTTCGGCAACCGGACCGTAATGATCGAACACGTGGAACAGCAGGCCGGTGCCGGCGGTGACGGTGCGGAATTCGGTCTGGAAGCCGATCAGGCCGCGCGCCGGAATCAGGTATTCGAGGCGCACTCGACCTTTGCCGTCGGGCTCCATGTTCTTGAGCTGGCCCTTGCGCGAGCCCAGGCGTTCCATCACGCCGCCCTGGAATTGTTCTTCCATGTCGACGACCAGCTGTTCCCACGGTTCGTGCGTAACGCCGTCGACTTCCTTGATGATCACCTCGGGGCGCGACACGGCGAGTTCATAGCCTTCGCGGCGCATCGTTTCGATCAGCACCGACAGGTGCAGTTCGCCGCGGCCGGACACCTTGAACTTGTCCGCGTCGTCGGTTTCCTCGACGCGCAGCGCAACGTTGTGCAGCGCTTCGCGCAGCAAGCGTTCGCGGATCTGGCGGCTGGTCAGGAACTTGCCGCCGCTCGAATCCTTGTTGCCGGCGAACGGCGAGTTGTTGACCTGGAACGTCATGCTGATCGTCGGTTCGTCGACGGTCAGGACCGGAAGGCCTTCAGGGGCGTCGGGCGAGCAGATCGTGTCTGCGATGCCGAGCGCTTCGACGCCCGAGATTGCGACGATGTCGCCAGCCTGCGCCTCCGGCACTTCCTTGCGCTCCAGGCCCATGAAGCCGAGCACCTGCAGCACGCGACCCTGGCGCTTCTTGCCTTCGCGGTCGACGACCGCGACCTGCATGTTCGTCCGCACCTTACCGCGTTGTATACGGCCGATGCCGATCAGGCCAACGTAACTGCTGTAGTCGAGCTGACTGATGCGCATCTGGAACGGACCGTCCGGATCGACCTTCGGCGCGTGCACGTTCTTCATGATCGATTCGTACAGCGGCACCATGTCGCCGGAGCGCACATCGGGATCGAGGCCGGCGTAGCCGTGCAGCGCCGAGGCATACACGACCGGGAAGTCGAGCTGCTCGTTGGTCGCGCCGAGGCGGTCGAACAGGTCGAAGGTCTGGTTCAGCACCCAGTCGGGACGCGCACCGGGGCGGTCGACTTTGTTGATCACGACGATCGGCCGAAAGCCCATCTGGAACGCTTTCTGCGTGACGAAGCGCGTCTGCGGCATCGGGCCGTCCATCGCGTCGACCAGCAGCAGCACCGAATCGACCATCGACAGCACACGCTCGACCTCGCCGCCGAAGTCGGCGTGTCCCGGCGTGTCGACGATGTTGATGCGGTTCTCGCGCCAGGTGATCGCCGTGTTCTTGGCCAGGATCGTGATGCCACGTTCCTTTTCCTGATCGTTCGAATCCATCACGCGCTCGGCGAGCACGGTGCGTTCGCTGAACGTGCCCGACTGCTTGAGCAGGCAGTCGACCAGGGTGGTTTTGCCGTGGTCGACGTGGGCGACGATGGCGATGTTGCGCAGGTTTTCGATAGACATGGCGAAAGGCCCGCAACAGGCGGGCTGGGTCCAGTGGGAATCGGCGGATTATACCCTGATTTTGTGCGAATTTCTGCGTTGCAGCATGTCGGTTGCCGAAAGCAGGCTCGGGGCCGGATCGCAAAGGGTCCAGCGAGGTTTGACGATTGGCTACCCGGCAACTCATCGGGGCGGCCGCATCCGTGTTCCCCAAGGGGTTCGCCGCGGCCAAAAGGGGGCCTGCGCCGGGCCGGGATGCGGCGCCGCCGCGTCGACCGTCCATTCACGGACGCCACTGCAGACTATCGGACGCGCAAGCCCAAGGGGCAGGGACCCGGACCGCGGTTCCGTTTGGGCGTCCACTCGTGACTTCCGTCGGGTAAACGCTCGCGGCGCATTCCGTTATCATGATGGCTGACGAAAGGAGCGAAGTCCGCATGAGTGCAACCAACGACCTGCAAGCCC
>Ga0068860_100007577_pt1 | contig 10862 bp, 4 predicted proteins | sample KBSSwiS32_FD_66597 | JGI IMG/M metagenome (GOLD analysis project Ga0068860, IMG submission 66597) | Switchgrass rhizosphere microbial communities from Kellogg Biological Station, Michigan, USA - KBS Switchgrass S3-2 | ecosystem: Host-associated > Plants > Roots > Rhizosphere > Soil ...
ACCTGCTGCATTCTGTGGTTGTAATGCAATATTTAATGTGCGGCATTGGCTTTTATTGGTAGTAAACACCAGCGGCTTTATAATTTCATGCAATGATTTTTGGTGAAAATCTGATGCTACGCCAACAATGGGCAATACCCGGCTATTCCATTCAATGTTTTTTCCGATAGCCTGTTGCGGATCGCGAAAGCCAAGCATTTTGGCATAGGTTTCATTAATGATCATGTTCCTCGACGTATCGCTATGAGGCACATTAGTGCCGGCCAGCAATTTCATTTTGTACAAACGCAGGTAATTGGTATCAATTATCTTCATCTGAACATCACTTTCAATTTCTTTTTTCCCATCTTTATATTTCATGGTGCTCGACCATGTGCTGTTTGAAGAGGGTGTCGAATTCGACATACTGGTCATCGCTATTTCAGGAACCGATTTCAACCTTTCCATAAACACAAAACGACGGTTGACAGCAGTATCGCGCCAACCGGTAGATAAATAAAGAACCGCATCTTTTTTAAATCCGAGATCTTTAGTTAAAGAGTAATTGATTTGTTTGCTCACCAGTAGTGTAGCAATAATAAACACCTGGGCAATGACGAACTGCGAAACAGTTAATGTCTTTCGTAAAAACGCATTTCTTGTTTTGCCTGTATTGCTGCTGGCCTGGTTTTTTAAAACAAGTACCGGTTTAAAACCAGACAATATCATAGCAGGGTAAAAACCGGATAATATAGTAACCACAACAATCAGCGCCAGCAGGAACAATACAATGCTGGGTTGTTTTGTAATGTTGAAATGCAGCCCTTCTGGAATAAAATCGGCAAACGCGTTCAGCAGCAGCGGTATCATTGCAATAGAAAGCAGGGAAGCCATTGCCGTTATAAAAAATGTTTCACTGAGAAACTGGACTATCAATTGTTGTTTTGAACTGCCTAGTGTTTTGCGGATACCAATTTCTTTGGCACGCTGAATAGATTGCGCGGTTGTAAGATTAATAAAATTAATACAGCCCAATAACAAAAGGAATGCAGCAACCGCCAGCAGCCCGTACAATGTTGGTTTATGCGCAAGCCGCTGATCAAAATTATCATACCGGTTATTGAAATGAATATCGCCCAGCGGTTGCAATGCATATTCTGTTTTGCCGTTATCGTCTTTCTGTTTCTTATGGTATTTATTGTAAAGCGCAAAAATGGATTTTTCAGCAGCGGCAACAGAAGTACGGGGCGATAATTTTACCAGTAATTGCGACGAAGATGTTGTGCCGTCCCATTGTTCCCACATATCGTCTTTCATGCGTGCCGTTTCCAGTGTGGCCCTTGACATAAATACGGCAAACGTAAAATCGGTATTGTGTTCAAGGTCTTTTACAATGCCGCTGATACTGGCCCTTACAGTATCATTAAAGTAAATTTCCTTTCCAATAATGTCTGCGGGCGTCAGCGCCGGAAAATATTGCTTCGCCCTTGATTGCGTTAATACCACCTGGTAGGGTTGTGCCAGCGATGCGGCGACAGAACCCGCCAGCCAATTGTAGTTAACCAGTTTGAAATAAGATTCATCCACAAAAACAATATGCTTTTGTTTTTTATAAACAACTGGCTGATTGCTTTTGTCGGGAATAGATATCTTGGTGTCGTCATCACCTGTTCTGAACGGAACAATCAACTCAAGCCCGGTTGCTTCTTTGCGCAGCGCATTGCCCATCGGGTAGCATACACCCGAATTATAAAAGTTCTCACCGGAAAAACTGAAATTGGATACCACACGGTAAATACGATCACCATCTTTATGAAACTTATCAAAACTAAAATCGTATTGCACAATCAGGTAAATTACCAGTGCAGCGCTGATGCCGCTGGCCAAACCGAAAATATTGATCAGCGAAAAGGTCTTATTGCGCCAGAAATTCCTGAATGCAACCCTGAAATAATTTTTTATCATAGCAATTTATTATTTATTTGGACCAGATTAAGAAACCTATGTCTATTTCAGTTCCGTGTGCAGGGATCGGCAGCCACAATATTTCACGTAAAGACCGCAAAGGAGCAAGGCGCGCAACGGGTTATTCGCAGCAAACTACTTCTGTGTAAAATTTATCGTGTTGCCACCATGAACGGTTACAGGAATGCCTCCTCCATTTAAAGTACCCTCTACGCGGTCTTTTTTTACATCTCCTTTGAAGCCCACCAGCCCGCTGGCATCTACTTTGTCGGCCGAAAGCTTGAGATCAACTCCTTTGCCAGATGGAATCTGCAAGCCGATATTACCGCCCGAATTGCTGATCTTGACATACTTGCCCAGTGTCTTTATGCTCACGTTTATATTACCACCGCTGGTAGAAGTTTCCAGGCTGCAGGACAAATTGGTCATTCCTACATTGCCCCCGGAAGTATGGGCCGACAGCTCACCTTCAATATCATCGGCATGCACATTGCCGCCGCTGGTGGTTGCCTTGATGGTGCCCTGCAAAGCAGCCAGATGCAATTCACCGCCGGAAGTAGTTAGCGTGATATTGCCATGGCTTTTTTTCGCTTCTATATTTCCACCGCTGGTAGATAGATCAATATCGTCCCGTAAATCGGAGAGCGAAACATTTCCGCCCGATGTTCTGCCTTTGATATGCCCGCTCAGGTGATCAACATCCAGGTTGCCGCCACTGGTCGTAAAATCCTGCGTGCCCGTCAGCGCCGTTAAGCTGATATTGCCGCCACTGGTGGTTAGGCGAGTAGACACATTATGCGGCACAAATACTTTAAATGAGATGCTTAAACCCCTGTTCCAGTTGTGAAAATTATGTTTGGGTTTGGCAATGGCTGTGAGGTTATGATTTTCGGCTGTGATGGTTAAATCATAATCTTCTTCCAGTCTTTTTTTTAATTCTTCTTTTGATATATCGCGGTCGCGGCTATTGCCCGGCCAAACGTACACCTCTATGCGCGCCGCGTTGTCTACCCCGGCAACAGTTATATTACCACCGGTGGTTTCCGCTTTTACCTGCTGGATACTTTCTGCGTCCAGTTGTTTTACCATATATGGTTCTTTGGATGGTTGCGCATACGCTATACTGCAAATACCCAGGGCTAAACAAATAATACTATACTTTTTCATAAATAAAAATTTAAATGTCAGATGTATGATTTTGAAATTTTTGATTTTGGGATTTTGGGATTTCAGATTTGCCAGCATTGTTTCTTTATCATTCTTTAATTTGGTTAACTTGCCTTTCCAAAAAATCTTCACCACTCACGATACTATTCCGAACGCAACGATTTCACCGGGTTCATCAATGCCGCTTTAATAGACTGAAAGCTGATAGTAAAAACAGCAATCAATACCGACAACAATCCCGCAACTGCAAATACCCACCAGTTGATGGCAATGCGGTAAGCATAGCCCTGCAGCCAGTTGTGCATGACCCACCAGGCCAACGGGAATGCAATAAGCGCCGATAGAACAACCAGCCTTAAAAAATCTGCCGATAATAAAGTAGTGATACCTGCAACGCTTGCTCCCAGCACTTTCCGGATGCCAATTTCTTTTGTTCTGCGCTCCGCTGTATAGGCAGCCAGCCCAAATAATCCCAGGCAGGAAATCATAATGGCCAATGCCGCAAACACTCTTGATAATTTACTCACCAGCATTTCATTCCGGAACATATTGTTGAATTGCTCATCCACAAAACGGTAATCAAAAGGGTAGGCCGGGTTATTCTTTTTCATGATCCCTTCAATTTGCGCGATACTCTTTTCGGTATTGCTGCCGGGCTTTATGCGTATATAGATATTAGTGGCATATTGCGGCATGCAAAAAAATACAACGGGATCCGGCTGGCCGTACATATTTCCATACACATAATCTTTCACCACACCTACAATCGTATAATTGCGTTCATCAGGACTTTCATTGCCTGAGATGATGATTTTGCCGATAATATTTTTTTTGCCCATTATTTTTGCGAGTGATTCAGTAATGATAACGTTCAAGCTGTCGGCACCAGGTGTTGCATAAAAATCCCTTCCCTGCAGCAATTGCATGCCGGAAACAGTAATGAATTCCGGGCTGACAGCTCTGACAGAAACAAGGATCTGTGCAGTTGGATCTTTGCCTTCCCAGTTCATGCCCCCGGTATTATTGCCCCCGTAGATGGTAGAATGGTCTGTTAGTGCCACATTCTCTATCAAGCCGGTATTCAGCAGTTGCTGCTTAATGGAGGCGTAGTTTTTTAGCAGGTCGCCCTGTACATTCATTTCTACCAGGTTGTCTTTGTTAAACCCGAGGTTCCTGCTTTTTACATGTTGTATCTGCTGGTAAATGACGATGGTACTGATAATAAGCACGATCGAGATCGTGAACTGCAGCACCACCAGGCCCTTTCTTATCATTGCGGCGCTGCCTGTTTTTAATTTGATTCCTTTTAAAACAAATACGGGGTTAAAAGAGGAGAGGTACAAAGAAGGATAACTGCCTGCTATTATACCGCATACAATAACAACCAGTACGGCAGCGCTCACATGCAACGGATTATTTAATCCAATAGAAAGATTTTTCCTCACCAACCCGTTGAAAGCAGGAAGTGTGAGCGACATAATAATCAGCGCAATGACCGCTGCGAGCAAAGACATCAGCAATGCTTCACTGATAAACTGCACAATAAGACTTTTTTTATGAGCACCCAATACTTTTCTTACACCTACTTCCCTGGCACGTTTTTCACTGCGCGCGGTGGAAAGATTCATGAAGTTGATACATGCGATAAAAAGAATCACCCAGGCAATAATGGAAAACAGGCGTACATATTCTATCTGGCCGCCGCCGGTTGGTTTACCATTGGCAAAATCGCTCCGAAGATGCCAATCATTCATGCTAAACAGGAACGGATGCGCAATGGAAGAAGGTTCTCTTTTGGTTACAGCGCTATACAATTGTTTATTGATAGCAGCCAAGTTTGCGCCAGGCAGCAGTTCAACATAGGTGCTGTTACCAGCATTACCCCATACTGCCATCCAGGGACTATCTTTGTATAAAATTTCGAAAGGCGCCACCCAATCAAATTTCAATGTCGCGTTCTCCGGCATGTCTTTTATAACCCCCGTAATGGTATAGTCCTGTTTATTATCCATTCGTATCGTCTTGCCTATCACGGTTTTTTCGTTGCCAAAAAATTTCCTGGCCGTATTTTCTGTAATGACCAATGAATACAATTGGGTGAATGCATTCTTTGAATTACCCTGCACAAATGGTAATGTAAACATTCGGAATATGGAAGGGTCTGCATATTTGCCGCCGGCGTAAAAAGACCGATCCCCTGCAGAAAACAAGGGATAAGCAAGTCCTTCATTGGTACGACAGGTATTGGCAATACCGGGCAGTTCTGCCTGAATGGTGGGCCCCAATAATCCAGGCGTAGAGCCATGTGTAAAAATACCTTTGTCGTAGTGCTGATTCATCATAACATAATACAGGTAGTCTTTTTTTGTGTTGATTTTGTCGTAGCCCAATTCATCTTCAACCCACAAAAAAATCAAACCCGCACAGGCAATACCTGTTGCCAAACCGGCTATGTTCAAAAAACTATTGGTTTTATTCTTCCACCAATTGCGAAGAGTGGTTGCAAAAAAACTTTTTATCATGAAGAAGGTTTTTAGTTTTTAGCTGTTAGAATTATTTTTATCATCTTGCATGTCCAAAAATTTACTCACCACTCACCACATTATTCCGAACGTAACGATTTCACCGGGTTGGCCAGTGCTGCTTTTATTGTTTGCAGGCAAATCAGCACCAGCGTTACGCCTGTCAATACCGACACGGCTATTACGAATGGCAACACCGAGATACTGATGCGATCCGCATAGTGGTTTAGCCAGTTGTTCATAATAAGAATGGCCACCGGAAAAGCAACTGCTGCAGCCGGAACAATAATCAATAAAAACTCTTTTATAAATAATCCCACAATACCAGGCACTGAAGCACCCAGCACTTTGCGGATACCGATTTCTTTAATTCTTTTATGGATGCTCAGCGATAGCAAACCCAATACACCCAGCAGCATAATGATCTGCGAGAGCAGGGTAGCGGTATAGGCTGCTTTTTTTACCTGTAATTCGGTTGCGTACAGATTTTTCAGGGTATCATCCATAAAACCGTATTCAAACGAACTGCCGGGCAGCAACTGTGCCCATTTTTTTTGTATGGCTTCAATTGCCATGCTGATATTACCAGGCTTGATTTTAAAAGAAAGATAACGGTAGGTAATGGCAAACTGAACGTTGAAAATGGCCAGTGGTGGTAATTTCTGCTGCATCGATCCAAAATGGAAATTCTTTGTAACGCCTTTAATAGTGAAAATGGTTGGGTCGCCCGGGATCCGCAACTGCTGCCCAATTGCCGCGGCCGGATCCCTATAACCAAGGGCAAAAACTGCCTGTTCATTCAATACCAGTTTACCCGAATCAAGGCCATGCCCATCAAAGAATGTACCTGCGCTTAATGGTATCTGGTAGGTATCAAGATAATGCTCATCGGTTATCATGGCCTGCACGGGGAGCCCCCTGGTGGAATCGGTGCCGGGTTTATACAGCGGCGGTTGTCCGCCATTGTTACCATTGGGAATTTCATAGGAAAGACTAACATCACTCACCTGTGGCAACGCGGCAAATTCATTACGCACGGTTTGCATCTTCATTACTCCTTTGGGCGACCAATCTCTCGGTACCTGTGAAGAAACAATATAGTCCTTGTTATAGCCAAGACGCTTTCCAAAAAAATGGGTAACCTGTTCGGAGATGAGCGAAGCCGCTACCAGCACTATCAATGCAATGCAAAACTGGAATCCTACCAATGATTTCCTGAGAAAATTGTTTTCTTCAATTGTTTTCAATTTGCCTTTTAGTGAATCAACCGTCTTTAATGACGATAAAACAAATGCGGGATAGGTTCCAGCCAGCAATGCCACCAGCAGCACAAGGGCGATGGGAATAAAAATAAATTGCCAGGGAAAAGCATGGAGAGACGGAATTTCCTTGCCCACCAGTTGTGCAAAAGCTGTTCTTGCTAAAGGATATGCTGCAATAGCCAGCAGGGTTGCCAGAGAAACCAGTATCAACGATTCTGCCAGGAACTGAACAATTAATTGCCGGCGCATACTTCCCAGCACCTTTCTTACACCAATTTCCTTTGTCCGTTTGCCGGAACTGCTGATAGCAATATTGATAAAATTAACGATGGCCATCAGTAAAATAAATAATCCGATAGATGAAAGGGTAAACAACATTTTTTTTACGAGTGCATTGTTGTTTTCCAGGTAATAATCGCTCAACGCGAGGGGTCGTATGCGGAGGTTTTTGCTGATTTCAGCCGGTGCATTTTTTTGCTCCAGGCTTATTATTGCTGCAGACAGTTGCTGCGTGGTAACACCCGGCTGCAGTTCAACGTAAGATGGAACAAAAATATTTGTCCAGGAATCAAAATCATTCCTTCCGAAATAAGTATAGGTATTCGTGGGTATAAATAAATTATTATGGTTGGCCGCATTTAACTGGGTGACCGAGTTTTCCGGAATATCATTCAGCACACCGGTAATCATAAAATCATGGTGACCGCCGGAAAAACTTTGAATAGATAAGGTTTGCCCTACCACATCTGTCTTTCCAAAATATTTAACCGCAATGTATTTGGTAACCACTACTGAAAAAGGATCGTTAAGCGCTGTTGATGCATTGCCGGTTAGTAATGTGAATCCATACATCGATAGCAGGGTACTATCGCCTAATTGTATATTTTCCCTGAAATGGTTATCGCCTTTCGATACAACCGATGTAATGCCATCCCAGCGGTAATAATTCCTGACCAGGTTTGGATAGTCGGTTTTCAGTCTTTTGGCGATGGGGCCAAGCGTGGTGATATAGTTGCCCATATTCGGATCCTTCCATTCACTGGCGAGGAAATACTGATTGGGCGCATTTTTCAGGCGTTTGTTTACCAGCAGTTCGTTCCAGACATAAGCACCAATCAACAGCGCAAAAGCGATGCCGGCAGAAAGACCAACAATATTAATAACAGAGAAAATTTTATTCCTCAGCAAATTGCGCCACGCGATTTTAAAATAGTTCTTTATCATGAAGAAAGCTTGTAGTTGTTAGCTGTCAGCTGCTAGCCGTGCGCCAAGAGCGTTTAATAATTATTAACTTGCGTATCCAAAATTTACTCACCACTCACCACTCACCACTCACCACTCACCACTCACCACTCACGATTGACGTCTCACGCCTCACGACCTCATTCCGTTCTCAACGATTTCACCGGATTCGCTAATGCCGCCTTTATTGCCTGCGAACTCACCGTTAACAGTGTAATCGCGATCGAACAGAGCCCCGCCGCTGCAAAAATCCACCAGGATAGTGCCGTGCGGTATGGGTAATTCTGCAACCATCCATGCATAAAATAATAGGCAACAGGTGCTGCAATTAGCAATGAAATAATGACCAGCGCAGCAAACTCCAAGGACAAGAGTTGCCACAGATCAAACAATGATGCGCCCAGCACTTTTCTAACACCAATTTCTTTTGTTCGCTGTTCGGCTACAAACGATGCAAGGCCAAATAAACCCAAACAGGAAATGATGATGGCCAACGTTGCAAAGAAGCCTGCCAACTTGCTGATGCGTTCTTCGGCCGCAAATTTGATGGCGTACTCTTCATCTACAAATTTGTAGTCAAAAGGTACAGCAGGAACAAGCTGTTTAAAGCTGGCTTCAATTTTGGGCAGCGCCGTATGCATCGCAATTCCGGGTTTAACTTTTATATTGATCCAGTTAACGCCGCCATTAAGCGCCTTTACAAAAAAAAGTGTTGGCTCTACGGGTTCATAGGGCGAAGCCATTACCATATCGCGCACCACACCTAAAACGGTATAAGGTTTTGGTGGATCGTCGTGCCATTTCCATGTTATTGTTTCACCTACAGGGTTCGCCAGGCCCGTATACCGTACTGCTGCTTCATTCATGACAATGCCTGCTGAATCAGTTGCCAGTTGCCTCGAAAAATCACGCCCTGCAATAAACTGCCAGCCAACTGTTTTTCCGTGTTCGTGCGTAACTGCCAGCGTGGCAAAGCTTTTGTCTTTATTGGGATTACGATTTTTCCAGTCGAACCCGCCATTGCCAGATGCCACTTCTGTTACTTTGCCCATTGATTCAGACATATTATCTACTACTCCTGTACTCAATAATGCTGTTCTAAGCAGATCATATTTCCCGTTGAAATCGCCCGATTTCATCTCCATCGTAATAAGACCCTCACGGTCATACCCAACCGGGCGGTCTTTTGCAAATTGCAGCTGCCGGTATACAACTATGGTGCTGATGATAAGCGAAATGGAAACGGTAAACTGCATTACCACCAATGCTTTCCTTGGAATGGCGGCCAGTTTGCCTGTGCGAAAACTTCCCTTGAGCACTTTAACCGGTTTAAAAGAAGAAAGATAAAAAGCAGGATAACTGCCGGCTACCAAGGCTGTAAATAAAATAAATACCGTGCTGATTAACCAGAAATAGATATTGGTTAAGGGCATTGTCATTTCTTTTGCTGCCAACTTGTTAAACCATGATAATGACAGCGCTACCAATACACAGGCGAGCATGAATGAAATGACCACCACCACCAATGACTCGCTCAGGAACTGGTAAATAAGTTGTGCCCGCATAGAACCCATTGTTTTACGAATGCCCACCTCCCTTGCACGTTTTTCGCTGCGGGCGGTGCTCAGGTTCATAAAATTGATGCAGGCCAGCAGCAACACAAACATGCCGATAATAGCTACCATCCAAACCATCGTAACCGGTTTGTCGTCGGTAATCCCTCTTTTGTAAGGGTACAAATGCCATTTGCTCATCGGGTGAAGAAACACCTGTGGCTCCAGGGCTGCGTCTTCTTTATACGCCTCCAGGTTTTTTACATTCCGCAGCTCCGCATCTTTTATATTTTTGTTGACCGTATTAAAATCAACACCGGGCTTAATGGATGCATACAACCTGAGAAAATGGTTGTACCAGTCTGTACTGGCGCGTTTCAATATCCAGTCGTTCTCAGCCACCCATAGGCTCCAGGTAGAAAAAAACCTGATATCTTTAAATTGTGTATTCTGCGGCAGATCTTCATACACCCCTGTTACTTTTACATTCGTTTTATTATTAAGTGTCAGCACCTGATTCATCGGGTCCTTATCAGCAAACAAAGCTTTGGCAACAGAGGCCGACAATATAATGGAGAAGGGGTCTTTGAGGCCGGCCCAGTTGCCTTTCAGCATTTTTAGCGTAAGCATGGCCGGCGCATCCGGATCCATGAATTGCCCGGTTTGAGAAAGTTTTTTTTCACCGGCAGAAAGAATGTAGGAAGCAGCCCATGAGGCTCTTACTATATGGCTGAAATTGTTTTTGTAATTGGTTTGTATTTCCGTGGCCAGCGGGTACTGAACGGCGTTATTAATAAAAGGCCCGCGTTGGGGATCATTTCCCTTAACCATAATTTGCGCTATGCGATCATAATTAGCGTGGTACTTGTTAAATGACAATTCATCGTAAATCCATAAGCCTACCAGCATAGCCACCGCAATGCCAATGCTGAGCCCGCCAATATTTATGATCGATGAAACCCTGTTTTTAACCAGGTTGCGCCAGGCGATTTTAAAATAGTTTTTTATCATGGAAGAAGCTTTTAGTTTTTAGCTGTTAGAATTATTTTTATTAGCTTGCGTATCCACTCACCACTCACGATTGACGCCTGACGCCTCACGACATCACTCCGTTCGCAGGCTCTTCACCGGATTTGCTATCGCCGCTTTTATTGCCTGGAAACTTACTGTAA
>Ga0068860_100007578_pt1 | contig 10862 bp, 9 predicted proteins | sample KBSSwiS32_FD_66597 | JGI IMG/M metagenome (GOLD analysis project Ga0068860, IMG submission 66597) | Switchgrass rhizosphere microbial communities from Kellogg Biological Station, Michigan, USA - KBS Switchgrass S3-2 | ecosystem: Host-associated > Plants > Roots > Rhizosphere > Soil ...
CTAGCTAAACGATTGGCGCCATGCAAACCAGTACTCGCACATTCACCACAAGCATATAAATTTTTAATTGAGCTTCTTCCCCATTCGTCTGTTTTTATTCCACCACAACTATAATGAGCTGCCGGCGCCACAGGTATCATTGATTGTGTAATATCGATACCTATTGATAAACATTTTTGATAAATATTTGGAAAATGTTCAATGAATTTTTGTACTTCAAAATGCCGGCAATCAAGCCATACATGCTCAGTACCTGTTCTTTTCATTTCGCTATCTATCGCTCTTGCCACAATATCTCTAGGAGCAAGATCTTTTCTTGCATCATATCTTTCCATAAATGCTTCGCCATCTTTATTGCGAAGAATACCTCCATCACCACGCACTGCCTCAGTAATTAAAAATGCCTGTCCTCTTACTCCCGGCTCATATAGCGCCGTTGGATGAAATTGTATGAACTCCATATTTTCAATTCTTCCCTTGGCACGATACACCATAGCCACGCCATCACCTGTTGCAATAGAAGGATTGGTAGTAGTGCGATACACCTGCCCATTACCACCTGTTGCCAATACAGTAATAGCTGAAATGATCTTTTCAATCTTATTTGTTTTAAGATTCAATGCATATACGCCGAAGCACTCAATATCAGGAGTAGATTTGGTAATCAGGTAACCAAGATGATGTTGTGTGATAATATCAACAACAAAGCAATGCTTGATAAATTCAATATTTTTTTGCCTGCCAATTTCTTCAAGCAAAGCTCTTTCCATTTCTCTGCCGGTTACATCTTTATGATGCAGGATGCGAAACTCTGAATGACCTCCTTCTCTTCCACGTTTATAATCACCATCTGCTTCTTTATCAAAACTGGCTCCCCATTCTATTATTTCTTTTACTCTTTCGGGACCTTCTTTTACTACTATTTCTACTATGTGTTCATTGCACAAGCCATCGCCTGCTATAAGTGTATCCTCAATGTGTTTTTCAAAGCTGTCATTTTCCATGTCATTTACAACAGCAATGCCGCCCTGCGCATATTTTGTATTGGTTTCTTCGGCTGCGGCTTTTGTCATTATCAATACTTTCTTATCCGGAAAGTGTTTTGCCGCTTTCAATGCATACGTTAACCCGGCAATACCTGAACCTATAACTAAGAAATCTGTTTGTTGCATGTCCTTATTTTATCTAAACCCTCGAAGGGTTATTTAGTTCGCAATTTAATTTGAATCAGATGAATCAATATATCGCCTTGCACCCTCGATTATAAAAAATTGAGCCAGTATATACGTAAGTATAATAATGATCCCAGCCATTTCAAAAGGCCGATAGAACTTATTGATGGCAAGAACTGAATCGGAAACGACAAACAATAACGCACCTATCATCATCCACCTTCCGGCTATTTTATTTTTAATAAACAACATGTGCATGGCCAGTAAAAACATAAAGCTTATCACAATACCATAAATACGAACGGGAAGTTTCATATCGCCAAGATAGGGAGAAAGAAAGGTGATAAGCCCGGCATAATAAGTAACAACGATCAATAATAGCCAGGCTTTGCTTTTCATATTTTCTATAACCCGAATGTTATGAAAGAAAAAAATATAAAAAATATGTGCAAATAAAAATGCTACCAACCCCAGCATAAAGTAAATAGAACTTTTTTCCTGGAACATAAGTACCACATCGCCTGCCAAGGAAAAAAGCAAGGCAATCAATATCCATTTCTTTAGTGGACTTTTGATACTATTAGTTTGCGAAATAAAATAAGCACCAAGTAATGGCATAAGCAGGGGCTTGGCAATAAGTTGAATGGACTCGTTGTTTAACTGAATAGCTATTAGCTCGACGATAGCATCAATTGCAAAAAGAATTAACCAAATGGATCTTTTCATGAGTGATTGAGTTCTACCCAGGCATTATTTTCTTTAATCAAATTAATAAGTTCCTGCACTGCTATTTCGCTGTTTACATTTCGTTTTATTATTTCTTTGCCTTTGTACAACGTTATTTTACCCGGACCACTGCCAACATAACCAAAATCTGCATCAGCCATTTCACCCGGTCCATTTACTATACAGCCCATGATAGCGATCTTCACACCTTTTAAATGATTTGTTACGGCCCTGATCTTTGCGGTAGTTTCCTGCAGATCAAATAAAGTTCTTCCACAACTTGGACATGAAATATATTCTGTTTTCGAAATTCTTGTTCTTGTAGCTTGTAAAACTCCAAACGCAATGGAGTTTAATAATTTGATTTGCGGCGGCACATTTTTATCACCATGATGATGTCCAAATAAAACACCATCGCAAAAACCATCCAGCAATAAACCGCCGGCTTCTACGGCATAATGAATTAAGCTTTCATTGGTTGTTGCATGTTTACTATTACAAATAAGAATAGCGGGATTTTTAATGTCAGTGTTTATAAAATCTATAAACATGCTCCGTATATTTTGCAATGCATTTTTATTGGGAGAACTGAAACAAACTATGGCTGTTTTATCATGCCTCAATTTCTCCAATAAAACTTTGGCATCATCTGAATAATACCAACTATAATCTAACAACACGAAATTCAGATGGGTTGATTTTTTAGCCGAATCATTAATATAGTCAGGTGAATCAAACCAGGGGAAATAATTTTCTTTATGCTTTACATTACTCCATTCACTATAATGAAGAAGCACTTTTAATGTTCCGGGTAATTCAAATGAAAGTGGTGAATTGCAAAACAAATAATCGGGTGCTGCATCGCCGATATTCCACTTATCAGTAGCTGCTTCATATTCGTATCCGATCTCTTTTAAATGCAACGGCGTTATTTTATCAATCTTACTTAAATCTGCAATAACAACCGGCACATGCCTTCCTCCAATATTATCAATTACAAAAGTTTCTCTTCTTTGATAATTAAACGGATCATAAGGAAGTTTGAAGCTTGAGACCTGACTGTTAAGTGCCGGTTGTTTGTTTCCGGCTTCGGACTTCCGACTTCTGACTTCGTAACGGCTCACCAAATCACGACACACCGGTATCTCTAACTCAGGATCCTCCGTTAATGAAACACGAATCGTATCACCTAATCCATCTTCCAACAGCGTTCCGATTCCAACCGCACTTTTTATTCTTCCATCTTCACCATCACCCGCTTCCGTTACTCCCAGGTGCAAAGGATAACATTCACCAAATTCATCAAACATCGTTTTAACCAACAAACGATATGCTTGTACCATTACCTGTGGATTGCTACTCTTCATGCTTAACACAATCTGGTGATAAGCTTCATCTCTTGCAATCCTTAAGAATTCCATCGCACTTTCCACCATTCCCATCGCCGTATCTCCGTAACGACTCATAATACGGTCACTCAATGAACCATGGTTTGTTCCTATTCGCATGGCAGTACCATATTCTTTACAAATTTTTATTAATGGCGTAAAGCGGTCACGAATACGATCTATCTCTTCATGATACTCCGTATCGGTATATTCGATGGTCTGGAATTTTTTCTTGTCAACATAATTTCCGGGATTTACCCGAACCTTTTCTACAATTCTCGCTGCTATCTCTGCGGCATTGGGAGTAAAATGTATATCGGCAACAATAGGAGTTTTATATCCCCGTTTTCTTAATTCATTTTTTATATTCAATAAATTCTCAGCTTCATTTTTAGAAGGAGCAGTAATACGTATCAATTCAGAACCCGCTTCAATACAACGGATAGATTGTTCAACTGTAGCAATGGTATCCATCGTATCCGTTGTTGTCATTGTTTGCACACGAATGGGATGAAAATTACCAAGCAGCAGATCTCCGATCTTTACCTCTCTTGTAGCAAGACGTTTATATTCCGTGAGAGATTCACAATACGATTGCATAAGCCCCTATCCCCTAAAGGGAAATTTTATTGAAACACAAAAATATTGTATCCTCTTGCATTCTAACACAGCTTGATGATATTAATAAAATCTTGTAATTGCTATTACCCCTTTAGGGGATGGGGGTTTTACCAGTCTTTCACCTGGTTGCCGCCAGTTTGAGATTTTGCTTTTTGCAGTCGTTCCTGTACTTCTTTTTCTTTTTGCTCCATCAGTTTCAATCGTTGCTCTGCCTCTTTAGGACTCATCTTCGATTGAGGTTGTTTTTGCTGTTGCTTTTTCTTTTCAGGTTCTTTTTTAGGAGGTTCCCTTTTCTTTAATTCCAGCAAAGCTTTCTGCAAGTTTTCTCTTGCATCTTTATCATCCGGGTTTTGTCGCAGCGCATCTTTATAGGCTTCAATACTTTCTTCCAGTTTTTGTTGTTTGGTCAGCACCACTCCTTTATTATAATATGATTTCGAACGCAGTTCCTTTTCCTGAGTATTCGCAGCCAGGTCCCCAAAAGCTTTTATTGCTTCATTGCGGCTATTCTTTTTATATAAACTATTACCAAGATTAAATTTTGCCGTTGTGCTGGTTGAATCTATTTCCAAAACTTTTTGATATTGCTTCGCTGCCTGCTCGTATTGTTGTTGTTTATACAGATCATTGGCGGTATTTATTTCCTCATCGATTTTTGGAGATTGTGAGTATGAAAAAAAAGAAACGAACAAAAGCATGATCGCAAGAATTATTTTTAGCCAAACTGTATTGCTACTATCATCGTTTCTTGCGTCGCACTCTTCAGGGTTCTGTCCGCTGCTCAGCCTATATTGAGCTATTCTTCTTTCAATCCAACCATTTAATATGGGAAAAGCTATTTTCATTTGGTAACCTTGTTTTTTTCAGAAATAAAATTTTCAATCAGCAATAAAAAAAACATTGCTCCTGCCAGCCAGGGATAATAAGTTTTAAAATCCATTAATGAAACATCTCCAAAAGCTTTTCGTTCTATTTGTGATAATTGTTGCTGCAATGCTTTTACTGCTTCCTCGCTACTTTCTAAATGAATATAGATGCCATTGGTTGCACCTGCAATTTGTTTTAATTCATCCTCATTCAATTTGGAGATCACTGTTGCACCCGTTGTCGGATCTTTCTTTGCTTCGCCGGTTGCAGGATCAATTATTTCAGAGCCTTGCGCAGAGCCAATTCCAATTGTATTTATCATTACTCCTTGTCCTGCAAGATCTCTTGCCGTACTTATAGCTTCTTCATCATGATCTTCACCATCAGAAATAAGAACGACAGCCTTGAATCGTTGATTAGTATTATCAAACACCTTTGCACTCATATTTAATGCATCGCTTATCACTGTTCCTTGCTGGGGTACGGCATCAGGACTTGCCGATGATACATACATGGCTGCAGCGCCATGATCAACAGTTAATGGCATTTGCAGGTAAGCCTTACCGGCAAACCATATCAATGCTATCCTGTCATCCGGCATTTGATTCATTAAACGACTGATGAATTGTTTAGCTCTTTCAAGACGATTTGGTTGGAGATCGGTAGCAAGCATACTTTTACTCACATCCAATGCTATTGCAAGGTCAATGCCTTTTCTATTGATACCTTCTGAGCCTCCGGGTACTCTCGGATTCATTACGGCAGTTACACCAAGAGCAAAAGCAAAAGAAAGAACCAGGAATTTCGAAGTAAATTTTTTTCCAGAATAATTACTGATAAGTGCAAGAACAAGTTTTCTATCTCCTATTCTTTTAATAACTTTTTTCTTCCATCGTAATAATCCTAAAAAAAGAAGAATAAGCACAGGAATAGCCAGGAACAACCAAACAAAGATTTTATATTGAAACTGAAAATTCATTGCAAAGTTTCAGAGATTTCATAACGCAAATTATGAACCAACGAGGTGTAGTTGCTCACCAATCACCATTTGCCACTCACTATTTCACATTTTTCCTTCGAAAAAACCCTGTTGTTTCAAAATATCTTTCAGCATCTTCATTCTTATTGTTGGCATATCAAAATTGGGATCTGCTGATTCTATATTAAGTACAAAAAAATAGGGATGATTGTTTTCTTCAACCCAGCCAAGCATCCAGCCAATATGATGGCCTTGTTCATTAAAGCCCCAACCCGTTTTATAAGCCAACCTGTAATTAGCATTATTTTCAAATAACATGGCTCTCTTTATTGCTTCTTGGTTTGTTTTAAAAAAAGATGGAAGTTGATCAAAATATAATTGTTTTACCAAACCTAATTGCTGATCAGGCAGAAGTTTTAAAGAATTATCCAGCCAAAATGTATCGATCCTTGTTTTAATCTCAATCTTTTCTGTATCGGTTTTAGCGCCATATTTCAATGTATTGAGCCAGGATTGCATAGTGTCTTTTCCAATACGCCTTGCTAATTCCTGGAACCAGGGAACACATGAAACCCTGAAGGCCTCATACCATGTAAGGTCTTTATTCCACGCATCGACAGGTCTTTTGATTCCATCCCATTTTATAATCATGCTGTCGCTGCTGATCTTCCCGGTTTGCAAGCCGATAAGTGAGTTTACAATTTTAAATGTTGAAGCAGGTAAATAACTGCTGTCGCGGTAACGACGTAAATTATAAATAGTGAATTTTCCAGTACCGTTGTCCAATAGCGCAAAACAACCATTCACTTTATTTTCATCAAAATATTTCTTCAGGCTTTTGTCTTGCTTTATATTATTAGGGGAGCAGCCAATAAAAAAGACAATAGACAGTAAGCAGTAGCCAATAAATCTCATCTGTATCGAAATTTTGGCAAAGGTAAGATTCGATATTTCATTCCTGTAATGCTTAATTTTACCTTCTATGTTTTCTATTGAAAATTTCTATTTATTTCTTTCGATAAGTATTCTTATTAATTTATCTCCTGGTCCCGATATGCTTTATACTGCTGCAAGAAGTTTATCGCAGGGAATTAAAGCAGGCATTCTTTCAGCGATTGGCATCTTTACGGGTTGTCTTGTTCATATAAGTTTTGCTGTATTTGGTTTATCAAAGATCATTGAAGAATCAGTATTGCTTTTTTCGATTATCAAATATGCCGGAGCCGCTTACCTGGTTTATCTTGGCCTGAGATCATTATTGAAGAAAAAGCAGCCGGTAAATACCGTTGCTTTACTTTCTTCCATCAGTTATAAAAAAATATTTTTTCAAGCTGTGATCACCAATGTTCTTAATCCAAAGGTGGCTATCTTCTTTCTATCATTTTTACCTCAATTCATTGATCCGCATTCTGTTTATTTAAAACAACAAATAGCTTTTCTCGGATTATGGTTTGCCACGCAAGGAACATTAATATTAATGACTGTTGCCTGTCTTACTGGTGCTTTTCGTCATATGTTGAATCGTAATAAAAACTTTTGGAACTGGCAGGAAAAAATAACCGGTACAATATTGGTTGGTCTTGGAATTAAAATATTTTTTTCCCGTAAATAAAAAATCCGCCGGAGGCGGATCAAATTTTTTATTAGTTTCTGTTTTGATTATTACATGTAGAAACCACCTTTCTGCTTATAGTGTCTCACTCCCTGGCAATCTCTTTTACTTGAAGCACAAGATGAGAAGGTAAAAGCCACTACTGCCCCTAAGGCTAAACATAAGAATAACTTTTTCATAACTGATTTTCTAAAATTGGGTAAACAAATTAATTAGGGTAGTTTCAAAGGAAGGATCGCAGTGGTTCCTCAGAGGAGAAAACGAAAATACTACCCCTATATTGTTTTTCATAACTTAGGCGACATTTTTTTCCTCTAATTTTTAAATAAAAATTATTGTAAACGGGCTATCGTAAAAACACGAATACCAAAAATCATTGTTCAACTTATAAAACCTCCTGTTATGAGACGTTTATCTTTTTTACCTGTAATTATTTTTTTATTGTTTGTCGCCTGTAACAATAATAAAAAACAAGGCGTAACTATTACCAAAGAAGATGGCAACGAAAAAGTAACTGTAGATCCCGGCAACTTACAAAAAGCAGCACAGGAAATGCAGGACAGAAATGAAGAACTAAAAAAACTTAAACCGCTGACATTAGAAGAACTAAAAGCATTGATGCCTGCGGAATTATTGGGGGCCAAACAATCCGATTATAATGCAGTTAACTATGCAGGCACTGGCCAGGCATCTGCAAAATATAAAATCGATGACAGCACCCGGGTTGAATTGACTGTTATGGATTGCGCAGGTGCTGCTGGAGCAGGTATTTATAGTATGCGGTTTCTCATGAATTTTGAGCAGGACAATGAACAGGAATACACCAAGAGTGTTGAATTTAAAGGAAACAAGGCAATTGAAAATTGTAAGAAGACAAGGAATGATTGCAGTTTTACTTATTTCACCGGTGATCGTTTCCTGGTTGTATTAAATGGAGATAATGTCGGTATTGATAAGCTAAAGGATATTGCTGGGTCATTAAATATTAAATAAAAAAATTCATTTTATTAATGCAGAGAAAACAGTTTGAAATTTTCTCTGCATTTTTTATTAATGACGTTAATTAATTGCATGTGCTAAAACACCAAGCTCTTTTCCAATTTTTGCAAAAGCAGCAATAGCCTTATCCAAATGATGTTGTTCGTGAGCAGCGCTTAACTGTACACGGATTCTTGCTTGTCCTTTAGCAACCACAGGAAAGAAAAATCCAATTACATAGACTCCTTCATCTAAAAGTTTGGCAGCAAAATTTTGTGCCAGCACCGCATCATATAACATAATAGGAACAATTGGGTGGTCACCAGGTTTTATATCAAAACCTGCTTCGGTCATTTTCTTCCTGAAATATTTTGTATTGTGTTCTAATTTATCTCTCAACTCTGTTGTTTGTGAAAGCATATCAAATACCGCAATGGATGCGCCTACGATGGAAGGAGCTAATGTATTGCTGAATAAATAAGGCCTTGATTTTTGCCGCAACATATCAATCACTTCTTTTCTTCCTGAAGTAAAGCCACCAGAAGCGCCACCAAGAGCTTTACCGAGAGTACCGGTTATAATATCTATTCTTCCTGTTACACCACGATATTCATGAGTGCCACGTCCCGTTTTTCCTAAAAAGCCTGTGGAATGGCATTCATCGATCATCACAGCGGCATCGTATTTATCGGCGAGATCGCAGATTTTATCTAATTGGGCAATTGTTCCATCCATACTAAAAGATCCGTCTGTAACAATGATACGGTTCCGCAAATGAGCTGCCTCTTTCAATTTTGCTTCTAGATCGTCCATATTATTATGCTCATAACGATATCGCTGTGCTTTACACAAACGAACTCCATCTATAATGGAAGCATGATTCAATGCATCAGAAATAATGGCATCTTCTTCATTGAACAATGGTTCAAACACTCCTCCATTCGCATCGAAGGCGGCAGCATATAAAATAGTATCTTCTGTTCCGAGAAATGCTGAGATTTTTTCCTCAAGTTCTTTATGTATATCCTGCGTACCACAAATAAAACGCACACTGCTCATGCCATAGCCATGCGCATCAATAGTTTTATGTGCTGCTTCAATTACTTTAGGATGGGATGAAAGGCCGAGATAATTATTAGCGCAAAAATTTAAAACTGTTTTTCCGTTCACTATTATTTCAGCTCCCTGTGCACTGCTGATGATCCTCTCTTTTTTATAAAGGCCCGAAGTTTTTATTTCTTCTACTTCATTGGCGATACGCCGAACAAGGGTTTCATTCATATAGTCAGGTTTAAAGAGCAAAGATAAAAGCGGTAGATATTGTCTTTAAAAAAATTAAGACCATTGTAACTTTTCAACGATTATTTTCGTCCTATCCTTCAAACCGGCTGTATGCAGAAAAAAGGTATTATAAGCTTTTCCATTGTTGCCCTTTTATCAGTCGCCAGCATTTTGTTTTTAAATTCACCCTCAAAAGTTCAAACTCCTGCAGAGCCATCCTGCTGCAAAGCATCACCAGCCAACTGTCCTAAAGAGAATAATGGATCTGGCCAGGAAGGACGGATATGGGAAACCTTTTCCCGTGAGCTGTATTCTTTTAGCCGCACTTCTTACTGATTCCGGTTTATTTCTGAAATAATTTTGAGTGCAGGTAACATTTCGGTAATATCAGCCGTATTACAGGGAACTGGTATTTTTTGAGCTAATTTTATCGCTGACTCCGCTGTTTATGACAGAAAAAGAATACAATGAATGTGTGACATCCTACGCAGATAATGTGTACCGTTTCATCTTTAAAAATCTTCGCCATGAGGAAGATGCAAGGGATGTAGTGCAAACTGCATTTGAAAAAATGTGGCGAAACCGGCAGGAAGTGGATGCTCAAAAAAGTAAATCGTATCTTTTTACTGTTGCTTATCACCAGATGATCGATCATATAAGAAAAGTGAAAAGGATACAGTTAAGAGAAGAATTCAATGATGAAATAAAAGTGCAGAATAAGCCGGCCAACAATTTAAAGAAGATACTGGAAGGAGCGTTGGAAAGATTAAGTGAAACGCAGCGTTCACTCGTGATGCTGAAAGATTATGAAGGATATAGCTATGAAGAAATTGGAAAGATCACGGGACTGAACGAAAGCCAGGTGAAGGTTTATTTACACAGGGCAAGAGTACAACTGAAAGAATATTTGGTAAAAATTGAAAACGTGATATAGAGATCAGAGGTCGGAGGTCAAAAGTCTGAATGAAACTTTAAATTTAATGACTGCTTCCGACTTCCTACATCAGACAACAGACATAATGGATATTAACCGCCATAATTACGAAGAGTATTTTATCCTTTATATGGATAATGAGCTGAGCAGCGATGACCGCAGGCTGGTGGAGGATTTTGTTCAAAAACATCCTGATCTGAAAGAAGAACTTGACCTGTTGCTTCAATACAAAATGGAGCCTGACCCAGATATTGTTTTTAAAGGTAAGGAAGGATTAATGCATGGGAAATATTCGCCGGTGAGT
>Ga0068860_100007586_pt1 | contig 10857 bp, 10 predicted proteins | sample KBSSwiS32_FD_66597 | JGI IMG/M metagenome (GOLD analysis project Ga0068860, IMG submission 66597) | Switchgrass rhizosphere microbial communities from Kellogg Biological Station, Michigan, USA - KBS Switchgrass S3-2 | ecosystem: Host-associated > Plants > Roots > Rhizosphere > Soil ...
GTCTCCTTCTCCCCTTGCGGGAGAAGGTGGCGCCGAAGGCGTCGGATGAGGGGTCTCTCCGACTGGACCAGAGCGGATTCTGCTCAGCCTCGTCGTTCGGTGCGACCCCTCATCCGGCTCGCAGGCGCTCGCCACCTTCTCCCGCAAGGGGAGAAGGAATGCTCACAAACACCCGTACGCCGCGTCGATCAGGCGGCGGGGGCGGGGGTCGCCCATCAGGTGGGCGGACTCGGCGTTCATGACGTAGGCGCCGGCGACGCGCCGCGCGGGGTCGGCGAAGGCGCAGCTGCCGCCGCGGCCCGAATGGCCGAAGGTCTCGTCCCCGGGGCCGTAGATGAAGTTCGGCGCGTTGCGCATGAAGCCCGCGCCCCAGCTGACCACCGCGGGCAGGACCAGATCCTGGCCGACGACGCGTTCCTTCGACGCCAAGCCGCGCGCGTGGGGACTGAGGATGTGCCGGCCATCAAGCTCGCCGTCGCCGGCCAGAGCCGACATCAGCCGCGCCAGGGCCTCGGCGGTGGCGTGGCCGTTGGCAGAGGGGATCTCGATGCGCCGCCATTCGTCGGAGTGCTTGCCGCCGGGCGCGGCCCATTTGGTCAGGAAGGCGGCCTCGAGGGCCGGATTGACCGGGCCGAACTTCGGCAGTTCGCGCGGCTTCTTGATCTCGGCGACGCGGGGCGCCTCGCTATCGGGCAGGCCGATCCAAAGATCGAGGCCGAGCGGCCCGGCGATATCCTCGCGCAGGGCCTTGCCGACGGTCCGCCCGTCGATACGGCGGAACACCTCGCCGGCGATGTAGCCGATGGTCACCGGATGGTAGCCGCCTTGCGTGCCCGGCGGCCAGATCGGCGCCTGGGCGGCGAGGATGGCGCAGATCGCGTCCCAGTCGAACCACAGGGTCGGGTCGATCGGCCGGGTGATCCCCGACAATCCGGCCTGGTGCGACATGGCCTGGCCGACGGTGATCGCGCCCTTGCCGGCTTGGCCGAACTCGGGCCAGACGCTGGCGACGGTCTGCTCGTAGTCGAGCTTTCCGGCGTCGACCAGGCGGGCGATCATCAGGGCGGTGACCGCCTTGGTGGTCGAGAAGATCGGGCAAAGGGTGTCCTCGGCGAACGGGGTTTCGCACGCCCGGTCGGCGTGGCCGCCGATCAGGTCGACGACGACCTCGCCCTCGACGGTGAAGGTGAAACGGGCGCCCAGTTCGCCCCCGTCGCGGAAGTTGCCGATGAAGGCGTCACGCACGGGCTCGAATTTCGGGGGGCAAAGGCCGCGGATATCGGTGTCGCTCATGGCCGGGAAACTGACGTTTTGGGAACTTCGGCGCAAGCCGCCCGCTATCATGGCCAAGGTCTCGCCCTAGTTTCGCCGCCCCGCATTGCTCCAAACCCGCTCGCGGCCTAGCTTCGAAGCCTAAAGTAGATTGGACGACACGCCTCATGGCCAAGATCACCCTGGTGGACGACGACGAAAATATCGTGGCGTCGGTCTCCCTCGCCCTGGAAAGCCATGGCCATACGGTCAAGGCCTACTACGACGGCCTGTCCGGCCTGCAGGCGCTGGAAAGCGATCCGCCCGACCTCGCCATCCTCGACGTGAAGATGCCGCGCATGGACGGGATGGAGGTGCTCAAGCGCCTTCGCCAGACCAATGAGACGCCGGTCATCATCCTGACCTCCAAGGACGACGAGATCGACGAGATCCTCGGCTTCAACCTTGGGGCCGACGACTATATGCACAAGCCGTTCAGCCAGCGCCTGCTGCTGGAGCGGGTCAAGGCGGTCTTACGCCGTGGCCGCGCCAACGAGGAAGCCCGCGATCCGGCCCATGCCGCCGCCAGCGCCTCCAAGGCGATCAAGCGCGGCCGGCTGACTCTCGATCCGGCGCGTCACGACTGCCTGTGGGACGGCAAGCCGGTGAAGCTGACGGTGACCGAGTTCCTGCTCCTGCAATCGCTGGCCCAGCGGCCCGGCTTCGTGAAAAGCCGCGACAACCTGATGGACGCGGCCTACGACGATCAGGTCTATGTCGATGACCGGACCATCGACAGCCACATCAAGCGCATGCGGAAGAAGTTCCGCGACGTGGACAACAGCTTCGACGCGATCGAAACCCTCTATGGCGTCGGATACCGATACCGCGAGTCCTGAACGCCGGAAGCGGGCGTGGATCCAGTGGATTCCGGGCTCGCGCCTCGGACTGCTGATCATTCTGTTGAACGCCCTGGGCCTGGCGGTGCTGATCGTCGGCTCGCTGGTGCTCAACGAATACCGGCGCGGCCTGATCATCGCCCGGCAGGACAGCCTGACCACCCAGGGCGAGCTGATCGCCAACATCATCGACCGCGCCGCCACCGTCGGCGAGCCGGTGCCGCAGATGGATCCGCAATACGCCAGCGAGATCCTGCAGATGCTGTCGAACCCGCGCTCGCAACGGGCGCGGCTGTTCGACGCCGAGGGTCAGCCGGTGGCCGATTCCGCCACCGTGGCCGATCGCGTGGAGTGGAAGGTTCTGCCCCCCGCCCGGGCTCCGGAAGAGACCGGCGGCTTCAAGCTGGACCTGCCCGGGCAGACCCCCTCGGCGCCGCCGCAGAGCGGCGCGCGCAAGGCCCTGGCCGCCGAGGTGGCCCGCGCCCTGAAGGGCGAGCACCAGGCGGGCATGCGGATCGGCGAGGACGGCGAGCGCGTGGTCTCGGTCTCCATCCCCATCCAGCACGTGCAGGCGGTGCTGGGCGTGCTGACCCTGGAGGCCAGCGACGTCGACGCCATCATCGCCCGCGAGCGCGCGGCGCTGATCCCGTTCATCCTGATCGCCATCAGCGTGACGCTGGTCTCCTCCTTCCTGCTGAACCGGCTGATCGCCCAGCCGGTGCGGCGGCTGGCGCGGGCGGCGGACAGCGTGCGCCTGTCGCGGGCGCGGGCGATCTCGCTGCCGGACATCGCCAGCCGCGACGACGAACTGGGCGACCTGACCCGCTCGCTGGAGGACATGACCCACGCCCTGTCCGAGCGGATGGACGCCATCGAGAGTTTCGCCGCCGACGTGGCGCACGAGATCCGCAACCCGCTGACCTCGCTGCGTTCGGCGGTGGAGACTCTGGAACTGGTGAAGGACCCCGCCCCGCGCGAGCGGCTGACGCGGATCCTGCACCAGGACGTGCAGCGGCTGGACCGTCTGGTCACGGACATCTCCAACGCCTCGCGGCTGGACGCCGAGCTGTCGCGCGATTCGCCCAAGGCCATGGACCTGGGCCGGCTGCTGGCGGAGGTGGCCCACCTCTACCAGGAGATCGCCAAGCCGGGGGAGGTGGCGGTGCGCTTCATCCCGCCCCCGGGGATGGATCCGATCCGGATCTCCGGCCGCGAGGGGCCGGTGGGGCAGGTGTTCCGCAACCTCATCGACAACGCCCGCTCGTTCAGCCCGCTGGGCGGCGAGGTGCGTGTCTCGCTCGCCCAGGCGCGGGGGCAGGCGGTGGCGACGGTCGAGGACGACGGCCCCGGCATTCCGGCGGAGAACCTGGAGACGGTGTTCCAGCGCTTCTACACCTCGCGGCCCAAGGGCGCGGCGTTCGGCAGCAACTCGGGCCTGGGCCTGTCCATCGCCCGGCAGATCACCGAGGCGCACGGCGGGGTGATCCGGGCGGAGAACCGCATCGGACCCGACGGCGCGATCGCCGGGGCGCGCTTCATCGTCACCCTGCCGGCCGCCCGGCCATGATCGTCCATGCCGGCCTGATCGCCCAGCGGCTCGGGGGCGCCTGGCGCGGCGTCCTGATCGAGGGGCCGTCCGGGGCGGGCAAGTCCGACCTGGCCCTGCGCAGCGGGGCCGAAGGGCTGAAGATGGTGGCGGACGACCGCGTGCTGCTGTGGCTCTCCGCCGGGCGGCTGTTCGGCCGGGCCCCCGACGTCCTGGCCGGGCGCATGGAGGTGCGGGGGCTCGACGTGGTGGAGGAACCGGCCGCGCCGTTCTGCGAAGTGGTGCTGATCGCGCTCTGCGGCGCGCCCGAGCGGCTGCCCGACCCGGAGTTCGCCGAGCGCCTGGGCGTGAGGCTGCCCGTGCTCCGGCTGGCTCCGCTGGAGGCGTCCGCGCCGGCGAAATTGGGGCGTGCGTTGCGCCATCTTGGACGCAACGCAATACAGGCGTATCAAACGCCCCCTGCGGCCCGTTTCTTGCCGCCGAGGGGTGAAGAGTCCCATTGAGAGAGTTGGAATGATCGGCCTCGTGATCGTCACGCACGGGCGGCTGGCGGAGGAGTTCGTCTCCGCGATGGAGCACGTCGTGGGGCCGCAGACCGCCGTCGAGGCGATCTGCATCGGCCCCGAGGACGACATGGAGCGCCGTCGCCGGGACATCCTCGACGCCTGCGCGCGGGTGGATTCCGGCGCCGGCGTGATCCTGCTCACCGACATGTTCGGCGGCACGCCCTCGAACCTGTCCATCTCGGTGATGGAGCAGACCAAGGCCGAGGTGATCGCCGGCCTCAACCTGCCGATGCTGATCAAGCTGGCCAGCGTGCGCGTCCGTCATTCCCTGGAGGAGAGCGTCGCCTGCGCCCAGGAGGCCGGACGCAAGTACATCTCCGTCGCCTCCTACGTGCTGGCCGGCGAGAAGTGAGCGGAGCGGTCGTCCGCACCGTCGAGATCGTCAATGAACGCGGCCTGCACGCGCGCGCCTCGGCCAAGTTCGTCAAGCTCGCCGGCGGCTTCGACGCCGAGGTGCGGGTCTCCAAGGACGGCCAGACGGTGGACGCCCGCTCGATCATGGGCCTGATGATGCTGGCCGCCGGCATCGGCAGCTTCATCGACATCGAAGCCGAGGGCGCGGAGGCCGCCGCCGCGGTCGAGGCGCTGGCCAGCCTGGTCTCGGCCCGGTTCGACGAGGAGCGCTGAGCGGCGCTGGGCGAGCGCCGGCCTTTCGCTGGTAAACAGAAAATCAGCTGGCGGTCAGCGCCCCCCGATCCCCCTCGCCGGACTTCGGAGTGCGGTGAATTTCCCTGCATCGTCATGGGCTTGTCGGATCCCGAAACTCGGCGCGGGCGCTTGGGAAGCGCTACCGCGGGTGTTGACCGGTCAGCGCTCGGCGTCTGTCCCCGATGGGGGCAGGCGCGTCGGGCGCATCACGCTCAAATGATATGCCGAAAGGGTCGAAGAGTAAAGAACATAACAGGAACATTCAGAGTGTCGCCAGCGTTCTTTCCTGTTAGGCTTTGCAGAGACGCTACCGCCTGAAACTAGCCCGCTAGAACCCTATCCTGTAGAGCGATGATCGAAGCTAAGCTCGAAACGGCTCAACCAACGGAACCTTCTTTCAGATGCCGATCCGCAAGCGCGAAGGAAATCGCCCAGATCGTCGTATCTCAGTCGAAGCGGCAGTGGACAAGGCCGCACGGGAGGAGCTTCTCGAGAAACTGCATTATGTCGGCTCGGCCAACCACAAGCTTCATCCTGGGAATTATGGGTTTCAGCCGCCGCAGAACCCGCGTCCGAGCAAGTCACCGTGCGATGCGCTACGCTCTGTCCTTCACGAGGAGGCGACCGCACTGTTCCGGCGCGGCATTGAACTCGGCATGGTGAGCACAGTTGTTAAAGGCGGCGTGCCCAAATATGTGTGGGCCGTGGATGAAGCCGGCGAGGTCTACGAAGCTAAAACCCGGCCGGAACGTGAAACGGAGTATCACGGCTATCGCATCGGCGCGGATGAGCCAGATATGCGCGCCTACGTATTGAAAGAGTGGAGACGGCGTTGTCGGTAGGTTTGGAAATCTCCCTCGCTCCGGAGCGGCTCAGTGAGGGCAGCGACGAGGAGAAGGCAGCCTTCGGCCTCTTCGTCATCCGAGCCCAACAGGGTTCACTAACGGAAGGCTTCGACGCCTTCATCGATGCCTATCGCGAGGGACCGCTAGTTTCGGGCTACCACGCCGCGGAGTGGCTCGCCTGGAATTGGTGGCGGCTTCGTTGGGAAGGTCGGTCGGCAGTGCCGGACTGGAGCCTTGCCCACAAGATGACCTCAATAGGCGAAGGCTATGTCTGGCCGAACGTCACAATCTTTTCAGATGGCGTGCGGACGGCTCTGATTTCCGCGCCGTCGCATCCCGACGCCAAGCCGTTCCGATACGGTGGCGCACTTCCAACCGTTGTTCCCTCGGGGCAATTCGAAGCCGCTATCGACGCGTTCGTTCCGAAAATCTTAGCTCGGCTGGAAAGCGAAGCGGTGCGAAGGTCCAATCTCGAACGTATCTGGTGCGATGTCCTGGCGGAACGCAGAGATTCAGAGATTGCAAAGCGGCGGCGTCTAGAAGCATTCCTCGGGCGCGATCCCGACAGCGTCGAGGATGACACGATTGATCGCCTCCTAGCGGACACCGAGAGGCTTGGAGAACCGGCTCTCGGCGAACTCGCCGCTGAAGCCGCTCAACGTGGTTCTAGCGCCGCTGTCCTTAGCGCAGATGCGATCGTTACGATCATTGAATTGAAGGGATTTCAGGGTTCACCTCGTGACTGCGCCCGACTTGATGCAAACCACAAGATTGCGACGGGACCGGATGTGCCGGCATGGCTTGTTGGAGTGCGAGCGGCTCGCGCGTTGCGCGACCAGGAAAGACTTGGCCTAAAACCGATAAGCAACACCCGTCTTGCGCAGATGGCCGGAATCGACAAGCGCGCGCTTGAGGAGAAGGCCACAGCAGGGGCCGAACTGTCGTTCGCTCTCGATAACAGCCCGACCGACATGCGAGTTGTGCTTCGCTCGAAGTGGGCGACTGGACGGCGTTTCGATTTAGCGCGACTGCTGGGTGACCGCATACTGAATGCACATGGCGGTCTTCACCCCGCCACTCGATCGGCGACCTATCGACAAAAGGCGCAACGCGCCTTCTCGGCCGAATTCCTCAGCCCGTTTGAAGCTGTCGACGCTATGCTTGCGGGGGACTACTCTTCTGAGAACCAAGAGGAGGTTGCGGACCACTTTCATGTGTCGGGTCTCACGGTTGACACTTTATTGAAGAACCATGGTCGTATTGCGCGCGATCAACTCGACTACGACTTCGAGACTATCTCGACGGCTTGAACAGGGCCTAGCTGTTCCCCCTGCGCTTCGCGGCCGCCTGACGTGCCTAGTTGCGGAGAATGCGAGCTTTCGCCATATGAGGTACAACTAGCGGGATTAAGCCTGCGGGGACTGCATGGCCGACGCCAAACCGCCTCGGGGGCGTTCGGTCCCGTCACCGCCGCCGCTCCCTCCACCACCCCGGGTAGTCTCGAGCGTCGGCATCGCCGTGGGTCGCGGAGCCGCCAAAGGCGTCGGTGTTGCTGTCGAGACGAACACCGCAGAGCCTTCAGGCGGCCCCGATAGCCCGCCAGTTAGCGATCTAACCGACGCTCGAGCCGGCGATTTATTCACCGACGGCAACTCGCCTCCAACCGGCGGACGTGTCCTCAACGTCTCCCTCAGCGAGAGCGCCAACTCCGCCGATGTGGGCGCCAGCGCCTATTCTGGTGGTGAAGGATCGCCACCGCGGGATGGCCCGCCGACCACCCCAGCTAGCGACCGGCTTCCGGGCGGTTATCGCCTCCACGCCGAGACGGCCGAATACAAATGGATGCCTCCCGACGTCGAAATCAGGGTCCCACCTGCCGCGATAGAGCGAGCGGCCGCTCTCCAAGAAATTGATCGAGGGTCGGGTGATGCGATCGATCTTCCACCCGGCGGCCAATTGAGCGGCAATCCCTCTCTGCTCCCACCGCGCGTCGGAAGTCTGAGCGCGGCGCTCGAGCCGGCAACGCTGAGGGCGACAAGTTCGACGCTGCCTCCGATCAGCGGCAAGCTCGAGACCGTCGAGGAGCCCGATACGGTTGAAGCACTGGGCAGGGCCGATGAACCGGCCGAGAGAAGCCAAAGGGCCGAGAACGACGTGACCGTCCAGCTGACGGGCGTCCAGGCCATGACCGCCATCGGCGACCTGAGCGTCAGCGACGAGAGCGTCGCAATCCCCGGCCCACGGCCCGCCGCCGTCATGCCGGTGTGGCACGCTGGCCGACTCGTCGTGCCTGATGAGCCCGCTTCTGCGGATCTACCAGAAGACACGCTTACCGCCGTTCTCGTGGTCGCGCGCGAGGACTTCGCCCAGACCGTGGCGCACCTACAAGCTCACCCGGGAAACACGAACCGGAGCTTGATCGAGCACGCCGCGCGTGTCCTGGACCTGATACCAACGGAGCGACCCGACCAGACTCGGATTTTCCGTTCCGGTCGAGCGGTCGAACGCCTCGCCGCCATTGTCCACGTGGATGAGACACTCGGCGTGGAGAACAAGGCGCGCTTGGCCGATGAGCTTCGTCACCTCCAGCAGGTTCACGAACAGTTCCCCGCGTGGCGCCAATTCAGGCGGAATGCGCGCGCCTCTTCGCTCGACGCCGATCAACTCCGGGAGGTGCCCGAGCTCCTCCGATTGGTGATCGACACCTTGAGCAGGCCCGAGGCGGCCGAATTCATCGACGCCACGGTCCACGACGCATTCCAAGCACTTGATGGGACTGATGACCTAACGTTCGTCGTGCCGATCGTAGGCACCGATCTCGCCGCGTTCGACATCCTCGAAAGCATCCTCAACCTTCTGGGCCAACTAGCCGAGCCCGCGCAAGAGTTGGCGGTTCGAACTATGAAGGAGCAGGCGGGTGCATTCTGGAAAGGCTCCCTCAAGGGCACTGAGGCTATCGGCGAGCATGTCACGCTTCAGGCCTGGGGGCTGTTCGCGGCGTTCGCGACCAACGCCGTGGTCGGACACTTCCCGACCTGGTTCGTGTGGGCGCCATCTCTGCTTGCCATGGTCGGAAAGGTGATCGATCGCGCGGTCGTGCGCGGCCAAAGGGACGTCTAACCGGAGAGACGGCGTAGGGCTTCCGGACCAGACATTCCAAATGCTTTAGATGAGTCAAAAGCGCCTATTGAGGCGCCGGACTTCCCACCCGTCCGCTGCTTTCGCGGCGTCTGCCCTCCCATGAACGTGAGGGATGAGGGCTACGCAGTCCCCATCGGCCGCATCCCCAGGTCCGCCAGCAGCGCCGCGTCGGTGTCCTTGTCGGGGTTGCTCGTGGTCAGAAGCTTGCCGCCGATGAAGATCGAGTTGGCGCCGGCGAGGAAGGCCAGGGCCTGCAGCTCGCGGCTCATGTGCTCGCGGCCGGCGGAGAGGCGGACCATGGTCTTGGGGCAGACCAGGCGGGCGACGGCGATCACCCGGACGAACTCCAGGCCGTCCACCGGCGCGCTGCCGCCCAGCGGGGTGCCCTTCACCGGCATCAGGTCGTTGACCGGCAGGCTGTCGGGGTGGGCGGGCAGGGTGGCGAGCGCCAGCAGCAGGCCCGCGCGGTCGCGGCGGGTCTCGCCCATGCCGACGATGCCGCCGCAGCAGGTGGACATGCCGGCGTCGCGCACGTGGGCCAGGGTGTCCAGCCGGTCCTGGTAGGTGCGGGTGGTGACGACCTTGCCGTAGTACTCCGGCGAGGTGTCGAGGTTGTGGTTGTAGTAGTCGAGCCCGGCGGCCTTCAGCGCCTTGGCCTGGGGGGCGGTGAGCATGCCCAGGGTGGCGCAGGTCTCCAGGCCCAGGGCCTTCACGCCGCTGATCATCGCCGCCACCTTGGGCAGGTCGCGGTCCTTCAGGTCGCGCCAGGCCGCGCCCATGCAGAAGCGCTGGGCGCCGCCGGCCTTGGCCTCGGCTGCGGCGGCGACGACGGTCGGCGCGTCCATCAGCTTGGAGGCCGGCACCCCGGTGTCGAAGCTGGCCGACTGGCTGCAGTAGCCGCAGTTCTCGGCGCAGCCGCCGGTCTTGACCGACAGGAGCTGCGAGAGCTGCAGCTCGGTGGGGTCGAACCAGCGGCGGTGGACCTCGGCGGCGCGGAACACCAGCTCGGTGAACGGCAACTCGAACAGCGCCTCCACCTGATCCAGCGTCCAGTCGTGGCGCGGCTGGGCGGGGTCGGCGGGGCGGACATGGGCGTTCATGGGCGCGAGGTTCCCTTAGCGTAAGCGCGTTTAAACCCGACGAGGGGCCCGCGGGCAAGGCGCCGCCGGGGCGCCCGCGGTTGACGAGTGATATAAAGATATCTTTATATGTATGTTGCACAAGCCGTTCGCCGCAGGTATGCAGCCGGTCGCCCTTTTCCCGCACAGGATCCCGTCATGACCGACTACGTCGTCAAGGACATCGCGCTCGCCGACTTCGGCCGCAAGGAAATCGACATCGCCGAAACCGAGATGCCCGGCCTGATGGCGGTGCGCGCGGAATTCGGCAAGGACAAGCCGCTGACGGGGGCCCGCATCGCCGGCTCCCTGCACATGACCATCCAGACCGCGGTGCTGATCCAGACGCTGGAGGCGCTGGGCGCCGACGTGCGCTGGGCCTCCTGCAACATCTTCTCCACCCAGGACCACGCCGCCGCCGCCATCGCCGCGGCCGGCACCCCGGTGTTCGCCGTCAAGGGCGAGACCCTGGTGGAGTACTGGGAATACACCCACCGGATCTTCCAGTGGGCGGACGGCGGCTATCCCAACCTGATCCTCGACGACGGCGGCGACGCCACCCTGCTCTGCGTGCTGGGCCCCAAGGCCGAGAAGGACCCCTCGATCCTCAACAATCCCCAGAACGAGGAGGAGGAGGCGCTCTATGCGGTGATGAAGCGCTTCCTGAAGGACAAGCCCGGCTTCTACTCGGCCATCGCCGCGTCGATCACCGGGGTCTCGGAGGAGACCACCACGGGGGTCCACCGCCTCTACCAGATGGCCGAGCGCGGCGAGCTGCCGTTCCCGGCGATCAACGTCAACGACAGCGTGACCAAGTCGAAGTTCGACAACCTCTACGGCTGC
>Ga0068860_100007590_pt1 | contig 10853 bp, 12 predicted proteins | sample KBSSwiS32_FD_66597 | JGI IMG/M metagenome (GOLD analysis project Ga0068860, IMG submission 66597) | Switchgrass rhizosphere microbial communities from Kellogg Biological Station, Michigan, USA - KBS Switchgrass S3-2 | ecosystem: Host-associated > Plants > Roots > Rhizosphere > Soil ...
CGCTGAGCTGGACCGAGGTGGCCTCGGCGCCGGCCTCCTCGGTGGCCTGCGTGACCAGGCCGTCCAGGCTCGTCCGGGCGCCGGTCAGCTGCTGTTCCATGTCGCCGGCGCGCTTGTCGTCACCGGCGAGGATCGTCTTGGCCGCGGGGCTTGCCGGATCGGTGGCCTTGGCGGTGGCCATCGCGGACTGTTCCGCGTTCAGATATTCGCCGTAGGAGCCGGCGACCTTGCTCAGCAGCGCGGCCGCCGTCGCCGGCAGGGCCAGCTGCCGGATCGCGGCGCTGTCGCCGCGGGCAGCGGTCGCCGCGTCGGCGAGCATGCCGTCGGCCCGCCGGCGTTCGGCGTCGGTGGTGGCCAGCAGCCCCCGGTTGAGCGCGATCGTCGGGTCGTCCGACTGCGGCCAGTACGACGACATCTGCTGGTAGGTCACGCGGCCCATGAGGTGGGCACCGGCCCTGCTGATGCGGTCGAGCTTCCACTGCCATCCCCGGGTGCTCACGATCGCTGTCCACGAACCCGTCCACGGACATCGACATGTACAGAATGATGTCTCTCATGCCCTATCTCTCCTTTGTCTTGTTCCGGCGGGTTGCCGGTCGTCGAACACCATCCCGAACCCGCGGACGGCGATCGGTGCGCCGGCGGTTTCGAGCGCAGACCACAGCAGGACCTGGTTCGCCTCCAGAACGAGGCGCCCCGTCCGGCGCTCCAGGTCGTGGATGGCGCGAGCGGCCCGGAAACCGTTCCCGCCGATGAAGACCGCTTCGGCGCGGTGGCAGAGGTGCCGCGTGACCCACTCGACGACCATGCCCGGCTCGATGCGACCCGGATCATCAGGAAGGTCCGCCAGCCGAGCATCGACGACCTCGAAGCCCTGGCCGCGGAAATACTCGGCGCCGAGTTCGTTGAGCGACGGCTCGAACCACGGCGGGTGGACGAGGCTGATGCGCTCGACGTGCCGGGACCGCAGCGCCGACACGGCTGCGAGGCAAGTGGCGTACACCGGCACGTCCCACCGCTCGTGGAGTCGCTCGACGAGCGCAAGCTCCTGGCGGTGGCCCAGGGCGTACCCCGAGCCGGTCGACGCGAAAGCGAGCGCGTCGACGGCGGGCATCAGCGCTGCCGCCGCCTCGTCGAGGGCCCTCGTCCCCGCCTGTGTGCGCAGGGCGCCGGAGTTGCCGGAGTCGCGGGACGGAGCGTTCCCGATCCTGGCGACCTGGACGCGGACCCGCCCCGGCGCCATGTCCGGGATCTCGACCTCCGGACCGGGCGCCGCGTGCGGCGTGAGCACGCCCAGGGTGAGCATTTCGCCGGAATCCATGGCTCAACCCTCGGGGCTGGCACCGGCGACATCAACGGCGATCTGCTGCACGGAACGTGTAGTGTCGCTCAACGATGCCGGACGTAGACCTCCGTGAGCTGCGCCTGTTCCTCGTGCTCGCCGAGGAACTGCATTTCGGGCGCACGGCCGAACGCCTCGGCCTGACCAGCTCACGCGTCAGCCAGACGGTGCGGGCACTGGAGCGGAAGCTGGGCGGTCGACGACTGTTTCGCCGCACCAGCCGGGTCGTCGAACTGACCGAGGCCGGGCGCGCGCTGCACGCCGAGCTCGTCCCGGCCGTCGCCGGCCTCGACCAGGTGCTGCGGACCGCCGCGTTTCGCGGCTCTGGGCCGGGTGTCGTGCGCGTGGGCCTGCTGAACGCCGCCTCCGGCGTGGACGTCCTGAGCCGGGCCATCAAGCGTTTCGAGGCGACCTACCCCGGCGCCACCGTACGGCTGAGCACCACGCCCTTCGACGACCGCCTCGGCCCGCTGCGCCGCCGGGAGGTCGACCTCGCCGTGACGCGGCTGCCTCTCGACCAGCCGGACATCGTCGTCGGTCCGGTGCTGAGCGCCGCGGACCAGCGCGTCGTGATGCTCGGCCGGACCCACCCGCTCGCCGGCCGCACCGACCTGTCCGTCGAGGACCTCGCGGACCACGACGTCCGGCGACCCTACGGACTCACCGCGGCGCAGGCCGAGGCGACCTGCCCGCCGAGAACGCCGTCCGGCCGGCCGATCCGGTTCGTGGACGCGGCGGTCGACGACAATGCCGAGCTCCTCTATCTCCTGGCGCGGGGCCGTCTCCTGCATCCGACGGTGGCGCCGTTCGCGGAGCATTTCCAGCACCCCGAAGTGCTCGCCATCCCGCTGCGCGACCTGCCACCCTCCACATGTGCCCTGGCCAGGCTGAGGGACGTCATCGACCCCGACCGCGACGCTCTGCTCGACATCGTCGAGGAGCTTTCCGCAAGCTGACCTCCCCCACTCCATCGACGAAAGTCGACGGCGAGCGGGAACTATTGCCCGCTGCCACGCCGCTGTCCGCCAAGGAAGCTCAGCGTATGAGTTTTCCAAGACCGATGGCGGCGTGCGCGTACGCCGTCGTCGCATGTGCGGCGATGGCCTGTTCACCGATGGCGGACGATTCCCGGGAGCTGGTCGTCGGGACGCAGTCCGGAAAGGTGCGTGGCTCGGAGTCGGCGGGAGTCCGGCATTTTCAGGGCCTCCCCTTCGCCGACCCTCCAACGGGCAAGGACCGCTGGGAAGCGCCGAGGCCGCCCGGTTCCTGGTCCGGGGTGCGCAACGCGACCGACCCGGGCAGCGCCTGCCCGCAGGAGCCCAGTGAGCAGCCGCGGAGAGTCGTCGACGAGAACTGCCTCTACCTCAACGTGACGGCACCGCGCAGCGGTAGCTCGCGGAAGAAGCCGGTGATGGTGTTTCTCTACGGCGGGGGATTCACCGCGGGAGAGGCGAGCAAATACAAGGCCGATCGGCTGGTCCGACAGGGAGACGTGGTGGCGGTCACCGCCAACTACCGGGTCGGCGCCTTCGGTTTTCTCGGGCTGCCCGGACTGAAGAATTCGGGGAGCTTCGGAATCCTCGATCAGCAGGCGGCCCTGAGCTGGGTCCGGCGCAACATCGCGGCGTTCGGTGGTGATCCGGGCAACGTCACATTGGCCGGGCAGTCCGCGGGCGGCATCAGCACCTGCATCAACATGATTTCTCCAGGGGCGGACGAACTCTTCGACAAGGCCGTCATCCACAGCGGCCCCTGTACCAATACGGGCAACGGCCTGCTGGCGCCGGTGGGTGAGGTCGAGAAGGAAGGCCGGAAAGTCGCGCGAGAGCTGGGCTGCTCGACGATCGCGTGCCTGCGCTCGAAGTCCGCCGCGGAGGTGCTGGACGCCGTGGCGAACAGCCACGCGGCGGTGGGGCGCGTGGCCTATGGAACGCCCACCCTGCCGATCGCTCCGGACCAGGCCGTTCGGACCGGCCGGATTCGCGGGATGCCGGTGCTCGTCGGATCGACCCGGGACGACGGTACGCTCGCGGCGTCCGGACTTCTCCCGCTCATCGGCGGGGTGACGCGCCGTTCGTGGCCGGACGTCCTCGAGGGGCTGTCGTTCTCGCCGCACGATATCCAGCAGATCATCAGGCGGTATCCGGTCCGTACGGAGCAGGAGGGAGCCGGTCAGTTCACGGCCGTGCAGACGGATTGGGGCTTCGGCTGTCCGGCGGTTTTCATGCGTACGAAAATTGCCGCACGGATGCCTGTCTACGGCTTCGAGTTCGCCGATCGGGAAGCGCCGAAACTGCCGGGACTCGGAGAACAGATGCCGTCGCTGCCCTTGGGCGCGTATCACGCGTCCGACCTGAGCTACCTGTTCGACATGCCCGCTACGCTGCGACCGGACCAGAACGTTCTGTCCCAGGAAATGATCCAGTATTGGGCGGGATTCATGTATCACGGCACTCCGAATCGCCCCGGGCTTCCGACGTGGCCTTCGGCGACGCGGGAGAACGGTTTCCCGGCCCTGTCGCTCGCCCCGGGAAGCGGAGGGATCAGACCGGTCGACGCGAGCGGCGAGCACAACTGCGGCTTGTGGAACCATCTCGGCGGTCCCTGAGGGGTGCGCCGCCCGTACGGGGCGTAGACCAAAGTCGACGGCAGACGGAGACCAATGCCCGTTGGCCTGGCACGGAGGCCCCGGCAAGGTGGAGACATGAACCGGACACCAGACGACCGAACCGCGACCGAGCCACTCGCCCGCGCCTCCTACGTCGGCTCCACGACCGAAGAGCTGGCCCGCAAGAGGCTTGGCGACCGGATCGCGGCCGGCGTCGACCAGAAGACGCTTTTCCCGAGGCGCGGAAAGGTCACGCTGCGCGCCGAGCACCTCGCGCTCGAAGGCTGGCACGAAAGGGGAGATCTCGTACTGCGGCGCGCGGACGTCACGTCCATCGCGAACGAATTCACCGAACTCTACGGGCGCTTTCTGGGCGGCCTCCTCAATGCGGGTAAGCCTCTCATCCTGGGCACCACGGTCGCCGGTGAGATCTATCTCATGATCGACCACAAGTCGTTCCTGGAGACCACCAGCAACCGCAAGTGGGCGAAACTCCTGAATACATGGCTGCATTCCGTCGATTGACCGGCCGCTGGCGGCGGTGGCTGCGGATGGTGTCGAATGAGGCCATGACCGCATCCGTTCCGTGGCCACTGCTGCCCGGTGGGCTGCGCGGGGAAACCGACCCCACACCCCCATCCGGTACGGGCGCCCAGCGCTCCGCACGCGACATCGCCGTCGACGCCGGCGCTGTTGTCATCGCTGTGCTGGTGGGTGGTCTCGCCTCGTGGCCACGGATCGCCGCAGGTCCCGGCGGGCTCTGGGCGGCCGCTCTGGCCGTCGGCGGCGCCTGCTGTCTCGTCCTGCCGTGGAGACGGCGATTCCCGGTGACGGTGGCAGCCGTGGCGGGCGTCGTCTCCGCCGTATCACCGGCCGCGGGCGGGGCGGCGTTCATCGGCCTGTTCTCCGTGGCGGTTCACCGGCGGATGCGGGACGCCGGCTGGATCGCCGCCCTCGGTGTGGCCACCGGCCTGGTCAGCTCCTGGGCGACGCCCGTACCCCACCTGCCGTACGTGGCGAGTGTCGTGATCGCCGTGCTGGGCACCATGGCCGCCCTCGGCTGGGGCCGGCTGGTGCGAGCTCGGCGGCAGTTGCTGGTCTCCTTCGCCGAACGCGCCCGGCGCGCCGAGGCCGACCTGCAGGCGCAGATCAAGGAGGCGCGGCGGCTGGAGCGGACGCGACTGGCGCGCGAGATGCACGACGTGCTCGCCCACCGCATCTCGCTGATCAGCCTGCACGCCGGCGCGCTGGAGTTCCGACCCGACGCCTCCACGGAGGAGATCGCCCGTGCGGCCGGAGTCATCCGCAGTGGCACGCACCAGATGTCGGAGGACCTCCGCGAGATCATCGGCCTGCTGCGCGAAGACTCCGGCGACGACGCGCGGACGGACCGGGCTGCGCTCGCGGGACTGCCGGAGCTGGCAGCGGAGTTCCGCAGGACGGGCACGAAGATCACGCTGCGCACGGATGCGGGCGATCTGGCGACGGTGCCGGTGATGACCGCGCGCACCGCCTACCGGATCGTCCAGGAGGGGCTGACCAACGCCGCCAAACACGCGCCGGGAGCTCCCGTCACCGCGACCGTGCGGGGGGCGGCGGGTGACGGGCTCGCCGTCGAGGTCCGTCAGCCGCTGTCGCCGACGGGGCAGGACGCCGCGATCGTTCCGCCCGGCTCCGGCGTAGGGCTGGTCGGCCTCGCCGAACGAGCCCTGCTGGCGGGCGGCGCCCTGGACCACGGGCCCACCGCCGACGCGTCGGACGGCGGAGAGTATCTCTTGCGGGCCTGGCTACCTTGGGAAGCGTGATGGACCCGCTGCACACTGCGGAAACGGCCGCTCGGACCGAGGACGCACCGCCTCTGCGGGTACTGCTCGTCGACGACGAGTGGCTGGTCCGCGCCGGACTGCGGACCATGCTCACGGGCGCGGAGGGCATCGAGGTCGTCGGGGAGGCGGCGGACGGGACCTCCGTACGGGAGCAGGCGCGGGCGACCGGAGCGGACGTGATCCTCATGGACATCCGCATGCCCCGCACCGACGGGCTGACCGCGACCCGGCAGGTCCGTGCCGGGGACGACCCGCCCGAAGTCATCGTCCTGACGACCTTCGACCAGGACGAACTCGTCCTGAGCGCCCTGCGCGCAGGCGCCGCCGGCTTCTTGCTGAAGACCACGCCGCCGGCTCGGATCGTAGAAGCGATCAGGGAAGTGGCCGCGGGCGAGCTGGCCCTCTCCCCCAGAATCCTGCGTACGCTCGTCGACCACGTCACCGACGACAGGCACCAGCGACGCGCCGCCGCCCTGCGCCGGCTCGACCAGCTCACCGACACCGAGCGCCAGATGGCCGGCGCCGTCGCGCTGGGGCTGTCCAACGCACAGATCGCGGAGCGGCTGGTGGTCAGCGTCGCCACCGTCAAGTCCTATGTCTCACGCCTGTTGACCAAGCTCGACCTGGACAATCGCGTCCAGATCGCGCTCCTCGTCCACGACGCCGAATGAGGCCGCGTTCGTCGCCGTGACCACCGGTGCTTTCACACCGTGGCCGGACGCCGTCCGGGGCGGCGGATCGCCCCGCCCGGCGTGCCGGACGCGGAGCGGGACCTCGCCGGCGTCGATCCGCTCGCCGAGGAATCCCTCGACCATGCGGGAGGTACCGGGCCTAGCTAGGTCAGATAGAGCCACAGCAGGGTGCCGAGGAGCACCAGCAGCGCGATCGCGGCCAGCACGATCAGGGCGATCAGCCACCCCCAGCTGCCGCCGCGGCGGGCCGGCTGCTGCTGGTACTGGGCCGGGCCCAGCTGGCGGGCCTGCGGGCGGGCCGGTTTCAGCTCGAAGCCGCAGCGCTCGCAGCGGATCCGGGCCGGCTCGTTGGGGTACCCGCAGTTGCGGCACTGCAGCTGTCCCTGGGGCGCACCATAGCTGCCCGGCGTGAACTGCCGGGTGTCGGTACGCCGCGGCGCCGGCACCGGCTGGGGCATCACGCGCAGGTTGGTGGCGTCGTCGCCGGCGTTCGGGCTGCGCGGGATCGACTGGGCCTGCGCGTCGCCGTCGCCGCCGCCCTTGCGCAGGAACATCAGCGGGTAGCCGCAGTTCGGGCAGAGCTGGTCGCGGTCGGGGTGCACCGGGTTGCCGCAGTCGGGGCAGGGCATCTGCCGGACCTGTCCGTAAGTTTCAGGCATCTTCGCCCCCGGAAGGAGAGGGTGGCCGGGCGCGACCGCGGGCGGGCTGCGCCTGGAAGCGGACATCCAGCTGCACCTTGGCGCCGAGCGGCAGCTCGCTCTGCAGGAAGCCGAGGACCTGTTTCTCGGTGAGGTGCCCGGTGTGGTCCATCTGCACGACCACCACCGAGTCGGGCGGCGGCACCTGGTCGTTGCTGCCGTACACCCCGCCGGCGTCGATCACCGTCACCCGGGCGCCGGTGGCGGCCTGCAGCAGCGCCTCGACGCCGAACCGGGTGCCGCGCCAGCCGAGCAGCTTGCCGACCTCGCGGACCAGGCTGCGGCGGTACTCGGCCGGGTCGGTGGGCTCGAGCATGACGCCGAGCCAGGAGCCCAGGTAGGCGAGCATCTCCGGGCTGGCCAGGCCGGTGTCCACCTGGTACTCGATCGCGTCGATCCGTTCCCGTACGGTGTCGTGCACCTGCTCGAAGGCGGACACGAAGTCGTGCAGCACCGGGTCCTCGCCCATCACCCGGGGCAGTTGCTCGACGAGCCAGCCGGCGCGCCCGGTCATTGCTGAACCTCCTTTGCGATGCCCATCCGGCCCTCGCCTGCGAGGCCTCGTCCAACCGCCCCACCCGCCGCCCGAAAACGGTCTGAAGGCTTGTCGTCCGCGGCTGGGTGCCGCTCGGTGCAGGCGGTCACTGCTGGACCACCACCCGGTGCTCGTACGACATGAACAGCGCCTCGGGCAGCAGCCGCAGCCGCTGCTCGACCTGGTCGAGGGTGCGTTGCCGGCGCAGGTCGGCGGAGAAGAAGTGCACCGCCTCGACGCCCTGCACGCCGAACGAGCCGTGCAGCACGCCGTAGACGTCGCCGAGTTTCAGGTCGGTGTCGAACGGCCAGCCCTGACCGCTGGGCCCGCCGGTGAGCGGATTCAGGTACTCGTACAGCGCACGCTCGGCCCGCTCGCGCACGGTCTCCGTGCGTACGCCCGGCGCCGCCCGCACCTCCGCGACGACCTTGACCCCCTGGTACCGCGGCGCGTCGATGCGCAATCGCATCGTGAGCAGCCGCCGCGGCTCCAGATAGGCCTTGATCTGCTCCTCCAGCTCCTCGGAAATCGCAAGATCATCCAGTACGAGGTTTTCCGGCGCGACGTCGACCCGCGGCACCACCAGCAGGCGGGCCGGTTCGGACGGGTTGCCCGGCGGCAGGCAGCGGGCCCGCGCCACGCTCGGGGCCGCGTCCAGGGTGAGCCGTTCCACGTCCTCGGCGGTCACCGCGCGCCGGCCGCCGCGCAGCAGCATCGGGCCGCGCACCTTCGCATTCTCCACCGTCTCGGCGTCGACGCCGCCGGTGCTCGCGTCGAGGTTGGTCACGCTCGCCACGAACGGGATCGAGGTGTGCAGGACGGTGAGCCGCTCGGCCGGGACGTTGCCGCGCCGGCCGCCGCCGAACCGGTAGCCGGTCACGTAGATCTGCGCGTCGATCGGCGGGATCGCGCCGTGCTGGCGGACCCGCCCCTCCCGGTCGAGCACCCGCGGCCCGAACCGGATCTCGCCGGTGGCGCCGGACCAGGTGAAGACCCGGTCGTCGTCCTCGGCGTCGGCGAGGTCGGCGACCTCGGTCCACTCCTGCTCCTCGGGCTCGCCGCTGCGCTCGTGCCGGGGCAGCACGACCCGCACGGTCTCGTCGAAGCGACGCGGCAGCACCGGCACCCGGCGCACCTGGAACACCTGGCCGGGCCGGCCGTTGCTGGCGCCGAGCAGCTCGGCCGGGGCCGGCTCGGCGTGGTGGGCGGAGACCGCGCCGCCGAGCGCAACCGCGGAGAGCTGCTCGAGGACCGGCGGGTTGGTGTACTCCGGCTGCCCCTCGACCGCCTGGATCAGCCGGCAGCGCAGCCAGTACGCCCGGCGGGAACCGATCGCGAGCGCCTCGTGCCGCATCGGCAGCAGCAGCGTCACCTCGCCGGTGCTGTTGAAGCCGGCGCTGGTGTCGTCGAGGATCCGCACGCCCTTCCAGGTGTGCCCGTCCCAAGCCTCCCACACCCGGGGCGGCCGGCGCGGGTCGACGCCGGCGCCCTCCGGCCCGGTGGTCACGTCGAGGCGCAGCAGGTTGCCGGCAGCCGACTCCTGGAGTCCGAAGTAGACGGCCTCGTCCGGTTGCAGGGTCGGGAACAGCTGCACGGTCGCGGCCTCGCGGCGCAGCTCCTCCCAGTGGTCGGCGTACCGGTCGCCGGTGTGGGTCAGGCAGGCGACCAGCTTGGGCGGGGTGACCAGCATCTCGGAGTCGGTGAGAAAGACGATCGGCGCCTCGTCGTCGCGGCGCTCGGTGCTGACCTGGGTGCCGGCCGGGATCCGCACCACGTCCTCGCGCGGGGCGGTGAGCCGGAACAGCAGGTCGGCGCGGGCCGGGACGGCCGAGAACAGCTCGACGCCGACCAGCTCGAGGAACTTGATGTACAGCCGGTCGGGCACCTGGTTGAGCCGGTACAGCGTCATCTCGGTCATCCAGGCGAACAGCTCGATCAGCGCCACGCCGGGGTCGGAGACGTTGTGGTCGGTCCACTCCGGGCAGAGCCGGTTGATGCGCCGTTTCGCCTCGTCGACGATGTCCTGGAACCGGCGATCGTCGAGATCGGGTGCGGGCAAGCTCATGACGACACTCCGCTTCGGTCCGTGCCGCCATGAGGCACCAGGGCACTGAGTTTGATGATGAGCTCCTTGCGGTCGCTCATGACGCCGGCTCCTCGGTCGGGATCGTGTAGAACGGAAAAACCAGATTGCGTACGTCGTTCGTCGACTTCACCCGGTAGGCGACGGTGATGTGCACGGTCCCGGTGGACTGCTCCCCCGACGCCTCCACCGATTCCAGCTCGATCCGCGGCTCCCAGCGTTCGAGCGCCTCCCGCACGGCCTGCTCGATCAGGCCGAGCGTGGTCGCGGTCAGCGGGGCGAACAGCTGCTCCCACATCGAACAGCCGAACTCGGGGCGCATGACCCGCTCGCCCGGCACGGTCGACAGGATCATCCGGATCGCCGCGTCCACCTCCTCGGTGCCGGTGACCAGGCGGACGCTGCCGTTGCGGTTGATCCCGGCCGGGAAGGCCCAGCCGTTGCCGATGAAGTCGTCGCTCGCCATCGCTCACGCCACCATCACGTCGGGGGAACCGCCGCTGATCACGCTGGTCGGAGCGTCGACCGGGTCGTTGCAGGTGGCGACCTGATCGCCGAGGCGGGCCAGGGGCTTGCCGTTGACCAGCACGGTGGGCGACCCGATGATGACGGTGCCCTGGTTGGTCGGCGGCCGCTGGAACGGGAACGGCGGGATGTGCGGGGTCTGCTGGGACTTGCTGCCCTGGGTCGCGGCGGGCCGCCCGTTGATCAGCACGTCGGTGGAGAGGGAGAGGGCGAGCTGACCGGCGTACGGCAGCGGGGTGGGTGTCGGCACCGGCCCGCCGGGCGACGGGACCATGAGGATGTGGATGTCGGTCCCGGTGACCGGGTCGTTCTGGCGTGCGGCGGGTTGCGGCATGGCCCCTCCCTTCCTCTTCTCCTCGGTCAGTTCAGCTTGATCGGCTTGCCGGACGTGGTGAGCGGCCCGGACGCGGTGATCTCGACCTGGCTGCCGGAGAGCGACAGCTTCGAGGTCGCCTTGATCTCGACGTTGGTGGCGGTGATGACCAGCTTCTGGTCGCCGGTGACTTTGGATTCCGCCTGTTCGAAATGCAGCAGGCAGGGCGAG
>Ga0068860_100007591_pt1 | contig 10853 bp, 13 predicted proteins | sample KBSSwiS32_FD_66597 | JGI IMG/M metagenome (GOLD analysis project Ga0068860, IMG submission 66597) | Switchgrass rhizosphere microbial communities from Kellogg Biological Station, Michigan, USA - KBS Switchgrass S3-2 | ecosystem: Host-associated > Plants > Roots > Rhizosphere > Soil ...
ACGACATTGCTAGTCGCTGGATGCAATAGCAACGAGGTAGCAAATAACAACGCTAACGCGCCAGTCATTTCAGCGCCGCCAAAGACTGCACTGCCGATGCCTCCTGTGAACGGCAAGTCGCTCGAGCAAATGGGTTGGAATCTTTCCGATGGAACACGCAATGCTTTTTCAGAATTTAAAGGAAAAGTTCTCGTGCTGGATTTCTACGCAACCTGGTGTGAACCATGTCGCGTTAGCATTCCACATTTGATCGAGTTGCAGCAGAAATATCAAAACGAAGTAAAGGTTGTTGGCTTGAATGTCGGAGGCGACTCGGATGCAGAACGTGTCCCAGCGTTTGCCAAAGAATTCAAGATTCAATACACGCTTGGTCTGCCTGACGACGATCTTGTAAATCTTTTACTAGCTGACAGCGATGCCATCCCGCAAACATTTGTGTTTGACGGAAAGGGCCAACTTGTAAGACGTTTCGTCGGTTTTGGCGATATGACGAGTTCGCAAATTGATCTTGCAGTTGAAGCAGCTCTTCGTTCTTCTGCCGATTGAGTCCGCCAGCACCAAACAAGAACCCATGCTCCGAGAAAAGCTCATCGAAAAGCAGATCGGCAAAAGCACATCTTTTCGTTGGCGTAGTGAAGAGATTTCGCGTATCGAAGGATTAAGTGATGCGGTGTTCGGCTTCGCGATAACGTTGCTGGTTGTCTCGCTGGAAGTACCGAAAACTTTTCGTGAGTTAGCGCAGGCAATGAGCGGTTTCGGCGCATTCGCAATCTGTTTTGCCTTGCTTTTTCTTGTTTGGTACAACCAACACAAATTCTTCAGACGCTATGGACTTCAGGATCTCGTTACAACTGTACTCAACGCTGTACTTCTATTCCTCGTTCTCTTCTATGTCTATCCGCTGAAGTTTTTGTTTTCGTTCCTGGTCAATAGATTAACCGGAGGACACGGAGAGGTTCGACTGCCAAATGGCAACATCGAGTCGATGCTGGAGAGCGACAGTCAAATGGGAAGCCTGATGTTGATATTCGGTATTGGCTACTTCGCGATCTTCTTTGTCTTCGTGCTGCTGCATATTCACGCGTACCGCCAGCGCGAGCCGTTGGAACTAAACAGTCTGGAGCGCTTCGACACGATCAGCAGTATTCAGGAAAGTGGGCTCAATTGTTTGATCGCTTTAGTTTCCCTGGCCCTTATTTGGTTTGGAGGTTATCGATTTTCCGGACTGGCTGGTCTGACTTACATGCTGACGGGAGTTGTCATGGCAGTACATGGATTCATCATGGGCTCAAAAAGAAGAGCACTGGAAAGGGAGTTTAGCTCGCAATTAGTTGAACCGGCATATGAGCCCGAGTTATCGAGTTGATGTTTAAATACTCGAGACAAGTTGCAGCAATAATTCCCGGAGTTTTCTAAGACAATAATACTGGTAATCATTTTGAGAAAAGCAAAAATCTTAATCACCCTCGGACCTGCATCAAGAGACCCACAAGTAATCGAACAACTACTGGCGGCCGGCGCTAATGGCGTGCGGATTAACATGTCGCATGGCACGCATCTCGAAAAAGCCGCCGACATCGAACGCGCGCGTTCTGCTGCAAAGAAAATGGGTTTGCCACTCGCTGTGCTGGTTGATCTATCCGGACCCAAAATCCGTACTGGCGAGTTGAAAGGTAATGAACCAGTTAAACTAAATCGCGGCGCTCTCTTTACGCTTACAACTGAAATTATCGAAGGAGATCAGAATAAAGTCTCTACAAACTACCGCGATCTTCCGAAAGTGGTAGAACCGGGGACTCGCCTGCTTCTTGACGACGGTGCGATCGCGCTCATAGTTGAAAGCACGAACGCAACCGAAGTCATCTGCCGCGTGGTTGATGAAGGAATGCTGGCTGAGCGTAAAGGCATCAACCTCCCTGGGGTAGCACTGCCTATCAATTCCCTTACGGAGAAAGACATCATCGATCTCAAATGGGCCGTGCAGCAGGACGCCGATTACATTGCCCTCTCTTTTGTCCGTCGCGGAACTGATTGTGAACGAGCGAAGCGATTGATACGTGAAGCTGGCGGCAGAGCGCCTCTGATCGCCAAGATTGAGAAGTCAGAAGCAATTGATCACCTGGATGAGATCATTGCGGCTGCCGACGGAATCATGGTTGCTCGTGGCGACCTGGGCGTTGAAACCTCTGTCGAACTAGTTCCCGTTTATCAAAAGCGGATCATCGAAAAATCTTTGAAGGCTGGGAAGATGGTCATCACCGCCACACAGATGCTGGGGTCGATGGTTTCCAATCCTCGCCCCACAAGAGCGGAAGCATCCGATGTGGCAAATGCCGTCTGGGACGGCACTGACACCGTAATGCTTTCGAACGAGACTGCCACCGGTGATTTTCCGGTCGACGCAGTTGCGACAATGTCGCGGATTATCGAATCCGCAGAAACGGGTCGGGAACCAGGTACCGAGAAACTCGCACTCTGGAGTGGCAAACAATCAGGCCGCGTTAGTCGTGCTCTTTGCGAGGCTGCGGCGTTCGCTGCAGAAGAAATGGGTACAACGGTAACTGCCGTGTTCACCGCTTCAGGTCTGATGGCTCGCCGATTGTCGTCACTTAGACCACACCAACGAATTGTGGCTTTGACTCATAAGCCGGAAGTGTTGTGCGAACTGGCACTCATTTGGGGAGTTGAACCACTACTTACAAGGCATGGTGGTACGACCGAAGAGATGCTGCATGCAGGTGAGCAAACGCTGTTGGAAAATGGCATCGTCAAACAAGGCGATACGATCGTGGTGATGGCCGGCAGATTGTCAGGGCTTGGACTTTCAAGTTCGGTTACTATCTTTACGGTCGCCGGAGATCTTGGTCCACATCTAAGTGAGCTTCCAAGTTAACATGTCGGCGAGTGAGCTCTTTGATCTCATTCGACCAGCAATCACCGTTCTCTCTGCAATCATTTCCAGTTGGCTGCTGTTTTCAGCGCGAAAGAGATTTCCTCTCTATCAGGCATTTGCGTGGGCGCTGACCGGTTTCTTTTTTCCCTTCGTGATTTTGCCGCTCTATCTGGCACTGCTGGTTCTTTGGCGCCCACCTCACCTTAAGAAAGTAAGATATCGAGTCGCGCTTGCGGGTTTGTATCTGATGGTCATCCTGACGATCTTTGGCGTGTACACCTATAACAACAGTCACACCGTTGACGCTCACCTTTCTCGGGCTGCGCTTGCTAGCGTTAAGAACGATACAACCAAAGCCATCAACGAGTACCGCGAAGTTCTTAGGCTCGAAGAGAGTCCACACAATCACAAGTTACTAGCCAATGCACTTGCCGATGCGGGGTTTCACAGTGAAGCAATCCAGGAGTTTCTCGCAGCTGAAAAGGGAGGCGAGCCTGACGATCTGATTTACTTTAGATTGGGTACGCTGTTAGAACGAGCAGGCCGTAAGGATGAAGCTCTTGAGGAGTATAGGAAGTTTACAATTAGTAAGACGTGTCAGCAGATCGACAATCGTTGTGAAAGTGCTCGAGACAGTTTAAAACCGCTCAAATAATCGGGCGCCTGAACGAACTCTAATCAGGCTGCAACATACCACCGTGAGCTTTGTTCTTTTCGATCTCAGCAGCAACTTGCTCAGGAGTCTTTTGCGGATCGCGCCAGTTGTCGAGAATACCCACTTGGTGAACACATTGAAGTGTACAAGTCGGAGCACACCACTTCTCAGTTTTGTACTCTCGATCGAAATCTTCCATTGTGTATTCAAGTAAAGGAATGCCTGGATAACCTCGCTGCTGCGAACACCAGTGCACTAAACCTTCCTCACAAATGTAGAGATAGCGGGCGCCAGCGCGACAACGCCAATTGTAAGGCTTTCCTTCGGCAATGCTGTCCTGGAACCAGTTGAGACGTGCGTGATCTTTGTTTCCGAGTTTCTTTACTTGCTGAAAGATGTCTTTTTCTTTCATTGAAAGAGGCTTCAACGTTCCATCGCCATCGTGGATGACACCGACAGTAGTCGAGAAGCCAAGCTCAACCGCGCGTTTCGCAACCACCAGCGCATCGTCAGGATTCTTGATGCCACCACCGATCACGGAATTAATGTTGACGTGAAAATCGGCATACTCCGAGAGGTATCGGAGTTTCTTGTCGAGCACACGCAAACTCTTGCGCGATACTTCATCGGGCGCAACATTATCAATACTGATTTGAAGATACTCGAGACCGGCTTTGTTAAGTCGTTTGATTCTTTCCGGAGTGAAGTAATAACCATTCGAAATCAGACCAGCGATCATGCCGCGCACCCGGATATGATGAATAATCTGATCCAGCTCGGGATGCATCATTGGTTCGCCACCTGAAATGGTGACGATTGAAGTTCCAAGATCCGCCAGTTTATCGAGGCGGGCTTTGATGATGTCTAAATCAATCGGTTTGGAAGTGTGGTCATACTCATTGCAATAGCCGCACGCCAGATTACAACGACGCATCGGGATCAGATGGGCCAGAACGGGATGACGACTTGATAATAGCGCGCGACTAATAAAGCTCGCTTCACGGACTTTTAGTTTTAGAAACTTTGACTTCCTCATCACCACTAGTAACTGTTTCGAATTAGATGGACCTATGTGTTGGCCCGAAGCATATGCGACCAAAACCGATTACGCAAGACGACAAATCCGGAGAAAATAACAAAGGGCTCTGTTTTCAGACAGAGCCCTTTGCAGGCTTCTTGTTTGTTGGTAGCGCCTTTAGCTCTTGATTACTTTCACGTTTGAATCCAGCTTCACCGGAATTTCGTCAGGTGAAATCTTCGGATTCTTTTCGATCGATACAAGCCGCATTGTTGTAGCGTCGTCGTTCTTTTCAACGATCTTGCTCTGCACAGGCATGCCTGAGTTATCGATCCATATTTCAGCGTATTTGTAAGTCGAGTTGCCTTTGGGCACCAGAGTCAGGTGAATGGTGCTGACACCACCCCACAACGTCTCTTCGCGTACATCCTGCAATGGCTGGAACTTCGTTTCCAGTTGTGCTCGTGACATGTACATCATGTCCATGAGACCGCCTGTGCTCTTTGGTGCTTTCTGTGAATTACCAGTGTAGGCAGTCAGCAGACGGGGTCGGAACAAAACGTATTTACCGTTTTGGACCGCCAGGATTTCATGTTGAGGGGTTTTCCACTCAAGCCGAATCGAAGCATTTCTGCCCGCCCCCGGCAAATACATCACGATACCCGTCGAGGTATCTTTGGTGCCAAGCTGGGAGTTGTATTTCTCCATATTAATTCCAGCCCGAAGCGATTTCAGATTGGCACGATTTTTTTCGAGCCGGCTCAGAACCGAACTTACTAATCCTGCACTCTGAGCTTTCGCCGTTAAGGGTGCGGCGACCACAAATGCGGAAATGACTAAAACTGTTGATAAGACCAGGGGACTAAATCTCTTCATAAACACTCCTTAATTCATTTTCCTTCCCCACGCTCGCCAAAAAAACCGTGCAATTATAGGGAAAGGTCAACGTATGTCAACCTCGAAGCTGACCGTGCGACCTGTGGCGTCGACCACTTTGCGAACTCCAATGACCTCTACCTTGCTCCGTCCGGTTAACATTCGAACCTGTTGTTCTATTTGACCTCTATCTGCTTCATTTGTAACAACTTCAGGCATTAAGAACACCTTTTCGGCAATTGGGCTTTGATGCTCCTTAGCCAAAGGTCGTTCGCCGAACGAAAGCCAGTCTTTTGGTGTCAAAAAGATAAAAATTAAACAGACAACACAAAGGACATCCCATTGCCAGGTGTTTCGTGCGTAATTCCAGAAGAAGATCTTTTTCAGCGTGGTTAGCAGGCCTCGCACATCCTCAAGCTTGCAAGTAATCAGCCACGAAGACCGTGGCTGGCGGGTCAGTTGATTTTAGCCGCCAGAAACCCCAATGTAAACGGCTTATCACAGCCGAACGGAAGGTTGGGGCTCGACGATGTAGCCGTCACGCATATGAATAATGCGCCGACACATAGCCGCAGCCTCAGGGTTGTGGGTGATCATGATGATTGTTTGGTGGAAGCGGTAATTCAACTCCTGGAACATGTTAAGTACCAAAGCGGAATTTTCAGAATCGAGATTTCCAGTGGGTTCGTCGGCTAAGACTATCGCCGGACGGGTCACTACTGCCCGAGCCAGGGCCACGCGCTGCTGTTCTCCACCAGATAATTCCAGTGGTTTATGGTGCAATTTATCTTCAAGACCCAGCAGCTTTAGGACCTCTCTACGCCGGCCTGGCTCCTCCCCGCCGTTGCCATGAATTCGCTCCGCTAGTCGGAGATTTCCTTCAGCAGTGAGTGTCGGAAAGAGGTTGAAACGTTGAAAAACAAAGCCAATCTTTTTGCGCCGAACTGCCGTCCGCTTTGCGTCGGAGGCCGCTGTGATGTCTTCTCCATCGATGACAATTCGCCCGCTGGTTGGAGTCAAAAGTCCACCCAGCAAGTGCAACATCGTCGATTTCCCACAGCCGGAAGGGCCCATAATCGCGACAAACTCACCTTCCTGAACATCAAGAGAGACCCCGCGCAGTGCCGGCACATCGACCTTGCCGATACGATAGACCTTTTCCAGATTTTCAGCTTGAAGAATTGTTCTCATTCAAAAGTTCGCTACGTTAAAGATATTGCGTTAGACACGCTACCGATAGGTCCAAACAATTGCGGGAATAACCTACACAGAAGCCTACACAAAAACTGGATGCCAGAATCAAACGGCAGATGTTAATACATTGCACAGTTGATATCTACCATCCAACCGACAGACTACTGATTGGCAGTTACCTTCTTGTTCTTCTCGGCGTCGAGATCAACCTCAGGTAGTCCCCATTTGTTCTGCAAAATAAATGCCTGAGGTGGATATTCCCGGTTGAGTTCGACAGATGCTGGATCCTGGTAAGCCAAACTCAATTTATATTGGTCCTTAGGTCGCGTAAGTTCAATCCTGGTTGGCATGAGAGCAGTTTCAGTGGCACCGATTGGTTTTTCATCAAAGTATGAAACGTCAGTAGTTATCTGACCCTGACTATCAAAAGTCTGTAACCTCGCCAATCGCACACGGTCTACGCGATCGAACCAGAAACGACGCAACACCTGCGTCTCACCGTTTTTAGGTTCGGACAGTTCTTCCAAAAGATAATAGCCGCGCATCACACGCGAGCCTTTCTTCTGCGGTCGAGTATCAGGTTCCTCCTGAAAAAACTCACTTTGCGAATAGATAACGCCGGCATTCGAATCAATCGGGCGAATCAGAAAGGCATCGGTTAAATGCTGTGGACGCAAGTTCGACAGCGCGTTAACAGTTTCCTTCTCGCCCTTCTGCTGTTTCTTATTACCAGTTGCAGGTTCATCTGTGTGATCCAGCTTGGGATAGTTCGCGTTGTTGGTTCCCTTAACAAAGCGCCGATATCGTTCGTCGCCCTGCAAAACTGCAACGGCAAAGTGTTGGCCATCAGAAGCCATCTGCGCGATCTCAACGATAGTAAATTGCAACGTCAGATAGATCCCGCCGGGCCGCTGAAGAGTCAGGTTGCCGTCAACCTGTCGATATTTTTCGGCGATACCAACAGAAGCAAATGAAGTGTCCTCAAACTGAATGTCTAGCTTGCCATGAATCGACTTTACCGCTGCCAGTCGATTAACTTCGCGAACAAGATCACTTCGCGAAGCATCCTTCATCGGTAGCAACGGGGGCACTTGCACTTTCTTGTGGGTTCCAAATAAGCCACATCCCGACGTAATAAGTAGAAGAGTGAGAGCGCCAATTACTACTGGCAGGCGAGCAGGGGTGACTCTGGCGTTGAGATACTTGAGCATTGTAAGGCGCAAATGATACGTCAAACGCCAATGATCACGAAATTGGCATCAACCTAGCAAACAAGCGTTTTTACTGTCAATGGAAGCTCTTCGATTAAACTTCGCTGAATCAATTTCAATAGGCTAGACGACCGTGTGGTTTGACCTGACCCTGGCTTATGGACCCAGGCAAATAGCCCTGCGTAATGCTTATGGATTAGTCTAACTCCAACGGAGGCTTCTCAAATCGGCCGCGTAACTTGTTAATCGTCTTTACAATCTCCTGTCTACTCAACAACTTTCGTTCCAGAGTTCGCTTCCCGGGAAAATCCAACAACATCACTCCCAGGAGGATTGTCAGCAATCCCTGTCCCGGTACACCAGGAATAGACAGCAGAATGCCGAGCGCCACCAGCAGTATGCCCAAAATGTTTTTGCCGATGATTTTTGCGGCGTGCAGTGGCGGGTTCTTACCCGACCAAAGTTTGATTTCGTGGTCTGTCTTGAAATGGTCGGCGGGAAGCTTGACGAGTATGAAAGAGACAATCGCCAGATTAACAACGAAAGTGATCAGAAAGATCACGACACCGATTAAAACGCCGCGCCAGGTAATCGAATTGGTGAAGTCTAATAAAAGATCGATCATTTGATTCGAACTAAACGACTTCACCTCGAGCCTTTAGTAGTGCGTCCAGAAGCTCGTCGACAATGTCTTTTGCGATTCCTTCCAGTTGGAAATTCGGGTTTTTCGCAACACTCCAGAATTCCTCCAAACCTCGAGCACCTGCTCTTTCGAGCGCCAGCACCTGGACCAGCAAATCCAAAACATCGGCGGCCTTAACGATACGCGCCTCCAGACTGTCTCGGTGTTCATACGACGCATATAGCTCGCGATAAATTGATCCGAGTTGAAGTGGACCAGTGATATCCGCGAATGCTGTTGTCTCTGCCTGCCGGCGCACTTCTGCACCAAAATACTCTGTTGCAGTTTTTGGCATATCACCGACGCGTGCCTCAGCCCAATCGTGCAATAGCGAAGTCTTTATGACTTTCTCAACGTCGATCTCTATTCCCTTGTTTACTAAAACATCCGCCAAAAGCATCGCCGTAACCGCAACTCCAAAGGAGTGAGCACCAACCGATTCCGTGCCATTCGGCAATCCACGCAAGCTCCAGCCTGACCGTTCGACTCGTTTCAGGCGCTGCAACTCAACCAAAGTTGTTAGCAGGTTAGACATTTAAAGATTGTTACTTTAACACGTCGACACGCGATGACTTCAGCGCGGAGTCTTGTCACTCACATGGATGGGAGTTTTACCAGGACGGGTGAAATGGTGAGCGGCTTGGAAATAAAGAAATACCAAAGGGGGCTCGGAAAGAATGAGTTAGACAGGCTAAAACCTAATCCAACTTACCTGCACGATGAATGTTCGCAACCACAGCCAATCTCTTGAACGCCTGATTTCTCCGCATTCTTACAGTACTCACTGCAGTATTTTTCATCGTCCCTCACCTGACAATCACAGGTTGAATGTGCGCACTTCCGATCGTTGTCTGCCATCTTCATTACACCTTCCCGCTGTTCAAATACTTACTAAACGCAATGCTAGAACTCGACAAGATGGCGGTCAAGCTGTCCTTAAACTTACGGCACCTCGCGAACTACGATTACGCGCTTCTTATCACCGACCGTTAACGTCAAAGGCTTTTCGAGTTGTATAGGATGTGATTCACCATCAACGCTGATCGACAATCTGGCTGCTGCGGGTGTGGGGATTGTTACAACCCGAGGGACCAAACTCGTAGCAACGAGCCGCCATGAAGCTGGCGTACAACGAATGCGAATTCCCGGAGTGTCAGTCTCAACCGACTCGTTCGGTGCGAGTACTTCAGCCTTGAAAACACTCTCGCCACAACGAACGCCGGAAGCCTCGTAGAAAGTGACCACACCAGAAACAAACAGATATGAAATACTGCTCGAGTTGCGTATTACTAAGCGAGTGTTCGTGATCGGATTATCCGCTGTGCCACTCATTCCCGACGTACTCAACGTCGCTTCCAGGGCAGACGCCCCGTTTGCGTCGAGGGCAACAGCAGCCTCATTCAATGGGACTCGTTTTTCATTTGGAGTTGAAGGCTGTTGCTGGGCTGTCACCATTGAAGCAGCTAGAAGCACGAGTAGTATTGCCAAACTTTTCATCGAATCCTCCTTTGAATCGAGTTCTTCAGTCTATTGTCCTGGCATATAAAAATTGATCGACCGTCTTGCCATCTTTTGTAACACTTTTACGCAAGCGTCCTTCGAGCTCATAGCCAGCTTTCTCCAGCACGCGAGCCGACGCTACATTCCATTCAAACACGTGAGCATAAAGTCGATTCAGATCGAAAGACGCAAACGCGTGGTCTGTTACCGCCTTGAGAGCATCGCTTGCTATACCGCGTCCCCAGAACAGTTCCCCGATCCAGTAACCAATCTCTGCTGAACGATAACCGACATCGGCTTGTGGAGAAAAGCCAATAGCCCCCACCGCTTGATCACCAACAGCTATAGCAAAATTGGTTTCCGGTTTTAGATCGATTGCTATTTCCAACCATCTTCGTGCGTCACCGCGTGTGTACGGATGCGGGAAACGATCCCGCAAATTAATCCACACGTTTCGATTGTTTGCATGATGGACCAAAGCATCGCAATCCTTCCAAGTCCAACTTCGCACCAGACATGTTGGTAGAACAATCTCCATGGGTCACGCTTCCAAAAGTCGCGGCAAATAAGCCGCTCCTCGCGGCATGACATAGCCTTCGCCGACCGAGTGTACGTTCTCGAGTGCCTGGTTAATACTCTTAACAGGAATCATTCGCATACGACGTACTTCGTCAGAAGGTAAGTCTGATACGAGGTAGACTCGATACCGTTCCGCCTTTAGGAGCAGCGACCACGCAGTTTGTCCGTTAACTTCATATTTTTCCTGCAGCCGTTTTTCAAGAGCTGCTGAGTCAGAACTTTCAAACCATTTTAGAAAGTCACTA
>Ga0068860_100007593_pt1 | contig 10852 bp, 11 predicted proteins | sample KBSSwiS32_FD_66597 | JGI IMG/M metagenome (GOLD analysis project Ga0068860, IMG submission 66597) | Switchgrass rhizosphere microbial communities from Kellogg Biological Station, Michigan, USA - KBS Switchgrass S3-2 | ecosystem: Host-associated > Plants > Roots > Rhizosphere > Soil ...
GCGGTTTTTCGTTTGGCAAGGCCAAGATCGAGGCAACTGCTTTCAAAGGCCAGGAACCCAATGAGAACCGCTGGAACTTTGACAAACCGAGACTCGATTCATTTAGTGGACGGCTCTCATGGAATCCAACAAAAAACTGGGCTCTCCAGCTCTCGCACGGTTATCTTAAGAATCCAGAGCCCGCCGAGCCAGAGGTGAAAATACTTCATAAAACGACGGCATCCGCTATTTATAACAAGAAATTCGACGACGACAGAAATTGGGCGAGCACCTTCGTCTGGGGACAAAATTACGCAAACGGCCAGCGCACAAACTCATTTTTATTTGAAAGCAATTATGATCTTTACAAAAATGTGATATTCGGCCGGGTTGAGCATGTGCAAAAAAGCGGACACGATCTCGTCCTGGATCATGCGTTGGAGGACGAGATTTTCGGCGTAAACGCTTTTTCACTCGGGTACGTCCGCGATATTGTCCAGGGCAAGGGCCTGGACGTCGGCCTAGGGGCAATGGCGACGATCAATACCAACCCATCAACATTGTCCCCATTTTACGGCGGCACGACGCACGGCGGCTGGCAGGTCTTTATGCGGTTCCGGCCCTCGAAGATGGGACACTAGAGAAGGACGATGGTATACTAAGGCCTGTCCTAAAATAAAGGCTAAGAGGATCATAAAGGTATGAAATTACCAGGTGGAATGGACTTAGAAGGCATGATGCGGCAAGCCCAGCAGATGCAGGAAACGATGGGCCGCGAGATGAAAGAAATGACCGTCGAAGCCGCTGCCGGTGGCGGTGCCGTGACCGTTAAAATGCGCGGTGATTTTGAGGTCATTAGCCTCACGATCTCGCCCGATCTGGTTAAGGACGGCGACGTCGAGATGATACAGGACCTGACGGTTGCGGCCCTCAACGAGGCCCGCCGCAAGGTTGAAGAATCGTTAAAAGGAAAACTCGGCGGAATGCTGCCTCCAGGATTGATGTAAATGCTCGATTACTCAGAACCCGTCGCCAAGCTCATCGACGAATTCAAACGCCTGCCCGGCATCGGCCAAAAGTCAGCTCAACGGCTGGCTTTTTATATACTTCGCCGTCCGCTGGCCGAGGTCGAGCATTTTGCGGACTCGCTCCGCGAGGTCAAAGAAAAGATCGTTTTTTGCTCCGTCTGTAACAATCTCACGGATGTCAATCCGTGCCTCTATTGCGCCAATCCAAAACGGGACCGCTCGATCATCTGCATCGTCGAGGAGCCGTATAACCTTGTCGCTGTCGAAAAGACGCGCTCGTTCAGGGGACTCTATCACGTATTGCACGGGACGCTTTCGCCGATGCGTGGCATCGGGCCGGATGAATTGATGCTCGCAAATCTGCTGCCTCGTTTGCGGCCAGAGAATAATGATGGTGTTGAGATCGCTGAGATCATCGTAGCTACCAATCCGACGACCGAGGGCGAGGCGACAGCAAATTATATTGCCCGTCTATTAAAGCCGCTTGGGGTTTTGGTAACGAGGATCGCAATGGGAATGCCCGTGGGAGCCGATCTCGAGTTTGTTGATGAAGTCACGATGGATCGCGCGCTGGCAAACCGCCATGCCATCTAAAATCTGACCGTTTCTTCGTCAGCGTCGGAGGCGCTGCGCGAGGCGCGCCATTCCTCCTCCGTCTCGTAAAAATTCACGTCAAATTTAAGCATGCTCTTTACGGGGATGCCTTCAAATTCCAGTGGGGCGTCCTCAAAGGCGACGATGGCTCCGATGCCGATCACCTCAGTTCCGAACTCTTTCAGTAGACCGATCGTTTCGCGAATGGCGTTGCCCGAGCGCAGAATATCGTCGACGATGATCGCCGGATAAATATCGCCGCTGCCGATGTACTGGCGAAATTGACGTTTTCCGTTTTCCATCTCGGCCCAATATATTTGCTGGGCACTTAGCGCTTCACGAACACCGAATGCGACCATAATACCGCCGGGGCTCGGGCTGACGACCGAAACCTCGGGCAGCTTCTTGGCGATAGCTTTTTCCATACGGAACATCCGGCTCAAGCCAACGGACAGTATCCGAGCATTATCGTAATGGCGAAACGCAAGCGGCATCTGGAAATAATGCGAGGCATGTTTGCCGTTCGGGTATATAAAATGCCCTTTCCTATAGGCGTCGGTTTTGGTAAGTATGTTCATTACCGCTTCGGGCGGCGGAATAAGATCGACCATCTTGGTTCTCCTTATGTAAGTGAAAGATTATACAACCGGCGAGTTTTTGATTCCAATTTGCGTCTCTTTTTTTTCAATCGTTCGGCTGGAGGGCATTTCGGATAAGGAACTGCATATCCAGACTCATCTCGGGCGGCATATTCTCAACGTCAAACCACACAAGCTCGGTGATCTCGCGGCTCATGACCTCACCTTTACCCGTTGTTTTTGCCAAGTACATTATCTCGATATGCCGTTTGAATGTGCGGATGCGGTGGATAGACACGTCGGTCACGATCAGTCCCGTTTCCTCTTTGATTTCGCGGCGAAAAGCGGCTTCTGCTTGCTCACCGACGTTCAAAAAACCGCCCGGCACGCCCCATCCCGAAACGGGCCGCAGGACATGATTTGCGAGCAGGACCTGGCCCTTTTCATTTGTGATGATACCTGCGGCGGACACCGTAAACTTGGGCTGCACGCTGCGAGCAACTCTGGTGCGAGCGCTCCTCGGCAATTTTTTCCAGATCTTTCCGATTAGCTTCATCAACATGTCCCGTCGATTTTACGCGAAAAAGAAAAAAGGGAACAGTTTTGGCTGTTCCCTTTTCTGGCTTGGTCACAAGTCAGGCTATTGCAACGAAACATCATCGACCCTGAACGTCGTTGATTTCGATTTGTCCGTAGCTACGCGGAACTGTATACGCACAGTTTGTCCCCTGTAGGACGACAGATCCAACGATTTTTGCGAGTAGACGCCAAGCGCTCCCTTGTCAAGATTGCTGTAAGTGGCAAGAGTCGCGAGTAGATTTCCCGAAGTGTTTCGCACTTCGACAAAGAGCTGATCGTCCGGCCCGCTATTGGGCCCTCCACCCGACGTCACATTTAGCCAGAAGGCCAGCGTCCCGTTGGCAGTCGTGGGTATCGAGACGGTCTGATATGTCTGTCCAGTGGCTCGGTTATTGACTCCAAAATAGATATAGCCCGTGCCGCCGTGAGCATTGACGTCATTAGCGGTATAGAAAGCTCCGTTGCCCGACATCACCCACGGTGAAACACTACCCTCGAAACCACCGTTTGAGATCAATTCGCCCGGTGTTGGCGTCGGAGTAGGAGTAGGAGTCGGCGTCGGCGTCGGAGTCGCGGTGGGCGTCGGAGTTGGAGTAGGCGCTCCTCCGCAGCTCGTAAACTTGAATGAGCCAACGCGGGTGCGCCAATTAAAGGAGCCGCTTGTCTGATAGTACTCCTGCGTGTACCAGAAGGTGCAATCGTCGACCGGGTCGATGGTTAAGGCACTGTAATCACCCCATCGATTGCTGGTACCGGACTGGCTGCCATTGCCAGAAAACAGGGTGTTTTCTCCCTGTCCAAGAGTGTTTATCGGATCGGTTGCCAACCGTCCTGCGTAGCGGATCTGTGGGAAGATCGAGGAGCTCGAAGCGCTGAATCCTATGGCAATATCACCGCTCTGATCCATCGCCGCACTGCCCATCCAGCGCCATGTCGTGTCAGGCTGATAGGTGCTTTCCTGAAAGACGGTCACAGGGCCGCTTGTCACATTTCGCAGCTCAAACCATCGTACACCGGCCACGCCGCCCGCACTTACGCTGAAATTCCCGACGGTCGATTCATGTCCACCGATAAAGCGCGTTGCCAATCGGAACATCAACCTGTCACCGATCCCATCCAGATTGCTAGACGTCGGGCCCGACTGCGGCACACAGGCGCGGGTTGTCGGGCAAAGTTCTGTAAACCCGGCCGCAGCCGGACTGGCGAAGAGCGTAAAGGTCGAGTTTGCCGGAGTCGCAAAATCGGCATGAAAGTGGAAGACCCTGTAAGAACCCCGAAAAGGAACCTCAACAAATGTCGCCGGCGAGCCGGCTGGCGGCAACGTCGAACCGTCCAAGTCGGCCGGGAGATAAACATCCTCTCCACTACCGCCAGTAACACCGGTGCTGACAAAGGTCGCCGGTTGTCCGGTGAGCATCTTGGCCCGGTCAAATGCAAAAGGCTGCGGGCCGAGGAAAGCCGTACCCGAGGAATTAAAAACATTGTCGCTCATGTAATAACCATCGGGCCAAACGGCAAGATGCGGATAGTCGAAGAAGTTTGAGCCGAGGTGAAAAGCATACCGATTGTAACTACCTGTTGCGTCGTTGGTCGTAGAAACGGCAATACATTCATCAGTTGGAACACTAACGCCCGCAAACTGTGAGATCACCCAGCGGTTGGCGAACTGGTCGTAAAGTACGATCGGGTCTCCATTGCCGTTGGATTGGCAGACGCCGCCAAAACCACTCCAGATCGTTGAAATGCCGACCGGTCCAAAGACGGACGCACCGGTGGATTTGTTAAAGACCTGAAAGCCTTCGTTGACGATCTGTACATACTGCGTCTGACCCACTTCGCCATTGGTGTCGGGCGGGGCACAGTTGCATGCGACACCGGGGAATCCGATGCCGTCAAAATTTTGCATCGTACCGGGAATCGTGGGAGCCAAAAGTTTGATCAGTGAGGTCGTTTGGTCCTGAACGGCCTCATCGGGCACATCGGTGTGCGGGCCGTGCGGGACCTTGGGGTTTTCGTTGGCCTCGCGGTCCATATCCTTGCCCAAATAAGGGAGTGGCTTCATGTCGCGCAGCGGTATGGATGTGTCATTTTGGTACGATTTACCGGATATGACGTTTCCACCTTTCTGTTGGGCATTAACGCTGGTTCGCCACGCGATAACACCAAATACGCCTATACTCAGCAGAACGACGAGCAGGAAAAACGTCCTTTTATACAAAACAATAAATGATCCAACGGATTTTCTCATGACAATCTAACCCTCCTTAATCTAAATCTAAGCCAAAATACTATTGCCTTTCGTAATTCTCATTATAAAAAGAGCAGATAACTTTCATGAGCCGGATCCTTATGAGAATTGTCGATCCAAGATCCGAAAAACTGATCCGAATCTTAGAGTCTGAAGTGATGGAGAGACCGTAAGGTTCAAAAAATTGAATGAATGTACGAAAATCATTTTAGTCGGCACTGATACTGTCTGTCAATGCGTTTTCTATGGCCACTATAAGTTTTTGTGATGAAGTCATAATAGGGGACACTTATGCATGGTCGGACGTGTTGAAAATTCACAAGGTCCGCCACGGCATTTACCAGCGAAGCGCGCGGCTTATCGCTGCTAACGGATTTTGGCCGGATAAATCCGTGCTACCCTGATGTGCACGGCGACACCACAAACGCTATCCTCTACACGGGCAACGGACGCCGCGGCGATCAGACTCGCCGCGACGCGTTCAACCGTCAGCCGGCCGCGATAAATCGCGCGCTTTTAGTTAGCCCTTTCCCCCAACTCAACCGCTCTCTTATAAGCGGCATAGACGGCCTTTGACAGCACAGTCCGCAGCGTCCCTTTTTCCATTTGGTAGATCGCCTCGGCCGAAGTGCCTCCTGGTGACGTGACCATGTTTCGGAGTTCGGCGGGGTGCTTGTGCGATTCAATGGCAAATTTCACCGAGCCGAGCATCGTCTCCTGAACCAACTCCTTAGCCATTTCACGTGAGAAGCCGAGATGCACGCCAGCATCCGTCAGCGCCTCCATCACCATAAAGATATAGGTCGGGCCGGTGGCCGATAACGATGTAGCCATGTCGATCATGTTCTCTGTCTCGACAAAAAGTTCTTTGCCCAAGGCTGAGAGCATATCGCGAACGTGACCGCGTTCCGTTTCCTCGACCGCGTTGGTGCATGTCCAGGCGGTGATGCCAGCCCCTATCTGCGATGGAGTGTTGGGCATTGCCCGTACGACCTTTGCGGTGCCGAGCTCGTCGGCAAGATGCTCGATAGTGGCTCCGGCGACGATCGAAAGTACGAGTTGGTCCAGATGCAGTATGCCTGTCAGATCGCCCAAAACACGAGCCAAACGCTGCGGCTTAACGCAGATCAGAACAGCGGAATTTTCGTGCCCGATCACCGTCTTGGCCGCCTCGGCGTTACTTTCAAATACCGTGATCCCGTATTCTTCCGTCAATTCGTTGCGGCGGGCCTCGCGCGGGTGACTTGCCGCGACATTTTTCGGGTCGACAAGGTTCTTTCGAAGCAGGCCCGCGATCATTGATTCGCCCATCACGCCGCAGCCGATGAATGCGAGGTGCAGATCTTTTAAGTCGTTCGCCATAAAATGCCTTGTTAAATGAATTTCGCTAAGGCAAAATTACCATTTATCGCACCTAATTCAAAAGTTTATGGCTGATATAAGAAAAGTCGCCGAAGCCGACAAGCCCGCCGTCTGGCAGATCATTCAAGCCGTGATCGCCGGGGGCGACACGTACGTTTTTGCTCCTGAGTCTACGGAAGATGAAATGCTGGCATATTGGTTTGCGCCGGACAAGCATAATTATGTAGCGTTGGTCGATGACGAGGTAGTTGGCACATTTTGGCTGCGTCCAAACCAGCCGGGGCTCGGCTCACACGTTGCCAACGCGGCGTACATGGTCTCGCCTAGCGCCTCTGGCAAAGGTATTGGGAGGCAAATGGCCGAATTTTCGCTCGATGAGGCCCGGCGACTTGGTTTTGCGGCGATGCAGTTCAACTTTGTGGTCAAATCGAATACGGTTGCCGTAAAGCTTTGGCAAAGCATCGGTTTTGAGATCATTGGCGAGATTCCGGATGCCTTTGACCACGCAGAAAACGGCCTTACGAATGCGTACATAATGTATCGTAAGTTATAATTACCGTTTTATCATGACCATTGACGAACAACTCGAAATCCTAAAAAAAGGCACTGTTGATCTAATCCGTGAGGAGGACCTGCGCAAGAAACTTGAGCGTGCCAAAAAGACGGGCAAGCCCTTGCGCGTTAAGCTCGGCCTCGACCCAACCGCACCGGACATTCATCTCGGCCACACGGTCGTCATTCGTAAACTCAAGGCGTTTCAGGACCTCGGACACATCGTCATTTTTCTGATCGGCGATTTTACCGGCACGATCGGCGACCCTTCGGGCAAAAACGTGACGAGGCCGCCGCTTTCCTGCGAAGAGATCGACGCCAACGCCGAGACGTACAAGCGGCAGATGTTCAAGCTGCTCGACCCAGACAAGACAGAGTTGCGGTTCAATGGCGAGTGGATGGATAAGTTTACGGCCGCTGATTTCGTCAAGCTCTGCGCAAAGACCACGGTCAAGCAGATCCTGGAACGCGATGATTTCACCAAGCGTATGGCAGATGAAAAACCGATCTCGCTCCACGAGCTGTTATATCCGCTCGTGCAGGGATACGATTCGGTCGCCCTCGAGGCCGATGTTGAGCTTGGCGGCACGGACCAGAAATTTAACCTGCTGATGGGCCGTAACCTCCAACGCGAATTCGACCAGGAGCCGCAGGTCATCATCACGACACCGCTGCTTGAGGGGCTCGACGGCGTGCAGAAAATGTCGAAAAGCTTGGGTAACTACATCGGCATCGACGAGCCGGCGGAAGAGATGTTTGGCAAGGTAATGTCGATCTCGGACGACCTGATGTGGAAATACTACGAGCTTTTGACCGATCTGAGCGTCGCTCAAATCTCAGATCTAAGAGCAAAATGTGAATCCGGAGCCGAAAACCCGCGTAACGCAAAAGTGGCTCTTGCCAAGTCGATCATCGGCGATTTTCACTCCGTGAACGCTGCAGAGGCAGCCGAGGAAGACTTCAATCGCCGCTTTGTTCAGAAGGAAATTCCCGACGAGATCGGGGAAAAGGCGATCGCCGCCGGGACCTACAATCTTGCTCAGTTACTAGCAGATGCCGGTCTCGCCGCATCAAAGGGCGAAGCCCGCCGCCTGATCGAGCAGGGCGGCGTCAAGGTCAACGGCGAAAAGGCCACTGTTTCGAATGTGGACATCGCGATCGATAATGACGGCGTCCTACTTCAGGTCGGCAAGCGTAAGTTCCTGAAAATGATTTCTTTGTAATCCGCCCGTAACATCGCTATACTTGTAAATTCATAGATGAGAGAAACGGCAACAAAGCGGGTAAAGCTGTCCGAAAGAATCAATGCCTACGTCGGTGCGGAAAGGCCTTTCAGGGCAATCGCCGGCAACTGGTCAAAGAAGGCAAAGATCGCGATGGACGAGGCTAACAGCCTTTCGCTCGAGCATGTCGAAATACAGCTAAAACGCCTTCCTAAAAAGCTCGACGGATTTAAGATCATTCATCTCTCGGACACGCATCACAGCCCTTTCACGGGCATTGAGCATATAAAGCGCACAGTAAAGATCGCCAACCGGCTCAAGCCCGACATGTTTTTGCTCACGGGCGATTACGTCTCGCACGATCGCGAATACATCGCACCCGTCGCCGCTGAGCTTGGCAAGCTCAAGGCAAAATTCGGCGTCTACGCCTGTCTCGGCAACCACGACCATTGGACCGACGCCGACCTCGTGACCTACGCGTTTCGCAGCGAAGGGATTCACATGCTCATTAACGAGGGATTCCGGTTCGAGACGCGGCGAGGTTCGTTTTGGCTGGCGGGTGTTGATGATTATATGGTCGGCAAAACGGACGTTCCCGCGGCCCTTCGCGGTTCGTTTCCTGACGAGATGAAGCTGCTTCTCGCTCACAACCCGATCATCTTTCGCGAAGCCGCACGCTCAGGCGTTGATCTTACACTGAGCGGCCACACCCACGGCGGCCAGATCAAACTCCGCGATGACGAGAAACGCATCCTGCCCCAGCGAAAGCTTAAAGCCGGCCTGCACACCCGTCGAAATTCGCAGGTTTACATAACACGTGGCATCGGAACGGTCGTAGTCCCGATGCGTTATCAGTGCCCGCCCGAGATCTCGCTTTTGGAGCTGCGAGCGGCTGAATGAGCGAATCTCAAGTCTCAACAAAGATCCTCACTATCCCGAATCTCTTGACTTTCCTGCGCATGGCGTTGATCCCGGTCTTTGCCATAATGCTCGTCTATCACCGTTCAGGCTGGGCGCTGGCAGTTTTTACCGTTGCCGGAGTTTCGGACGGAATTGACGGATTTATCGCCCGGCGTTTGAAGCAGGAATCCGAGCTCGGGACGTTCATCGACCCGATCGCCGACAAGCTGTTGATGACCGTGGCGTTTGTGATGCTGACTCTGCCGAGCGTTATGGGGACGGCGAGTCATCTGCCGGTTCCGTTTTGGGTGACGGCGACGGTCATCGGCCGTGACGTGGCGATCGTCGCCATCGCCGGCGCGATAAATATGATGACGGGCTTTCGTGGCTTCAAGCCGTCATGGCTTGGCAAGGCGAGCACCTTTGTCCAGGTCGTCGGCGTGATCCTGATCCTCTTTGCCGCGGTCTTTCCAGCCAATAACGGCCTTTTTCTTCCAACTACTTACTTTATCATCGCCGCATTTGCCGTATTTTCAGGTATACATTACATATTCCACGTCGCCCGGCTGATGCGAGAGGCTGAAAAAGAAGGGGCAAGCAAGCCGGGCTGATCAGAACTTGCCGGGGTCGGGCATGGGCATTGTATTAGCGTAGTTTATGTACTCGGGCAATGCCGCAGCTGACTTGTTCTTAAAAGTATAGACCTGCGTAAGGCGGTCTTTCCAGACGGTTTTGTTAGGACTATTTTCCGTCTCGGCCCGCTTTACTGCGCGTGCGTAGGCATCCATCATCGCCTCGACGATCTTATCGACCTTCTCCGACTCGGTCTTAAAATCCGCGTCGCTCAGTGTCTTGCCTTTTGCTTTAAGATCGGCGGACATCTTCCCGTAAAGGTCCTCATAGTAAGTCGCGATCAGGTAATACGGCAGCGAGCTATTTTTTATCGACGCTTCAATTTGCGTCGCTTTATACAGGCTCGCGGCAGCGGCCTTCATATCCTTGCTCAGTGTCAGGCTGCCATCGATAAAATACATGAACGCCATTGCCTCGTTTTTGTCCTTAAAAGGTGCATACGACTTTGGCTCGGTCCCGGCCTCGACGAGCCCTGTGCTTTTTCGAGCGTACGAGATCGCATCGTCGAGATAGGCCTTGCCCTCGGGTGTTGCTGAGATGTTATAGCCAGCATACGCAAGACTCATCATCACCGCGACGTCATTGGGCTGTTCAGCCAGGATCTCTTTCCCGACCGTAAACGCGTCGGCATATTTTTTGCCGTCAATCGCCTTAAAAAACTTGTCCTCGCGATACCCGTTTACAAAATCGCGGACTTTGGCGATGTTTCCGTCCTTGTCTTTGTCCTTGCCAAATCGGACCAGAAAATCCTTAGCGACCTCGTAGGCTTTCGCCATATCCTCGGGTTTTGTCGTCTTTGAAAGGGTGGCTATCTCGTTGAGAGTTTCCTCTTTGGATTTGGGCTTTTGGGCGGATGCAGATGTGATAAATAAGGCGGCCAGCAACAGTAAAACTGCGGCCGAAAACAGGTTTTTCATTTAATGACAGATCTCCTAAAAGTATAGATAATTTGCCACTATACCAAAGCAGTTTTTATTTGCCCAAATATCCGGGTGAAAAAGCTGAATTATAGGCTGCGGAGTTGTCCCTTTTTCACTTTGCCCCAAATTCTGCCAAATAACGAAGATTGATCTGCGATGTGTCGTAAACGATACACTCATGATTCATCACGCCTCCCTGGCCGGGTTCGACCCAGGTTGTATTTGAGCCACGCGCCGGATAACCGCCGCCAAAGGT
>Ga0068860_100007596_pt1 | contig 10851 bp, 10 predicted proteins | sample KBSSwiS32_FD_66597 | JGI IMG/M metagenome (GOLD analysis project Ga0068860, IMG submission 66597) | Switchgrass rhizosphere microbial communities from Kellogg Biological Station, Michigan, USA - KBS Switchgrass S3-2 | ecosystem: Host-associated > Plants > Roots > Rhizosphere > Soil ...
GCCCGGACCCGCCGATCGCAGCTATGGTCTCGCCGTGGCGCGTCTGGCTGGCCTCCCTACTCCCGTCCTTGCCCGGGCGAAGGATGTGCTTGCGCGGCTTGAGGCGGGGAAGGCAAAGACCGGCGGGATCGCCGCTGGCCTCGACGACCTTCCCCTGTTCGCCGCTGCGATCCAGGCTGAGCCACAGGAAGCGGACCCGCTGCGGGAAGCTCTTGCGAATCTGGATGTCGATGCTCTCAGCCCTCGCGAGGCGCTTGATCAGCTATATCGACTGAAACAGATGGATTGAGCAGGGGGTTAGGCATAAGTCTTCTTTCTGTCCGTGGCGAAATCTCTGGTTCCCCGCGGCCCTGCGACACCCTACATAGGCCGCGATGACGACCCCTTTTGATACTCTTCCCCACCGCCGCGCCATTATTGATCGCCGCGCCCTGTCCGATGCGATTGCCGTGATAGCGCAGGCGCATCGGGGCGATAGCGGGCAATTGCGCGCAGCCATTGTCGGAGAATTGCGGGTTGCGCTTGAGAGCGGCCGCAACGAAGCTACGCGGCGGCTGGAAGCTCATCCTACGCGCGGGCGGGAAATGGTGTCGGCGCTTGCTTTCCTGATCGACCAGATTTTGCGAGTCCTCTATGATGCAACGACCCAGCATCTCTATCCCATCAGCAACCCGAGCACGGGCGAGCGCATCGCGTTGATGGCGGTCGGCGGCTATGGCCGAGGGGAGATGGCGCCGTTCAGTGACGTCGATATCGGCTTCGTCACCCCGTACAAGCCGACCGGCTGGACCGAACAGGTGATCGAGTCCATGCTCTATTCGCTGTGGGACCTTGGCCTTAAGGTTGGTCATTCCAGCCGTTCGGTTGACGAGACGATGCGCATGGCGAAATCGGACCTTACTGTCCGGACCGCGCTTCTGGAAGCGCGCTATGTCTGGGGCGACCGCGCACTGTACGAGCAGACTGCCGAACGGTTCGCGGCTGAGGTCGTGCAGGATACCGCTCGCGCCTTCGTCGCCGACAAACTGGCCGAGCGCGACGCCAGGCACAAGCGGATGGGTGACAGCCGCTACGTCGTCGAGCCCAATGTAAAAGAGGGTAAGGGCGGACTGCGCGATCTGCATACGCTGTTCTGGATTGGTAAATATGTGAACCGCGTGCGGTCTGTCGCGGAGTTGGTGGATGCCGGTTTGCTTACCGCGAACGAACTGCGCCAGTTCCAGAAGGCCGAGGATTTCCTATGGGCGGTGCGCTGCCACCTCCATCTCATCACCGGGCGAGCGGAGGACAGGCTGACCTTCGACCTTCAGCTTGAAATCGCGACGCGAACGCATTTCTCTGCGCGCGCCGGGCGTTCGGCGGTTGAGCGGTTCATGCATTATTACTTCCTGAACGCGAAGACGGTGGGCGATCTGACCGCCGTGTTCCTCGCGCATCTGGATGATATTTGGGCAGCACGGGGCAGGCGTTATATTCCCGCCTTTTTCCGTCGCCCGCGAAAGCTGGATGGCTTTGTGCTTGAACGGGGAAGACTTTCGCTCCCGTCAGATGATTTCTTCGCGCAGGATCCGGTGAGGTTGCTGGAAATCTTCGCGGTGGCCGATCGCCATGGTCTTTCTATCCACCCTTCAGCGATGCGCACCGCCAGCCGCGACGCGCACCGGATCGACGCCAAGGTCCGCAAAGATCCCCGCGCCAACGCTGCGTTCATGGATGTCCTGACGTCGCCACGCGATCCCGAAACGGTTTTGCGCTGGATGAATGAGGCGAGCGTGTTTGGACGCTTCATTCCGGACTTCGGCCGTGTCGTGGCGCAGATGCAGTTCGATATGTATCACCACTATACGGTGGACGAGCATACGATCCGCGCGGTCGGCCTGCTTGCGAAAATAGAGAAGGGGGAATTCAAGGACGATCACCCCCTGTCATCGAATCTCATGGACAAGCTGATCTCTCGCCGCGCGCTCTATGTCGCGGTGCTGCTGCATGACATCGCCAAGGGGCGGGGCGGTGATCACAGCATTCTCGGGGCGGACGTTGCCGTCAAATTATGTCCACGCCTCGGCCTGACGGCGGCGGAAACAGAGGCGGTGTCATGGCTGGTGCGCTACCATCTCCTGATGTCGGCAACGGCCTTCAAGCGCGACCTGTCGGACTATAAGACGATCCTCGATTTCATCGAAGTGGTGCAAAGTCCGGAGCGCTTGCGTTTGCTCCTGATCCTGACGGTCGTTGATATCCGCGCGGTAGGTCCTGGCGTCTGGAACGGCTGGAAGCGTCAGTTGCTAACCGACCTTTATGATGCAGCGGAGGAGGTCCTTCGCCTCGGTCACAAGCAAAAAGGGCGCAGCGAACGGGTTGCGGCAAAGCAGCGTGCCCTGCGCGATGTCCTTGCATTGCCTGAAGCGGCTTTCGCCAGCCTTACCAAGCGCCTTCCGGAGTCATACTGGGTCGCTGAACCCGAAGACATATTGGAGCATAACGTCCGGCATATCCTTGCGGCCGGAGATGCTTCACTGTCGATTGCCGCTGAGGGATATCCACGGCGTGGCGCTACGCTTGTGACCGTTTACGCAGCCGATCATCCGGGGCTTTTCTACCGCATTGCCGGTGCCATTCATCTAGCGGGCGGCAATATTATCGATGCGCGCATCCACACCATGCGCGATGGCATGGCGATCGACAATTTCCTAGTGCAGGACCCGCTGGGTGGCCGGTTCGATAATCCCGATCAACTCGCCCGGATCGAACGGTGTATTGAGGAAGCGCTCGCCAACCGTCATAAGCTGGTTTCCAAGTTGGAAGCGCGGCCCTTGTCGCGGACCCGCGCTGAGGCCTTCCTGATCGTCCCTAATGTCCTGATCGATAACAAGGCGTCGAACCGCTTCACCGTGGTCGAGGTCAATGCGCGCGATCGTCCGGCGCTGTTGTTCTCACTCGCCAATGCGCTTTTCCAGTCGAAGCTGACCGTACATAGCGCCCATGTCGCCACCTATGGTGAGCGCGCGGTGGATACTTTCTACCTGACCGACCTCTTGGGTGGAAAAGTGGAGAGCAAGGCGCGTCTGCAAACACTGGAGCGCCGATTGCTGGAGGCCGCGGGCGCTATCACGGAGGAGCCGGCGGAGCGGGTGAAGGAAGCGGTGCCTGCCTGAGGCTATTGGGCCAACCCTCAAAACACCTGCATAACCGTGTTTGATGTCAGCATTGGCACGATCCGCCGCATGTCTTCGGGTGCTATGGCGACGCACCCCTCCGTGGGCCTGCCCTCAACCCAGATGTGGAAGAAGATCGCGCTGCCAGCGCCAGGTATGGGCGGCGAGTCATTATGTCCCAGTACGACGATCACGTCATAGGCCCGGTCTTCCCGCTGCAGCGTCTCGGCGGAGAGGTTGTATGGTAGATGGACCGGTCGGTTATAATTCCGATCGGCGATATCGTCTGACCATCCATCGCCTTCCCGCGTCCATCTCCAGGGTGCGGTTGGATATTGGTCTAGCGAAATCCTGCCGGGCCGCAGCATGACGCCCCTGATCGGCCAGGTCCCCAAAGGCGTGCAGCCATCGCCTTCCCGCTTCGCGTCTGCCGGGCAGCTACCGCCCTTGCCGATGGCGCAGGGGATGTCGATGTCACCGAACCGTAGCCGTCGCGCCTTGGTATCGACGGCGATGATGTTCAAAGCTGGTGGCCCGTTCGGTCGCGCTTTGTAACCAGATAGCGTTCGTTGTGCGGATTGGCTTCTATAGCGAGTGGGAGCCGTTCCTTCACCTTCACGCCGGCTGCTTCCAGTCCCGCAACCTTCGCCGGATTGTTGGTCAGCAGCCGCACTTCGCTAACGCCCAGCAGGTTGAGCATGCGCGCAGCCACCGAAAAATCCCGCGCGTCGATGGCAAAGCCCAGGCGGGTGTTGGCGTCGACGGTATCGAACCCCTGATCCTGCAGCGCATAGGCGCGCAGCTTGTTGACCAGCCCGATCCCGCGCCCTTCCTGGCGGAGATACAGCAGTATGCCCCAGGGCGCATCGGAGATTTGGTGTAGCGCTTCATGCAATTGCGGGCCGCAGTCGCATTTGAGCGAACCGAGTACGTCGCCGGTCAGGCATTCGCTGTGCAGGCGCACGACAGGAGGGCTGCTGTCCCGCTTCCCGACGATCAGCGCAATATGCTCGCGCGGTTCCTCGGGGCTGCGGAAGGCGACGATCTCGGCGTCCTCGCTGGCGGAGACTGGCAGGCGGGCGCGCGTCGCGATAGCGAGGCGGGCGGCATCGTCATAAGCTGTGATGTCCTCAACATTGACGCTGGCCTCTACGGGTCCGGAGCCGTCGATGAAGAAGGCGGGCAGTATGCCGGCGAGCCGCGCCAGGTGCAGGGCGGATTTCGCGGCGTGGGGCGCATTGATCTTTCCGGCGCGGAATGGTCCCTTGAGCGGGGTGCCGAGGTCGCGCACGGGATCGGCGATTGACGTTGCGATATCCCGGTTGATCCAAGGCGACCGTTCGATCAGCACGGGCATTTCCGGGTCAGCGGCTGCGCGCTGGTTGGTGAGCTTCAGCGTTTCTGCTCGGGAGGAGGACACCAGAAGCGCAGCTTTGCCCTCCGGATCGAATGTGCCGAGGGTAACGTCATCGGCGCCTTCGATGGCCATCACATGACAAGCGCCGTCATCGGCTTGTACCGCAACAGGCCAGCCGCGGCGCAGGGCGTCGATAGCTCTGGCTGCGCTTTTCGGGTTCATCAGAACGCAAATTCCGTGATCAGCGGTACATGGTCGGAGGGCTTGATCCATCCGCGGGTCGGTTCGGCGACGCGGTGGCTGATCGCCTTATCCGCAATGTCGGGCGTCACCCACATGTGGTCCAGACGGCGTCCACGGTCAGACTCGGCCCAGTTCTGCGCTCGGTAGCTCCACCAGGTGTAGAGACGTTCGGGGGCGGGGTAGAATTTTCGGCCAAGGTCCACCCAGTCGTTCGACACCTGCAGCCGGCCCAATATCTCGCACTCGATCGGCGTGTGGCTGACAACGTTGAGCAACTGCTTGTGACTCCACACGTCGCATTCCAGCGGGGCGATGTTGAAGTCGCCGGTCAGGATCGTCGGCTTGCTATCCAACGCGGTTGACCAGTCGATCATCCGTTGCAGGAAGGCCAGTTTCTGGCCGAATTTCGGGTTCAGTTCAGCGTCGGGAATGTCGCCGCCGGCGGGCACATAGACATTCTCGATCCGCACGCCATTGTCGAGACGCACGCCGACATGCCGGGCCTCGCCGTTGGCCTGCCAGTCGAAGCGGTCGTCCTCTCGTACCGGCACCCGGCTCATGATCGCGACGCCGTGGTGCATCCGCTGGCCGTGGAGAATCTGGTAGGTGTAGCCGAGCTTGCGGAACATGGCCTCCGGGAAGATGTCGTCCATCACCTTCGTTTCCTGAAGGCAGAGGATGTCCGGGGATTCCTCGACAAGGAAGCGTTCCACGATGTCGATGCGGGCGCGGACGCTGTTGATGTTCCAGGAGGCGATCTTGAGGGTTTGAGACATCCCATTTCCCTAGGGGCCTAAAGGCAGGGGTGCAAGAGGATCGCCAGACACGAAAGACCCCCGCTCCGGGGGCGTGGAACGGGGGTCTCGATCGCGCCTTTGTGCGCTTCGCGACGGAGCCGAGGGCCAAGGGTAACAGGGGGGAAATCCCCGGCCTCAACTGCGCCGTGGACTCATAATTAGCGCCGGGCATATGAGCGGCAGATGAACGAAAGCGTAAGCTTTACGGGCCATCGCGCCAAAGGCCCATTTCGTCATCCCGCGCGGCCCTTCGGACGGGGATCAGTCCACTTGAACGCCGAATCCGGGACCGGAACGCCGAACTGCGGATTGCTGAGTCGCACCGATGTGCGGTTGTTCTGCGAATCGAGCGCGACCCAGCCGTATAGCTCCAGCCCGGCGGGGGCGGAGGCCTTGCGCTGGAAGATCATGGTGATGGTGCCGAACTCCGGCCGCTTGGGATCGCGCGCCTCGACGCTCAGGATTGAGGGGTCGCCGGTCTGGATGACCTTGCCGAACTTGCTGAGGTCGCGGCTCGGGTCGAGCAGCGCACCGAGCGGCGAATTGCCGATGGGCCAGCGCTGCACCTGCTTCACCTCATAGTCGATGACCGTCAGCGCCTTGCCGTCGCCGACGATCAGCAGGGGCACGCCCTTCTGATACTGGAAGCGGATCTTGCCGGGTTGCTTCAAGGTCAGCTTGCCGGTCAGCGCCTGGCCGTTGCGATCCGTCTGGGTGAAGTCGGCGGTCATGGAGGTGACGGCGCGGATATAGGCGTTGACCTTCTGCAGGTCGGATTGCTGCGCAGCAGATTGCTGTGCTGCGGCGGGCGCAGCGGGCAGCAGGGACAGGGCGACCGGTGCGCCCAAAGCCAACGGGAGCGCCAGCGCGAGGGTGAGTTTTTGAGCGGATGTGCGGGGGCGTTTCACGGAATCTCGTCTCCAATAGTCGGGCCATCAGGGGGCCGGATATGCGCCAGCCTGTGGCATCGCCGTTGAACCGGCTCTGAACCCGATCGTTCCGAAAGAGCAAGGAAAAGGTGTGGAGGGGAGGTTCAGCCAGTGCCGGCTGTCCGATATTTCTCCCGCCATGAGCGACAATATTGCCGGGGAATCCAAGTAACTGCCAATATCCAGAAACAACAAGAAACACAGGGGAAGGAACGGGATACAAAAACTTAATAAAAGCGCCCAATTGGGTCGCTACCGCACGGCTGTCCATTTTCGGAAAAGCGGAGCGACCATGCGGCGATCTACCGGTATTGCGGCAGCATGTGCGCTGCTCTTCACTCCCGCAGGCGCGGCGGCGCAGACGGTCGAGGATCTGCAGAAACAGATCGATGAACTGAGGGCGGAATTGCGCGCGCTGCGGGCGGCGCGGCCTGTTGCTGCCGGTGGTGGAGACGGGGCGACGCCAGCGTCGCCGACAGCGACGGCCGATGCCTCCGCACCCGTTGCGGCGGGGCAGGTTGCCGACGCCAAGCAAGCCGAGGCGGCTCCCCCTATAGTCATGGCCGACGCGCCCAAGAGAAAGAAGGCCTGGTACGAGAAGTTGCAACTGCGCGGTTATACGCAGATGCGGTACAATGGTTTTATCGACGGGGACAAGACGGCGCCGTCCGGCCAGTCCCGGTTGCGGTCCGTGCATGATGCGTCGATCAACGAGAATGGCGGTTTCTCCCTTCGCCGCGCCCGGCTGGTCCTGCAGGGCAATGTGACGGACGATCTGGCGCTGTATTTCCAGACCGATTTCGCCTCCGCCGTGAACGCCCAGTCCAACGGGGAACGGCGCGAGCATTTCGGGCAGTTGCGCGACGCCTATGTCGACTGGTTCCTGACCGACGACCATGCGCTCAAGCTGCGCTTCGGCCAGTCGAAGGTGCCGTTCGGATGGGAAAACCTCCAGTCCTCGTCCAACCGGTTGACGCTCGACCGGTCCGATGCGCTGAACAGCGTGGTGCCGAGCGAGCGCGACCTGGGTGTCGTCCTCTACTACACGCCACCGCGCGTGCAGAAGATCTGGGATCGGCTGGCCGAGGACAAGCAGAAGCTGTTCGGCAATTACGGCGCGTTCGCGCTCGCCCTCTATAATGGGCAGGGCGTCAACCGGACGGAGCAGAATGAGGGCTTTGCGAAGGTCGCCATGGCGACTTGGCCGTTCGAGCTGGATGGCCTGGGCTCCGCATTTGCGGGGCAGGTGGTCGAGATCGGCGGATCGGTGATGTTCAACAGGGTCCGGCCGGAGGTGCGGTCCGGCGGGGTCAGCGCGATCAATTACAAGGATGACCATTATGTCGTCCACGCCATGCTCTATCCGCAGCCGATCGGCGTACAGGGGGAATGGACCTGGGGCCGGGGGCCGCAATATGACAATGCGATCAACGCCATCCGATCGACCAGGGGCAGCGGCGGATATGTCCAGCTGATGTATAATGTCGGCGATATCGGCATGGGCAGGGTGATCCCCTATGGGCGCTGGCAGCGGTATCGCGGCGGATGGAAGGCCGGCACGAACGCCCCGCGGCTGGAGACGAACGAGATCGAGCTGGGCTTCGAATGGCAGATCATCGACGCGCTGGAACTCACCCTGGCCTATGCCAATATGGAGCGGCGCGAGGCTGATGAACGGCGGTTCGGCCGGGCCAAGGGCAATCTGGTGCGCGCGCAGGTGCAGTGGAGTTATTGAGCGGCCTGCCGCCCGGATCATCGGCCTGTTCATGGAGCGCGGCGGACGGTGCGGACCGGAAAATCCTACGAAGTTGCGGAAGTTGCGGGTGATTACGCGTTTTGGCCCGGAAAGTCGCAACAAGGTCGCACAAACGTCGCACCTGAGTCCCATGTAGGTCGCGGTTACGTCCCATGTGCGTCGCACTTACGTCGCTGGTGAGTCTCACCTGAGTCTCACTTGAGTCCCATGTGCGTCGCATGTGAGTCTCACCTGCGGTTCCAAACGCCATATCAGATCCGTTCGGGCTGCTGGCGCGAGGCGCGTGACTCGCGCCAGTGTCGAAGCCCTGCCCTTCTCTCAAGGCGTCGAAGAAGGGCAGCCCTTCGACAGGCTCAGGACGAACGGAGGTAAGATGATTCATCGCGGCGTCGCCGGGCCGGGCGATGTCCTGGCGGCAGGCGCGGGGGCGGGCATCAGGGCGGGATCGAACGGGTTCCCTTGCATCCGCGCGACATGGGCGATCGCCTGGGACCAGGCGCGGTCGAACGGCGTGCCCGCCAGCCTTTCTCGCAGCCGATGCGCGCTCCGCGCCGTCATCCCCGCCGCCCGCGCGGCGCGCACGACATTGCCGGTGTCGGACAGGGCGACAAGGAAGATGCGCTGCTTGGCGGGCGTCCAGTGCGCGGGGTTGGGGGACGTCACGCCACGAGGCGCGGCGAGCGAAGGGGTGGGGGTAGGGTGCTGTTCCATGCGGGGGAATAGAGCATGGGTGGTGGGGTGTAGGACAGGGGATAGGGGAACGTGAAGGCTGGGGCCTGCCTTTGATTTATTTTGACGGACCATATGCAGCTGGCATTGGAACAGAGATCAATAATACTAATTCGTTCTAGACGCTCAACACTCTGGCAGTTTCAGACGCTAATAGCTCACAGAAAACGATTGTGGCGATTTGAACATCACAAACATGTACTCTAGGAGCAATATGAGCGACGGTGAGGAAAAGAAAAGGCCTTTCACGTGGGAGCGCCCACCCTTCGAGACATGCCCAAAATGTCGATCACCAGAAAGTTTCGGTGTCCTTTCGGCTGGTGGAAATGCCTTGCGCAAGCGATGCACCAAATGCCGCTACTCTCATGGAGAGATGCTGCCTAAACTTGAAAAGAAGGTCATTTATCTCGATCAATTTGCATTCAGTGAATTGCACAAGGTCCGAAGCGGTTCGCGGCGCGAGGATAAACACACGACTTTTTGGACAGACGTTTCGCGACTAATTAATGAAGCTGTCCTCCTACAGCAGATCATTTTGCCGCACTCGAATATCCATCACGACGAGACCATCGTCAGTCCATTCGCGAAAGAATTGCGAGATACGCAGGAGCACATTGGCGGCGATATCAGCTTTGTGAGCACAGACGAGATACAACTCATTCAAGTTGAAGCGTTTGCCGAAGCCTTCGTTACCGGCACCGAACCAAACTTGAATTTCGACGTTGATGACATTCTGGACGATGAGCGGAACGAATGGCTCCGAGATATGAGGATCAGCGTCCCATTCGACTGGAGCAGTTTTGCTCCGGAAACTCGGGATCGGCGCACCAAGATTGGAGATGCAGTTTCATCTCTTATCGACAATTGGATTGCCAAGGAGATGAGCTTTGATGAGGTCTTAGTTCAAGAGCTCAATGCCTATCATGAAAGCCGCATAGGGGGCTTGAGAGAAGCGCAGAGGCGTTTGGATGAAGGCTTTGCCAAGCTCGACCTGATGGCCTTTGCGAATTTTTTCAGAATCCTGCATTCCGCGAACATCAATTCGTTCGAGAGTTATTGCGGAAATCCGGTGTGAGCGAGGACAAACTTACGGAGAAAATCCGAGAATTCTGGCATTGGGAGCGCAATAAGGAGCAGCCCAATGGAAAAATTCTATCATACCTGTTTGCTGCGCTAGCAGCCCAATTCGCAAGTGGGCGCAAGAAGAAGCCATCTGCGGGCCTGATGAACGACATATCAGCGATCTCTACCTATGTGCCCTATGTCGATGCGATGTTCGTCGATAACGAATGCGCGGAATTATTGCGGCACAAACGCTGTCAGGCAGAGCTTTCTTATCGCGCTAAAATATTCTGCCTAAACGAGAGCGGTGCGTTTATAACCTATCTGCAAAATATTATCGCAAATACGCCCGCAGATGTCCGGAGCTTTGCATCCATCATATACGGCATCTGAACCTTATCCGACCGGAACACTTCGCTATTTCCAACATCCAGAAGTATCGCGGTACACCAATTCTCCCTCTAAACCGCCTGTCCATTTTCATCGCGCAGCACTTCGCGCCGGCCGACATGATTGGGCGCGCCCACTAGCCCCTCTTCCTCCATCCGCTCAATCAACCGCGCGGCGCTGTTGTAGCCGACGCGGAGCTGGCGTTGCAGCCAGCTGGTCGAGGCCTTCTGGTTCTCGAACACCAGTTGGCAGGCCTTGCGGTAGAGTTGCGCGTCCGGGCTGTCGTCGCCCAGGTCCACGCCGTCCAGCGCGAAGCTGCCGTCCTCCGGCTCCTCGGTCACGGCCTGGATATAGTCGGGCTTGCCCTGCGCGCGCCAATGGTCGGCGATCAGGCGGACCTCATCGTCGCTGACGAACGGGCCGTGGACGCGGG
>Ga0068860_100007597_pt1 | contig 10850 bp, 7 predicted proteins | sample KBSSwiS32_FD_66597 | JGI IMG/M metagenome (GOLD analysis project Ga0068860, IMG submission 66597) | Switchgrass rhizosphere microbial communities from Kellogg Biological Station, Michigan, USA - KBS Switchgrass S3-2 | ecosystem: Host-associated > Plants > Roots > Rhizosphere > Soil ...
TATATTGTTCAGATGAATACAAAGAAGGACGCTTGGGAATTAGTGGAAAGTTTGAGGGATACCTAGGCCTGCCAGCAGCACATGAAGTACTTGATAGAGCGCCTTATCCGTTTTGAACGGAGATTCGCCTAAGCTCCCGCAGGGGAGACCAAGCACTGCCATACTGCCACTCCGACCATTCATTTCCCCGCCACCACCCTGCGATTCGCTCGAGCCGCGGGCGAGCCTCGCGAGCGCGTCCGGAGACTTCCCACGATCGATCCAGTCTGGCTTCGGGCCAGGCGCGCGCAGCCCGCCCGGAGCCGAGCCAAGCTCGGCCCCGGGCGTCGCCGCAGCCCCTAGAACCGCTGGGCGCCGTCCAGCCGGTAGGTGGTGCCGTTGACGAAGTCGTTGTCGACGATGTGGGCGGCCAGGCGCGCATATTCGTCGGGATCGCCCATGCGCTTCGGGTTGGGGACCATCGGGCCCCAGTGGGCCTGGGCCTGCTCATCCGTCATGCGGCCCGAATAGGCCAGCGTCAGGAAGGTGCCGGGCGCGATGGCCGCCGCGCGGATGCCGAGCGGGGCAAGGTCGCGGGCGATGGTCAGCGTCATGCCGATGATCCCGCCCTTGGCGGCGGAGTAGGCGGCCTGGCCGGGCTGGCCCTCGAAGCCGGCGATGGAGGCGGTGTTGATGATGACGCCGCGCTGGTTGGAATCGAGCGGCTCGTTCTTGGCCATGGCTTCGGCGGCCTGGCTGGTGACCCCGAAGGCGGTGACCAGGTAGACGTTCACCGTGTGGGCGAAGTGCGCCAGCGGAATGCGCTGGCCTTCGCGGTTGACGGTGCGGGCCGCGCCGCTGGCGCCGGGCGCCGGCGGGCCGCCGTGGACGACGACCGCGGCGCGCAGGGGGGCCAGGTCGACGGCCTTCTGGACCGCCTTGGCGATGGAGTTTTCATCCATGATGTCGGTGTGGACGTAGACCGAGCCGTTGCCGAGCTCCTTGGCGAGGGCCTCGCCGCGTTCATCCGCCACGTCGGCGATGACCACCTTGGCGCCCATCTGGGCGAGCCGGCGCACCGTAGCGCCGCCGAAACCGCCCGCGCCGCCGGTGACGAGGGCTGATGCGTTCGTGAGATCCATTTCGTCGTTTCCTTTGCGTTGTGTCGTTCTGTCGGCGCCGTGGCTGTGACCCGAGCTTACCTCTAGCGCAAGAAGAGCGCGCGTCGAACAGCGCGTCGCCGCCGCGTCGGCGAACGACGAGAACCTAGACGGTGGCGATCGGCGTCACGGGCGATCCCACGCCGCCGGGCAGCCGCAGCGGTGGCGCGGTGAGCCTGGACTGTCCCACACAATGCCTGCGCCAAACCAATATCACGGGATAGATTTTTGATATTTGAAGGGTCTTGGATTCTGCGCCAGTTTGCGAGCCTTCGCGTCCTCGCATCTCGGAACCCGTGAATCTACAGCAACTCAAGCATTTCGTGGCGGTCGCCGAGGAACTGCATTTCGGCCGCGCCGCGGAACGGATCGGCATGGCCCAGCCGCCGCTCAGCCAGTCCATCCGACGCCTGGAGATCTCGCTGGGATGCCAGCTTTTTTCCCGCACCCGCCGACGCGTGGAGCTGACCGCGCCCGGCAAGGCCTTGCTGGAACACGCGCGCGACATCATCAGCCAGGTGGAATACAGCCGAAAGGCCGTGGAGCGGGCCGGCGAGACCGAGCTGACGACCGTCCGAATGGGCTTCACGCCCAACGCGCTCTCCGACCATCTGCCGGCCGCGATGCGGAGCCTGAAGGCCAGCACGCCGACGGTGAAGATCACCCTTGTCGAGGCGAACACGCCCGACCAGATCGAGGGGCTTTCGAACGGCGACCTGGACGTCGGGTTCTTCAATCCGCCCTCGATCCAGATCCGGCGCCTCGACGTGCGCATCGTCGCCCGGACGCGGATGGTGGCGGCGATCCCCGAGGACTGGCCGCTGGCGCAGGCCGACGAAATCCGGCTCGCCAGCTTCGCCGACACCCCACTGCTGCTGTTCCCGCCCCGCAGCCGGGCCGACGTCCACGCCGCGATCATGGCGGCGTTCCAGCAGGCCGGCGTCACGCCGAAGATCACCCAGGAGGCTGCGTTCGACTACACGCGCCTCAAGCTCGCCGCGGCCGGCCTGGGCGTCTCGCTGATCAGCGAGACCACCGCGCCGCGCGGCTATCCGGGGGTCGTGCAACGCGAGATCCTCGACCTGCCGAGCTACATCGCCGTCGACCTGGTGATGGCGTGGCGAAGCGCGGTGGCCGCGCCGGTGCGGCGGCTCTACGAGGCCGCGGCGGAGGCCGCGATCGCGACCCAGGGCTAGGTCGTCAGGGCAGACCCGCGCCGGGGACGTCGACGCGCGCGGTGTCGATCCAGGACCGGTGGCCCGGGACGTCGGCCGGCTCCATGCTCACCATGAACAGGGTGCGCCGGTCCTCCGCCCCCAGGGCCAGCGACACCGCCCAGCGCCCCGGCGCGGGGATGAGGTGAGTGATCTGGCCGCCCTCGAGCACGCGCAGGAAGGCGCTGGTGGCGACGCTCGCCACCCACACCGCCCCTTCGGCGTCGAAGCACAGGCCGTCCGGATGGCGGCCGGGCAGGTCGGCCCACAGGCGCGGCTCGGACAAGCCGCCGTCGGCCAGGATGTCGAAGGCGATCAGCTTGCTTTCGTGGGAGACGCTCGCGACCAGCGTGCGCCCATCGGGCGTGACGCCGAGGCCGTTGGGATAGTTGATCCCTGCCGCCACGGGGCGGCCCGCGCCGTCCGGCGTCACCAGAGCGATGTCCCCCACCAGACTCGGAGATACGCCCAGGCCGTTGGAATAGTAGCGGTTTATGTCGTGGCCCATCGCGCGGACCGAACCGTCCGGACCGACCAGCGGCGTGAACGGCGGGCCGGGGCGGTAACAGTCGACGTAGGCCCGGCCGTCCGGCGTGACGACCAGGTCGTTGAGGCTGGCGCCCATCTCGCTCAGGTCCGCGTAGGGCGTCACAACCGCTCCCTGCACACGGAACAGCTTGCGCGTGCGCATGCCCACCACCAGCAGCGCGCCGTCCGGCAGGAAGCCCAGGCCGGACGGCCGCTCGATCTGCGCGACAAGCTCCACGCGGCCCGCGGTGTCGACCGTCATCACCTTGTCCTGGTCGATGTCGGAGAACCACAGGCGCCCGTCGCGCCAGCGCGGACCCTCGGCGAACTTCAGGCCGTCGAGGAGCGGCTGGGTCTCGAACGATTTCAGCAAGTTCCGCTCCCGTCTTCCCGCGTCGTCAGCCCTCTCTACACCGAGCCATGCGCGCCACCGTCGACATAAAGCACCGAACCGGTGACGAACGAGGCCGCACGCGAGGCCAGGAACACGCAAGCGCCGCCGATCTCCCACGGTTCCGCCCAGCGTCCGATCGGGGACCGGGGCGCCGGAAGCTGGGCCGCATGCTCCGCGTTCGTCTCGGTGGCGAACCGGCCCGGAGAGATGGCGTTGCAGTTGATTCCCAGCGGCCCCCATTCGCAGGCGAAGGCGCGCATCACCGCCGACATGCCGCCCTTGGCTGCGATGTAGGCGGCGTCGTCGACCTTGCCCCGCTCCGCCACTACGGAGGTAATCATGATGATCCGGCCGTAACCGCGCGGCTTCATGTGTTCGGCGGCGCGCTTGCTGAGGTCGAACGGCGCCACGAGGTTCGATTCGAGCAGGGTGCGGAAGGCGTCGGTGGAAATCTCGCCGACCGGATGGCGAAAGCGCGCGCCGACGTTGTTGACCAGGATGTCGAGCCGGCCGTTTTCCTCGGCGATCGCCCCAAGCGCCGCGTCCGCGGCCTTGGTGTCGGTGACGTCGAAGACGCTGGCGTGGGCGTCGAGCCCCCTGCCCCGCAAGGCCTCGACCGCTGAATTCACCGCCACGGCGTCGCGGCCGTTCAGGTAGACGCGCGCGCCCGCCTCGGCGAGCGCCGCAGCCATGCTAAGCCCCAGCCCCCGCGCCGACCCGGTGACGAGCGCCACGTCGCCCGCCAGCGAGAAGAGCTGGCTAAGCGACGGCGCTGGTCCCGGCGGCGATGTCATCTGCGCCTCAGAAACGCCCCTTCAGCTCGACGCCATACGAACGGCGCTCGTCGGTTCGGATGAGCACCGGCTGGGCGCCGTTGAGGACGCCGGAGACACTGTACTTCTTGTCGGTGAGATTCTTGCCCCAGATCGACAGTTCGGGCTGCAAGCTCCCAAACATGAAGCTCGGCGTCCAGCCGACGCGGGCGTTCACGAGACCGATGGCCGGCTGCAAGAGAAGCGGAGAGTTCGCGATATCCATGAAGATGCGGCTGCGCCACGAGTAATCCACCCGGGCGTTGAAGTCGCCGGCCCCCTCGACCCTGTGATCGAAGTTCGCCGACAGGCTGTAGGTCGTCTTGGGCGTGTCCGCGAACGCCTTGTCGCTGAAGTCGGAAACGGTGCCGTTGGCGGCGCGGAACAGGAACTCCTGGTATTGGGCATCGGTGTAGCTGTAGGTGCCGGAGAGCGAGAAGCCGGCCCCGACATTTGCTGTCCCCTCGAACTCGATCCCTTTGACCTTGCCCTTCGCCGCGTTGCTGGTGGTGGCCAGCGGACCGCCGTTGACGATGATGGTCGTGGTCTTCTGGATGTTCCGGTAGTCGCTGGTGTAGACGGCGACGTTCGTCCGCAGCCGGTGGTCCAGCCAGTCCGCCTTCAGGCCCGCCTCGTATTCGGTGACCTCCTCGGGTTCGAACGCGACCGTGGTGTTGTTGTCGAGGCCGCCCGAGCGAACGCCGCGGGCCACCCGGACATAGGTGTTGATATCCGGCGTGAACTGGTAGCGGAGGCCGCCGTTCCAGGACCAGAAGCCGTTCTTCTTGCGGTTGGAGATCTGGCAGTTCTCGACGGTGGCCCGCGGGACGGTGACGCAGGCGTTGAAGTTGAAGGTGCCCGAGCGGACGTAGCGGTCGTCCTTGGTGTAACGGGCGCCGGCCCAGGCCGAGGCCCGCTCCGTAAAGTGCAGTTCGGCCTGCCCGTAGGCGGCGCGGGACTTGTTGTCGACGTCGACCTGTTTCCAGCGCGTGCCGGGCAGAGTGATGGTCGGCGTCCACGGGTTGAACGAGTTGTCGTAGCCGTATTCGTGGAAGCCAAAGACCCCGGCCGTCCAGTCCACGCTCTTGATGAGGGGAGCGGCGTCGCGCAGGACGACCCCGCTCGCGTTCAGCTCGACGCTGACCTGATGGGTGCCATTGAGGCCGGTCGTGTCGACCGTCGGGGCCAAGGTGGCGTCAAGGTCGCGCGTGTAGAACGCCTTCACGGTGCGGAAGGCGACGATGCTTTTGACCTGGAAATCCTCGCGTTGGTACACGGCGCGACCCGTCACGCCGCTTGCCTGCACCCTTGCGATCCCCGGCTCGCCCGAGAGGGTCTGGTTGTAGGTCTGGTCGGGCCTGAGCGCGAGCGGATTGACCGAAATGGTCCCGTGCTCGTTGAGCTTGGAATAGTCGTACATCACGTTGACGTAGAGGTCCGACGTCACGTCGTACTGGACCGACAGCCGGCCGCTCGTCCGGTCGCGGTTTCCGAATCCATAGCCCGTGGTCAGGCTCTTCTGCATGTCGTCGCGCTCGAGGCGGTTGATCATGGCGCGAATTGCGAACTTGCCCTCGACCACCGGCACGTTCACGACCGCGCTGTATTCGGTCCGGTTGAACCGGCCGTAGCCGATCCCGAGCGAACCGCTGACCTTGGAGGCGTCCGGCGCGTTCGGCGTGATGACGATGGCGCCGCCGTTGCTGTTGCGCCCGAAGAGCGTCCCCTGGACCCCGCGCAAGACTTCGACCGACCTGACGTCCTGCATGGAGGTCAGCAAGCTTCCGGACGTACGGCCGACGTACACTTCGGAGAAATACAGTCCGACCGCCGGATCGAAGGTTGAGGCGCTGCTGCTCGCCTCCTGGCCCCGGATGTTGATCCGCGTGAATCCGGTGCCCCGGGGATCGGCGGCGATCTGCAGACCCGGCGCGGTGGCGGCGAGGTTGGTGATATCCGAGACCGAGCGTCGTTCGAGCGACTCGCCGCTGAAAGCCGTGACGGCGACCGGCACCTCCTGCAGCTTCTCGTCGCGGCGCCTGGCGGTGACCACCACTTCCTCGATGGCGGACGCGCCGGACGTCGGCGTCTGCGCCTGAGCGGGCGTCCACGAAACTAGCGCGACGAGCGCCGCACCGGCGAAGAGCGCGCCTTTTTCTTGAATCATTGCTACATCCCCAAGCATTGTTGTTTGCTTCTTGGCGACCACGAAGTCGCGTTATTCACTATGCCATTACACTATTCTCGTGAATCCAAGCGCCTATCCTCCGGGTATTCCCCCCTGCCACTTCGTTCTCGTTTGTGTCAGCCCGGCGGCGGCCACGCGCGCGTGCATGGCCAAGCTCCCCGACGATCCACGAGCCGCATCGGCAAGTCCAATATCCAAGAACCGCATTTTGAGACGTAAAACGTCTCGACCCGCCGCCCCGCCGCACTACTTGATGGCCAGGGGATTGATCGTCGAGCCCACCGCCCGCGGCACGCGCCAGCGGGGTCTAATATCGGCCTCCGGCGCGATCATATGCTTCGGGTATGGAGCGGCGCCTTGTTCTGACGACCGGCCGACCCATCGGCCGCGCGGCGCAGAACTTCCGATATCGTGCCGGCATCTATTCGATGTGGATTAATATTGGACGGCAGCACTCCGCATTCGCAGACTTACAGACGAAATGAGGAGAGCCGAAATGTCTCGGAATTATCAAATCGTCGACGCCGATGCGCATGTGAATCCGGTGCCGACGTTTTGGGAAGAGTATCTGCCGGCGCATCTGCGCGAGCTCGCGCCGAAGCTGGAGCACGCGGACGACGCGGACTACGTGGTCTTCGAAGGCAAGCGTAAGAAGGTGAACCTGATCGGCGCCCAGGCCGGTCGGAAGGGCAAGGACTTCAAGCTCGAGGGGCGGCTCTCCGACGCACGCAAGGGCGGCTGGATGCCGGGCGACCGGCTGGCCGACATGGACCAGGACGGGATGGACGCCGCGGTCCTGTTCGGCGGCGGCCCCCTGGGGACCGGCAACGACGAGCTCTTCATGGCGAGCTTCGGCGCCTACAATCGTTGGCTGGCCGACTTCTGCAGCTATGCGCCCGACCGCCTGTGCGGGGTCGGCTACGTTCCCTTGCGCGATGTGCAGGAGACCGTGGCGATGATGAAGGAAGCCGCTGCGTTAGGCTTCACCGCCCTCAACATCCCGGCCTTCCCGCAGGCGCAGGAGAAGATCGGCCCCGGCGGCGGTGCGTCCGCGCAGGTGCTCGCCCTGACGGGCGATCCCACGGGCGCGCGGCGGTACGACCAGCCGGAATTCGATCCGATCTGGCAGACCGCCGTCGATCTTGGCCTGGCCTTGACCCTGCACCTCGGCGGGCGCTCGGCGCGCTTCCAGGAGCCGGACAAGTTCCTGGCGGACCTGGTGATGACCAAGGTGGCGATGGCCGAGCCGGTCGCCATCATGATCTACGGCGGCGTCTTCGATCGCTTCCCCGAGCTGAAGCTCGCCATCATCGAGAGCGGGGTGGGCTGGATCCCGTGGATGGCCGGCTACATGGACGCCACGTGGAAGAAGCAGCGCTACTGGACCAACAGCACGCTGAAGAACCCGCCCAGCTTCTACATGGACCAGAACATCTACGCCTCGTTCATCGACGAAGTCATAGGCATCCAGCTCCGCCACATGCCGGGCGGAAAGAACATCATGTGGTCCTCGGATTACCCCCACTCCGAGACGACCTACCCAAATTCTTTCGAGGTGATCGAGCGCATCTTCGAGGGCGTGCCGGAGGCCGACAAGGCCAAGATCCTCGGAGGCACGTGCAAGCGGCTATTCCGCGTCGGCGACGGCCGCGCGAAGCCCGGGGCCAAGCTCGCCGCGGCGGAATAGCCGCCCGACGCCAATTCCCCTCCAAACTCGGAACGCCGCGCTCCACCGAGCGCGGCGTCTTTCTTTGCGGTCGCCCGAAGTGAGCTATGGCTCGCCGTTGGCGCGCGCCCTGGCCCAGCGCGCGTCTTCGGTCTCCCGGCGCATGCGCTGCGCCCCGACCACCAGGCACGCCACGGCGAACGGCACGAGCGCCAGCCCGCTCAAGACACCGAGCGTGAGGGAGCCGGTCAGGCTGGAAATCTTGCCGCTCCAATAGGGACCCATCGCCAGGGTGATAATGATGATGATGAGGGAAAAGCACGCCGATCCCGTGCCGCGCATGCGCGGCAGGACCAGGTCTTGCGCCAGGGCGGCGGCCCCTCCGCCCCAGCACTGGCAGACCAGCACCTGAACGAAGAAGGCCCCCACGAAGATGGCGGGGTCGTCGGTCAGGAACATGACGGCCACTGCCGGGATCTGGCCGAGGAGCGCGATCAGCGCCATCCAGAACGGCGCGCGTGGATCGCGCAGCTTCCACCAGTCGGTGATGAGACCGCCGCCCATGATGCTGAGGATCGAGCCCACTACTGTGACGGCCCCGATCGCCGACCCCGCCGTCGAGGCGGACATGCCTAGCTCGCGAATCGCATGTGGGGCCGCCCAGAAATGGAAGGTCCCGTTCAGGCAGCCCAGCACCGCCATGCCGACAAGCGCCAGCACGAACGTCGGGCATCCCAAGCTGAGGGCGAACAGCGGCCGGTCCCGCAGGCGCAGGATCTGCATCCAGGATCCGATCGAATAGGTTCCCAGGCCGACGGCGATCCATTGCGGCCAGTCGTGCGTCGCCAGGCCAAGCCCCGTCGCCAGGGCGACGATGGCGGCGGCCAGGGCGAGGTTCTTGAGCACGCCGGCGACGCCCGCCTCACGGCCCAGCGCCAGCAGGGTCAGAGGCGGCAGCGTCGCGGAAAATTCGCGGAAGACGATGGCCGCCGCGGGTTCGCTGGACGGCGCCGCCTGCGGCGGCTCGCGAAGGAGGGCGACCAGCAGGGCGATCAGGAGGCCCGGCAGGCCGACTACGAAGAAAGCGACCTTCCAGCTTTTCACGCCGCAGGCGCCGTCGACGCCGAGGCTCTGACAGAGGACCGGCCAGTGCTGGAGGATGAACCCGCCGGCGCCCAGCGCCGTCGCGGTGCCGAGCGTGGTCCCCACGAGATAGACGGCCAACGCCGTGGCGCGGCTGCGCTTGGGGAAGAAATCCGAGATCATCGAGTGGCTGCAGGGGTTGGCGGTGGCTTCGCCGAGGCCGACGCCCAGTCGGGCCCCCGCCAGTTGCGCGAAGCTGCCGGCGAATCCGGACAGGGCCGTCATCGAGGACCAGAGGGTGAGGCCCGTGGCCATCAGCCGCTTGCGCGAGAGCGCGTCGGCCAAGCGGCCCATGGGAATGCCGACCATCGCGAAAAACACCGCGAACGCCGTGCCATAGAGGAATCCGAGTTGCTGATCGGAGAGATGCAGGTCCGCCTTGATGCTCTCGGCGAGGATCGAGACGATGTTGCGGTCGGCGTAGTTCAGAACGCCCGCGGAGGTCAGCACGGCCAGAGCGTAGAAGGCGTAGGGCCTGGCGCGTTCGACGCTCGAACTGGGCGTCCGCTCGGCAGGCGGCGCCTCAGCCGCTGTCGAGGCCCCGTCGCTCGCGATCGTCATGGAAACGCCTCCCGCGGTGCATGGCTTTCTTCGCGCTGTCGGGAGCCCGCTGCGGACGGCGCTCGGCGGACAGGCGTTTTGGCCGATAACGGGCGGCGCGCCTCGCCCTGTCCAATATCAATCGCGTTCACCCAGAGACCCCGGAGATATGGACCAGGCTACGCTAGTCCTCGCCAAGGCCGATCATCCGCGCGACTTCCCGGCAAATCGGGGTCTGCCGCAGGTCGGCGTCCGACGGCGCGGCGCCCTTCATGTCCATCATGTGCGCCGAGAGGCACGACATCTTGAAGCCGGCGAACGCCTCGTACCAGTCGACGCCCTCGGTGGAGACGCCGGTTTCCTGCCCCCAGAGGGCGATGGTCTCGTCGCGGCCGCCAAGTCCGGCGAGCGCCTCGCCGCCGCGGGCCAATACCTTCATCCGGTCGTTGAAGAGCCACCAGCCGAGGTCGTGCAGCGCACCGCCCAGCGACGGTTGCTCCCAATCCATGACGGCCAGGATTTCGAAGTCGTCGCCCACCATCATGTTGCCGAGACGCGCATCGCCCCAGACGAGACCTGGCGGCCGGTTTTGCGGCGCCGTCGCCTCGAGACGCCGCCAGGCGGCTTCGTAGGAGGGCAGCGGGCGCACCGTCGAGATGAAGTCGAGGTAACGGCGCCAACGGTCCCATTCCTGGGCGAACCCGCCGGCCGTGGAGCCCGCGAGGAAGGCGACGGCATCGAGGGGCACGCTCTGGATCGCGGCCAGCTCGCGGACGCCGTTCTCCCACAGCCGCGCGCGCTGCTCGGGCGTCGCCTCGAACACCCAGCCCTCTTCCATGTAGGACGGGATGCTGACGGCGACCCGTCCGGCCAGCTTCTCCATCACGAAGAACGGGGCGCCGAGCAACGAGGGATCCTCCTCGAACCACAGCACCTCCGCGACCCGGACCTTGCCGCTTTCGTGCATGGCCCGCATCAGCCGGTACTGCTCGACGAACATGTCGTCCAGGAAGACGGTGAAGCTGGTCGGCTTGATCCGGACCACCATGCCGCGGGCCCGCGGTGCGCCGCCCTCCTCCCAGGCCGCGTCGAACAGGATCGTCTCGTGGGACTGCCCGGCGCCGCGCGGATAGTCGAGATTGTCGACCCGGATGTTCCTGGCCTCAGGCATGCGCCGCCCGAGCCAGTCGGCAAGCTGCCCGGCAAGGACGGACAGATCGCGCATG
>Ga0068860_100007598_pt1 | contig 10849 bp, 9 predicted proteins | sample KBSSwiS32_FD_66597 | JGI IMG/M metagenome (GOLD analysis project Ga0068860, IMG submission 66597) | Switchgrass rhizosphere microbial communities from Kellogg Biological Station, Michigan, USA - KBS Switchgrass S3-2 | ecosystem: Host-associated > Plants > Roots > Rhizosphere > Soil ...
GCAATTCGCGCACGCGTGCACCTAAGGCCGCATCCCCGGGCGCCGGGTACTGCACCTGGTAGAGCTCGGGTGGGAAACCGCCGAAATCGTGGATGGTGCGTGGCTTTGAGCCGGCAGTCACCGCGGTTCCCTGGATGTACCAGTGGGCCGAGATCGCCAGGATCGCCTTTGGCTTGCCGAGCTGTTCGCCGATGCGGGCCCAGGCCTGCGTATAGGCGTTGCTCTGCACCGCGTTCATCGGGTTGCCGTGCCCGAAAAATATGGCCGGAAACTGCTTGGGCATGGGTCAGCGGACCTTTGGGCAACGAGCTGGGGCAATCACTGATCGGGCCAGTTCATTTTCTTGAGCAAGGCCTTGTAGCGCGGATCGCTGCGCAGCGGCTCGAGCTTGGGGTCATACCGGAATTTGTGGCCAATTGTCAGGTCGCGCCCCTCGACGGCCTTTTCCATCCAGGCAAACGCCTGATCCCGCTCGCCCCGATAGGCGTGCACGATTCCGATGTTAAGGGGCGTAGTGAGAGCGAACTCGCGCGTCAGGCGCGCCAGTGCGGCGTCTGATTCCTGCTTGCGGCCCAGCGCGTAATAAACCAGGGCCAGCCCGAAGTCGCGCGAGCCAGACGTCTCGGCCTGCATTTCCCTGAGCGCCTTTTGCAGATCGCCACGCTGCAGGTAGATCTGGCCCAGGTACCAGTGGTCGCCTCCGAATGTCGGGCTGATCCGCAGGCTCGCGCGCAGCTCACGTTCTGCCGCATCGAGGTCCCCCATCAGGTAAGCGATGATGCCGCCGTTCTGGTGGGCGTCCGGATTGAGCGGATCGATCGAGATCGACAGATCCTGCAGCCGCACGGCTTCCTGGAGATCGCCCAGGTCAAAGGCCAGCCACGAGATGTTGTAGAGCGCCACCGGATCGCGCGTATTTACGGCCTGCGCTGCGCGCAATTCCGCCCTGGCCGCGGACCAGTCGTAATCGAAGGTTGCGTGCTGGAGTCCGAGAATGGCGTGCGCAAGGGCCGAGCGCGGGTCGAGTTGCAATGCCCTTCGGGCCGCAGCGGCGGTCGCAGGCCAGCCCATCTTGCCTGTGATGTTGGAAGAACCCAGCATCGCCAGGCGCGCAACTGCAAGGGCCTCCGCGGCGCGGGTAAATTCAGGGTCGAGCGCGAGTGCTTGCTCGAGGTCACTGATCGACTCCTGCACGGAGGATTCATCGCCTCGATCGAGCGCGGCGCGGCCCTTGAGGTAAAAAGTGTAGGCTTCGGTACTCTGCAGGGCGCGGGGCGGCCGCGCATCCTCGGCCACAACCGCCAGTTGCAGCGCCCGGGCCACTCCCGAGGCCACCTGATCCTGTAGATTCAGCACATCGCCGAACTCGCGGTCGTAGTTGTCCGACCAGAGCTGCGTGCCCGATGCCGCATCGATGAGCTGGGCGGCGACCCGCACCCGTGTTCCCGCCTTGCGCACGCTGCCCTCGACGAGATACGCAGCGCCCAGCTTCTCGCCAATGCTGCGCAAGTCTTCGTTGCGCGCCTTGAACTGGAACGAGGAAGTTCGACCAATTACTCTCAGCCCCGGAACCTTGGTGAGCAGGTCCAAAATCTCCTCGGCCATGCCATCGGCGAAGTATTCCTGGTCCTTCTTTTCGCTCATGTCCGCAAATGGCAGCACTGCGATGGATTTCTGTTGCGCAGTGCCCGGACCAGCCTTTTGGGCTTCGGCGCCTGAAACTTGTGCGGAGCCGCCCGCAACCCCGGCCCGGTGAACGAGAGCGAAGTAACCCGCGGCCGCAAGTATCGCTACACCCAGAAGGATGAGCGGCCAATATCCGCGCGCACCGGTTTTGGCCGACGAGGATGGCAAAGCGGTGCTGCGCTCGGCAGCGGCCGGAGTGCCGCTGGCGGCTGAGGACGGCTCGGGTGAGAGCAACCGCCGCACCCGCTCAATGAAGCTCGAGGGCGCGCTGCCTTCAGGCAGGCGCGTCCACTGCACGTCGCGAAACTGCTCGGGCACGCGCGCCGATCCTTCGACGGTCCCATCAATCACGACCGGCAGAATGAAGGGCGTGTCGTCGGCCATGTCGTGCGTGCGCTCGACCGCCAGGCGCCATTCGCGCCGGAAATAGCCCTCGTTCCTGGCGTTGCTGTTCGCCGAGATCAGTGCGATGAAAAGCGCGCAATCGTGGATCTGCCTGCGGATCTGCCGGTCCCAGGCGTCCCCGCCGCGCAGCTCGCTCTGGTCGAACCAGACTTCGATGCCGCCGGCGCGCAGCGAATCGCAGATCCGCCGCGCGGCTTCGGCGTCTTCAGATGCGTAACTTAGAAAAACCGCGCTGCTGGCCACGCGCGACTCGTGCCTAGGCTGCCTCGACGATCAGCACGGTGCCTTCGACCGAGGTCACCCGGACCGGCGAGCCGAGCGGCAGGTCCGGACCGCGCACTTTCCAGATGCCATCGCCCACGCGCGCCCGGCCGCTGCCCTGCACGATCGCCTCGCTCAGGACGCAGACCTGGCCGATGTACTGGGCCGCGCGCTGATTGAGCTGCGGAAGGTCGGAGGTCTCGGGATGGCCGCGCTTCCAGTAACGCCAGGCGGCGAGCGCACCGATGGAAAGCGCGCCGAAAAGAATCAACTGGAGCTGCCAGGGAAGCGGAATGACAAAAAGCAGTGCGCCAATGAGTGCCGCCGCGGCGGCGAACCAGATGGCCACAGCTCCGGGTATCAGCGCCTCGATGATGCCCAGCACGGCCGCGGCAATCCACCAGTGCCACCATTGCAGGCCGGAAAAAAACTCGATCATCGCTTCCTCATGGCGCGCAGCTACTAGCGGCTGGCGGTCGGCGGTTGCTTGAGCGCGTCTTTCGCCAGCTCGGCGACTCCCCCGAGTGAGGAGACGAGCCCGGAGAGCTCGGTCGGCATGAAGAACACTTTTTGGTTGGGTGACGTCGCGAACGCCTTGACTGCCTCGACGTACTTCTGGGCTACGAAGTAATTGATGGCCTGAACGTTGCCCTTGGCGATGGCTTCCGAGACTACGCTGGTCGCCTTCGCCTCGGCTTCGGCGCTGCGTTCGCGCGCCTCGGCGTTGCGAAATGCCGCCTCACGGGCGCCTTCGGCCTGCAGCACCGCGGCCTGCTTCTCGCCCTCGGCCTTGAGGATGGCCGCCTGGCGGAAACCCTCGGCCTCGAGGATGTTGGCGCGCTTGTCGCGCTCGGCCTTCATCTGCCGGCCCATTGAATCGATCAGGTCCTGCGGGGGCTGAATGTCCTTGATCTCGATGCGCGTCACTTTGATGCCCCAGGGCATGGTGGCATCGTCGACCACGCGCAGCAGCCGGTGGTTGATGTCATCGCGCTTGGAGAGCGTCTCATCCAGGTCCATGGCGCCAACCACCGTGCGGATATTGGTCATGGTCAGGTTGACCACGGCGAGCCTCAGGTTGTCGACCTCGTAGGCTGCCTTGGCCGCATCCTGCACCTGGTAGAACAGCACCGCGTCCACGCCCACCATGGCGTTGTCCTTGGTGATGACTTCCTGGCGCGGGACATCGAGCACCTGCTCCATCATGTTCATGCGCCGCCCGACGCTCTCGAAGAAGGGCGTGATCAGGTGAAAACCCGGCACCAGGATCTTTTTGTAGCGCCCGAAGCGCTCGAGCGTGAACTGGAAGCCCTGCGGCACGGTCAGCCAGGCCTTGGAAACGATCACCAGCACCGCGACCAGGATGACGATCGGCAGCACGTTGAAATTGAGGCCAAACATCGGTGTTACCCCAAGACGGCAGGGGCCGCCTTTTGGGGCCAACATACCACGGAAGGCTGCGGGCGGTAACGAACGCCCCGGTGGGCTCCAGGCCGCGTTTTTAGGCGATCGCGCGGCGCTTTTTCAGGTGCACCATCAGGATCGCGACCGCAGCCGGCGTCACGCCCGCCACCCGCGCCGCCTGGCCGAGAGTCGCCGGGCGGATGGCGCTCAGTTTCTGCCGCACTTCGCTCGAGAGGCCCGCGAGCTCGCGGTAATCCAGGTCCGATGGGAGCGAGGTGTGTTCATGGCGGCGCGCCCGCTCGATCTCCTCCTGCGCGCGCTCGATGTAGCCCGTGTAGCGCGCCTGCACTTCGAGGGCCAGCTTGAGCTGCGGATAGATGCGCTCATCGCCCGCCTCCTCCGCGTGCTCGGGAGGACCGATCAGCTCGATCAGATCCTGGTAGCCGACCCCCGGACGGCGAAGCAGCTCCATCGCGCTCACCACCCGCGTCAGCCCCGCCCCGTCCAGCACCCGCTCGCTCCAGGCGGCGCTCACTTCCGAAGGGGCGATGCGCCGCTCCTTTAGGCGCCCCAGCTCGCGATCGATCGTCCGCTGCTTGCCCTCAAAAAACGCCCAGCGCTCATCGCCGATGAGCCCCATCTCTCGCCCCAAAGGCGTAAGCCGGGCATCGGCATTGTCCTCACGCAACAGCAGGCGGTGTTCGGCGCGGCTGGTGAACATGCGATAGGGCTCCGCGGCCCCCTGCGTGACCAGGTCATCGACCAGGACCCCCAGGTATGCGGCGCTCCGGGCGGGCACCCAGGGCGCTCGCCCGCGCACGCCGAGCGCGGCATTGAGGCCGGCCAGGAGGCCTTGCGCGGCGGCCTCCTCGTAGCCGGTGGTGCCGTTGATCTGGCCGGCGAAATACAACCCGCGGATGCTCTTGGTCTCGAGCGTCGAGTGCAGGTCGCGCGGATCAAAATAGTCGTACTCGATCGCGTAACCGGGCCGCGTGAGCTGCGCTCGCTCGAACCCGGCGATGCTGCGCACGAACTGCTCCTGCACTTCGAAAGGCAGACTTGTCGAGATGCCGTTGGGATAGATCTCGTGAGTGGTCAGGCCCTCGGGTTCGATAAAGATTTGGTGCGATGTGCGCTCGGCAAAGCGCTGCACTTTGTCCTCGACCGAAGGACAGTAACGTGGCCCGGTTCCCTCGATGGCGCCGGTGTACATGGGCGAGCGGTCCAGGGCCGCTCGTATGATCTCGTGGGTCCGCTCATTAGTATGAGTTATGTGACAATCGACCTGTTTTGGATGCTCTTCGGGCCGCCCGAGAAACGAAAAGACCGGGAGCGGCGAGTCGCTGGACTGCCTTTCCAGGCGCGAGAAATCGATGCTCTTACCATCGATCCGCGGCGGTGTTCCGGTCTTGAGCCGGCCCACGCGTGGCATGCGTTCGCGCAGCTTCTTCGCGAGCGCGTTGGAGGGCGGATCGCCGGCGCGGCCGCCCTGGTAATTATCGAGCCCCACGTGTATCCGCCCACCGAGGAAGGTGCCCACCGTAAGTACGACGGCGCGTGCGGCGAAGGAAATTCCGGTCAGGCTGACCACACCTCGGACGGCGTCCCCATCCAGAATCAGGTCGGCCGCCTCCTGCTGGAAGTAGCTCAGGCCCGGCTGGTTTTCGATCAGTTCGCGCATGGCCTGTTTGTAGAGCTGCCGGTCGGCCTGCGCGCGCGTTGCCCGCACCGCCGGACCCTTGCTGGCATTGAGGGTGCGGAACTGGATCCCGGCCCGATCCGCCGCCCGTGCCATGGCACCCCCGAGCGCGTCGATCTCGCGCACCAGGTGGCCCTTGCCGATGCCCCCGATCGCGGGATTGCAGCTCATGGCGCCCAGCTGCTCGATGTTCTGGGTCAGAAGGAGGGTGCGCGCCCCGCTGCGCGCTGCGGCCAGCGCGGCTTCGCAGCCGGCGTGGCCGCCGCCGATCACGATCACATCGTAGGGTTCGTTCATGGGCATGCCCGCCATTTTACCTGGCGCGCTTCCCCTTAGGCTTCGGGGAGCCGGGAACGTCGAAATCCGAGCGCAGGTAATCCACGATCCGCATGGTCACCGGGTCGAACACGACCAGCATCGAGGGGGACTGCCCGGTCATCAAAATGGTCACCTTGGCGTCGGGCGCGTAGCCCTTCTCGCGCATCATCTGCTTGAGCCGTTCCTTCTTCTTGAAGAAGCCGTAGTCGCGCTGCTCATCGACCGTCTTGAGCTGGGCCTTGAGCTGCGGCAAACCGCGCTCCCAGGGCTGGAAGTAGCGGGGCATCTGGATGACATCGTTCCCGCCCTCGACCGCCGACTCGATGATCGCCTGCTTGGTGCTTTCCTGCTCCGGGAGCGGCGCCCAGACCCAGCGCGGCAGGCTGTACCAGTGTGGTGCCAGCTGCGGATTCTGCTTTTGCGCCAGAGCCCTCTCGTCGGCATCCAGGTCCGAGGCCTGCACCAGCTGCAACCGGTCTTCGGAGAAGGTGTAGTAGAGCGGCCGGCCATTCCAGAGCGTGGACACCCCATAGCCCAGGGCGATGAGCTGCACGATGGCGATGATGCTGATGTCGCGCGCCAGTTCGCGCCGCGGCTTGGCAGGATTCGCGATCAGGAAAGTCAAAAGCGGCCCTAAGGCCACATCCACGCTGACCAGGATCGGCGCCACGCGCAGCGCGTTCGCCAGGTACCAGCCCGGCCAGCGGTACCAGCCGAGGTACAAACCGCCCAGCACCGTCGTCAGCAGGAAGAGGCTGCAGGTCAGGTGCCAGCCGAACAACTTGAGGCGGAATTTCATGGAGCGCGCTCGACCCGATAGTCTTAGCCAGGCTTTGTTCGCGCTATTTTAGATGAAACAGGCACCGGTCCGGGACTGTGGCACTCCCCGTCCGTCACCGGAATGAAGAAACGGCGGCGGCTTAAGCGCCGCCGCCGTTCCTTAAGAGCTAGTCGATTGGACTTGCGGCGCTCGCGTTAGAAGCGAAGGCCAACACTGATTGACGGGCCCTTGATCGAATCGCCGCTCTTGTCGTAGTACGACATGTAGTCGGCCTGCGCGTACCACTTATCCGAAAATGTGTACTGCGCGCCCACGCCGTAGGAGAAGCTGCTGTCCGAATTCGAGGCGGACGCTCCGGGGACCGAGGCCTTGAGAGATGCCTGCACCCAGCCCAGCTTGGCAAACAGCTCAAAGTTTTGAGCTGCCTGGACACGCCCCTTCAGATAGCCGCCGAAGGCATTGTCCACCTTGACCTTCACGCCATAGACAGTGCCGTCGGACACGCTGGTGGCGCCCATGACTTCCGCGGCGAAGTTCGGGGTGAACTCGTAGCCGAAGCGGCCGATGAGTTCGCCCGTGGTCACGTCGAATCCGCTGGAGGACAACTTGAGCCAACCGTAGCCGACCTCGGCATAGGTTTGCCCATCGGCCTGCGCCGCCATCGGCAGCGCCGCGCACACTCCCAGACCGACAATGGAAAGAGTCTTCACTAACCGGTTCATAAACGCACTCCTTGGAGAATTTGCCACACGAGGATGCCGTTGAGGGGCATCGGGCTGCCGACACGTTCCCACAGGGCCCCAAGAATCGTCTAGGTTGGATAGTGGTGTTTTGTGACGTGAGGCCCAATTTAGGCCATATGTCCAGTGGCGCCGGGATTGACTGACGCCGCGAGGGCGAAAATCTATTTGCCGATGCAAAAGCTCGCAAAGATGCGGCCCAACAATTCATCGGCCGTGCCAGCTCCCGTGATCTCGCCCAACGCACGCTGTGCGTTGCGCAATTCCTCGGCGACGAGCTCCGCGGCGCCTTCCTTTCGGCACTGGATCTCGGCGGCCTCGAGCCGCGCGGCGGCGGCGCTAAGCGCTTCCAGGTGGCGACGCCGGGCCGAGAGGGTACCGGAATCTTCCTGCCGGTATCCTGCGGCATCGAGAAGGTGAGCTTTGAGTTCATCGAGACCCTCGCCCGTGAGCGCCGAGATGGCGAGCGATCCCACGCCGGCAATGGTCCGCGCCCCGGCGCTAAGCTTCGGCAGCAAGTCCTGCTTGTTGTAGATCAGCGTAACGGGCACCTGGGCTGGGAGGCGCGCGCGTTCCGCATCGAAACTCTGCGCCTTGGGGTCGGTGGCGGCATCGACGAGAAACAGCACGTGATCGGCCTGCGCGATCGCCGCGCGCGCGCGCCGCACGCCCTCACTCTCGATCGCATCCACGCTCTCGCGCAGTCCCGCAGTGTCGAGCAGCAGCAGCGGAACGCCGCCGATCTGCAGTTGCTCGCGCAGCAGGTCGCGCGTGGTGCCGGGAGTCTCGCTCACGATCGCCGCCTCGTGTCCGGCGAGCCGGTTGAGAAGCGTGGACTTGCCGGCATTCGGTGCGCCGGCAATTACCACCGTCAGGCCTTCGGTCAGCAATCGTCCCTGACGTGCGGTGGCCTGCAATGCCGCGCATTGCGCGCCTACCGCTGCTAGACGGCCGGCGAGCTTGTCCTCGGCGAGAAAATCAATCTCGTCGGTCGGAAAATCGATCGTGGCTTCCACGTGCGCGCGCAATTGCGCGAGCGCCTCATCCAGCGCGCGAACGCGCTCGGAAAACTCGCCCTGGAGCGAGCGGAGCGCGGCACGCGCGGCGGCATCGCTCCTTGCATCGATCAGGTCGGCGACCGCTTCGGCCTGGGCCAGGTCCAGCTTGTCATTGAGGTAGGCGCGCTGCGTGAATTCGCCAGGCTGCGCGCGCCGGGCGCCGAGCGAGAGTGCGCGCGCCACCAAAGCTTCGGTGATCCACGGACCGCCGTGACAGTGCAGCTCCAGCACCGCCTCGCCCGTGTATGAGTTCGGTCCCGGAAAATAAAGAGCCAGGCCCTCGTCGAGCAGCTCACCCTCGGCGCCCCGGAACTGCGCGCGCTCGGCGAACCGCGCGGCCGGCAGTCGGCCGATGATGCATTCTGCGATGCGCGCGGTGTCGGGACCCGAGAGGCGCACGATGCCGATGCCGCCGCGCCCCGGCGGGGTGGCGGTGGCGACGATGGTATCGGCGGTGCTGGACATGCGGCGCCTTAAGCGGAAGGCCCGCGCCCTAGTTGCGTGCTTTGGCCTGCACGGCTAGGCGGCGATTGATGTTCCACTGCTGCAGGATCGAGAGCACCGTGTTGGTGGTCCAGTACAGCACCAGGCCCGAGGGCATGAACGCGAACATCACCGGCATGGCGATCTGCATGATCATGAACATCTTCTGCTGGGTGGGATCGCCCATCTGCGGATTGAGCTTGAAGTTGATGTAGTTCGCGCCGGCCATCATCACCGGCAGGATGAACCAGGGATCGCGCGCCGACAGGTCGCTGATCCAGCCCACGAACGGTGCCTGGCGCATCTCGACGCTCTCGAGCAGCACCCAGTAGAAGGCGATGAACACCGGAAACTGGATCAGCATCGGCAGGCAGCCGGCCACCGGATTGACCTTCTCGCGCTGGTAGAGCTCCATGGTCGCCTTGCCGAGCTTCTCGCGCTGGTCCTTATAGGTCTCCTGCAGCGCCTTGATGCGCGGCTGCAGCGCCTTCATGCGCGCCATCGAGCGCATGCTGGCCTCGGAGAGCGGATAGAACAGGAGCTTCAGGAGCAAGGTGGCGACCATGATGGTCCAGCCCCAGTTGCCGAATACCGAGTGCACCTTGTCGAGCAGCCAGAACAGCGGCTGGGCGAGGAAGCTCAGCTTCCCGTAATCGGTGACCAGGTACAGCCGCGGGCTCGCCTTCTCGAGCTGTTGCTGGAGTTTGGGTCCGACAAAGAGCGTCTGCTGCAGGTTCGCGCTGGCGCCGGGCGCGAGCTGCTGCGCCGGTGCCGTGGCCGAAAGCAGGAATTCATTGCCCTTCGTGCTCAGCAGGTAGTGCCAGGGCGTGCCGCCCGAGGGCACGATCGCCGCCACAAAATGGTGCTGCATGGCGGCGATCCAGCCACCATCGATCTGCCGGTCGAGCGTCGGGGGTTCCTTGCCCATCTTCAGTTTTTCGTACTTGTGCCCGTCGTCAAACGCCGGCCCCTTGAAGGCGTAGCTCTCCGGATGGAAGTACGAACTCTCCACGGGCACGTTGTTGCGCAGCAATTGCGCGTAGGGCGCGAACACGAATGGGGCGGCCGAGCCGTTGTGCAGCTGGTAGCCCAGGCCTATAGCGAATTGGCCGCGCTTGAAGACATAGGTCTTGGTGACGGTGACGCCTGCTCCATCCGTCCAGGTGAGCGGCACGCGCAGCTCGTCCTGGCCGGCCGGCAGCGAAACTTCGAAGTTCGGGGTCGAAAACTGCGCCAGGTGCGTAGGCGCCGCGTGCCCTGCCGCCCCCAGCAGTCCCGATTGCAGCACGAACAGGCTGTCCGGACTGTCGCGGTTGAGGAGCCGCACGGGTGTGGGCTCTCCCTTGACCAGCGGGTAAGTGAGCAAGTCCGCGCGCGTGAGCTCGCCGCCCGCGAGGCTCAATTGCACATCCAGCACGTCGGTGGTCACGTGCACGAGCGGTGCGGCGGGTGCCGGCGTGGGTGCCAAGCCCGACGGAGTGGCGGCGGCTGCGGGCGCTGCGCCTGCAGCGGGCGCGCCTGGCGCGCTCGCACTCAGGGTCGGGGCGGTGCTTCCAAGGGAGGGCGGTGCCTCGGGTGCCGCGACACCGCTGGCCGGCGCGCTCGCGGCCGGTGGCGGCGCCGGCGGATAGTCGCGCATCCAGGTCGTGTAATTCAGGAACAACGCCATCGCCAGCGTCGCCCACAAAATCCCGCGCAGGTTACGCGTGCCGAACATGGCTTTCCCTGGTGCAGCCGGCGTGCGGGACCGGATCAAGGCCGCCCGGGTGCAGTGGATGGCAGCGCGCGATGCGGCAGATCCCCAGCCACGAGCCGCGCAGCGCGCCGTGGATCCTTATGGCCTCGAGGGTGTACTGCGAGCAGCTCGGGTAGAAGCGGCAGCGCGGGCCCAGCAGCGGGCTTATGCCCCGCTGATAGATGCGGATCAGGCCTTGGAGGATCTTTGTGCCCATGCTTCGTTAATTTCTGTCCACAAGCGCTGCAACGCGGAGCGCAGCTCGGAGGTCTTGGCCGC
>Ga0068860_100007610_pt1 | contig 10837 bp, 11 predicted proteins | sample KBSSwiS32_FD_66597 | JGI IMG/M metagenome (GOLD analysis project Ga0068860, IMG submission 66597) | Switchgrass rhizosphere microbial communities from Kellogg Biological Station, Michigan, USA - KBS Switchgrass S3-2 | ecosystem: Host-associated > Plants > Roots > Rhizosphere > Soil ...
AGGTCCAGTCCACACCATCCTGATCGACCGCCCCCACGACTGTTGCGGTGGACAGCTTGGTCACGGTCTTTGCCGCCGCGCTTTCGCCGGGCAACTGGATCGAACCCGCCCAGGTTTCCACGTCGTTGCCCATGCCATTGGCGCAGCCGGTGCAGTTATAGACCCGGCCACCGATATCGGTGATCGTGGTGGCCGTGCTGTTGTAGGTGAATTTGGCCAGCGCGGTCGAAGGCGCGGCGATCGCGTAGAGCGTCACGACTTTGGGTGTCTGCCAGCCGGCAGTATAACCGGACGTATGATAGGTTATCGACAGGGCATAGCCGAGATTCGAACTGACGGTCGTCGGACGATAGTATGTCCTGATGCCATCGACGAAGGATTGATAGGTGAATGTTATTACCTCGCCTTCAGGATATTCTACAGACGATGCATAATAAAGGTAGTTGCGACCTTGCGCGTTTAGAATATCATATGATTGCACGTTGAAATTATATCTTGCGCCTGAACCTGATTGGACGAGATCCTGCTCCACGAGTATTGACCCGGATCCGACCACACTCGTGCAAGTGGAAGCGATGCAGCGAAACGACTCCGAACCCGCCGCCCCGAGGTGCGCCGAAAATTGGGATGGCTGGTATCCGGGTCTCCCGCCGGAATCGACCCGATCAGATAGGGCGTCACGTCCTGCAGGCGCGAAAAGGTGAGATGCGGCACCGCAGGCACCGAGAGCGTGGGCAGATCGATCTGGGTTCGTCCATCGACGAGGTTGACGCCATTGCGGTCGCTCTCGACCCGCAACGGCGAAATCGTTGCAGGCGGGTCCACCTGGGCGTGCGCCATGATCGGAAGCAGCAGGCCGAGCAGGACGGACCACAAATAGCGCTTCATCATTCGCCCCCTTCGGCGCAATGGCAACGGCCATCCATGCCTTGCCCGATGCGCGATGACTTGAACGTTCCAGTCATACTCAGCCTTCCCAACGGGTTGATCGGACGGGCCTAATTCTGCGGAATCACGAGAACCTTGAAGCTGCCCGCCGAAGGCACGACCACGACACCAGTTGTCGTCGGCGTCGGTGTGGGAGTGGGAGTCGGTGTGGGAGTTGGTGTTGGCGTGGGTGTGGGCGTGGGTGTGGGCGTGGGCGTTGGTGTCGGCGTTGGTGTCGGCGTGGGCGTGCCGGTGATCTTGTAGCGTGTGCGGTTGGCAGCCGGATCGAAAGTCGTCTCCATGGACACGCCGTTGTTCACCGTGCCGCTGTGGCCGACCGCCACCAGGCGACCCAGCGCGTCATAGGTGTAGGCGATCGTCTCGTTCGCCCAAGCCTGCGAAGGGCACGCCCCGAGCGCCGCCAGTCCCGCGCCACACAGCAAATGGCGTCGCATCGATCTCGTGCCTTTCAGCAATGTCCGATAACGGAGCGCCGCGCCGCCCGCCGGCACGATCACGGCTCGATCATATAGACGAAGCTGACGTTTTCGACGGGCGAATAGAGCGTGCAGCCTCCGCCCGTAATATCACCGACACCGAAAACACGGACTTCCCGGCCCATCGCCTGCGCCGTCAGAAGCAATGCGAACTGCGCCTGACCGGACGAACTCGAGAGATCGATCGCCCCGGCATAGACGGTATTCGTTGCGCAAGTCGCGCGGGTGCCGGCCGGCGGCACCGTGAGCTGAATCAGTGCATAGTGCTTGCCCTGCTCATATGTGAAGATTCGCAAGATCGTGGCGGTAGTGTCGCCGTTGGCGATTGCAGGCGAAGCTGTCAGAAACGCGAGCAGAGCACTCGCGCCCAGAGTTACGCGTCGTAGCAAGTGTCGCATCTTTCCCCCTATCGTCAATAGGTCTACCGGGTTCGATCGTTCATCAGGTCCAGCAGGTACGCGAGATCACCCGGCCGACGATGCGAAGGCGAGCACGACGACCAGCATTTCAGACCAGCTTCACCTTCAAATGTCAGTCCACTTGCGAACGCGCATGCGAGTCGCACAACTATGCACCAATAGGGCATACGTTACGGCGTCCGTCAAGTTCGCAGTGTCGATCTATTCATCCATTTTGGATATATCGTCACGAACCGTCTCATCGAGATTTGTGACAGTCGGGCGACGTTGGTGGCGAGCCTCGATCAAATGCTTCAATCAATCCGGCTTTTCATCGGTATGGCACGACGGGTCTGTCGAAAAGGACAGCCGATCGGCACTGCGACAGGTCCGATGGGGCTCTCTTTCCATGCCGATGCCGCACGAATTCCTTCGCGCAATTCGCCCGTCACTCCCGCGGCGCCAGCCACCAGTCCTGCCGCCAGCCGGCAACGTCCGGCACCGCCCGCCCCTCGCCGTCGGTCGCGGGCCTGTACCGGAAGCGTTGCGTGGCGAGGCGGCAGGTCGTTCGATCGAGTTCGGCGTTCCGGCTCGACACCGCGACGCGACAGGCCTTGACGCGGCCGTCGGTGCCGACGTCGAGATGGACGATCACCGTTCCGCCGGCCTTCAGTCGCGCGGCTTCGCGCGGATAGTCCGAGATATTGATTCCGCCCTTGATGCGGCGCGCGCGGGTCCCGCCGCCGCCGCCGCCGCCCGCGCCGGTGCCGCCATTGCCGCTGCCGAGACCCTGGCCGGTGCCGCCCGCGCCGGTGCCGGGACCCGATCGATCGCTGGCGCCCGCGGACGGCGCGTTGCCCACAGCCGCGACCGGTGCCGCGGCGATCGGCGCCGGCGCGATCACCGGCGCCGGCGGCGCCACGATCGGACTGGGCCGCGCGTAGCGATTGGCGGGGGCGGATGCGGCGGATGGCCTGGGCGGCCGGCGGGGCTTTCGCGCGGCCGGCGGGGGATCGGGTTGCGCCATTGGCGCCGGCAGATCGAGCAGAACCGAAGCGCGCTCGGCCGGCCGGGCCGCCGCCGGAAGGCGGACCGCGACGAGCAGGGCGATCGCGGCTGCGTGCAGCGCGATGACGCCGGCCAGCGTGGCGCCCCGTCGCCGACGATCGCGGTCGACGCGGAACTGCGAGGCGGCCATCATGCGCGGGACTTTACCATATCGACGCTTGCGACAGGCTGAACTGGCGGCCCGCCTCGTCACGTGAACCGCTCGTCGCCGGGCGGCCGCGGGCCGGGGTGGGCTGCTGTTTCGCGGCCGATCAGTCATTGGGCGTTCAGCTTCGCCGCCTATTTTTCATCCGCCATTCATCCAATGGAGGACGATATATGCGACAGTTCCGTATGGCCGTTCTTGCCGGCGCGGCCACGCTTTTGGTGACCGGCGCGGCGTGGGCGGCGAGCAGCCCGACGCACGAGATGAAGCTGAGCCTGCCCGATGGCTCGGTGGCGCACATCCGATATGAAGGCGATGTCGCGCCAGTGGTGGAGGTCGCGCCGGCAACCGATCCGGTGGCGCTGCGCGATCCGTTCGACCTCTTCGGCCCCTCGCCGTTCGCCGCGTTCGACCAGATCACGGCGCTGATCGACCGTCAGGCGGCGGCGATGATGCAGCAGGCCATGACGGCCGGCGCCGACGGTGCGCCCGTCGTGACGACCGGCGCCGCGCCCGGGGGCACAGTGCACTACAGCTTCGTGTCGACGAGCAGCAGCAATGGCAGCTGCACGCAGAGCGTCGAGTGGCGTTCCGACGGGTCGGGCGCCGAACCCAAAATGATCAGGACGAGCTCGGGCGATTGCGGCGCCGACGGCCAGGGTGACGCGGCGAAGCCGGTAACGACCTCCGCCCCTGCGCCCAAGGCGACGCAGGTCGACAAGACGATCTGACCGGATTGCTCTAGCCCCTCCCCTTCAGGGGCGGGGTTGGGGGAGTCGGAAGAAGCACTCCATGTCGATCGGAACGCACGGAAAAATGGCTGAAAAGCTCGCTTCGCTCGCCCCCACCCCAACCCCTCCCCTGAAGGGGAGGGGCTCATCCGGCGCGATTGAAGGATGGTCGTCGAGCAGACGATCCGACCGTGCGGACCTTGCCGAACATCGTCACGTCGACCGCGCATCCAGCGCCGCCGTCGCCGTCTCATAGGCGTGCACGAAAACCTGGTTGAGAGATCCCTCCTCGCCCTCGTCGATCTGTCGCAGCAGATCGGCATGGCGCTCGCTCGCAATCTCCCATTGGGCGGCGGCGCGGCTCTTGAGCAGCGATCCGCGTCCCTCCGACGCCGCGCCGATCGCGGCCGGGTCGAAGGCCTGGACGGCGGCGCGCAGCGAGGCGCGCAGTCCGTCGAAGGTGGCGATCAGATGCTTCTTGATGTCGCGGAACGACGCGGCCAGCGCGGCCGGGCCGCTGAGATAGCCATGTTCGCTCGCCAGCAGCAGATCGATCGCCAGCCTTTGCGTCGGCGCCCATTTGAACGGATTGTTGTTGGCGGCGCCGATCGTCGTGCGGGCGAGGTCATATTGCGCGCGGACGCGCTCGCGCTCGGCCATCAGATCGCCGATGCCGAGCACCATCTGGCGATAGACCGCGCCCGCGCGGCGCATGATCGCCTCGGGATCCTCGGTGGAAAAGGCCGAGGCATCGAGGCCCGCACCCTCGCAGAACGCCTCGAGCAGCGATCCGCCGGCGGCGAAGCCGGCCTGGCTGGCGGCGTCGGACCAGTCGGTCGGCACCGCGATCGAGCTTCCCAGCGGCGGCGACAGGATCAGGGTCTGGCCCGCGTCCGCACCGGCATCGGTCTGCACCGCATGGTCCGCCACCAGCGTATAGGGGCCGAAGCGCATGGTGTTCGGCAGCGTCACGAGAATGTCTTCGTCCTGCGGCAGGCGGGTGCCGGTGGCGCCATCGAACACGCCGTTGGCGCCGAGGCAGCGCAGCACGAGACCTTCGGCGCGCACGTGGAACTCGCAATGCCAGCGCGAGAGTTCGCAGATCGGATCGTTCATCACCCAATCGGCCTGGGGATCGCGGCCGATGCGCAACCTGCCGTCCTGCAGCAGCCGCGCATCGATCGGCCGGTGCGGCTGGTCCGTCTCGAAAAGCCGGAAGATATACATGAGTGCGCCTTACGCCGCTTCGCGTTTGACGGGCTTGGCCGCGGTCCGCCCGATCCGCGTGCGCAGCGCGGCCTGGACGTCGCCGACCGGGTCGTTGCCGGACCGCGCCTCGATCTCGCCGGCCAGCCGATTGAACGAATCGAACAACAATCCCAGTTCGTCGCGCCGGCGATGCGACAGGCGGAAAGCCGCGTTGCCGCCGGCGGCCTCGTCGATCGCCCGCCGCAACCGGCGCAGCGGCAGCGTCAATTGGCGCGCGCTCAGATAGCCGATGGCAGCCACGACCGCGACGACGAACAGCGCCAGCGCGATCAGCAGGAACCGCGCCCGTGCCAGCGCGGCATCGAGTTCGCCGCGGTCCATCATCATGTCGACCTTGCCGAAATCGGCGCCGGCATAGCGCACCGTCCGCACGAAGCGGATGCCGTCTTCGCCGACGACCGCACCGCCGGCCCGGGCGATGGCGGTCGCGCGATAGCGCATGCCGACCAGCGCCTTCTCGCCTGCGGCGCGGATGATTCCCTGATCATCGACGATGACGAGGTGACGGACGTTGCGATCGCCGGCGGCGGTCTCGACGAACGCCTGCAACGGCACCCAATCCTGTTCCGCCGGCGGCAGTCCGGCATTCTCGGCGATCCGCAGCGCGGCGTTGCGCGCGACGAAATCGGTGACCGACGCGCCCGAGGTCAGCGCCATCCGCGTCATCGCGTCAGTCTGCCGATCGAGCACGAGCCCGACGCTGAGCGCAAGCGCGACGGCGGCGGTGGCGGCCAGGGTCAGCGGCAGCTTGAATCGCAACGCCATCCCGCGTCGCGGCGTGTCGGCCTCGAGCACGAGCCCTTCCTGTTCGCGGGCGAGCGCCTGGCAGAGCGTGGCGGCGTCGGCGAAGCGTTCGGCGGCCTTCTTCGCCAGCAGCTTGCCGATGATGAAGCGCAGGCCGCGCGGGCAATCGCGCACCTGCCGTTCGATCAGCGCGGGATCCTGCTGGGTGATCTGGATCGCCAGCGACGCGAGGCCGATGGCGGGAAAGGCCGGCTTGCCCGTGACCATCTCGTAGAACAGCGCGCCCAGCGAAAACAGGTCGCTGCGCGCATCGAGCGGCATGCCCATCGCCTGTTCGGGACTCATGTAGCGCGGCGTGCCCATCACCTGCCCGGCGATGGTTCGGCCCGCGTCCCGTTCGTCGCGCGCATCGACGCGCGCGATGCCGAAATCGAGCAATCTGGCGGACGTGCCGCGATCGCAGATCAGGATGTTGGACGGCTTGACGTCGCGGTGAATCACGCCGCGGCCATGAGCGTAAGCGAGCGCATCGGCGATCTGGATGCCCAGCGCCAGCACGCGTTCGATCGTCATCCGGCCTTCGTCGCGCAGCAGTTCGTCGAGCGGACGGCCGTGCAGATGCTCCATCGCGATATAGGGGACGCCATCGGCATCGCCGACATCGTAGATCGTGACGATATGGCTGTGCGACAACATGCCGGCCGCGCGCGATTCGGCAAGGAAGCGCTGAACGACCTCGGCATTGCCGCGAAATTCGGGCTTGAGCGCCTTGATCGCGACGGGACGATCGATGCTGGGATCGTGCGCCAGATAGACCTGCGCCATCGCACCCTCGCCGATCACCGCCTCGATCCGGTAGCGGCCGATCCAGGGCGGGAGGCCGTCGGGCGCCGGGGTGCCGGCCGGCGGCGGTGAGCCGGGATCGAAGGCGTCGGTCATCTCTTGTCCTTCACCGTCTGGCGGATGCGCCGGGCGCGTTCGAGATCGCGCCGGATCAGCGTGTTGCCGGGATCGAGCGCGGCGGCCTGACCGAGCAGCGCCACTGCGCGCGCGACCTGGCCGCGGTTGAGCGCGGCGAGGCCGGCCGCGCGCAATTGCGCCGCCCGTGCCGGATCGACGGCGGGCGCCGGCACCCGCGGCAGAGCTGGCGGCGACGGGACCGGCGGTGCCGGACGGACCGGAGCGGGTGCGATCGGGTCGGGCCGCGGCGGCGCCGGCCGGGCCGGGCGGGGCACGGGCGCGGGTCGCGGCGGCGCGATGCCCGGAATGCGGATCGTCTGTCCGCTCTGCAGCGAAGCCGGCACCTTGATGCCGTTATAGCGCGCCAGCGCATAGAATTTCAGGCGATCGCCGAGGAAACGCTGCGCCAGGGCCATCAGCCGGTCGCCGGGCTGGACGCGATAATCGAAGCTCTTCGTCCCGAGCAGGGCGACCGGATCGGCGGTCAGGCTCTCGAGCAGCCGTTTCGCGCCGGCGTCGTTCGGGTGGCGTTTGACCATGCGCTTGAGCGCCTTGCGCGCCGCTTTCTCGTCGCCCTTCTCGAGCAGGGCGATGACATCGCCCATAAGCTGCGCATTGCCGATCGGCTGGATCGTCGCTGGTCGCTGCGGACCGCGCGGGTGCTGCGAGCAGGCCGAAATCGCCGCCAGAGCCGTCAGCAGGAGCAGGCGGCGCGGTGCGGTCCGGCAGCGGGCATTCATGCGCCGACCGCCAGCCGCTCGTCCGCGGCGATGATGGAAAGATCGGTCAATCGGCGGATCCGGTCGCGATCGTGGACGAAGGCCGGGAACGCCACGGCCTGCAGCGGCCGCGAGAAATAATAGCCCTGGAACAGGCTGCAGCCATGCCGGCGCAGCCACGCATATTCCTCGGCGCGCTCGACGCCCTCGGCGAGCACTTCGATGCCGAGTCCGCGGGCAAGCGCGATGATGCTCTGGCAGATCGCCTGGCTGTCACGCTGCCCGTCGACGTCGGTCACGAATTCGCGGTCGATCTTGAGCTTGTCGAACCGCAATTTCTTCAGATAGCTGAGACTCGAATAGCCGGCGCCGAAATCGTCGATCGAAATGGCGACGCCCAGCGCGCGCAGCTTGTCGAACAGCAGCCTGGCGCCGGCGGCGTCGACGGCGGCGGCGGTCTCGGTCAGTTCGAGCTCGAGCAGCGCCGGCGGCAGGCCATGCCGCCGCAAGGTGCGATCGACCAGGACATCGACATCGCCGCGTTCGAGCTGATGGGCGGAGAGATTGATCGCCAGCTTGAGATGGGCGAGACCGTCACGCTGCCACGCCTTCGCCTGCCTGCACCCGGCGTTGAGCGTCCACAGGCCGATCTCCTCGGCGAGACCCGCCGCCTCCATCACCGGCACGAACGCCGTCGGCGAGATCAGGCCATGGTCGGGGTGGCGCCATCGCAACAAGGCCTCCGCACCGCAGACCGCCTGCGCGGCGGCATCGACGAAGGGCTGGAACCAGAGTTCGAGCTGGTTGTGCGCGGTTGCCTGGCGCAGATCCTGCTCGAAGGCGAAGATCTGGCGCGCGGACGCGACGCTGCCTTCGCCATGGAACAGAGGCGTGCCCGTTTCGGCGCCCGCAAGCGATGCGATCGCGCGTGCGACCAGCGCCGCGGCGTCGAGCGGATCGCCCGACTGCCAGATCGAGGCCGAGCGGATCTGCGGGAGCATGTCGATGCCGGGCAGGACGATGCGATCACGCAGCGCGTAACAGATCGCATCCAGTTCGGTGCGCGCCTGGCCCGGCGGCGTACCGGGGCACCAGACCGCAAAGCGGGCACGATCGACATGCGCCACGAAGCGATCGCCGCCGACCATCCGGATCATGCGCGCGGCCACCTCTTGCAGGACATGATCGGCGACCTTGAGGTCGAAGATGCACAGCCGGTCGAAGTCGCAAAGCTCGACGATGCCCAGCAAGCCGTTGCCGCCCGACTCCGCGATCGCGACGATCAGGGGTTCGCGCGTCGGCAGCCCGGTGACGCCGTGCGCTTGCGCGAAGCGATGCTCGATGCTTTCGAGGCGGACGATCATCCGTTCGGCGTGCGCGGCAAGCCGGTCGGCCGATGGCGCAGGATCCGGAACGGCGGCACCGCCGACGAGGAGCACCGCTTCCATCCGGTCCGCGAGCGTTTCACGCCGCAATCGGCGCCTGTAGAGGCTGAACAAGGTCCACCCCGAGGCGACGATGAGGGGCGCCATCGCCCAGGGCGCCAACGCGTTCATGCGATCGGGTGACAGGCCCAACAGGCAAGCGGCCAGGCCCGCGAGCAACAGGAAGACCATGCATGCGGCGAGGTTGTCGCGCACGATGGCTTTGGCGACGGCCCCCTTGCGGGTAGCGATCCGCATATGATCTGCCCGTGTCATCTCCGGTGCAGGAGATAGCGCCAAGAAGAGAATTTTCTCTTAAGCGTGATTGGAAGCAGATCCTGAATGATTTACATTTTCTTATTGATTTTCAAGGGTCTGGATTGACTTGCCGATGCCGGGTCAAGGCGAAGCTGCCGCCGATCGGAGCATCGCCGGCCGCTACCGCATGCCGAGGGTCGAACCGGTCAATCGGCCGCGTCACCGAGCGCCGCCACGACCATCGCTTCCCATATCGCCGGATCACCGACCGCCGCCATTGCCGCATCGGGTTCGCGCAGAGTCCTGAGCACCGCGACGGCATCGGCACGATAGTCGACCCAGGTTGCATCGACATCACTGGCTGCCGAATGTTCGCCGCCTCCGGCATTGGCACTCAGCCGCTGGGCGGCGAGCACGCGGGCGATACGCTCGATCGCACTGGTATGGGAAACGGGCATCTTACTCCTCCCCTCCCGGTTTTCCTGCCGGCCTTCGGTCTGTCACGGGGCCGGCGAGCGACGCTTGCCCGGTTCCCGATGCGCCGACCGTCACCATCTACGCCTGCTGCGGCGCGCATTCCTTAATCGAGATCAACCTGGCCCCAAACGCGATCAACCTGGAAAGCGCGGAGGGCAACCGTTCGCAGCGGCGAATAGTCAATATTAGCCTTATGGCGAGACGCCGAACGGACCACGCCTGATATATTCCGCCCCCGAGCCGCGAGCCACCGCGTCGACAGGAGAGCGCAGAAGATTCGACATGTCGTGATGATCAAGTTCAAGCAGGATGCCCTGCAGGAGGAAGATCGACATCTTCCTCGAGGAGATCAGGAAGCTTCCGCACCTGAACAAGGAAATCCGCGACTACAGCCACGGCATGTGCGTCACGAAGCGCTATCATAGCGGCGACTTCGACTTCGCCAATTACTGCGATATCGACAGCTATGAGGCGATGGACCGCTATATGTCGCATTGGGCGCATCTGCGGATGACGCCGTTTCTGCCCGACATCCTTGAAAACATGATCTCGTTCGATTGGGAGATCGATTATCACGGGCCGGCCTTTGACGAGGCGGCGGCACGCGAGGAAGCGGTGAAGGAGCAAAAGCGCGTGCTGCCGGTCCACGAAGATCCTGCGAGGGCCTATGTTCCCGAGATCCGCGGCCAGCAGCGTGCACGCGCGGAAGAGCTGCTCGCCGCCGCCGGCCTCGCGCTCGACGAGGAGGTCGACGAGATCATCGGCTCGGTCTGGGCGCCCGATCGCATCATGTTCACCACCCCCGAGGTCGGCAGCGACGTGCCCAAGGTCAGCACGGTGAAGTTCGGCATCACCGGCGACTGGCTGACCGGCCCGGCGGTTCCCGACGAAAAGACCGCGTGGTGAACGGTTGCGCATTCGCGCGCGCACTTCCGCTTTCATGAAAGAATCCGGTCTCACCGGATCGCTGCCGCTCATCCTTGCGCACGCCACATGTGAGACCAATTTATGTGAGACCCATTTTCGCCTCAAGTGAAACCGGAGCGAGCCATGGTGCAACAGTCTGCGACGATCGAGGCGATCCTGACGGCACCCATCCAATCTATGACAGCGAAGGCGCGCGGCTCTATCCGGGCCGCTGGAATACAGCCGCCAGTCCGATCATCCAAACGTCGGAGCATTATTCGACCGCGATGCTCGAAAAGCTCGTTCACGCCAGT
>Ga0068860_100007612_pt1 | contig 10837 bp, 10 predicted proteins | sample KBSSwiS32_FD_66597 | JGI IMG/M metagenome (GOLD analysis project Ga0068860, IMG submission 66597) | Switchgrass rhizosphere microbial communities from Kellogg Biological Station, Michigan, USA - KBS Switchgrass S3-2 | ecosystem: Host-associated > Plants > Roots > Rhizosphere > Soil ...
GAACCATCAGGAGTTGCCACCAGACCCACAAGTGAAAGTTCTTTCAAATTGGAGCTCATGGTTCCGTGCGCGGCAATGGGTAACTGGCAGCCGCCGCCAAGACTTCTCAGCAGCGCGCGTTCAGCGAGACAAGCGAGATGAGTTTCGCTGTGATCCAATTTCGTTACCGCTGCAATGGTCTGTTCGTCATCGCTCCGCGTTTCGAAACCGAGTGCTCCCTGACCCACTGCCGGAACCATTTCGTCGGCTCCGATTCGCATACTGATTCGATCCGTTAAGCCAAGTCGCAGTAGACCGGCCGCCGCCAGAATTAAAGCGTCGTACTGTCCTTCGTCCAGTTTTCGTAGGCGAGTGTCGACATTACCGCGAAGATCTTTAACTTGAATATCAGGACGTTTAGCTTTGAGTTGGGCCATACGTCGTTGGCTTGAAGTTCCCACCACTGCGCGCTGAGGTAGGTCCGACAGCGATGTGATGGATGTTGATTTGGGAAGAACGAGTGCGTCTCTTGGATCCTCACGCTCACTGATCGCCGCAATCGTAAGTTGATCTGGAAGAATCGTCGGCAGATCCTTGAGCGAGTGAACTGCGATATCAATTCGACCGTCCAGGAGTGCCTCTTCTAGCTCTTTAGTGAAGACACCTTTGCCGCCGATCACTGTTAAAGGATCGGACTTCACATCGCCGGTTGTCTTAATTATTTCGATGCGGATTGAAAGCGCCGGGTTCAGTGAGAGAAGCCGGCTCTTTGTGTGCTCTGCCTGCCATAATGCGAGCTTCGAACCCCGTGACCCAATGACTAAAGCGCGCTCCATTGTGGCGAAAGATTACTCCTCTGGTCCAAATGAATCGGCTATCTCCTGCATCGTTTCCAAGTCGCTGGCTTCGTAAAAGCGACGCATTTGATTCAGCACCGGGTGCGAGAGCTTGTTTACAGTCGAGGTCAGCAATTGTTCGATTGCCTGCTCTTGTTCAGGAGTAAGTTGACCTAAATTCTTTCTCTGTTTTTCTAACTCCGCTGTAGCAAGCTCCTGGAACCGTTGACGCAATGCGCCAAGTGTGGGTCCCAGATCCATTAGACGCAGCGACTGTTGGAACTGCATGACTTCAGACTGGACGATCAATTCTGCTCGTTCTGCTTCCCGCTCGCGCTCACGAATATTCGACGAAATTACCGACTCGAGATCGTCAATATCAAAAACAAAGACGTTCGGCACTTTACCGGCGCTGGGGTCGATGTTTCGCGGAACGCTGATGTCGATCATGCACATCGGCCGGTTGCGTCTTTTCTCACGAGCCCTGCGGGTCATCTCTTCGGTGATAACAAAATCCGGAGCGGCAGTGGAACAGATAACGACGTCTGATTCCGCGAGGGCTCGATCGATTTCGTCAAACGCAATAGCTTCACCACCAAAGTCGTTTGCAAGTCTGTGAGCAGACTCTTCGGTGCGATTGGCGACCAGCAGGCGAGTGGCGCCGGCATTAAGAAGGTGGCGTGCTGAAAGTTCAGCCATCTCACCAGCGCCGACGAGAAGAACTGTGTGGTTCTTTAGCGAGTCGAAAATCTTCTTGCCGAGTTCGACCGCCATATAGCTGATCGAAACCGCATTGGCGGCAATTCCCGTTTCACTGCGAACACGCTTGGCAACCCGGAAAGTATGATGTACCAGGCGATTCAGGATGCGTCCGGCAGTGCCTGCCTGGACTGCCAGTGAGTAGGCGTGTCGTACTTGCCCTAACACCTGTGGCTCGCCGACTACCATCGAATCAAGGGATGACGCTACGCGGAAGAGATGGCGAACTGCTTCTTCGTCACGATGACTGTAGACGTGTTGACCCAGGAACTCTGGAGACAAGCGTTGATCTCGATTTAGAAACTGTGCAATACGCGTGGTGCTTTGTTCCAACGAGTCGATGTTTGTTGCACTAAGAATCTCTACTCGATTGCAGGTAGAAACGATCAATCCTTCACGAACGATCTCGCCATCTACTAAGGAACGCAGTTCTCGTGTACAGGTCTCGTCAGAGAACGCGAGTAGTTCGCGTACTTCGACGGGAGCGGATTTATGATTGATTCCTACTAAAACAATCGACATCAGTGGTCAGTTCAGTGCAGTTAGAGTTTCTTAATGAAGTCAGCTGTATTTAAATTCTGAATCAATCCAAACACGTGATAACCGCCCAGCAGACGTGTACCGAAGAAAGTGCAAAGCACGAGGGCAAATCCCAGGACGCCTAACCAGGCAGCATTTTTGCCGCGCCATTTAGCGCTCGAGCGATAGAGCAATAGAGTGAAGTAAAGCAGCCACGTCAATATCGCAAATATCTCTTTGGGATCGTTGTGCCAGATCTTACCGTCCCTGGCGGATGACCAAACCATCCCGGACGCGATTCCGAGGGTGAGCAATGTCAAACCAAAAATCGCCGAAGTCGTTGCCAGTTGATTAATTGTTGAGAGCGACGGTAAGCGATGAAAGATAGCGCCAAACGTTTTGAGCTTCAGTTCGCGCTCCTGGAGCAAGTACATGACGCTGGCCATGAAGACTATAAAGAAAGCAGCATAGGCGAAGATCAATAACGTCGTGTGAATCGGAAATAACCAGGTTGCAGAAAAAGTTGCCGGCGTGTCTTGCCCACCGGAATGGGTTATCAAAGCGATGAACGTCAGAACGGAGATCAACGGCATGATGAAGACGCCGAGCGCTTGAGTTCGATAGCGATAAAGGATCAATGTGTAAGCCGCCACTAGAGCCCAGGCAAGAAACGAGAGTGTCTCTCGCAACGTGAAAAGTGGGTAATGACCGTCAATCGCCCAGTCAGCAATAAGCGCAGCAGTGTGGAAAATAAATCCCAGGGCCATCGACCATTCGGCCACGCGCTGAACGGAGCGGCGTTTATTCATAAATGCCAGAATGCAATGGATTGCGGCAATTAAGTAAGCCGCCAGGACTGCAAGAAGTAGGGATCTCATTTGGGAGTTAAACTCGAGTTATTGCATTTTAGTGGATGAGCAAGGGATTAGGAAATGATAAAGGCTTAACTGGCTCCGGGATCTGTCGGGAAACCTTGCGAAGCGTGGGGACATCCTAGTCCTGTCAGCAAGTGCCTTCGTTTAATTCAAATTTAGCGTCATAATCTGGTTTGACAGCTTGCCTCAGGAGAACGGAATGCCCGCTACTACCCTCAGGTTGTGTGTGCTCCTGGTTTTGATCGCCGGAGTTTCTGTTGGTGCGTTCGGCCAAACCCGGCCGCGTCCCAAACCGCGCGCTACTCCAATTCCCGACCTGCCTAAGCCTGAGGACATGGATAAGCCACCAGCAGAGACGCCTGACAAAGACATCGATACTGTCAAAACTGACACTGACCTGGTGACCGTTCCGGTTATCGCCACCAATCGCGGGGGACTCTACATTGGAGACCTGACACAACCTGAATTTAGTATTGTCGAAGACGGTGTTAAGCAAGAGATCGCTTTCTTTGCCCAGGTGTCGGCTCCTTTTCACGTCGTACTAATGCTGGATACCTCGGCCAGCACACAGGAGAAGCTCAGTTTGATCCAACAGGCTGCATATTCTTTTGTGCGGGAGTTGCAGTCAGTTGATCGAGTGAAGATTATCTCTTTCGATGATACGGTTCGTGATCTTAATGAGTTCACGAATGATCGCAATGTGCTTAAGGATGCGATAAACAAAACGAGATCAGGGCAGGGAACCAAAGTCTACGACGCCATGACAACTGCCTTGACTGCTTTGAGATCAATCAAAGGTCGCAAAGCGATTGTTATCTTCACTGACGGTGTCGACTGGCATAGCGACGAATCAACATATAAGGGGAATATCCACTGGCTTGACGAAGAAGGAGTGATTGTCTATCCAATTCGTTATGACACGCGCGCCGCAGTGGAAAGAATTGCGCGGCAACAGTCAGAAGACATAAGTCCGTCTCTTCCGACCACAGATGTTTTGCGTTCGCCACCTGCGGGAACCACGCCTAAAACTTTTCCCAGTGACGATCCGGTGCCAACCATCGGAACGAATTCAAAAACGGGACCGCTGGGTCTGCCGTCCGCCAGCGAGATTATGAGACGGCGAAGAGAACAGGAGCGAAACCGGGATCCGAATCGCGATCCTTCCATTGACCCTGATCGTTACCCTGGTCCAAATGATCCGTCGACGGATCCGGGGAGGAATACTGACCCCAGGACGACAAATCCAATACCCGGAGCAGGCGACGCCCGTTACCCAACGGGCACAACGAGACGAGGGCCAAGGCCGGACGATTCGATTACGGCGACTTTGGACATGGCCTACGCTACTGCTGACCTTTATCTCAAGACACTGGCTGAACGCTCAGGTGGACGACTGTTGCGTGCAGACAGTTTGGGTTCATTGCCGGATGCGTTTGCAGAAATCGCGGCAGAACTGCGCACTCAATACTCAATCGGCTACTATCCGCTCAACAAAGAGCGCGATGAACACTATCGAAAAATCAAAGTCAGTACCACGCGCAAGGATGTCGTAATCCGCGCCCGCCCCGGGTACCTTGCGAGTAATGCGCAGTGAGTCGGTGCTAAGGATAGTAGTGGGGTGGCGCATGCGTTAACCCTTACCAGCACGACTTCTCGCGAGTTGATCTAAGCACTCTTGATCACTACATTACTGCGCTACGGTACCGATAGTTGGCGTTGCGCTGCCCTTCAGCCGCACTGCCATTTTACCGTCTTGCCGCTCACTCATTCCCGTGCTAGTTTGACTCTGTATTACCGACACCTCCTTCTGCCACTTACTAGCGATGCCTGATCGATCTGAAGCGTGGGAATTGCTTTGTGAATACACAAAGGGCGACAGTTTGCGTAAACATGCGCTGGCTGTTGAAACGGCGATGCGCGCAAGCGCGGCGAAGTATGGTGATGAGACTGCGGACGTCAATGAGTGGGGCCTGGTAGGTTTACTTCACGACTTCGACTACGAAATGTTTCCGTCTGCCGATCAGCATCCGTTCACCGGCGCCAACATACTTTGCGGTCGTGGTTATTCGGAACGGATTATTCGCGCAATCATGGGCCACGCTACTTACACCGGCGTGCCTCGTGATACAGATATGGCCAAAGCGCTTTTCGCTACCGATGAGTTGTGTGGTTTCCTGGTCGCCTGTGCCTTAGTTAGACCATCGAAGAGTCTTGACGACATGGAAGTATCGTCGGTCAGGAAAAAATTGAAAGACAAAGCTTTTGCCCGCTCCGTTAATCGTGACGATATTAAGCAGAGCGTAGAAGAACTCGGGGTGGATATGGATCAGCACATCCGCTTTGTCATTGATGCTTTGCGACCGGTGCAGGATGCGATTGGATTAAAGCGAGTGACCGCTAACCAGCGGAATGAGTCGGCGTGATCTGCGGTGGCTCACTATGTCGATAGGCGCTGAGGATTATCGCGAGTACAAAGAGTGCCAGGGTAAGAAAAGTTGCGAGCATCGCTGTAGCAAACGCCTGAAGCTTTCGTCGTCGCGCGGTGTGACGGTATACAAAGAACGAACCGAAGATTATTGTTGCGAGTGGTAAAACAAAAGTAGCCAGTACTATTAGGCCCGGTTTTGTAACTGGAGTCAGAGAAGAGAAAAGACCAAACACGATCGCGATGCTCGAACCTGCCCCGAGAAGCGCCGCAAGTAATGACACTCCGACTACCAACTTTGGGCGCATGAGAATTGTTCCTCTTTTTCTACGAGACCCATCGAGTAATGGACCGCAAAAACGTCGCCAAGGATACCACAGGCGACTAAAACGTCTGTCTGTAAAAGTTCAGACCGGTCTGGATTAAATAAGTTCAACTTTATTGAGTACCGATAACAAATGCTAAGCAGAAGCGCGCTGATATGGTTATCCCGTCAAGAGGGATTAAAGGATTTTGCCACGAGATTCGCAGTCTTTAAGAAACTCACAACTCGTTTTGTTGCCGGCGAGACGATTGACGAAGCAATCGAGTACATCAAGGAGATCAATGCTGAAGGTTGTTCCGCAACTTTCGATCACTTGAACGAGTCAGTGGGCAGTGCCGCCGAAGCTGACAGCGAAGTGTCCGAATACCTGAACATCCTGTCAAAGATCGACGACACCGGGATCAACTCAAACGTTTCGATAAAACTGACGCAGTTTGGCCTGGGCATTGATCCTGAACTAGCGTACAAGAATGCCCGTCGCGTAGTTGAAGAAGCGCAGCGACGGGGCAACTTTGTGCGGGTCGACATGGAAGACTCGCAAGTTACTCAGGTGACGCTCGATATTTTCAAACGCTTTCGTGATGAGTTTGGTCTCAACGACGTTGGCATAGTGTTGCAGTCTTACTTGCGACGGACCTACTCAGACGCGCAGGAATTGGTGAAACTTCCAGCGCGCATTCGTATTTGCAAGGGTGCCTACAACGAACCACCGGAGGTTTCCTTTCCCGAAAAGAAAGATGTGGATCACAACTACGTTCGCGTGATGCAGTTGTTGCTATCGAGTGGAACTTACCATGGCATCGCTACGCACGATCCAAAGATGATCGATGCGACAGTTGATTTTGTAAATCGCGAAGGTATTGGCAAAGACAAATTTGAATTTCAAATGCTCTACGGCATCCGTCGCGATCTCCAACGCCAACTCGCGAGGGATGGCTACAACATGCGAGTCTATGTCCCTTACGGAAAACACTGGTATCCTTACTTCATGCGCCGGTTGGCTGAACGTCCAGCCAACATTTGGTTTGTGATGAAGAACATGTTCAAGGGGTAACTGCAATCGCTATGTATTGCTCGAACTGCGGAGCGCCCGATCAGTCGTCGCAGACTTACTGCCGTCAGTGTGGGAAGTGGATCGGCACCGGGCCACCTGAGGAACGAATGACGGTGATGATTGTTTTCAACGCGCTCAGTGCTGTATTTGGTGCTGCCGCGGCAATCGCACTGTTTGTGACTTATCTCGGTCAACCGACGGCGAAGTGGTCCATTTATGTGGCCGCGACTTTTTGTCTGATTATCTCGGTCTATCAAACGTTGAGTTTCTTTTTTGCCATGAATCTCCGGAGTCGGTTAAAGCAAGGGCAGAATAAGGCAGCTGAGATTCAGGCCCAAGAAGTAAAAGAGTTACCGCAGGGTGATACTTCCACATTCATTAGGGCTCGTAGCGTGACTGAAAACACAACCGAGTTACTGGAGCGCAAATCGTAGATGAGCGAATGGCTTTGGATCTTTTGGACAGTTCTGGGCGCGATCCTGATTGTCGCTGAAATCTTTACGTCAGGATTCGTGTTGTTGTGGTTTGGTGTGGGCGCACTCGCCGCAGCGCTCCTGGCAATCATAGGTGTGGACAGTCTGGCGTTGCAGTTTTTGTTGTTCGCTGGAGTATCGAGTGGACTAACAGCCGCATCGCGCACCATTTTCCTCAACTACTTCTCGCGCGAGAAGAAAGGGCAATCGCTCCGCAGTGGAGTGGATGCACTACCGGGAAAGATTGGAACGGTTGTGTCATCGAGTAGAGGAGCGTTGCAGGAGGGAGCGGTAAAAGTCTTTGGTTCCACCTGGACCGCATATCCCGCACCAGGTGAAGGTCCATTGGAAGCCGGCGAACGAGTGTGTGTGGAGAGTATTGAAGGAGCGTCGATCTACGTTAAGCGAGTGGAGGGCGATCGAGATTGGCGAGGCAAAGTTGAAGACGAGACCAGTTAGAAATCTTTACCTTCCTTAGACTAACCCCCTTGGAGTGCGGTGACTAGTCACCGCTTTGTTACTGCGCGACCTTCCTTAATACCAACTTAAATCTCTGCATGGATGAAAAAGCGGTAACGAGTTACCGCACTCCAAGGTGGTCGGCCTAACGATGTTTGTGGTGATCGGGAAAATGAAACACGAGCGCTGGAAAATGACGAATGATCCTAAGATCATCCCGGTCCTTTATTCTCCAGTTCGTGGTTCAGTGTCAGCTTCGTAGGTGTCGTCGAGAGTTTTGTCTTCCTCGAGTGGAGGCAACTCAATTGTGATTCGGTCAGTGGCGGGTGCTTCAAGATCGTCACCAAGGAATCGCGCCAGCACAACGGTAATGTTGTCTTCACCGCCGCGATTATTGGCTTCTTCAACTAATGCATCACAGGCTTTCGCCAGGTTCCCATTGCTGCTCGATACGATGTTCTGAATATCATCTGCTCGCAGTTTACCTGATAGTCCATCGCTGCAAAGCAAAACAAGATCCCCCTGTCGGAGGCGAATCTTACCTGTAACCGGAGCGACTTCACTTTGCGCGCCAAGTGCCTGCAGGATGACGTTGCGAAACATGTGAGTTTCCGCTTCGCTCTCACTTATCTGGCCCACGTCAACGAGCTGCTGGACCAACGACTGATCTTTTGTCGCCAGGCGAATTTGATCCTTGCGGATTACATAACCGCGACTGTCACCGACTTGCACCAGATCCAGCGTATCGCCTTTTACCGCGGCGCCGGTGAACGTTGCACCCATACCTGCGCAACGTGAATCTTCCTGGCTGCGAAGATGGATTGCCAGATTGGCGTAGACCGTGGCGTTCTTCAAACATTCAACCAGGTCTGCTGCCGGATCACAGGGTTCTTCGCCGCCTGCACCGACTAACATTTCGCGAACCGAATCAACTGCCATTCGGCTAGCGACATCACCGGCCAATGCTCCACCCATCCCGTCTGAAACAACGAGAACGAGTCCCTTCTCACCCAGATCAAAGCGAGTCAGTTTTTCGGGGGGAACTGTGCCGTCAGTACCGGTCCACGTTTGCTCAGTCGAGAGATCGAGAACGAGAAAGTTATCCTCGTTGCCACGTCGAACCCGGCCAACATCTGATTTGGCGTATAACTCTACAATCATAAGGAGAGCGAACTAATGGGAGTCGTTTATAAAGGCTGAGAACCGACGAGATTGTAACCCTTCTATAGTTTGACTGTCACTTGCGGATTTTCAGCCCAAATGTAGTTTGCCTTGACGTATTGAGGCAAGATAAAAATGCAGTTAACTAAAGTTTTTCCAACGCCTGATCGATATCGGCAATGATATCGTCAGTATCTTCAATCCCTACAGAGATCCGCACAAGGCCATCAGTAATTCCCAAACGTTCGCGTTTTGCTTCGTCAACTGACGCATGAGTCATCGTGGCAGGGTGTGAAATTAGTGTCTCTACACCGCCAAGACTTTCAGCAAGCGTACATAACTTCACAGATTCAAGTACTGTGCGTGCTGCTGCGAGCGAGCCAACATCAAAGGCCACCATCCCTCCGAAGCCATGTTGCTGTCGTCTAGCCAACGCGTGTTGCGGATGCGACGACGAGCCAGGATAGTAAACCTTCTTAACTTTTGGATGCTCCTCCAGGAAGGCTGCTATAGCACGACCCGACTTATCGTGCTGTTCCATGCGCAAAGCCAGGGTCTTTGTTCCTCGAAGTACTAACCATGAATCAAAGGGCGACAAGATAGCCCCGGCACTGTTTTGCACAAAGCCAATCCAATTTGCGTCCTCTTCGTTGTTGAGGACGACAACACCACCTACGCCATCCGAATGACCGTTTAGATATTTGGTCGTCGAATGAACAACGATGTCGACACCAAATTCCAAGGGGCGCTGCAAGTATGGAGACATGAAAGTGTTATCACAAACAACTCGAGCGCCTACGCGATGAGCAATATCACTTACTGCCTGCAGGTCAGTCACAATCATCACAGGATTCGTTGGGGTTTCCAGGAAAACCATCTTTGTGTTTTCCTTGATCGCTGCTTCCACGTTGAGCGGATCAGACGTGTCAACGAAGTCAAACTCGACATTGTAGTTGGCAAGAATTTTCGTGAAGAGACGCGCCGTGCCACCGTAAGTGTTATCGGAGACGATTACGTGCTCATTTGCTTTCACAAGTCTTAAGGTCGCATCAATCGCCGCCATTCCCGAGGCAAAAGCAAAACCGAAGCGCGCACCCTCGAGTGCGGCAATATTGCGTTCGACAGCAGAACGAGTCGGGTTTTGCGTTCGAGCGTACTCGTACCCCTTATTTTTACCGAGTGCGTCCTGGGCGTAGGTTGATGTTTGATAGATCGGAACTGTGACGGAACCAGTTGCTTCGTCCGGTTCCGAGCCTGTGTGTATAGCAGTAGTTGCAAATCCCATAGTAGTGAATAGTGAATCAAAAATTGGTCGATATTAATTTCGAATCTTAACGTTCATTGCTTTGCTTACGAAAAAATTCACGAATCAAAGATTCCCTGGCTTTGATATCTTTCTGCGCCATCTGGAAAAACGGTAACCACTCGTTTGCCTGTGCCTAATCGTTCCGCCACTTTGTACGCTGCTGTTGCTGCCGCTCCGGAAGACCAACCGCCAAGCAGTCCTTCTTTTCGTGCCAACTGCTTGAGCGACGCACAAACATCTTCATCCATTACCATCATGACCTCATCAGCCAGCGATGCGTCGTAAATCGCGGGGATAAAATCGCGCTGACCAATGCCTTCGATCTTCTTTGGTCCCGGAGCGCCGCCGCCGTAAATCGATCCTTCGGGCTCCACCAAAACACAGAGCACTTCGGGATTGATCTTTTTGACTGCGCGCGACACGCCGACAAAAGTCCCTGATGTGCCGGCGCCGATCACAACTGCGTCGATCTGACCATCCATCTGTTCAATGATCTCAGCAGCCGTTGTTGACTCATGAAAACATGGGTTTGCTTTATTCTCAAACTGCTGTGGCACGAAGCTATCGTTAATCTGTTTTGATAATTCATGACAGCGCTCGATTGCACCCTTCATCCCGGCTTCGTGGGGCACGTACTCTATTTCGCCGCCGAGAACTTCAATCAAC
>Ga0068860_100007614_pt1 | contig 10836 bp, 7 predicted proteins | sample KBSSwiS32_FD_66597 | JGI IMG/M metagenome (GOLD analysis project Ga0068860, IMG submission 66597) | Switchgrass rhizosphere microbial communities from Kellogg Biological Station, Michigan, USA - KBS Switchgrass S3-2 | ecosystem: Host-associated > Plants > Roots > Rhizosphere > Soil ...
GCCGCAGATAGGCGGTGACGGTTTCGGGCGTGAGCGCATGGGCGGGCGCCGCTGCGCCCTCGTCGTCGGCCGATCCGGCCAGGCTGGCACGGTTTTTCGCGGCGTCGAACCGGGTCAGCCAGTCGAAGTCCAGCTGCCCCAGCCGCAGCAGCAGCGCCTGGCCGTCAGCGTCGGCATCCGCGCCGGCATCGGAGAGGTCGCGGATGATCCGGCCGGCGAGATCGCGCAGTGCTGCGATCTCGCGCCGCGCCGCAAGCCCGTCTTCCCGCGGAATCGCATCGAGTTCGGCCGCATGGCCGCCCGCACCGCCGCGCGACAATGCCGCGGTCAGCGCTGCGCGATATTCGTCGCGCAGCGCGGCGAGGATATCGGGCACGATCGCCAGATCGGCGGCGAAATGCTCCAGCGTGTTGCCGGCGAACATCAGCCGTTCGAGGATGTAGCTCGACTGCGCCTCGCCGGCGATGCGTCACTTCAGCTCGGCGGCGGTCGCAAGCAGGATGCGGGCATGATGCCGGTGGCTCTCGATCGTCTGCGGCATCGCCGATTCTCCTTCTCTCATGGCCGGCGGCAAATCCGGTAAGTCGATTAGCTAGCATATGATATACGTCAAGGCACCGACTTCCGCAGTTTCGAATGCTACGGCAATAGCGGCGGGCAATTCTTCCTCACGTCCGTGTCGGGCGATGGAGAATCGAGGTCAATGGCGTGTAGGACAGCCCGATCATGTTGCCGGAGAAGCAGGGCAGGGTGGCGCGCCATCGCAGATGGCGGCCCGGGCTTCTGCCATGTGCGCTGCCGCAAGGACGGGAAGGGCCATTAGCTGGTCGCGGCGTTCGAGGAAGCGAAGGGGGTGTGTAGCCGATAAGCGCCTCTTGAATCACGAGTGTAAGGCTACCGGACATGTGCTAAAGTAAGGTAGATTTCACAGTGATATCCACCTTATCCAGAATGACGGCATGGGGAGACCTGGTCGCTTTGTTCGTCAACTTTGCGCGTATGGAACTAGTCAATCTGCACGACATCGGCGCAACCGATGTATCTTGAGAGTGGAATGTATGACGATCTCGATGAAAAACGGATACTATTATGGCGAAAATCTCTCAGACCTGGAGACGGAAATGGCGAGATTCAGCGCGCTCAACTATCCATCATCGCTCTTCCGATCGTCTTCATGCGCATGCGGAGGCAGCGACTTCAAGCTTCAAACCGACGAGGAAGCGGGTGTAGCGCGACGCATTTGCGCGGTGTGCAATCTGCAGCACCTGATGGGAGATAGTGCCGAATATGTCGAGGAGTCGAACCCGGACGATCATATATGCGTGTGTGACGCGACCATATTCGCTCTGCTGTCAGGCGTTGCGCTTTATCCGGACAGCAATGACGTGCGATGGTATTATATCGGATGTCATTGCAGGAATTGCGGATTGATCGGTGTGTTCGCGCACTGGAAATGCGAGGCCGGCGATGCAGCCGCTTTCCTCGACAATATTTGAAACCGTTCGAGGACGGGGATTCGGCCTCAATCCGCCATCCCCCGAATGACTTTGTCCAAGGTCAACGGATAATCCCGAATCCTCACGCCGCACGCATTGTACACCGCGTTGGCAACTGCCGCGCCCGCGCCGCAAATCCCGAGTTCGCCGACGCCCTTGGCTTTCATCGGCGAGGATTTGTCGTCGAGTTCGGGGACGAAATACACGTCCTGCTCGGGAATGTCGGCATGCACCGGCACATGATATTCGGCCATGTCGTGATTGACGAAATAGCCGAAGCGCGTGTCGACGACCAGTTCCTCCATCAAGGCCGCGCCCACGCCCATCGCCATCGCGCCGATAATTTGGCTGCGCGCCGACTTCGGATTGAGGATACGGCCGGCCGCGAACGCGCCGCTCATTCGCCGGATCCGCGTCTCGCCGGTGTGGATGTCGACGCCGACCTCGCAGAAATGCGCGCCGAACGTGCCCTGCGCATATCGCTCGTACATGTCGGCGAATTCGATGCTGTCCTCGGCGCTGGTGCCGTCGCGCCCCGCCGCCTTGCGCAGCGGCACCGCGCGACCGGCCGCCTTGATCGTCCCGTCCTCGAATATCGCCTCCCCGGCGTTGAAACCGGCATTCTGGATCAGCTTGGTGCGCAGCGCGACGCAGGCGGCATAGACGCCGGCGGTCGAACTGTTGGCGCCCCATTGCCCGCCCGATCCGGCAGAAACTGGCGCCTTGCTGTCGCCGAGCCGCACCGTCACGTCGGACATCGGCACGCCCAGCATCTCCGCCGCGGTCTGGGCGATGATCGTGTAGCTGCCGGTGCCGATGTCGGTCATGTCGGTATCGACGGTGACATGGCCGTTGCGATCGACCGACACGCGTCCGCCCGATTTTTCGCCCAGATTGTTGCGGAACGCGGCCGCCATGCCCATCCCGACCAGCCACTGGCCGTCGCGCACCTGGCCGGGCTTGGGATTGCGCTTCGACCAGCCGAAGCGCTCGGCGCCCTCGCGCAGGCATTCGACCAGCTTGCGGCTGGAGAAGGGCCGCTTCGGGCCGGCCTCGGGATCATATTGCACGTCGTTGCGGATACGCAGTTCGACCGGATCGACGCCGCACGCCTCGGCGAGTTCGTCCATCGCCACTTCGAGCGCGAGCAGACCCACCGCCTCGCCCGGCGCGCGCATCGCATTGCCCTCGGGCAAATCGAGCGTCGCCAGTCGGTGCGAGGTCATGCGGTTGGCGCCGCCATAGAGCAACCGCGTCTGCTGCGCCGCCCCTTCGGGGCCGCCGCCGGGCAGGTCGCCCGACCACACTTCATGGCCGATCGCGTCGATCACGCCATTCCTGTCGGCGCCGATGCGGATGCGCTGGATCGTCGCCGGCCGGTGCGTCGTATTGTTGGGAATCTGCGGGCGGGCGATCGCGACCTTGACCGCGCGGCCGGCGGCGCGCGCACCCAGCGCCGCCAGCACCGCATCGGCGCGCAGGAACAATTTCGCCCCGAACCCGCCGCCGATGTAAGGCGAGATCACGTGGATGTCGTCGGGCTCGAGCTTCAGCGTGACCGCCAGATCCTCGACCGCCCAGGCGATCATCTGGTTCGCCGTCCACAAGGTCAGCTTGCCGCCCGTCCACGCCGCCGTCGTCGCATGCGGTTCCATCATCGCATGGCTGTGATCGGGCGTCGTATAGGTCCGGTCGATCTGCACCGCCGCCTTCGCGAACGCGCCCGCGAAATTGCCGACTTTGGTGTCGGCCGACGCATCGGGCCTGACCGCCTTGTCCTTCTCGGCGGCGAGGTCGAAGCGCCCCTCGACGCGCTTATAGTCGATCCGCACCAGCTTTGCCGCATGCCGCGCTTGCTCGAGCGTGTCGGCAACGACCAGCGCGACCGCCTGGTCATAATGCTCGATTTTCGGCCCACCCAGCAGATGCGCGGTATTCTTCGACGCCTTGCCGAGCGCACCGGCATTTTCATGCGTGACGATCGCCAGCACGCCCGGCGCGGCTGCGGCATCGGTCGTGTCGATCGCGGTGATGCTGCCCTTGGCGATCGCCGAACCGACGATCCAGCCATAAGCGGCATTGGGCGCGACATCGTGCCGCTCATAGGCGTAAGGCGCGCTGCCGGCGACCTTGGCGGGGCCGTCGATGCGATCGTGCGGGATGCCGATCACGCGCCCGCGATCGATCGGGTTGATGCCCGCGGGCTGATCGAACTTCATCGCCGCGCCTCCCGCTGGTCATAGACTGCGGCGAGCGTGCGTCCGATAAGATCCTGCTTGAACGCATTCTCGTGCGTCGTGATCGCGCCGGCCAGCGCCGCATCGGCAACCGCCTTCGCGCCCTGCTTCGCCGCGTCATCGGCAAACGCCACGCGCCACGGCTTGGGCGCGATGCCGCCGAACGCGAAATGGCCGTCGCCATCCTTGCCGAACACGGCCGCGACCGACACCACCGCGAACGCATAGGACGCGCGGTCGCGCACCTTGCGATAGACATGCGTGCCGCCCAGCGGCTTCGGCAAGGTGACCGAGACGATCAACTCGCCCGGCGCCAGCGCGGTCTCGACATGCGGGGTGTCGCCCGGCAGGCGATGGAAATCGGCGATCGGCAAGGATCGCTCGCTGCCGTCGGGCCTGACCACATCCACCGACGCATCGAGCAGCCGCATCGCCACCGCCATGTCCGAAGGATGCGTCGCGATGCAGGCGTCGCTGACCCCCATGATCGCGAGGTTGCGGCTGAATCCCTTGATCGCGGCACAGCCGGCACCGGGGCTGCGCTTGTTGCACGGCTTGGTGGTGTCGTAGAAATAGGGGCAGCGCGTGCGCTGGAGCAGATTGCCCGCAGTCGTCGCCTTGTTGCGCAACTGGCCTGACGCGCCCGACAGCAAGGCGCGGCTCAGCACCGCATAGTCGCGGCGCACGCGCTTGTCGGCGGCGAGATCGGTGTTGCGCACCAGCGCGCCGATGCGCAGGCCGCCCTCCTTCGTCGGCTCGATCCGGTCGAGCTTCAGCGGATTGACGTCGATCAGATGCGTCGGCGTCTCGATCTGCAGCTTCATCAGGTCGAGCAGATTGGTCCCGCCGGCGATGAAGCGTGCACCCTGCAGCGAAGCCGCCGCCTGCGCGGCCTGCGCCGGGGAGGTCGCGCGTTCGAAGGTGAAGGGCCTCATGCCGCATCCGCCTTGGCCACATCGCGGATCGCGGCGACGATGTTCGAATAAGCGGCGCAGCGGCAGATATTGCCACTCATCCGCTCGCGCACCTCATGGTCCGAATAGGAGACGTCGTTCAGGTCGCTGGTGACATGGCTGGGGATGCCCGCCTCGATCTCGTCGAGCATCGCCACCGCCGAACAGATCTGGCCCGGCGTGCAATAGCCGCATTGATAGCCGTCATGGGTGACGAACGCGCGCTGCATCGGGTGCAATTTGTCCGCCGTGCCGAGCCCCTCGATCGTGACGATCTCGTCGCCTTCGTGCATCACCGCCAGGGTCAGGCAGGCGTTGATCCGGCGGCCGTCGACGATGATCGTGCAGGCGCCGCACTGGCCATGGTCGCAGCCCTTCTTGCTGCCGGTCAGATGGAGATGCTCGCGCAGCGCGTCGAGCAGGGTCGTGCGCGGATCGAGGTTCAGCTGCCGCGCCTTGCCGTTGACCTTCAGCGTCACTGGCATCGTCGTGCCGCCCGCCGCGCCCGACTGCGCGCCGCTGCCGGCTTGCGCCAACGTCGGAACCGCCGGCGCGGCCAGCACCGCCGCGCCCGCACCCAGCATGCGCCGTCGAGTCACGCCGCCAATCCCTGTCGCCGCCATAGCTCGCTCACCTTCGATTGCATGCCCCGTTAGACGCAGCATGCGGCATTTCGATCCGTGACCGCCAATGATTCGATACGGTGCCGGTGCGAAAAAGGCCGGCGCGTCGCCGCGGCGTGAGGCGCATGCCGTCTCGTCAGGACCGGCGGGCGGACGCAATCGATATGGAGCGCGCATATGCGAACTTTACGGCACCGCTCCCGACCCCGTCTCGCATTCATATGTGGCGCTGCGTAGATCGCCTGACGTCAAGCGAAGGCGGATCCATGCGGCAATATTCAATCTCGAGCGACTCTCCCCTGCACGTCGCGCGGCATATCCTGGATCGGGCTTGCTTTGCCGAGGCCCCGCTCTTCATGGAGAGCGCGGAGAACGGCGCGCGCGAATCGCCGCCTGTTCGATCGCCGCCTGCTCGATCGACGGGTCGCCTTTTGCGGAACGGTTGCGAGAATGCCGTTCTCGCGAACGTCGTGCTCCGATTGGGAGGGCTGGCGCTGATCTCCATTGCCGCCGCGGCGATCCGCTGGCTGTTCGTGCGCGTCCATGCCGATGCTCACCATCTCGCGACAGCTTTCGACTATCTGCTGGCGCTGACCGGATTCACCGGCGCCAGCGTCGGGAGCGTCTGCCTTTGCCTCGGGACTCATGTCGTCGACGAGATCGAAGTGTCGGAACGCTGGCGGCGGCGGCGCTGAAAAACATATGGGATTCATATGCCGTCGCGCGATTCCTCATCTCGCAATCCTATGCGTTTCACGGTCTTGCAGCGACGGGACGCGTATTGACGAGCGGCTCCTCGACATTCGGCGACGCTGATCATGACGGATATTGCCCTGCCACGAACATCTGAATCCGCAGCCGGCCATCACGGCCCCGCCGACCGCTTCGGAACGCTGGCGCTCGGCGCGATCGGCGTCGTATTCGGCGATATCGGCACGTCGCCGCTCTACGCGCTGAAGGAGAGCTTCGTCGGCCATCACCCGCTGACCGTCGACCAGGCCCATATCTACGGTGTGCTCAGCCTCGTCTTCTGGACGATGATGATGATCGTCACGGTCAAATATGTGCTGGTCATCCTGCGCGCGGACAACAAGGGCGAGGGCGGCAGCCTCGCCTTGCTGGCGCTGATTGCCCGCAGGACCGAGGGCAGGAGCTGGAGCACGGGCATCGTCATGCTCGGCGTGCTCGCGACCGCTCTGTTCTATGGCGACGCCATCATCACGCCGGCGATCTCGGTGCTGTCCGCGGTCGAGGGCCTGACCGTGGTGCAGCAGGGTCTGGCGCCGCTGGTGCTGCCGATCGCGATCGTCATCCTGATCGGTCTGTTCGCGATCCAGGCCTATGGCACGGCGCGCGTCGGCATCATCTTCGGCCCGGTCATGCTGCTCTATTTCGCGGTCATCGCCGTGCTGGGCGTGACCGGCATCATCCGCCATCCCGAAATCATCGGCATCATCAACCCGTGGTGGGCCTTCAACTTCTTCGCGCTCGATCCCCGGCTCGCCTTCCTCGCGCTGGGTTCGGTGGTGCTGGCCGTCACCGGCGCTGAAGCGCTCTATGCCGACATGGGCCATTTCGGGCGCAAGCCGATCGCCTTGTCGTGGCTGTACCTGGTGTTTCCGTGCCTGATGCTCAATTATATGGGGCAGGCCGCATTGCTGCTCGACGAGCCCGGCGCCGCGGCGAACCCCTTCTTCCTGCTCGCCCCGGAAGCGGCGCGGCTGCCGCTGGTCATCCTCGCGACCCTGGCAACGATCATCGCCAGCCAGGCGGTCATCTCCGGCGCCTATTCGGTGACGCGTCAGGCGGTCCAGCTCGGCTTCCTGCCCCGCCTCAGGATTACACACACCAGCGCCCGGGCGGCCGGACAGATCTACATCCCGCTGGTCAACTGGGCGCTGCTGATCCTTGTGCTGCTGCTGACGCTGGGCTTCAAGAGCTCGAACAACCTCGCCGCCGCTTATGGTATCGCGGTGACCGGCACGATGTTCATCACCGCCTGCATGCTCGGCATCCTCACCTTCACGGTCTGGCGCTGGAATCGCTGGCTAGCGGGTGCGATCACCGGCATCTTCCTGCTCATCGACGGTGCCTATTTCGCGTCGAACCTGACCAAGATCCCCGATGGCGGCTGGTTTCCGCTGCTGATCGCCGGCATTGCCTTCACCTTCCTCACCACCTGGGGCACCGGCCGCCGGCTGATGCGCGAGCGCCTCCGCGAAGGCACGATGCCGATCGAGCTGTTCATCGCCTCGTCGGTCTCATCGATGGAGCGCGTGCCCGGCACCGCCGTGTTCATGTCGGCCGCGGCCGAAGGCGTGCCGCCAGCTTTGCTCCACAACATGAAGCACAACAAGGTGCTGCACGAGCGCATCGTGCTGCTGACCGTGTCGATCGACGATGTTCCGCAGGTGCCGCCCGCGGACCGCGTCGTGGTGGAGGAACTCGGCCAGTCCTTTTTCCGCGTGATCCTTCATTATGGCTTCATGCAGGAGATCGACGTGCCCAGCGACCTGATCGGCATCTCGGTCTGTGGCGGCGCCTGGAAGATGGCCGACACGAGCTTCTTCCTCGGCCGCCAGACGCTGATCGCCTCGTCGCACCCCGGCATGGCGCTATGGCGCGAGCATATCTTCGCCTGGATGCTGCGCAACTCCGAGACCGCGATGGAATTCTTCAAACTGCCGACCAATCGCGTCGTCGAACTGGGCAGCCAGATCGAGATATAGCGGAACTCGAAGATTTGACGACCGCTCGCCGCGCCTTCGACCAGGGCGATCGAGATGTGTATCGAGTGAGTCACGCTCTCAAGCCGTCATCCCGGCGAAAGCCGGGACCCATATCCTCGGAATATCCGGAAATGGCGGTGTCTATGGGTCCCGGCTTTCGCCGGGATGACGGAAATTGGGAACGTAACGGGTTACTTCAGCGCCCATGCGCTCTCGTGCGGATGACGGCGGGAGCGGCGTCGATAGTGTAGAATTCACGAATTCCGTTCACCCAATTACTCGCCGGACCGCGCCGCCTTCACCCCTCCGACCCCATCAGCCGATAACCCACACCCAGTTCGTTGACGACGATCGACGGCCGGCTGAGGTCCGGCTCGATCTTCTGACGGATGTTGCGGATCACGACGCGCAGATATTCGATGTGGCGCTCATAATCATTGGCCCACACGCTCTTCATCAACTGGTCGTGCGTGATGACGCGGCCCGGGAACCTGGCGAGTTCGGCCACGACGCCATATTCCTTCGGCGTCAGATGGATGTCCTCGCCATTCTTCAGCACGCGGCGGTTGACCAGGTCGATCTCGACATCCTTGACGCGCACGCTCGATCGGGCGCCCTCGGCGCTGATGCGATGGCGCAGCGCCGCCCGCACGCGCGCCAGCAATTCGTCGGTGTCGAACGGCTTGGTCACATAATCGTCGGCGCCGAGATCGAGCGCCGTCACCTTCTGGTCGGTGGCGTCGCGCGCCGACACCACGAGCAAAGTCGCCTTCGAGCGCTGGCGGATGATCGGCACGAGTTCCATGCCGTCGCGATCGGGCAGGCCGAGATCGAGCAGCACGACATCGGGATCGGCCGTCGCCAGCAGCTCCAGCGCCTCGCGCGCCGACGCCGCCTCGCTCACCTCATAGGATGCGCGATCGAGCGTCGTCCGCAGCAGGCGGCGGATCTGCGCTTCATCGTCGACGATCAGCACCTTCGCTTTTCTCACCCGATCTCCTCCTGATCCACCGCCCGGACTAGCGCGTTTGCCGGGAAATGCACGCTCAGGCGCGCGCCGCGGGGCTCGCCGCGGTTCGCGGCCTCGACGCTCAACCCCATCGCCTCGGCAAATCCCTTGACGATCGCGAGCCCGAGTCCGGTCCCGCCCTTCGAGCGGTCGGACCCTTCGAAGCGGGCAAAGGTCTCGAATATCTTGTCCTCGCGGCCGGGCGGCAGGCCCGGGCCTTCGTCGAGGATCGACAGGACGATCTCGCCGATCGGCCGCGTGGCGACGATGGTGATCGGCGTGCCCGGGTCGGCATAGCGGCCGGCATTGTCGAGCAGATTGATCAGCACATGGTGAAACAGCTGCGCATCCACCCGCACCAGCGGAAGATCGGGCGGCACGTCGAGCCGGATCTCATGACCTTCCAGCGTACGGCGCGTGTCCTGGACCGCGCCGGCCACGGCGTCGGTCAGGTCGGTCGGCTCGATGTTGAGCCGCAACGCGCCGGCCTCGACGCGCGCCATGTCGAGCAGATTGGCGACGAACCGGTTGAGCCGCCGCGCCTCATCCTCGACCGTATCGACCAGTTGCTCGGGCGCCACCCCGCGCATTTCGGCGGTCGCGGCGAGGATCGTCGTCAGCGGCGTGCGCAGGTCGTGGCTGACCGACGACAGCAAAGCCGCGCGCAGACGATCGCGCTCCTTGAGCTGCGCGACGTCGCGCATCTCGTCCTCGAGCTGCATCCGTTCGAGCACGAGCGCCGCCTGGTCGATCAGGCTCAGCAGCAGCGGAATCTGGTCGAGCCGGACGGGATCGCGACCGTCCTCGCGCGCGAGACCGGCGACGCCAAGCACGCCGCGCGCGGTGCGCATCGGATAGAACAGCCAGTCCGACGCCGTCAAAGTGTCGGATCCGCGTCCGGCCGGAACCCCGCGGTCGATCACCCATTGCGCGGCAGCGCGTTCGATATGATCGAGCCGGTCCTCGGGCGGGAAGGCGGCGCGCAATTGCGGTCCGTCGCTCGACGGCATCAGCACGCAGGCGCGCGCGTCGAACAATCGGGCGAGTTCGGCGCAGATCGCCTGCATCAGCTCCTCGTCATTGGCGATCGTCGTCAATTGCCGCGAAAAGCCCGCCAGCGCGGCGTTCTGGCGGGCGCTCGTCGCTGCGAGGTCGGCCTGGTCGCGGACTCGCGCGGCGAACTGGCTGGTGACGATCGCCACCGACAGCAACACGACGATCGTGACGACATTTTCGGGATTGCTGATCGTCAGCGTGCCGGTCGGCGGCAGGAAGAAGAAATTATAGGCGAGCGACGACAGGAGTCCGGCGAACAGGCCGGCGCGCAGCCCGAACAGGCTCGCCGCGACCATCACCGGCAGCAGATAGAGCAATGCGATATTGGCGAGGTTCAGCGTCGCGCCCAACGTCCAGCCGAACGCGGTGACGCCCGCGACCATCAGCGCCGACCACAGATAGTCCGATGGATGGCCCCAGGAACCGTGCCGCCGCCGCCGCACCGTGGCCGCAGGCGTCGCATCGCGATCGGCGGGAAGCACGTGCAGCGCGACGTCGTTCAAGTCCCGGACCAGGCGGTCGACGACCGAACGGTGGCGCAGCTCGAACCACCAGCTCCGCGAGGATTTGCCAATGACGATCTGGGTCGCGCGCGCTTCGCTCGCAAATGCGATCAGACCGTCGAAAACGCTCGCGGCCGGGATCGTCGCGGTGGCGCCGCCGAGCTGCGCGGCCAGCGCCATCGCAGCGTTGAGGCGCTGGCGATCGGCTTCGGTCAGTTCGTGCGAGCGCC
>Ga0068860_100007616_pt1 | contig 10835 bp, 11 predicted proteins | sample KBSSwiS32_FD_66597 | JGI IMG/M metagenome (GOLD analysis project Ga0068860, IMG submission 66597) | Switchgrass rhizosphere microbial communities from Kellogg Biological Station, Michigan, USA - KBS Switchgrass S3-2 | ecosystem: Host-associated > Plants > Roots > Rhizosphere > Soil ...
TCGTCGGTGTCGACGGTGCGGGTTGCGGTATCGGCCACGTGTATTCCCCTCAGTGAATTTGTTCGGATGTGAAGCCGCCGCCCAATGCGCGCACCAGCGCGACGTCGAGTGCGAAGCGACGGCTTTCGAGATCGGCAACCGCCAAGCGCTGTGTGAGCACAGCGTCTTCGGCGATCAGGACGGATTGATAATTGGAGAGCCCACCGTCGTAGCGATCGTGCGCGACACGGTAGGCGTCTTCATTGGCAGCAAGTGCTGCGCGGGTTTCGGTGAGGCGTGTGTCGAGGAAGCGCTCGCTGGCGGCGACGTCGGCGATTTGGTGCAGCGCTTCCGTAAGTGTTGCATTGTACTCAGCGACTGCCGCGTCACGCTCCGCGTCGGCGCGATGCAGGTTGGCGCTCAGGCGGCCGCTGTCGAAAGTCGGCAAGCTGATGGCTGGGCCGATCGAACCGATGTCGGAGCCTTGCGCCGTCAAATTGCTGAGGCCGAGCGATTCCACGCCAAGGAATGCGACCAGATTGATGTTCGGATAGAATGAAGCCCGCGCTTGATCGGTGCTGCGTGTTGCGGCTTCGGCGCGCCAGCGCGCCGCGACGATATCAGGCCGGCGGCCAATGAGATCCGCGGTCAGGTTTTGCGGCAGGCCGAAGGCGCGCAAGCTGACCTGTTGCGGCGGCGTCAGCGTTAGCCCGCGATCGGGCCCGGCGCCCAGCAGCGCCGCAATACGATTGCGCGTCTGCGCGAGAGCTTCATCAATGGCGGCGATCTGCGCGCGCGCGGCGGGCGGGCCGGCTTCGGCCTGGCGTTGCGTGCCGCGATTGTCGAGCCCCGCGGTGACGCGATGGGTAACCAATTGTGCGGTTTGGCTCCGCACTTCCAAGGTGCGCTCTGAAATTGTGCGCTCGGCGCTCAAGCGCGCAAAGTCAGCATAGGCGCTGGCGATCGCGGTTGAGAGCATGAGCCGGGCTTCCGCCGCATCGGCGCGCGCGGCGCGTGCTTGCGAAGTGGCCGCGGCGATGGCGGCGCGATTGCGGCCCCAAAAATCGAACTCGTAGTTCAGATTGAGCGTGGCGCGCCCGTAATCATTGTAGCCTTGCGGCACGAAGGCCGGCGGAATGCCGAAATTGTAGCTCTGCTTTTGTTCAACAGCCGAGGCATTGAGCGACAGGTTTGGTCCCGCATTGCCGCGCGCCCCTTCGACGCCAGCGGTTGCGGCGCGCACGCGCGCTTCGGCTTGGGCAAGCGCTGGAGAGTTCGCGAGCGCCTCCGTGATCAGCCCGGTGAGCTGCGCGTCGTTATAGGCTTCCCACCAATTGGCTTGCGGCCATTCGGCCGGCGTTGCGGTTAGCGCCTGGCCGGAAGCGAAATGATCCGGCGCCGCGGCTTGGGCGGCTGGTACGCGTTCGGGCAAGGTGGCGCAGGCGGCCAGGGCCGCAGCTGCTGTGGTCGCCGCCAAAATCTGGCGGATGCCGCGGCGCGGCGTAGACTTGGTGAATCGGCTCAATTCGGGTCCCCGGTCTTGAAATGACCGTACTGTACGGTCATTATAGGATGGGAGAAGGTAAGGGAATGATCAAGGCCGCCAGCGCGACTTTGCCAAAAAATTCATCTCCAGAAGCACTTCCGGCCAAAAAGGCCCGCGGAGGCGATGCCGAACGTCGCTCGGCCATCATGGATTGTGCTGAAGATATCTTTCTGGAGGAGGGCTTCCAGGCCGCCTCGATGTCGGCGATCGCCGCCCGGCTCGGGGGCTCCAAGGGCACGCTCTACAATTACTTTGAGAGCAAGGACGAACTCTTCCTCGCTTGCGTCGCGCGCCACTGCGAGCAGCTGCACGAGGCGATGTCGTCACTGCTGATCGAAGGCGGCGACCTCCGTGAGACGCTGACCAAGATGGGGCGGCGCTACGTCGAGTTCGTGTCGTCGGATGCGACGGTGGCGAAGTTTCGTATGATTGTCGCGGAAGCCGATCGCGTGCCCGAGATGGCGCGCGCGTTTTACGAAACCGGCCCGGCGCGCGGCGTCGCTATGCTCAGCGGCTATCTTGAGCGCGCGATGAAAGAAGGCCAACTGCGCAAGGCAGATCCGGCACGCGCCGCGCAACACTTCTTGGCGCTTTGCCAGAACCGGCTCTCCAAGTCGCGTCTTTGCAATTACGAGGCGGCGCCCAGCAAGAAGCTGATTGAGCGCGATGTAGACGATGCCGTGCACATCTTCCTGGCCGGCTACGCGCCCTAAGACATCTGCTGCAAGATCGATTTGATTTCGACGAGCGAGAAGGCGACGGACGAGTCTGCAATGCCGTACGGCAGAAACAGCCAATCGCCATGTTTCATCGCGCCGCAAGTATAAAGCACGTTCGGCACATAGCCTTCGCGGTTTTCATTCGACGGTGAGATCAACGGGCTCGAGAGACGGCCCAGGATCTTGCGCGGATCGTTCTTGTCCAACAGCGCCGCGCCGAGGCAGTATTTTCGCATAGCGCCGACACCGTGCGTCAGCAGCAGCCAGCCTTCGTCCAGTTCGATGGGCGAACCGCAATTGCCCATCTGCACCAGCTCCCATGGGAAGACCGGCGCCAGAATTTTCTCTCCGCCGTTCCACGACAAGGGATCGTCAGAACGCATGAAGAAGACGCTTTCGCCGTCCTGGCGGCCAATCACCGCGTAATCGCCGCCGATGCGTTTCGGAAACAGCGCCATGCCCTTGTTGCCTGACGCGCTGCCGTTCATGGGCGTAAGCGTAAAGGTGCTGAAATTTTCGGTGCGCATCAACTCGGAGCCGATGCTCATGCCGGAATAGGCGGTGTAGGTGCCGAAATAGGTCGCGGCGCCATCGTCTTCGACAAACCGCACAAGCCGCAAGTCCTCGAGCCCGTTGCGTTGCGCGCGCGTGAACGGGAACAGCACCGTGCCTGAGATGGGGGACGCCTGAGGCCGATGCGCAATCACTTCTCCTTGCTGCTCGGGATTGTCGGCTTCGGCGGCAATCGAGAAAGAGGGCTGCGGCCACAGGCTGAGTTCATTGTGCGCCGTGAGGATACCTTCACGAAAGGCGATCGACGAAATGTGGCCTTCGCCAACCGTCCGCAGCGACAGCACAAAGCGTGTATCGCCAGACCGCAAGCCAGATTGATCGGGGTGCGGGACGACGCTCGGATTCATCACCGCGGCGGCCGCGTAAGAATACTCGTGACAGAAATAAGCACCGATGAGCTCCCGGTGCGGCTGGTCAATCTTGTCGCCCAGCTCAAGTTGCGCCTTCACTTGCTCAAAGCGGCGTTCGTACACGGCTTGCGTTTGCCAATGCCGCGTCTCGAAGTCCGCATCCACGACGGCAAGCGCGCGCTCGCATTCTTCACTTGAGAGCGCCAGCACGGCATCGACGATCCGTTGCGCGCGATGGGTTTGCGTGGGGTGCTTGTCGCGCGGCTCAGGCGCGATATGAAACGGACGGATCACCACGCGCGCAGGGTCCGGCGCCAATCGCTGATCGAACTCGCGAACGTTGAATTGCATTCCTCAGCCCGCAGCATCCGCCCTAGCGGGCGGGCGCCGCCCGCCGAGGCCGTTCTCGCACACGCATCGCGCAGAGCGCTAGCTGGTATGAAAGTACCGACTCAGCGCCTTGGTTCCGGTTGGGACCGCGCGCATGCAGTCCATCGAAGCAACCGCCGCGCTCCACATCGGCGACGCAGACGCCGAGATCGTTATCCCCAAGGAACCAGGCAAAAGCGCGGTAGGCTTCGTGACGCCAACGCTGATCGCCTGTGACATCAAATGCTGCCCAGCACGCGTCGACCGCGGCCGCTGCTTCGAGCGGTTGTTGGTCAAATAGCGCCGGCAACTCGTATGGCCGATTGAAGCTCTCCGACCCCACGGCGCGGAAACGTCCGCTCGGCGCGGTGTGCATGACTGTCAGCCATTCCAGCGCATCTATGCCGGCGTCGCGCAACTCGCGGTCGTTGAAGAGCGCCGCCGCACGCAGAAGCGCCTCCGGAAGGCGCGTGTTGTCGTAGCCGAGACTTGGCTCGAACCACACCCAATCCGGCAGCTTGTTTTCTCGTAGCGCCGCCAGCAATCGGTGCGACGCGCGCCAAGCCGCTTCGCGCGCCGCGCTGTCGCCGGTCGCCGCCAGCGCGCATTCACCAAGCAAGCTAAACGCCGTGGCGCGGAGCGGCAGCATCGCCTCAGCATGCGCGAGCGAACGATCGCCTAAATGCTTGGCCCAATCTCTGAGTTCGCGGTCCTTTGCCAGCAACGCCGTTTCGCCGAGCGCCCAAAGCGTGCGGCCAAAGCTATCCTGCGAGCCTTCGTCCTCGAGCCACGCGCGCTCATAGCTCATGAAATTGCGGAAGCGATTGCGATCCGGATTCCACGCGTGTTCGACAAACGCAGCATAGATGTAAGCAAGGCGATCCACCGGCGGCCCTTGCAAGCCTGCCGCGACCATGCGTTGCGTCAAAATCAGCGCGCGCGCATTATCGTCGACGCAGTAGCCGTGATCACGGTCGGGGACCGCAAAGCGGGCGTGTTGGATCATGCCTGTCGCGTCGGTGAGGCGCTCGATCGCCTTCAGAGACATGGCCGGCAGCGGTGAGCCGCGGCGCGCCTTGGCGGCTTGCGCCGAGCGCCACTCGGCGCGCGCTTCCTCGAACACGTCGAGGTAACGCTCGCCAACCTGCAACCAAATTGTATCACGGCCACGCTCGTAGGCGCGTTCCGCTTGTGCGCGACGCAATTTGTCGTCGCTCAGCAGGCGGGTGACGCTTTCGCCAATGGCGTCCGAATCGTTGAACGGCGTGAGTTCGCCGACGCCATCCGCGAGCAATTCTTCGGCGTGCCAGTAGGGAGTGGACACCACCGGTTTGCCCAGCGCCACGGCGTAGGCGAGCGTGCCGGAGGTGATCTGCGCGCGATTGAGATAGGGCGTGACGTACACGTCGGCGGCCGTCAGATAGTCGAGTAGCAACTCGGTATCGACGAACGAATTCACGAACAGAAGATTATCGGTGACGCCGAGCTCCTCAGCCAACGCTATCAGCCGCTCGCGATAAGTCTCACCTTCGCGCGCGATCATGTGCGGGTGGGTCGCGCCGACGACCACATAAAGCGCGTTCGGGCGGGTTTCGACGATGCGCGGCAGGGCGCGGATGACGCTCTCGATGCCTTTGTTGGGTGAAAGCAGGCCGAAGGTCAGCAACACGTCGCGGTCTTCCCACCCGAACTGGCGCTTCATCGCGGTGGTCGGTTGAAGCGGCCGGTCGGGCGCGCCGTGCGGAATGACGGCGATCTTGCCGCGCGGCGTGCCGTAAACGCGCGTGAGAATCTCGCGACCCTTGCGCGACATCACCACGACGCGTGCAGACTGCGCAATGAGCCTGTCCATCACGTCGCGTTGGTCGTCGTTGGGGTTTTCGAGCACGGTGTGAAGTGTTGTCACCAGCGGCGCGCGCAGGCCCGCGACGAACGTCAGCAAGTTCGCGCCAGCAGCGCCGCCAAAAATGCCGAACTCATGCTGCAAGCACACCACTTGTGCGCCGCCGCGATTGGCGACGTCGGCTGCCTCGACGTAGTTCTGCGAATGGTCTTCCGCGATCTCGAAGGTGACGTCGCTTCCATACCCATAGTCCTCGGCGCCGTCGTTCATGGCGATAACTTCGCAGCACAGCGAAGGCTTCGCCGACTTCAGCGCGCTGAAGAGGTCGGCAGTGAACGTCGCAATGCCGCAGCGGCGCGGCGGAAAATTGCCGATGAGAGCGACATTGTGGAGAACGCTCTTGTCGGAGTTGAGTGAGGAATTCTTTTGTACACTTGCATCGAACATCGTTGTCGTCCCACTCACCAAACTTCGACACAGAAAACGCCGATGTTCTCATCGGCGCTCAGGCTGTGTGGAAAGCGCTTGGTCAACCCGGTCGACCTACACCTTGTTCCTCCAAGCGGGCGCGAAGAAGGCGTTGGCGCATGTCTTGCGGCGTTGTAATTTACCGGCATGGCGCGGACGCAGGCTGCTGATTACGACGAGCGAAAGTTGGGGATCGTGGAGGCGGCGGCAGCCCTCTACGCCAGCCGCGGTTTCAATGGCGCGTCCGTTGCGGATCTTGCGGAGCGCTGCAAAACCTCGAAGTCTCTGATCTATCACTATTATCAGTCGAAGGAGGACATTCTCTTCGACGTCATGATCTCGCACGTCCGCGCTCTCGACGAGGCCGCGCGTGTAGCGGTGGCCGGCGAGGATGCGGCGGCGGAAAAGCTGCGGCGCTTGGCGCACGCCTTCATGGGGCTTTATGTCGGCGCCGCTGACCGCCACAAAGTGCTTCTGAACGAACTCGACAATCTCGACGACAAGCGCCGGGGCGAAATTGTCAAAACCCAGCGCGGTTTGATCGAAATTGTTCGGAATCTGATCGCGGAAATCGAACCAAAGCTGAAGAGCCGGAGCGGCGAGAGCTACGCGGCGGCAATGCTGTTCTTCGGCATGATCAACTGGACGCACACCTGGTTCGATTCGAATGGGCCAGTGAGCGCTGATACCATCGCTGATATGGCGGTCGACGTGGTCCTGGGCGGGTTGGGACAGCCCAACGGCAGTCGCGAATGAGGAACGCCGTCCGTGAGCGCCGAGTTCAAAGGGGTATGAGAGGCCGCTTTGTCTCCGTTGCCGCGATCTCGCTTATCGTCACGTGCGCTACGGCGGCTTTCGCAGAACCGTCGATTGAGGGCGTGTTCGGCAACACCATTCAATCGACCTATCCCGATGGCCGCCAAGGCGATCTTTGGCTGCAACCTGGCGGCGCCTATCAGGCGAAGGGCAGGCGCGGACAAGACACGAGCGGGCGCTGGCGCATGAGCGGAAACCGTTTGTGCTTGAGTCAGCAGCGCCCGTTTCCGGCGCCGATCCGCTACTGCACGCCGATCCCGGAGCGCTTCGAAGGGGTATGGGAAGCGCGCGCGCCAACAGGTGAGCGCATCAGTGTCACGCTGAGGCGCGGTCATGTCGTTGGCCGCAAAGGTCAACCGCGGCACTGAACGCTAAGCGTCGTAGGTCAGCGCCACGTTGTCCGTCAGCGGTGTGGCCTGGCAGGTGAGCACGTAGCCTTCCGCCAGCTCTTCGTCCGACAGGCCGTAATTCACTTTCATGCTCACTTCGCCCGCCGTCACCTTGGCGCGGCACGTCGCGCAGACGCCGCCTTTGCACGCGAACGGTGCGGGCAGGCCCGCCGCCCGGACGTTGTCCAGGATGGAGTGCTTTTCCGGATCGAACGTCACGTTCATCCGCCGTCCGTTGAGCGTTACGCTCATCTTGCGGCCAGCCGCCTTTTGCTCAAGCGCGCGCGCTGCCGCCGCTTGAGCTTCGGAGAGTGGGCCGGTGGTGAACCGTTCGATCAGGATACTCGGCTTCTCGACGCCGCGTGCGGTGAGCGTTTCCTCGATTGCGTCCATCATGGGGCCGGGGCCACAGATGAAAAAGACATCCGTCGCCTTCACATTAACCAAGTGATCGAGAATCTCTTCGACCTTCGGCCGGTCCAGACGGCCGTTGAAGAGCGCGATCTCTTCTTCCTCATCCTCAAGGAAGTGCACGATCTGCAAACGATCGAGATATTTGTCTTTCCACGCCGCCAGGTCTTCCAGAAACATGACGCCGAGCGACGTGCGGTTGCCATAGAGAAGCGTGAAGCGCGATTTCGGTTCGTGGGTCAGCGCCGTCTTCATCAGTGAGAGGATGGGCGTAATCCCCGAACCGCCGGCGAACGCGACATACTCGCAATGCGCCTTCGGGTCGAACTCCCAACAGAAGCTGCCGTGCGGCGCCATCACCTCAAGCTCGTCGCCGGCCTTGAGTTCCTCATTGACCCAGCCAGAAAACGCGCCGCCGGCAATCTTCTTCACACCGATCTTCAGCACGCCTTCGGCAGGCGAAACGCAGACGGAATAGTTGCGGCGCAATTCTTCGCCGCCGACTTCGCGGCGGAAGGTAAGATGTTGTCCAGCCTTGAACTTGAAGGTCTCGCGCAGCTCTTCCGGCAGCTCGAACCGCACAGACACCGCATCCGGCGTTTCACGCTTCACTTCGGCGACGCGCAGCTTGTGAAAGTCGATCGACGCCATCAGTGACACTTGAACCGGTCAAACGGCTCCGCGCACGCCTTGCAGCGCCAGAGCGCTTTGCAGGGCGTGGAGCCGAAGCGGGAAATTTCTTCGGTGTTGGACGAACCGCACCGCGGGCACTCGGCCGCGGTTTCGTTTTTTAACGAAGCTGCGCCGGCGCCCTTCGGCGGCGGCGCAATGCCGTACGCGCGCAATTTCTCGCGACCTTCGTCGCTGATCCAATCCGTCGACCAAGGCGGGGAGAGCGTCGTCTTGATGGCCGTGGAGCCAAAGCCGTTCGCGTCGAGCGCTTCACGGATCATGCGCTCGATCGCGATCGTTGCGGGGCAGCCGGTGTAAGTCGGCGTGATGGTGACCGCGTCTTCGTCAATGTCGCGCACGATGCCCAAATCAAGCACCGACACCGCCGGAATTTCCGGATCAGGCACGCACGCGAGCACCGCGCGGAGACGATCGGTGTTGGTGATCGTCATGACGCTCACCACGTCGCGCCCGGATAGGCGCGCTGCAGGAATTGCATCTCGGTCAAGAGGTGACCCAGTTGTTCGCTGTGATGCCCGGCGCGGCCGCCAGTGATGGCGCGACGCGGCGAGGGGCGCTCGAGCGTCGCTTCCGCCAACACCGCATCGATGCGCTGATCCCATGCAGGCTTGAGCGCGGCCTTATCGACGCCCAGTGCTGCGTCCGCTTCATCCATGACGAACATTTCGTCGGCAAAGCGCCACATCCAGTCGAGGCCGGCGATCATCCGCGTTTTGCTCTCGTCGGTGCCGTCGCCGAGCCGGATCACCCAATCGCTGGCCAGCTTGGAATGGTAGGTGACTTCCTTCACCGCCTTCGCCGCGATTGCCGCGAAGCGCTCGTGCTTGGACGCGGCTAGCGCCGCGAGGTGCAATTCCTGAAAGTGTGAAAACAGAAATTGCCGCGCGATGGTCTGCGCGAAATCGCCGTTCTTCTGCTCCACCAGCAGGCAATTGGTGAAATCCATCACGTCGCGGCGGAAGGCAAGCGCGTCTGCGTCGCGGCCTTTGCCTTCCAATTCGCCCGCGAGTCCAAGAAAGTGCGTGGCTTGGCCAATCAGATCGAGTGCGCAATTCGCCAGCGAGAGATCAACCTCGAGCGCAGGGGCGTGGCCGCACCATTCGCCGAGCCGCTGCCCGAGGATTAAGCTGTCGTCACCAAGACGCAGCGCACAAGTAGCGAGAGCGTCCATCAGATATGCGTAATGCCGTCAGGAATTTTGTAGAAGGTGGGGTGGCGATAGACTTTGTCTTCCGCCGGTTCGAACAGCGCCGCCGCCTCGCCGGGATCTGAGGCCGTGATCTGCGCGGAGGGGAGCACCCACAGGCTCACGCCTTCCATGCGCCGCGTATAGGTGTCGCGCGCATGCTCGATCGCCATCTTCGCGTCCACGGCGTGCACGCTGCCGACATGGCGATGTGACAGGCCGCCTTTGCCGCGCACGAACACTTCCCAAAGCGGCCATTCTTTTTGTGAATCACTCATCGCTTATCCTCAGCCGCACTGCTTGGTCATCCACGCCTTCAAGTGGGCGAGGTGATCCCAGCCATACGCATACTCCGTCGAACCGTGGCGGCGCAGATGCTCCAGTCGCTCCAGCGCTTCATCCAATGTTGGGATGTGACCATCGTCGACGGGCCACATGACAAAGATCGCCTGCGTGGGTTTCTCAAACCACGAATGCTTTTGATTGTAGATGCGCTTGTGCGCGGTGTTCCAAACGAAATGCTCAAGCGTTTCGGCGTCCTGCCAGACCGACATGTTGACGATCTGCTGCGGATCGTCGGTGTATTTGCTGTCGGTGTTGCCGGCGCCGCTTTCATCGGCCATGCGCCAAACGAAACCCGGTGAGCGATCGGCAATCGCGTTGATCGCCGCGAGTGCATTCATGAAGCCCGCGATGCGCGGATCATCGAGCGGATATAGTGCACGGCCGATGTTGAGTTGAGCGAGCTGCATGCGCCTTACTCCGCCGCGACTTTTGCGCCAGCGCGCTTCTCGGCATGCACGCGCGCCGCCTCGCGCACCCAAGCGCCGTCGTCCCAGGCTTTCTGCCGCGCCTGCATGCGCTCCTTCGCGACGGGGCCTTCACCGCGCACGACCGCATAAAATTCTTCCCAATCCACTTCGCCGAAATCGTAAGCGCCGCGCTCTTCGTTCCACTTCAGCTTGTCATCCGGCACCTTCAGGCCAATCGCTTCGGCTTGCGGCACAGTGATGTCGACAAACTTCTGACGCAGCTCGTCATTGGTGTCGCGCTTGATGCGCCAGCGCATGCTTTGCTCAGTGTTTGGGCTCTTATCGTCCGGCGGGCCGAACATCATCAGCGACGGCCACCACCAGCGGTTCAGCGCATCTTGCGCCATGCGCTTCTGCTCCGGCGTGCCGGCGGCGAGGTGCATCATGATCTCGTAGCCCTGGCGCTGGTGAAAACTCTCTTCCTTGCAGATGCGCACCATAGCGCGCGCGTAGGGGCCGTACGACGTCCGCTGTAGCGGCACCTGATTCATGATCGCCGCGCCATCGACCAGCCAGCCGATCGCGCCGATGTCGGCCCAGGTCAGCGTCGGATAGTTGAAGATGGTGGAGTACTTGGCTTTGCCGCTGAGCAAAGCCTCCGTCATCTCATCGCGCGATGTGCCGAGCGTTTCCGCCGCCGAATAAAGATAAAGCCCGTGCCCGGCCTCATCCTGCACCTTG
>Ga0068860_100007622_pt1 | contig 10831 bp, 13 predicted proteins | sample KBSSwiS32_FD_66597 | JGI IMG/M metagenome (GOLD analysis project Ga0068860, IMG submission 66597) | Switchgrass rhizosphere microbial communities from Kellogg Biological Station, Michigan, USA - KBS Switchgrass S3-2 | ecosystem: Host-associated > Plants > Roots > Rhizosphere > Soil ...
GAGGTGACGTCGATGGGCGTTCGCGTCACGCCCGACATCCACGACTCGATCATCCAGGTCAACATGGAGCTGGTGCCCGACCGCCTCGCGGTCTACGGCGGCGCGCGCATCGACGAGAGCGACCTGGTGTCGGCGCTCGTGCAGCGCGGCCTGACGGCCAAGCTCGTCAAGGAGAGCCTGATCACCGGGCGGCTGACGGTCGAGCTCGCATTCAGGACCAACGTGAAGACCTCGGTCGTCGGCGGCACCGAGGTCCCCGAGCTGCCGACCGTCCCCGGTGATTTCGCCGCGCTCGCGAGGCAGCTCGAGGTGGTCGATATCGCCGGCGCGATCGACGCCTTCCAGCACACGGCGAACTCGCTCGACACGCTGCTCAACGACCCGGGCCTGCGGCGCACGCTGCGCGAGGCGCCCGAAGTGATGGCCTCGATCCGGCACACGCTCGGCACCGTCGACCGCGAGGTGGCGGCGTTCTCGCGCACCGGCCAGGGCGCGGTGAGCAGCAGCGCGGCGGCGCTGCAGAAGACGCTCGCATCGGTGCAGACGCTCACCGCCGACCTCGACCGCGAAGGCACCGGCACGCTGGGCGCGATGCGCGGCACGCTCGGCCGTGCCGACCGCACGCTCGACCACGCCGACGCCCTGCTCGACCCCCAAGGGCCGATGGCGACGCAGCTCCAGCAGGCCGCCGACGATCTGGCGGTGACCGCGGCGCGGCTGCGCAACGTCGCCGAGCGCGTCGACCGCGACCCGTCGGTGCTGGTGCGAGGGAGATGACCATGCGTCCCGTTCGATCGTTCCCGGCGGTGTGTGTCGTCGCGTTCTCGCTCGCGCTCGCGGCGTGCGCCTCGGCGCCGCCGACGCTCGTCGCGCTGCCGTCGCCCGGCACGCCCGCCGATGCTCTGCTGCGCGACGGCGGCCCGAGCCTGCATGTGCGTCACGTACAACTGCCCGACCACCTCGATGGCCTGCCCGTCGTGATCGGACACGACCACGAGGTCCTCGTCGTCGCCGAGCGCACCGAATGGGCCGAGCGGCCGTCGCAAGGCGTCACCCGCGTGCTGCGCGACGCCCTCGCGCAGCGCCTCGGCTCGTCGCAAGTCCTGATCGCGGGCGACGGCCGCCGCGCCGACGCCGAGCTCGCCGTCGAGGTGATGGCGCTCGATCCGCGCAGCGACGGCCTGCACCTCGATGCACGCTGGTCGATCGCGTGTCGCGCCGGCGGCCGCAGCACCGCCGGACGCAAGGCGGTCGTCGCGGCGATGCCGGCCGACACGCCGCAAGGCGTTGCCGTCGCGACGAGCGCGGCGCTGTCGCAGCTCGCCGAGGCGCTCGTCGCCCAGCTGCGCTGCCAGGCGTCGGCCTGAAGCGCCACAGCGCCACAGCGCCACAGCGCCAGCATCGGCAGCGCGGCGTCGGCGTGGCGACGTCCGCGCCACCGAATGACGACCGATTCTCGACGACGTGCTCACGACTTCGTGGGTCGCGACGCCTAAGGTGACATGCGCCACCAGGGCACGCGAAACACCCACCAGGAGACCTCGATGAACACGTCCTCCAGCCACCCCCGCTACGAACTTCGCTTTCGCTCGCTGTACCGGCCGGGCCGCGGATTCACGTTCCCGTGCGACGCGGCAGGTCGCGTCGACATGGATTCGCTCAGCGACGGCGAGCGCGACACCTACCTCTATGCCCGCACCGTCATCGGCAGCGAGCTGGCGATGCCGGCGGTGCAGCTCAGCGCCCGCTGATGCCGATCGCTCGGATGGGCGCGCGTCGACGACGACACCCAGGTCGCAAACAGCTCGAGGGGCGCCCGCCGTGGCGCTGAAGGCAGCATGAACAACGAAAGGCATTTCGGATTGCCCGCTTGTCGACGCGATGCGTGCAGCAGCGGCGACCGTCGCTGCCCGCACGCGGCCGAGTGCAACGCCAGCGGCATCGAAGCGGCGACCATCGGTTACGCGATCGTCGTCGCACTCGCGGTGATCGCGTTTGCGCTCGTGGTGCCGATCGGACGGTGACTCACGAGCTCGCGCTTTGCGATGTCGCCGAGCAGGCGCCCGGAGTTCCGAAATCGCATCGACCCGCCGTCCTGGAGATCGACAGATGAGGACCATCAAGACCGCGGCGATCCTGGCGTCGCTCGCCTTGCTCGCAGCGCCGCTCGCCGCGAGCGCCTGGGAGCGCGGCAGCGTCGAGACGTTCGCCACCTTGCCGCCGGGCGAGGCGCACCCCGAGGGCATCGCGGTCGATCGCGACGGCAACGTCTACGTTGTCACCGTCGCGGCGAACAAGCCGAGGACGAGCGAGGGAACGCTGCTCGTCTTCGACCCGCGCGGCAAGCACCTGCGGACCGTGCGCATCCAGGGCGCGAGCAGGCTGCTGCTCGACGTCGGCTTTCATCCCCGCAGCGGACGGCTGCTCGTCGTCGACTACAAGGAGGCCAAGGTCCTGAGCGTCGATCCGCGGACGGGCGCCTCGTCGGTGTTCATGACGGTCGCGGCGAAAGGTGCGGGCCTCGACGGCATGACGTTCGACGCCGCCGGAAACGTCTACGTGACCGACGCGCACCAGGGCATCATCTGGAGGGTCGGACCCGAAGGCGGCGAAGCGTCGGCCTGGGTCGCGAGCCCGCTGCTCAAGCCGGCGCGGATCCCGCCGGGAATCGGCGCGAACGGGCTGGCGTTCAACAGGAAGAAGACGGCGCTCTTCGTCGCCAATACGGCGAACGACACCATCGTCAGGATCCCGGTGACGGGACCGACGTTCGAGCCCGGCACGCCCGAGGTCTTCGTCCACCGCGTCGGCGGTGGCCCCGACGGCTTGATCATCGACGAGCAGGACAACCTCTGGATCGCGTGCAACCAGTCCAACGAGATCCTCGTCCTCGAGCCGACGCACGGACAGGTGATCGCCAAGCTCGGCGACTTCGGCGGGATCGATCGCAACGGCGCACCGATCGGCTTCCTCTGGTCGAACAGCCTCGTCTTCCACGGCGACGACGTCCTCGTCACCAACCTGTCGCTCGACGTCGGAACGGCTCTTTCGCAGCTCGCCGACGAGCTCGGGATGGCGCATGTCGCCGGCAAGCATCTGCAGACCATCGATGGCGAGTGGGCGCAGCGGGTGAAGGTCCACACGGTCTCCCGGATCAAGAAGCGGATCCCGGCAGCTCCGGACCTCGACCGGCGCACGCCGATCGCGGTGGCCGGCGGCGATCGGTGACGACGTCGCGCGCGGTGGGCGTCGGCCTCAGGAGCCGGCGCGCGATGCGGGCACGGGCGCGAGCTCGACTTCGAACGTCGCCGGCACGCCGCGGCGAACGATGTCGACCGGCACGCGCGTCCCCGGGTCGTTGCCGACGACGACGTTGGCCGCGTCGAGCAGCCGGCGGACGCGGCGTTCGCCGACGCGCGTGACGACGTCGCCGGGGACGAGGCCTGCGCGGTAAGCCGGTCCGTCGCGATCGACCGCGACCAGCAGCGCACCCTCGCCTTGCGGCGCCTCGTGCGCCCACCAGCCGAGCCACCCCCGCGCGACGCGCCCGTGCGCCTTCAGCGAGGCGACGACGGTCTGCACGACGTCGACCGGGATCGCGAAGCCGACGCCCTCGGAGCCGCCGCTGTGCGAGAGGATCAGCACGTTGATGCCGACCAGCCGCCCCGAGGCGTCGACGAGCGCGCCGCCGGAGTTGCCCGGGTTGATCGCGGCGTCGGTCTGGATGAAGTTCTCCGTCGGGCGCACTCCCTTGCGCACGACGGCGCTGACGATGCCCTGCGAGACCGCCTGGCCGAGGCCGAGCGGGTTGCCGACGGCGAGCACGATGTCGCCGGGCTGGACGTCGTCGATGTCGGCGATCGCGATCGGCTTGAGGCCCGCGGCGTCGACGTGCAGCAGCGCGATGTCCGACTCCGCGTCGAACCCGATCACGCGGCACGGCAGGACCGTGCCGTCGACGAGCGAGACGGCGAGCCCGGTCGCGTCCTCGACGACGTGGTAGTTGGTGACGATGTCGCCGTCGCCGTCGATCACGACCCCCGAGCCCAGGTCCGCGACCGTGACCTTGGCCGAGGGCTTCGAAGCTTTCGCCGCGTGCGTGGCGTACACCGTCACCACCGACGGCGCGACGCGCGCGACCGCGCTGCGATAGCTGCCCGCGGGCCGCGCCGCGTTCAGCGACGCGCCGACCAGGCTGGCCTCCGCAGCAGGCTGCAGCGCACGCACGGCATCGGCCGAACGTGCCGGGTCGGGAACACCGAACAGGACCGCGAGCGCGGCGGCAGCGAGGAGCGAGCGTTGCATGGCGGTTTCCGGCGAGCGTCACGCGCAGTGACGATGGACCGAGCCTACGCGTGCGCGCGCACCTGCGGGTCAGCGAACGGTCGCAATCCGGTCCGGATCGCGCGCGACGCACCGAAGCGCGCGGCGCGACGAAAAGCCGACCGATCGTCGACCGGATGCCAACGACTTCGGCCGCAGCGACGCCTAACCTGCCGGCCATCGACAAGAGCTTCGCCATGATCTCGAGCCCGCCATCCATCGACACCCGCCCGCGCGTGAAGCACGCGCCGGCCGTCACGCGCGAACGCTGCCCGTTCCTCGAGCAGGTCGGCGACGTGCAGCCGCTGGCGCGCCCGCGCACGCTGGTGCACTCGTCGTGGCGGAGCGAAGCCGATGCGCGCGCAGGCGAGGTGCTTGCCGCCTTCGCGCGCACCGGCGGTCTGGCGAGCTGCGCCAACGCCGCGCTCATGCTGCGCCGGCGGACTTCTCAGCCGGTCTCGATGCTCGGCCGCTGGATCGTCGAGCGACGCGTCGTCAGCTTCGTCTGGCGCGGCGAGCTCCTGCTGCCGATGTTCCAGTTCGACCGCGCCGACATGGGCGTGCGCGCTGCGGTCGGCGCCGTGCTCGACGAGCTCGACGGCACCTTCGACGACTGGGACCTCGCGACCTGGTTCGCGTTGCCCAACGCATGGCTCGGCGACCAAGCGCCGGTGGACGCCATCGACCGCGACGCCGACGCCGTGCGGCACGCGGCTCGTGCCGACCGCTTCATCGCGCGAGGCTAGGCCCGCGCACGACAAGTTTCAAAACCTGGCACGCCCCGGCGTGCCTCCATCACTCAGGGAGATCTCGATGTCACGCAAATTGCTCGTCACCGCGGCCGCGTCGGCCGCCATCGCGCTCGTCGGACTTGCCGGCTGCGTCACCAACAGCTCGCCCGGCTTCGACGCCGGCGAGAAGCCTGCCGGCATGGAAGACGGCGTGGCGACGACGATGACGTCGCTGTACGCGAGCGCGCCCGGCTCGAAGGAGCTCGCCGCCAAGGCGAAGGGCATCCTCGTCTTCCCGCGCGTCGTCAACGGCAGCGCGATCCTCGGCGGCGAGTACGGCCGCGGCGCGCTGCTCGTCGACGGCCGCCTCGTCGGCAACTACAAGGTCACGAGCATCTCGCTCGGCGTCCAGGCCGGGCTGCAGTCGCAGTCGCTCGTGCTGATGTTCATGAACCAGGAGGCGCTCGACCGCTTCACGGCGAGCAGCACCTGGACCGCCGGCGCCGATGCGTCGGTCGCGCTCGGCCGCGTTGGCGCAAACGGCCGCCTCGAGAGCGTCGACGACAACGGCGTCGTCGCGTTCGCGCTGACGAACGCGGGCCTCATGGTCGGCGGCAACGTCAACGGCACGCACATCTCGAAGGTCGCGTCCTGAGCGCCGCGCATCGACAACAGCCATGAAGTCCGATGCCTGGCGACGAGCGACATTGTTCGCCGCCGCGCTCGTCATCGCGATCGTCGGCGCCGCCTTTGCGTACGACAGCGCGATGAACGGCGCCGGCGTCGCGGTCGGCGTCCTCAGGTAGCGGACTTCGCTCCAACCGCACACGAGGCCATCCGATGACCCTCACGATCGAACGCGAGATCGCGACGCGAACGCGCAAGGCGCTCGACGCCGACGCCCTCGCCCAGCTCTTCACCGAAGCGCGAACGCACAACGCGTTCCGCGACGTCCCGGTTCCCGACTCGCTCCTGCGCAAGGCGATCGACCTCGCCAAGATGGGACCGACCGCCGCCAACCAGCAGCCGCTGCGCGTGCTCTTCCTGCGCTCGGCGCACGCCAAGGAGCGGCTGCGTCCGGCGCTGATGCCAGGCAACGTCGCCAAGACGATGGCCGCACCGGTCGTCGCCGTCCTCGGGCACGACGTCGAGTTCTACGAGCACCTGCCGTTCCTCTTCCCGCATGCCGATGCGAGGAGCTGGTTCGCGGCCAAGCCGGAGCTCGCCGCGCGCAGCGCGGCGCAGAACGGCACGCTGCAGATCGCCTACTTCATCCTCGCGCTGCGTACCGTCGGCCTCGACGCAGGCCCGATGACCGGCTTCGAGCCGGCGCTGGTCGACGAGGAGTTCTTCCCGAACGGCAGGGTCAAGGCCGACGTCCTCGTCAACATCGGCTACGGCGACGACGCCAAGCTGTTCCCGCGCAGCCCGCGCCTGTCGTTCGAGCAGATGGCCGCGATCCTCTGAGGACAGAGCGCGAGGGCCCGCGTGCGCCGCCCCGATCGACATCGACGATCGCGAGGGGCAGCGGCGTGGCGGCTGCTGGTCGGCGTGGTGCTGGCGGTCGTGCTCGCGGGCTGCGCGGGGACGCTGCCGCCGCGCAGCGACCACCGCGCTTCGACGGCGCGCACGGCTCCCGTCGGAACTCCACTCGCCGACCTCGCGCTGCACGCGGGCATCGCGCCGGGAACGACCGCGACGTGGCCGCTGTCGGAGTCCGCATTCGCCCTAGACGCGCGCCTGACCGCGATCGAGCACGCGACGACGTCGATCGACCTGCAGACCTACCAGATCGCCGACGACGCGACGGGCAGGGAAGTGCTTCGCGCGCTGCGCGACGCGGCGGCGCGGGGCGTGCGCGTGCGGCTGCTCGTCGACGACATCCTCACCGCCGGGATCGATCGCCTGCTGCTCGGCCTGGCGAGCCACGCGAACGCCGAGGTCCGGCTCTTCAACCCGTTCGTCACGGCGCGGGCGTCGCAAGCGGGGCGGATCGCGGAGCTGATCGCCGACTTCGAGCGTCTCGACCACCGCATGCACAACAAGCTCTTCCTCGTCGACGGCGCGGTGGCGATCGTCGGCGGACGCAACGTCGCCGACGAGTACTTCCTGCGCAGTGCGCGCGGCAACTTCTTCGACGTCGACGTCCTCCTCGTCGGCGCTCTCGTCGGGGAGCTCGCCGGCTCGTTCGACCGCTACTGGAACAGCGAGCAGGCCTACGACGTGCGGACGATCGCCGCAGCGGCGCGCTCTGCGCACGACGATCCTGCCGAGCTGCGGGCCGACTTCGAGCACGGCACGCGTCCGCACCACGCGCCGGCGCCGGTGCCGCCGGCCGACCAGTTCGGCGCGCCGCCGCTTCGCGTCCAGCTCGCGACCGGCGATTTCCGCCTTCTGCATGTTTCGGGAGCGAGCGCCAAAGCCGACCCGCCGGAAAAGGCCGCGCCCGGCACGCCCCGCGAGACGCAGCAAACGCTCGCCCAGCGCCTGCTGGACCAGGTCGACGAAGTGCAGCACGAGGCGCTGATCTTCTCGCCCTACTTCGTCCCCGACGAGAAGGCGCGCGCGGCGCTGCATCGCCTGAAGGCGCGTGGCGTCTCGGTGCACGTGATCACCAATTCGCTCGCCGTCAGCGACCAGCCGCTCACCGTCGTCGGCCTCGAGCGTCACCAGCGCGAGCTGCTGGCCGACGGCGTCGAGCTGTACGAGCTGAGCGCGGAGCGCATCCGGCACGACAGCCATCTGCGCAAGCTGCTCGGCTCTTCGATCGGCCGGCTGCACGCGAAGCTGATCCTGGTCGATCGCCGGATCGTCTACGTCGGGTCGCTCAACATGGACGGCCGCTCCGCCTACATCAACACCGAGATCGGCGTGCGCCTCGAAAGCGCCGAGCTCGCGGCGATGCTGCGCGCCGCGTTCCGGGTCGAGGAAGCGACCGGCGTCGTCCGCGTGCGTCTCGCTGCCGATGGCACGAGCCTCGCCTGGAGCGTCCTCGACGGCGAGGGGCGCGAGGAGCTCCTCGACCACGAGCCCGACGCGAGCTGGTCGCATCGGCTGCGCGTGTGGCTGCTCGGGCTCCTCGTTCCCGAAGGCGAGCTCTGACGGATCGGCATCCGGGCCGACCACCGAATCGCGACACAAGGACGACCGTTTCTCGACGACTTCCCGGACCGGCGCTCGTAACGTGAGCGTGAACCACCGGACGACCGATCGGCGCACCGCCGATCGGCGTCGGCGAGAGGGGCGGAAGATGACCATGACCATGAAGGCGGCAGTCGTCCGCGAGCTCGGCAAGCCGCTCGCGATCGAAGAGGTGCCGGTGCCGACGCCGAACGACGACCAGATCCTGGTCCGCATCGCGGCGACGGGCGTCTGCCACACCGACCTGCACGCGGTCAAGGGCGACTGGCCGGTCAAGCCGCAGCCGCCGTTCATCCCCGGCCACGAGGGCGTCGGCGTCGTCGCGGCGGTCGGCCGCTCGGTGCGTCGCGTCCGAGAAGGCGACCGCGTCGGCATCCCGTGGCTGCACACCGCGTGCGGCTACTGCGCCCACTGTCGCAGCGGCTGGGAGACGCTCTGCGGCTCGCAGCTGAACAGCGGCTATTCGGTGAACGGCAGCTTTGCGCAATACGCGCTCGCCGATCCGAACTACGTCGGCCGCCTCCCGCCGACGCTCGATTGGGGTCCTGCGGCGCCGGTGCTCTGCGCCGGTGTCACCGTCTACAAGGGGTTGAAGGAGACCGAGGTGAAGCCCGGCGAGTGGGTCGTGATCTCCGGCATCGGCGGCCTCGGCCACATGGCGGTGCAATACGCGAAGGCCATGGGCATGCACGTCGCCGCCGTCGACGTCCACCCCGACAAGCTCGCCCTCGCTCGCTCGCTCGGCGCCGAGATCGCCCTCGACGCCCGCGCCGGCGACGTCGCCGCCGAACTGCAAAAGCTCATCGGCGGCGCCCACGGCGCGCTCGTCACCGCAGTGTCTCCCCCTGCCTTCGAGCAGGCGTTCAACATGCTCCGTGCGCGCGGCACGATGTCGCTGGTGGGCCTGCCGCCCGGCAAGATGTCGCTGCCGATCTTCAGCATGGTGCTCAAGCGCATCACGGTGCGCGGCTCGATCGTCGGCACGCGTCAGGACCTGGAAGAGGCGCTCGAGTTCGCCGGCAACGGCGCCGTCGCCGCGCACTTCTCCTGGGACGCGCTCGACAACATCAACGACATCTTCGCGCGCATGGAGGAAGGCCGGATCGACGGCCGCATCGTCCTCGAGATGGCGTGAGCGGCGGTCGGCTCAGCGCCGCGCGCCGGAGCGCGCGGGCGATCTCGCGCCCCCCTCGGCGAGGCCGTTTTGCAGGATGAGGCTCGCCGTCTCGCCGAAGTGCGCTTCGATCAGCCGGCACAGTGCCTCGGCGTCGCGCGCCAGCGCGGCTTCGGTCAGCTCGCGATGCTCCTTGCCGACGTCGCGCTTGCGCCTGCGCGCGGGCTGCACCGAGAGCGCCCGGTAGCGCTCGGTCTGGTCGTACAGAAGCCGGCACAGGCGCAGCGTCCACGGCGACCCGCAGCCGGCGACGAGCGCCTCGTGGAACTGGCGATGCGCGACCGCCCAGGCGGCGAGCGTCTCGTCGCTCCGGGCCTGCTCCTCGGCGCGCGACAGCCGATGCGAGCTGCTGAGGACGAGCGACTCCCATTCGACGTCGCCGTGGGCGGCCGCCATCCGCAGCGCCATCTGCTCGACCTGGATGCGGGTGCGCGTCAGGTCGAGCAGCTCCTCGGGCGAAACCGGAGTGACGGTGAACCCGCGCTGGTCTTCTGCGAGCACGAGGCCATCGGTGGTCAGGCGCGAAAGCGCTTCGCGAATCGCGGTGGCGCCGATCCGGTAGCGCTCGCTCAGCGCCTGGATGCGCAGGCGCTCGGAAGGTGCGAGGCGGCCGCGCAGGATGTCCTCGCGCAGGCGCTCGAACGCGAGCGAGGTGAGGCTGCGGCCGGCAGACGCGAGGGCGGTGACCGTGTCCATGGATCGGAAGCGATTATCGACGAACAGGTCTTTTTGTGTCATCCACATTTTTTTCGTTGAATATCTGGAAAATCGATAAAACCTGAGTTAGTCTACGCACCTCCTCCGCGCGCCGGCACCGACCGCTGGCGCGTTCCGAACCTCTTCCGACCGGAGATCGACATGGGCCCGATCCAGGACATCGCCTTCGTTCGCTATGCGGTTCCCGACCTCGACCGCATGCAGTCGTTCCTCGCCGACTTCGGCCTGCGCACCGCCGCGCGCACGCCCGAGGCCCTGTACTCCCGAAGCGCCGCGCCGACCCACCATGTCCACATCGCCGAGCTCGGCAACGAGACGCGTCACGTCGGCTTCGGCCTGCTCGCCCGCGACGCCGACGCGCTCTCCGAGGTCGCGCGGCGCGTCGGCCGCCCGGTCGAAGACAACCCCGAGCCCGGCGGCGGCCGTCGGGTGCGTTTCACCGACCCGGCCGGCTTCGTCGTGGACGTCGTCCACGGGCAGGCGACGCACGCGCCGCTGGCGCTGCGCGAGCCGCTGATGGCGAACACGGCGACCGAGCGTCGGCGTCGCGGCCAGCCGATCCGGATGCAGCCGCGCCCTTCGACGGTCGCACGCCTGGGCCACCTCGCCTTGCTGGTGACTGGCTTTGCCGAGACGTACGCGTTCTATCGCGAGGTCCTCGGCTTCCTGCCGTCGGACACCTACTGGGCGGGCGCGGAGGGCAACACCGTCGCCGCGTTCATGCACTGCGGCCTCGGCACGCAGT
>Ga0068860_100007625_pt1 | contig 10830 bp, 9 predicted proteins | sample KBSSwiS32_FD_66597 | JGI IMG/M metagenome (GOLD analysis project Ga0068860, IMG submission 66597) | Switchgrass rhizosphere microbial communities from Kellogg Biological Station, Michigan, USA - KBS Switchgrass S3-2 | ecosystem: Host-associated > Plants > Roots > Rhizosphere > Soil ...
CAGTCTCACGTTCCTGCGAAAAACACCTTGGGCACGAAAGAAGGTGGAAGACTGGTACCTCGATGAGCTTTCGGGCACCGAAGATTCCAGGTAAATCACATTAACACCCCTGTGCGGAAATTGGGGTGGCCGGCAGTCATATCTTGACTGAATCAGCGGTCGTCAAATCCCGCAATTTTCATTGACTTTCCCTCCCGCGGCACCAACGACCGTGTGGCATGATCACATGCTCCTGTCGCCCCACAGCGCCAACCTTGAATTGCCGCCCTTGCCCCCGCCATGGCGGGACTTCTCCCATAGTCGAATCTCCAGGAATCAAGTTTGAGCCGGGAACTTTAGCCGAGCCTAGCGAGACGAAGCCGCGGGCGGAGGTGGGCGGCTTAACTTGTTCCTCGTCAGGCGATAACATCCCCATTTTGGGAGCTTTTTTGCATCAATCTACCGTACGAAAATGCCCCCCTTGTCGCATAAGTCACTTGCAGCTGGCTACATACCGGAAACCTGCCGTCACCCTCACGAAAAAATTCCGCCAAAGTATGCCAAAACAACCCCATGCCTTTCGTCATTCCGGGTTCTTTCGTTCCCGAAAGCCGGGATCATTCGAGCTTCGTCTTTCGGAAAAACTGCGCATGCAGCGGCGCAAGCCCTGCGTGAAAAATAGCAACGGTGAGGCAGGGATTCGAACCCTGGGTACCCTTTTGGAGTACGGCGCTTTAGCAAAGCGCTGCTTTCGACCACTCAGCCACCTCACCAGATTTCTTGCTACAGCAGGATGCTTTATTTCGCTTGGTTCGAGTCGCATGGCAAGTAAATTCATGGCGGAATCGGGCACGGTCCCGCTGGCGGAGACGGGTCTCTTTATTTTTTTACCGTTTTTTTTCAATCAAGGTGAATCAAATCGCATCAAACCAAGTCGAACAACCGGAGATGATCGCGGAAAAAACAATGAACAACAAGCACCCAACCTGCGGCTCCGTGGTGCCGCCCCTGCCTCCGTGCGGGACGGCAGAAACCCTGAACTGGAAACTTGACCTCTTACGCCTAAAATATTAAAACGGCTTTATCAAAAGCCATTGGTTTTAGCGTGGCCGCTAAACAAGAAGCACATCACCCAAATCCCCCGAGGTATTTTATGACTAAAATCACTACTCGACTCATCGTATTACTGGCAGTCGGCATCGTCTCAATCCAGGCGCGCGCCGGCACCCTGTCCTATGTTGCGATCCCATCCGCGGACAGCGACGCGGGCTCGGGAATCAGCACCAGCAATGCCTACACCAGCGCGGTCGATGGCGGCAACGCCACCGGGACGGACCGCGTGGTGAACGGCGTAACGCTCACCGCGCTCCCGGGCGCGAGCAACACGAGCACGGCAGGAAATATCACCGTGAATGCATTGACCGGCACGCTTTCCAACGGCGTGGGCGGCGCGGGAAGCATTGCCGTGGATGGCGCGCTCGCGGGCGTGTTGAAGGACATGACCATGAATGACGGCGCGGCGGACGGTTCGCAGCAGGAGATCGTGCTGGATCCCGCGAGCCTCGTCGCGGGCAAAACGTATGACCTGCGCGTCTATATCTGCAACCCCTCCGGGCAGAACCGCATGGTGAACCTTTCCTTCGCATGCGATGGCCAGGCACCCGTGGACACCGGTTATTTCAATGAAGATGACGCAACCACCACCGGCGGCGGTTTCGCCGACAAAAACCAGGTTTACTACATCAACTACCGTTATACGTGGGATGGTGCGACAACCCCCGGGATCACGATCACGCAAAAATCCGGCGCAGTGCCGTTCTGCCTGTATGCGCTGACAAACCAGGAGGTGGCCACAGCTGGTGCGGTCGCGGCGGTTGATCAGGGACAAATGGCCGGGCAGCCACCGGTTAATCAGGGACAGCCGATTGACCAGGGACAGGCGGCCGTGGGTGAGCAACCCGCACAGCCTGTGGATGTCGGTGGCGGAGTGGATGTCGGGGTGGCCAGCACGGATTTTGAGGATTGCGATTGCCTGAACAAGCATGGCCGGTGGATCGAGGTGGGCCGTTACGGCAGGTGCTGGCAACCCAGCGGAAGGCCGCCAGGCTGGAGGCCTTACACCTGCGGGCACTGGGTGCATTCCAATTGCGGATGGACCTGGGTTTGCGTGGAGGAGGAGGATGAATGGGGATGGGCCTGCTACCATTATGGCCGCTGGTGCCAGACCGAAAGAACCGGTTGGTGCTGGGTGCCCGGCAGGGTATGGGCCTCCTCATGGGTTTCCTGGCGGACGGGCAGGGACAACAGTTGCGACTGCGTGGGTTGGGCCCCGCTGCCCCCCGAGGCGACCTGCACCACGGGCATAGGAATCAGCACATGGGTCGATACCTCCTGCGGCATCGGGCCTCTAGCCTACAACTTCTGCAGTATCCAGCATTTTGGCTCGTCGAACTTGAGCACTGTGTGCTATGCGCCGCAGGAAAATGTCACGATCATCCAGAACACGGTGAACGTGACCAACATCGTGAACAACAACACGGTCATCTACAATGGCGGCCCCAATGCGATGGCGATGAACACGTTGATCGCGAAACAAGGAGGGCATAACATTCCCACGGATGTGTTGATCCAGCGCAACATCGGCAGGGGGCCGGTGGCGGGTGGAAAATTCAGCCAGTTGAACGGAAACACACTGCTGATGACCGGACCGCACATCAACCCGGTCAAGAATACCGCACTGCTTAAACCCGTGGCTGAGACCATCAAGAACCCCACAATCGACAAGGGCTGGGGCGGCATCAAGGATCCGAAGGTCGCGGCGAAATTGAAGCAGGATATGGCGTTGCAATCAAAGGGGCTGACCCCCATGAACCACAAGGCGAAGCTTCCGGATGGAGTGGCCCTCAAGGCGCCCGCGATTGTTGGCGCGACTCCGGCGCCTGGTGGCTCTCACCCGGGCGGAAAGACGCTTCAAAAGAATCTTACTGGAGGCATCACCCCGCCTCCCGGTGGATTCCATCCCGGGGCTAAGTTGACCGGCAGCAACGCAGTTGGCGCGGCCACAGGCGGACAACCCACGCCGCCATCGAAGCTGCATCCCGGCAAGACGCTTCTCACCGGCAGCAACGCAGTTGGCACGGTCACGGGTGGGCAGCCCACGCCGCCATCGAAGCTGCATCCCGGCAAGACGCTTCTCACCGGCAGCAACGCAGTTGGCGCGGCCACTGGCGGACAGCCCACGCCGCCATCGAAGCTGCATCCTGGCAAGACACTTCTCACCGGCAGCAACGCAGTTGGCACAGCCACGGGTGGGCAGCCCACGCCGCCATCGAAGCTGCATCCTGGCAAGACGCTTCTCACCGGCAGTAACGCAGTTGGCGCGGCCACAGGCGGACAGCCCACGCCGACTCCTCCCGGCGGAAAGCTGAAGGGTAAAGGCAAACTTGGTGCGACGGGTGTGCCAGCGACCGGAGCAGTGCAGCCAACACCGCCCCCCGCCGGCGTGACAGGCGTGCAACCCACGCCGGCACCTCCCGGCAGCAAACTGAAAGGCAAAGGCAAACTTGGTGCGACCGGTGTGCCAGCAACCGGGGCAGTGCAGTCTACACCGCCTCCCGGAGTGACGGGCGTGCAACCCACACCGACTCCTCCCGGCAGCAGGCTGAAAGGCAAAGGCAAACTTGGTGCGACCGGAGCAGTGCAGCCTACACCTCCTCCCGGAGTAACAGGTGTGCAACCCACGCCGGCACCTGTCAGCAAGCTGAAAGGCAAGCACACTGCGACCGGTGCGACTGGTGCTACCGGCGCGCAGGCGACTGGAGTAGTTCAGCCGACGCCGGTCAGAACACCACGGCCCACACCCACCCCCAAGCATACAGGTGGACAAGGAGGCGCTGCAGGCGGTGCGGGAGGACAGGCCTCGCTTCAAAACCAGCAGGCGGCAGCGGCGGCCAGGCAACAGCAGGCGGCAGCAGCAGCGGCCAAGCAGCAGCAGGCTGGGGCGGCAGCGGCGGCCAGGCAGCAACAGGCGGCAGCAGCAGCGGCCAGGCAGCAGCAGGCTGGGGCGGCAGCAGCCAGGCAGCAACAGGCGGCAGCGGCAGCAGCCAAGCAACAGCAGGCGGCGGCAGCAGCAGCGGCGGCAAAGGGAGGCAAACGCCCTGGCGCTACCCCGACTCCGACACCACTTCGTTAATAAACCGATATTTACCGCAACAGCCGGTCTCTGGACAACGGAGACCGGCTGTTGTGCGCTTAAAACCGGATGCCGCACGCCATTCCGCCCATGATCCGGCGGGATTTTTGAAAGGTTTTCCAGCAGCACACCAAATGCTGCTTTACACGTTCGCGGCGTTTGCGCGATATTTCGCCTCCTTTTGACACACAGTATGAGACAGATCGGCATAGGCCTGGCGGGTATGGGGAATGTGGGAGCAGGTGTTTACAAACACCTGGTGAAGAACCGTGTACTGCTCATGGAGCGCCTCGGCCTGGAGCTCGTGGTGAAAAAAATCGCCGTGCGCGATCTTGCGAAGCCACGCACCGTGGAAGCCCCGAAGGAATTGCTCACAAGCCGCTGGGAGGACTTGATCGAAAACCCGGATATCGAGGTGATCGTGGAACTCATCGGCGGTGTCGAGGCTCCCTTGCGGCTGATACTGGGCGCGATCGCCAAGGGCAAGATCGTGGTGACCGGCAACAAGGCGTTGTTGGCGGAACACGGGAAGGAAATTTTTGAAGCGGCCACCAAGGCAAAGGTTCCGGTCTTTTTCGAGGCCGCTGCGGCGGGCGGCGTGCCGATCATCAAGTCGATCCGCGAGGCATTCATCGGGAACCATATCGAGTCGATCCACGGCATCATCAACGGGACGAGCAATTTCATCCTCACACGCATGACCGAGGGCGGCCTCGGTTTCCAGGAGGCGCTGGCCGAGGCGCAGGCCGGCGGCTACGCGGAGGCCGACCCGACGCTCGACGTCAACGGCTGGGACGCGGCGCACAAGGCGATCATTCTCGCATCGCTTGCCTACGGTTTCTGGGTGAGCACGGACAAAATCTTCGTCGAGGGCATCGAGAAGATCACCGCGGCGGACATTTGTTTCGCAAACGATCTCGGCTACCGCATCAAGCTGCTCGCGATCATCAAGGCCGACGAAAAAGGCGGGATCGAGGTGCGTGTGCATCCCACATTGATTCCGAAAGCCCACGTGCTCGCATCGGTGAACGGCGTTTTCAACGCGGTGGCCGTGCGCGGCGACGTGGTGGGCGACACATTGTTTTACGGGCGCGGAGCGGGCCAGGATCCCACATCGAGCGCGGTGATCAGCGACCTTGCCGAGGCGGCGATGGCGATCGAGGCGCCGCGGCGCGGCTACGGGTTCACCCCCCACGGCCTTTACGGCGCATGCAAGCCGATCGACCGGATTTCGTCGCAATATTACCTGCGCATCTCGGTGGATGACAAACCCGGCGTGCTCGCCCAGGTCGCGGGTATCCTCGGTGAAAACCAGATCGGCATTTCATCCGTGATCCAGCCCGAGACGCACGAGGAATCGGACGTGCCGCTGGTGCTGATGATCCACGATGCAACCAATGCGCAGATGGAAACCGCGCTTGCCAGCATCGCGGCGCTGCCATGCGTCAAGAAGCAACCGCGCATGATCCGCGTGGAGACATTCTCATGAGCCTGTTAAAGAATACATTGCATGACCGCGGCGTGATCGCGCGCTACCGCGAATTTCTCCCGGTATCCGACGCCACGCCAGTCATCTCGCTGAACGAAGGCTCCACGCCGTTGATCCACAGCCCGCGCCTGAGCGAGCGCGTGGGACGCGGCTGCCAGGTCTATGTGAAATACGAGGGGCTGAATCCCACCGGCTCGTTCAAGGACCGAGGCATGACCATGGCGATTTCCAAGGCGCGCGAGGAAGGCGCCCGCGCCGTGATCTGCGCATCGACCGGCAACACATCCGCCTCGGCCGCCGCTTACGCAGCGCGTGCCGGCATCAGTTGCGTGGTCCTGCTTCCCGCCGGAAAAATCGCCGTGGGCAAGATGGCCCAGGGTTTCATGTACGGCGCCAAGGTGGTCGCGATCGAAGGCAACTTCGATGATGCGCTGCGGCTCGTGCGCGAGATCGGCGCGACCGAGAAAATCGCCATCGTGAACTCGATCAACCCGTACCGCATCGAAGGGCAGAAGACGGCCTCGTTCGAGATCATCGACGAACTCGGTGAAGCGCCCGATTACCACCTTCTGCCGGTTGGCAACGCCGGCAACATCACCGCCTACTGGCGCGGCTACCAGGAATTTCACGGCATCGGCAGGTCGAAAAAACTGCCACGCATGCTCGGCTTCCAGGCGTCCGGTTCCGCACCCATTTTTCACAACGAGATTGTGCCCTGTCCCGAGACTGTCGCGACCGCGATCCGTATCGGGAATCCCGCAAGCTGGAAGCTGGCATCAGCCGCGATCTCGGATTCCAAGGGCGCGATCGACATCGTGACCGACGAGGAAATTCTCAGCGCGCAACGCTGGCTGGCGAGCCACGAGGGAATCTTTGTCGAGCCCGCGAGCGCCGCATCCATCGCTGGGCTTTTCAAGTGCGTGGATGGAAAGCCGGACGCCGCTTATCCTTTCGCTGCATTGCCGGAAAACAGCACCATCGTCTGCACCGTCACCGGCCATGGCCTCAAGGATCCCGACGTGGCGCGCGAGCAGTGCGGTTCGATCATTCCCGCCAAGGCCGAGAAGGGCGAAATCATGAAACTGATCAATTCCTGAACCGTGTTGTAGTAGATTTATGAGCCTGATTGTCCAGAAATACGGCGGCACGTCCGTCGGCACCCCGGAGCGAATCCTGAATGTCGCGCGTCGCGTGATCGAGACGCAGAAAGCCGGCAACAAGGTCGTGGTCGTCGTCTCCGCGATGTCCGGCGTCACGGACAGCCTCATCAAGCTCGCCCGGGAAGTCTCGCAGAACCAGAGCCCCGCCGAGCGCGAGATGGACGTGCTGCTTGCCACCGGCGAGCAGACCACCATCGCGCTCACGGCCATGGCGATTCAGTCGCTCGGGCACAAGGCCGTGTCGCTCACGGGCGCGCAGGCCGGCATCACCACCGACGGCGTCCACACCAAGGCGAAGATCGCAAACATCACGCCGCGCCAGGTGCACAGGTTTTTGAATGACGGCAATATCGTGATCGTCGCCGGTTTCCAGGGCGAAACGAGCGACGGGCGCATCACCACGCTCGGCCGCGGCGGGTCCGACCTCACGGCCATCGCCATCGCTGCGGCGGTAAAGGCCGACCTTTGCCAGATTTTCACCGATGTGGACGGCGTTTACACCTGCGACCCCCGCGTGGTGAAAAATGCGAGCAAGATCCAGGAGATCAGCTATGATGAAATGCTGGAGATGGCGAGCAGCGGTTCGAAGGTCATGCAGTCGCGCTCGGTAGAGTTTGCCAAGAAATTCAATGTCATTTTCGAAGTCCGCAGCAGTTTCAACAACAACCCCGGAACCATTGTGAAAGAAGAAACCATGAGCATGGAAAATGTCGTCATCCGCGGCGTCAGCATCGAGCGGAACCAGGCCAAAGTCACCATCATCAACGTGCCCGACAAACCCGGCGTCGCCGCGAAAGTCTTCAACGCCATCGCGGGCTCCGGCATCAGCATCGACATGATCGTGCAGAACGTTTCCGTGAGCGGCTCGACCGATATTTCATTCACTCTCAACAAGGACGAGCTGCCGAAAGCCAAAAAGACGCTCGACCCGGTCGTGAAGGAAATCGGCGCAAAGGATCTGCTCGCGCAGGACGGTATCGCAAAGCTCAGCGTGGTCGGCATCGGCATGCGCTCCCACTCCGGCGTCGCCGCAAAGCTGTTCGAGGCGCTCAGCCAGGGCGGCATCAACATCCAGATGATCTCCACCTCCGAAATCAAGATCGCCGTGATCCTCGACGAGAAGAAGATCGACGAGGCCGCAAACCTCGCGCACGACGCCTTCGGACTGGCGGCGAAGGCTTAGGTAATTACCTCGTTTTCCGGTGTTCGGTGCGGTGCATGTCGCCTATGGATTTCGCCTCAGGCCAGTACCACTGGATTACCGCACCGGCGATTGAGAGAGCGACAGCGGTGATTAGCATCGTCGCCCATGTGCGACGGATCGCGGTTCCGAGCCAGTGCTGGCGCGCGGCGGTCTTCAGGTGTTTGTAGAGCAGGGACATCAGCACTGCATCGAGAAAGATATCTGCAATCAGCACGGGTGCGGATTCGATCAGTACCAATATAGCGCCACCTATGGCGACTATTACCACGGTAAAGACACATCCAAGCAAACACCCCTCATCCGCGCCCCCGATATCCGGGATGTCAAGAAGGTCCGCCCATCGAAAATGCGAGTTCGAAGAACCGCCATAAGAAGGACTGCGGGATGGCTGGCCAGCCATGTTTTTTGCAGTTTCGGGATTGATACGGTGGCGTTCCCATTCGGCCCAGATTCGAAGCAGCAAGAGAAATACAAGATACGCAGCGGCGACAGATGCGGGATACCGGACCCACATGTCGGTTTCGCCGGAATGCAGCAACGCGTAAGAAACTAGGAATCCCACACCGCCCGTGATGAACACAATGAGGCTCAGCAGAAAGCGCGGGCTCGTTGTCCGCTCGAAGTGGCTTTCAAGCGCGGCGCGGATTCGTTCTCTTTTTTGATCATTCATCTATTTTCGAAGCAGCCACATGACGAGCGTCAGAATGACGCTGATAAGGATGCAGGTCGTGACCGGGAAATAGAAACTGAAGTTTTGCTTCTGGATCTCGATGTCCCCGGGGAGCCTGCCGAATGGCAATTTGCCCCCGAGTTTCCAGAGGAAAAAACCGGTGGTGGCCAGCAGGAGGCCGATGACAAAAAGCGTTTTGCCGATCTCCTGCATATTCGAATCCCCGGAAGACTCAGGCGGGAACGAGGTTCACCTCGGCGACGCTGCTCGGCTGGGGAACCAGGTCGAGTTCCTCGAGCAACTGCTTGTCGTGGTCGAACGCGGGATTCGCGGCGGTGAGGAGTTTGTCGCCGTAGAAGATGGAATTCGCGCCAGCGAAGAAGCAGAGGGCCTGCGCCTCGCGGCTCATGCGGCTGCGGCCCGCGGAGAGGCGGACTTTTGCCTTTGGCAGCGCGATGCGCGTGGTGGCGATGAGGCGCACGAGCTCGAAGACATCCACGGGAGGCTGTTCCTCGAGCGGGGTGCCGGGCATGGCCATGAGGCAGTTGATCGGCACGCTCTCGGGGGCGGGATCGAAATTTGTGAGCACCTCGAGCATCTTCAGGCGGTCGATGATTTTTTCGCCCATGCCGATGATGCCGCCGCAGCAGACGGACATCCCAGCCTGCTGTGCCGCGCTGATCGTGTTCAGTCGGTCTTCAAATTTATGCGTCGTGACGATCTGCGGGTAAAACTCCGGCGACGTGTCAATGTTGTGATTGTAAGCCGTGACGCCCGCTTCCTTCAATTTCCTCGCCTCGATCTCCGTGAGATTTCCGAGCGTGACGCAGACTTCCATGCCGAGTTTGCTGACATCGCGGATCGTGTCCAGCACCTGCTCGAACTTCGCATCGCCATCGCGCACGCCCTTCCACGCCGCGCCCATGCAGAAACGGGTCGAGCCGTTTTCGCGGGCGCTTTGCGCTGCGGCCAGCACGTCCTGTTTAAGGAGAAGCTTGCCGGCTTCCACGCCGGTATTGTAACGGGCGCTCTGGGCGCAATAGCTGCAATCCTCGCTGCATCCGCCGGTCTTGATGCTGAGCAGCGTGCAGAGCTGCACCTCGCCGCCCTTCCAGTGCTGGAGATAAGTATTCCGGCTCTGCTGGATGAGTTCGAAAAAGGGCTGGTCGTAAATATCCTGAAGTTCAGCGAGTTTCATGGTGTGGTAGGAAGACTAAACAGCAGGCGGGGGTGCGTCAATTCAAACGCCTTTGCGTGGATTGCCGAACATTCGACAATTCATGCGGTCTGCTTGCGCCGGAAATGAGCGGCAAATGCGGCAAGCACGACCAGGGGAATGAGTATCGAGATAAAATAAATTCCTGTGCGAAACACGAATACGCGAAAGGCGGTATAGCCGGAAAAAAGTCCGGATGTCTTGAGCGCGGGCGGGACTGAAATGGAGAGGGCGATTGTGGTGAGCCCGGCCCAGAGCAGATAGAGCGGCCATCGCAGGGGGCAGTTCCGGGTCCGGGCCGGTGGGTCTTTATCCACTTCCAATAAGTGAAAGCAATGATCCCGGCCCCCGTGATGGTGCTTAGCTGCTGCAAGATGTAATATCCGCAAACGGTGCCGCCCACTTCCGGCAGCGGATCCCGCAGCCACGCAATGCGCTGAACGAACCATCCCGTGGGATGCGTGAAAGAGTCCCACAGAATATGTGTCCACGCGCCGATGAGTATGGAAATCGAAACTGACAGGCAGCGGTAAGGCAGGAAGGGCGGCACTTTCCCGCACAATGGCAGAAGGGCCTGTTTGTGCCGTGAGGGCAGAATGTGGCAGACAGGCTCGCGCACGCACAAGAACAGGAGATAGAGCACGATGCCGGACGGGAGGCATACGATCAAAGTCCCTGCCGGAGTATGCGCAAACGTCGCCAGGGCGAAAGTATGAGCATAGTAGCCAAGATCCGGCGTGAGGCTTCCTATCACCAGGGCGGTGAAATCGAGCGGCCTGGGACAAAAACGCCGCAGCGGCAGAACCGCGGCGGGATGTGAGAAAGTGCAGGGCATTGCGGGTCAGGAGATTTGCAGTTCGGGCGCAGGAACTTCAGGCGGGAAGGGGGATGATGAAGCATTGCGAAGGTAAAGCCGCATA